>Ga0325400_1001709_pt1 | contig 18454 bp, 13 predicted proteins | sample PopdelMetagenome_2_FD_205662 | JGI IMG/M metagenome (GOLD analysis project Ga0325400, IMG submission 205662) | Populus deltoides microbial communities from Bellville, Georgia, United States - Xylem-PdKOR-R1 | ecosystem: Host-associated > Plants > Phyllosphere > Stem > Wood/Secondary xylem... | reverse complement strand
TCAAAATCAGATTTTAAAGGATCCCAAAGATTGTGCACATCTCTTTCTTCTTTGGTCGAAAACTACACTAAAAATACTGACGTTCACTTCCATGCTTAACAGCTGATGCGCTTATTTCAACCGGCTTGGCTGAGTTGGGTTATGTGTATGTCAACATAGGTATTCAGCCAGCATTTTCACTTATTTTCATGAACTTCTTATTTTATTCTGTTATATACTTATCTCAATTCATTCAATGCAGATGATTGCTGGTCTTCCACAAAACGAGATTCAAAGGTCAGTTGTTTTCTTTCTTTCTTTCTGTTTCCAATCTTGATTGGTTTAATTTGTCTATGAGCTATCTTATGGTTCACGGGAACAAATCTCTATCCTCTTAGAATATAAAACACGTGCAGTCCAGAATAGACCCACAACAAAAGGAAAGCTATAGTTCTCTCTGTGTAGCTTAATAAAGCCTTCTTCTGCACTTCAACAAAATCTATTAAATAAAAAAGTAGATATAAAGAAATATCACTTCGGCGATTTATGTGAAATTTTATGCAACTGCTACAAGATCAACAATTCCATGAGATCCCTATGAGCTATCTTATGTTTCATGGGAAGAAATGTATATTTTCTTAGAAGATACATTCACTACTGTTTGCTAGTTTTATTGATCTTTTTGCTTTTACCTTCATTTTTCTATGAGATTTTGAATTTCTGCTTTCAATGGTACCAGAAATTAATAATTAAAAGAAGACCCTGGTCCCAGTCTAATATCAGTACTGTCTTCTTTCTAGGAATGTGTTTACTGTCAATATGATCCTACTTTGTGCACAAGAAAGGAATGAACTGATGAAGTGTTGATGTTGCTAATAATGCCAAGTTTCTTATTATGACTTCTTTTCTTTCATAGGGTCAACTGATCCCTGATCCAAAAACCTTTCCATCGGGAATTAAAGCTCTTGCTGATTATGTTCATGAGAAGGGCCTCAAGCTTGGCATTTATTCTGATGCTGGGTAGGATGAACTCTCTTCAGCACTTGCTTGGAGGCCTTGAAATTAGATCATAATGAATGGGCACTTATTCTAAAACAAAAAGTGTGTTACTGCTATTTCAGTCTCCATTCACTCCTAGACTCACCAAACTCATTTTTATAGGGCTTTTACATGTCAAGTTCGACCGGGATCGCTTCTCCATGAAAAAGATGATGCACAGCTTTTTGCTTCTTGGGTGAGTTTCTGTGTCCCTTGTGATCAAATGCTTCTTAATTTTCTTGGGGGTGTTTGTTTGTGCATTGGAGTTGAACTGCTTTTTGCTATTGTATGTAAATGAGGAGCCAAACTGTCATTAAAAATAATTAATTCAAGAACAATAAATGGTGGAATCGGCTAACATCTTGACTCATGAGTCATTGTTTAAAATGTTTAATTGATCTTCTACTTGCTATAAAATTCATCAAGAATCATAGGAACAAATGGGCTTTAAAACTAGCTGGACATTCACTTCATTGCCCCTTTACTGCTGAAGTATACATATTCTGTGTCTAGTCACTTACGACATGTGAGGTTTCATTAGTTATTACATGGTTTTTCTTTTCTTTATTTTTGACAGGGGAATGTTATTTTAAGTTAATGATTTATTTTATTTCCTCAGGGTGTAGATTATTTGAAGTATGACAACTGTTTCAATTTGGGCATCAATCCAAAAGAAAGGTTTTATCTCCACGGGGTCATCTAACTGCTAAATAATCATCATCAATTACCTCGAGGTTGATCTTATGTGATCTGATCTTTTCCAGATATCCACCGATGCGTGATGCTCTAAACTCAACTGGACGCACAGTTTTTTATTCACTTTGTGAATGGTAAACCTTGTACTTTCTTTACTTGTGTGATTGTCCTAGTTTGCTGTCGCATTGAGTGATTTTAGCCTTCTTGTTTTGGTTTTGACAGGGGAGTAGATGACCCTGCATTATGGGCTGGTAAAGTTGGAAATAGTTGGCGTACAACAGATGACATCAATGATTCATGGGCAAGGTTAAACTTCTGACTCCAATGCTTGGTATATTATTCGTACAGCACATATCATGCTAAGTGTACTTCATATATATATATATATAACTAAACTTTTTGGTTATTTAAGCTTTCTTAGCACGAGTCCCTTCATCATTCCTGACCGAAAAAAGGAATGGTCCTTTCTTATTGAAATCTTAGAATTACTCTGGAAACATGCTTGATTTCCACTAAATGAAGGAAAAACAAATAAACCTAACTTTACAGTCACACGCTCGTCTACCAGCAGCCCTGTAATTACAATGTGGAATAAAACAAAATCATATTGCTAAAGGATGAATTGTAAAGGCTTACCAGGATCATCAGTTCTTTGGCACTAAATCATGTCAAATATACGCTTTTAAAAGAGTGAGCCCTGGTTTAGAAACTTGGTTGAGAAATCTTCAATAGTAAACCATTTCAGATCAGAAGATATTTTGGGTAAAATATGACATTTAGTTATATTGTTCACTCCCATAGTTATAATATAAACCATTTAAGACCAGAAGATTTTTGGAGCAGGGTCTACTGCAGATGTTCAATGCTGAAATAAATACTTGAGGTTCCTGTAGCATCTACTATTGCAAATTAAAAAAGTTAAAAAACATGGTTAGACATTGATATCAAGCCTCATTGCATGTTTTTCAATTTTGTATTGCCTTCGGTTACATGAATTCACAAAATGCATACCTTTAAAGGTTTCTTTTTTCTGTGGACTAATGCAGAGTTTAAATGCCTGCGCATCATATCCTGCTGTTACTAAATTCCCATCTCATCCTAAGATCTTGAACATATTTTGTTAATGACTGTCTAAGACTGTTTTAGAATAGAAGTGTTGGAAATATATGAATTTCTTATCTATATACTGTTTGTCAGACTGATTGAGTTATGTTCCTTGTTGTTAAGCATGACTACCATAGCCGATCTGAATGATAAATGGGCATCCTATGCTGGACCTGGTGGATGGAATGGTAAAAATGAGATCTTTGTGAATATGATTACATGAAAGTTTTGGCATGGTGCTTCAATAGATTTGACATATTTGCCATCTTATTTTTTTCTTGTCAGATCCTGATATGTTGGAAGTTGGCAATGGTGGTATGACTTACCATGAGTATCGTGCTCATTTTAGCATCTGGGCCTTAATGAAGGTCTCTCCTCCAAATTCTGTTTCTTTATCCTAATCTGGGTTCAAATATATGTTCCCTTTTGCAAGCCAGAAAGATAATGTCCACAATTATTAAGTTGTTTGATTTTCATCAAGTGTTACATGAATTTTATCAAGATAGCACTTCAGATGGAAAATATCATCAACAGAGCTATCCAACTGGAAAAGTCATCTAATTCATCCCATGTTGTTCATGTTAATGTTTTTTTTAGTCGGATGTGAGTTGTGTGGTTGTTTATAATATGCTTAAGTTTCCTTTTGACCCTTGTTTACATGTTAATGTTTTTGTCATAAATGCATTTATCAGCTGTGCTGCTCTGGGAACTTCCTTCGCATTCCATGTCGAGGAATTTTGCTTCATTTTCAGTTTGCATGAACATAGTGTCATATTTGTATGCTGGGTCTGACTTTGTGTCCTTTATAAACTTATTGTGAGCTTGGTTGTGCAGGCCCCCCTTTTGATTGGTTGTGATGTAAGAAACATGACTGCAGAAACTATTGAAATTCTAACCAACAAGGAGATCATTGCTGTAAATCAAGGTGAAGTCCATCCTCTCTCTGTTAGTTTTTTGGGGGCTAGGGGGGGTGTTCCAGTTTGTTGGTGGTGGTGATGGTATTATTTTCCTATCATTTCTCTTCAAATTATTCTGTCTGGAAAATTAAGCAAGGATTTCTTTTACAGATCCGCTAGGGATTCAGGGAAGGAAGGTTTATTCTACCGGAACTGATGGTTGCCTACAGGTCCTGCTCTCTCACACCAATTTATAGCCTATTCAACCAATATTTTACATGAATTATGGACAAGTAATTGAACGTTTCTGGGTCAAATTTACATTTCATTCTGTATATTTTTTCCAATTGAAGAGGAATTACATCCACTCTTGCTTGGGGCATCAATTGAAAAGAATCTTCACCCACTCATGCTATCTATAAAAGTACTAAAGATTGCTTGCTGCAAAATTAAGCAGAAATGACATCATAGTTTGTAACGTTTTTGGTTGACAAAAATTTATATGGTAAAATTTAATTTCATACTGAGTGAGTTTGTTGACAATATTTCTACTTAACAAGCCTGTTTGTAACCATAATTGTGATCGTGTTTTACAGGTCTGGGCAGGTCCTTTGTCTGGCCATCGCATAGTTGTTGCTCTCTGGAATCGATGTTCAAAAGCTGCAACTATCACCGCTGGATGGGATGCACTTGGGCTCGAATCCAGCACTAGTGTCAGTGTAAGAGACCTATGGCAGGTGAGGAAACTGAATCTTGAGGAAATTGAATCTGGAACAGGTTTTCGATATTAGAAGACCTAAACAATAGCTTCAGTGATGTTTTAGAAACTAAAAAATTTTCAATATTGCCTAATCAGGTAGCAACTGCCACTTTGCTGCATGATCACCCTCAATCATGTTTAGGAATCTGAGTTTATTTGCTTGACTTTAACCCATGCCAAGACTTTTGCAATTCTTCAAGGTTTTCAAGTTTTAACATTTCACATAGAACATTAATCTTTATTGGGTTTATTAGCTACTGTTTATTGAGTATTGACTTTTGGTGTTGTTCTGTTGTATAGTTAAACACCGTTCTTGTATAGTTAAACACCAACTATCACCTGTCGCACCGGCTTGGTGTCCATTTTGTTCATACATTTCCTGTAGTTTAACTTGGTGCCTTTAGGCAATATGCATGTGTGACTGTGAATTCTAACATTTCCATATGAACATGTCCCGCTATAGAATTGCTATAAAATAAAAAATAAAATAAAAACCAAGTTTCAGGCATACAACAGTCCATTTTTCTCAGTTAGTTGTGTCTGGGGTCTTAGATTGTTCTTATTGAGTTCTTAAGACTTGCTTGAGCTAGTATTCCTTCAAACTTCTAATTTTATGCTCACTTGGCATCCCTTTTCGCTTGCAGCGCAAAGATATCGTGGGAGATGCAGTGGCGTCATTTGGTGCTCGAGTCGATGCTCATGATTGCCTAATATTTATTTTTACTCTTCAGTCAGTGTACCACTCTGAAAATTAGTTTCTATATGGACTACAGTGGTTGAAGATCGTGGGGTGATTTTGCTCTCCCGTGCATGGCGAGGAATGTAAGTTGATAACATAGAAGAAAGTCCATTTATACCCATATGTAAAGCACTTGTGGATTGTGAGTAATCAAGTGTGTGACCCTGTACAAGCTCGGGCTGCAACTTTGTAAAATATTGTGTGGACAAAAATAAATAACTGCTGTCCTGCCCTAGAGTACTATTGTTCCATAACAATTCTGCTGGGAATATTTTTCATTTCACTGGTTCAAATAGGTTCATATTTGATTGAGAGCTCTGAAAGATGAGCTTATTTGAGAAGTTGTTTTGATCTTTTGATTTAAAATGACAAATTATTAAGGAATCAGAAGTTGCAAGGTTTTTTTTTTCTGGAAAATAATAATATAGGAATTTATTGTTATTCAATAGTAAATATTTGCAAATTGAACATCATCATTAATGTTAATTCAAAAAAAAAAGAGAGAGAAATGATCACATTAATATTGGTTGAAAATAAATAAAAATATTACAGAATTTATTATGATTGTAGTAACTAAATTCTTTTGTGCTGCTAAAATGCAATTTTTGAGATTTATTTTTATTTAATTTGCGATAATCAAATTAAATGTTTTTAAGAATTCTAACTATTAGATAGAAAATAAACATATACATTTTAGTTGTCGGAATATGGTCGCACAAAATCTCTCTTTTCTTACTTTTTTTGTTTTGAAAGTTTAGGGACTGAAACATGAAGAAAATGAGTTTTCATAACTAAATCATAAACTATGCAAACTATAGGGATCAAAGTGTAAAGAATTGATAAAAACAGGCAGAAAAATATGAAGAAAATATTGTTAGATTTTCCTTTTTTGTTATATATAGAAATTACATTTGCAAGTGCAAATGATACACTGGGGCAAGTAATCGATTTAGGTTTTTTGTCATTCCATAAATTCATAAATGATATTTTTATTTTTTTACTTTGAACAGGCCAAAAAAATAAAAATGCTTTACGCTGCTTTTTTAAAAAAAATTAAGAAATGGAACCTAAATTCCCTTGCCAAACACTTGACTTTTAAGTCGTGTTTGCTTCAAAGCAAAGCAGCTAACACATAGGTAGATAAAAAAAACAAAAAAACAAAAAAAACAAAAAAAACAAAAAAAACAAAAACAACAACAACAACAACAACAACGTTATCCCAGAAAGCACCACAGATACAAGCTTTTAAAACTCCTCGCTGGATGCTCACCAAACAGTGGAGAAAGCTTTAGCGAGGATGAGAGAGGATAGAAAAATAACCATTTTTTCCTGACAAAAGTTCCTATAGAGTACCTTAGGTTTTTCAAAAGAGGTGGAAAGGATGAGAAACCCATCCAAGGACCCTCCTCAACAAAAATGCTTCCATTATTGGGGTTTGACAGAAGGAAAACAAAAACAAAATTGTATTTCAAGCCTTCCCAGGGCAGCGTTATTTCTGTGTAAGCATGGATCCATGTCAGGTTAGGTATCAGCATTTCTGTTGAGCTGTAGTTCCACTCTTTTACTTAAATCTCCACATGTGAGTGCCCTGGTGGTCAGAGAGGGGGAAAGTCTGTATCATTCTTCACTTGAAAATGTTGCCTGTGAACCCTGTAGTGCACCAAGCAGTACAAATGAAATGCAGAGAATTTTTATATCATCATCAAAACCTTAATGTGATAGAGAATACCATACATTTTCTCAGGACTCTCCAAGAACCCTTGTTGCTTCTGCATTTTTTTTCTCTGGACAGCTGGCATTCTATCCATAGATGTTAAAACTCCTGAATCTGCTTGCTTCTTTGCCACTGATGAAGGCATTCCTGGCAGTAATGGTAAGGATCCAGACTGAATATTCCCTAAGGTGGCAGAACAATTCTTGGCCTGGCAAGCCTTTGTGGTGGTTTGATACGAATGATGGATTTCTGATGACATGGAATTCTCACTGCAAGGAAGAAGTGGGAATTGATCTAGTGAAAGATCGAGGCAGCTGCCATTCTCACTCTTCTCCATCCCTGGTGAGATTTGATCTGGTGAAATATTAAGGCAGTTGCCATTCCTACTCTTCACCGTCGTTGGGGAATCTTCAGCATAGTCACTCTTTCGAGGTGATTTCAACAATGGTCTATGACTAGAATCTGGATTGCTCATTGTCATCCATAATAGCAAATCTTTGTAACGATTATGGCACTGCAAAATTCAAGCATCTTCATTCAGTGACTGATCATTCATTTTGTTTTTACTGCAGCAAAACTAAGTCATTTGGTCATATTAGCAAGAAAAACAGCAGTGTACAGATATACCATGTCAGGGATGTATGTGCCTGTTCCTCTTGACTTCCTCATTGTATCAATACCAGAAATAGCCACATGGACTTGTGAAGCATAAGGGTGACATTTTTGCCTTGGGAAGAACACCTCTGTGCCTCTTTGAGAAAGAATATTCTGCTTGTTTTGCAGCAAGTGAGGCAGCACATCCCTAGCACTTTCCTGCTTGATTTGTGAAGGTGATGATGGCGAACTGGGCTGAGGAGGTACAGGCAATGCATAGCTGTGATACCACTGGCCATGTAGGAGACCACTGTAATACTTGTCATAGTCTCCATTGAGATCAGACGCCTCCGATCTTCCAGTACCAAATGCAGGGACAGGAACATCAGCATCAGGCCTTTGACCCCTACCATTTCTGTCCAAAGTGTTCATAAAGAACTTCTCAAGGCTACCACCCATTGCTTCTCCTGGTAACGCAATTATTTCTCCAAGCCTTCGAGCTCCATAAGAAAGGGCACCTCTTATTCGATGAAAATTTCCTAGTAAGAAATAGATAGGTCATCATCAGCCAAGTATTTACAGTAAGTACTTAACAGACAAAGTGTCTACACTCTCCAAACATGTAAACAAATCCAGAAATTAATTCCACCTTCTAGGTGCATATAAATATAGCAAACAATATAACCCAAAGAATATACATGAACATACTATTACTATGTAAATATATTATCTAAGATGGAAAACATGTAATAGAACATCAGACTTTCTTACTTCCACTAGCAGGGACATTAATATTCCAACATTTATTGTGAAACGAAATTATTTTTATCCCATGACTGCATGGTGTGAACTAGTTGTCTATTTTCAGAATTTAATGTGTAAAATACTATCCCATTCATGGTACTGATTACTCCATGTCACCATGGAAAGTCCCCATGGAGTAGAGAAAAAATTCCCAAAAATGAGTCTCCAAATTTTACAGATACCATATTCAATCCCTTAAGCTCTAGATTTATAGAACAATATCCAAAAACAGCTGCTTCTATACTGTTAAACATACCTTTGTTAACACTACGTCCTAAGTTGTTGCTGCTCTTAAGAGGATCCACTATGTTGAGATGCTTAATGGGAAATTCATGGGCACCATTCTCAAGTTCTTTCATCGGAAATGCGAACTTGTCTCTAAAGTTCCTCAGAAACTCCTGACTGATAAGTGACTCGTTCCCATTGTTATGTGTTGAATCTGTTAAAGCAAAAGGGGGAAACTCAAGTACAAGTGAACAAATAGGATGCTATCAAACACATTTAGATGCTCACCAGTTTGTGGGAAGGATGATATGGGAATGGGGCCATTTATACTGACACAATAATTGTCCCAATCAAAGGCGCTATAATAATCCAAAAATTTGTAGAGGGCCTGCAAACATAACATAAAGTTAGCTAACTTGTAAATTTGCTGATGCAAAAAGGAAATGCTGAGATGAAAAGTACTCACTGCTAAAGGATCAGGTAGAGATGAATGGAAAACATTAATGATATTCAAAACCAAGATTTGTAATGCATATGTCGAGATCAAGCCATGGTGTGCACCAAGAATTCGGCTCTCATAGAAACACCATGCTTTGATCAAGATAATGCTGCGTTTGAAAAGATGATCTTGCCCAATAAGTTGATCAACCTGAGAAACAATTAGCATCAGAGAAGTCAAGCATGTACTGGATTCTATGTTACAATTGAAGACTAATTTCATGTGCAGAGAGAGAGAGACAGACAGACAGAGAACTCACTTAATGGATGAAGCAAGGATTTGGAAGAACCCACGCACAGAAAAAGGGGGGGAAAGAATTACTTAATTTTAAAAGCTCAACCATCAGATTGTTAATAAAAGCCAAGAAAAAAAAAATTAGGAAGAAGGAAATGGTAATTTTTACAGAAATGCTGAAGAGTTCTTATGCAAATACAGAAAAAAAAAAATAAAGTAGAGAAACAAAAAGGAATGTTGCTAATGAAAAAGGAAAGATCCCAATCTACCAACCAGATGATAATAATAAGAACTGAAAAGTGCAAAGAACAACAAAAGGAAACAAGAATCAAAAGACAACTATTGTGAGGAGGAGAATCCAACACAAAAGAAAAAGGTTTAAGTCTTGATCTTACTTATAGTAAGACCACTTTGGTAAGCAAAATAAGATTATATTACATAGGCATGATTGCTTACAAGACAAAACAATGGACAAAAGGGATAGGTCAACGGTACAGGACCTTAGCTATTTGATTTGAGATAGAATCAGAATAAAGAGTACTATTCTAAGAAGCTGGATAGAAGATAAAAAAATAAATAATAAAATAAAAATAATAAAATAAAGGAATCCTTTACGAGCAGAGATAGGAGTTTCAACACCATCAAAATAAAGCAGAATTATGATATAATTGTGGTATACTCGGTAGAATGGACTCACGTTTATGTTACATGTGAAAGGCTCAATACAATGACAGATTGTTATATGTGTGCCACATGGCTAGTATATTTATAGAAGAAAGCAAGTTTCTGAGCGATTCTGGGAGTGAGGGACAGTGTAGGATCATACCTGCTCTAAAAAACATAGAGCAGAGGGCCCAGCCATTTGATTGAAAGAGATGTCAATGGAGATATTCTTCACAGAACACTTTACAAGCTTAACCTGCCATCCAAATTCACAACATTGAAGCAACATACACAAGAAAAGAGCTCCATTTTGATTCAGGAAATCATTAAACATTACTTCAATTATGATTAAGGGAGGACAATAGAGAAGGTCGTTATCGGAACAAAAGGATAATGATTTACTTTTTTATTCACAGAAAAAAATTGAAAAAAAAATTATAAACAGGTGTATTGTGAAACTTAAAATGGAACCTAGTATAAAATGTGTAGTTATAAGGATTAACGTAACACAGTCATGTGGATCACCAGAAGTCACTTCAAAATCATATAATGAGATAATATAGTCCCATAACTTGTTTTCACACATCACCTTAACTCAAAAATGAATACTAGCAACTGAAAATATTAGAAACTGGGTTACTCTAGCCTAAAATATTACTTATACATGCAATCAAAGGATGAGATAATTGTGTTTTATTTCAGAATAGTTGTTTCCGTTAAATTAACATTTCAAATTGAAAATGTCCCACGTGTTGGAACGGAGATTAAAATTGAAAACCACTGGGAGTGAGGATTTATAGTAACTGTGATTTTCCCACAACTTGATATATAATTCACATTTCAATTAGATAGTAGATACACTATTGAGAGGCTCTTTTACAAGAATTTTCAAGAAATTAACTAGTAGCAGAAACATTAAAACTCCATTGAAGCCAGATTCCAAACTCAGGCTATAATGAATTCGTTCTTATTTTACCAGCTACCAAATTAGGAAACATATGAGAAATTTGATCTTGTACATGTTGGAATGAATGGGTTGCGGAATTCAAGTTTTCTTGTTCACTTCTACCAACTCCTTGGCAAACAAAAAAAATGGTTCTTATAAATTACACCGACTATCCACTAGGTTTTTGACAAATATACATCCTTCCCTTGTCTCTCTGAAATTGGATGAGGTTCTGCTAATCCTGTTATCACATATGAGTTGATACAAGAAAATTGGATGAATAGGGTGTGGAGGGTAACGGTGTCAATAGTTGTGGTATCATAATTAATGTTAGCAGAAAGCAAGCTGCATCATTTGTCAAGATTCAAGAACTGCTTTTCAGATTTTTTGACTGCCTCAGATCATCATTTAACATTGTAACAAAAGCATGCAGCCTCATAGACATCTACTCCAAAAACTAAACATATATGCACATATGCGCATGCTCACACATTAATACACTCACAGAATACATGTGTGTGCGCTTGTGTGCGTGTGTATTGTGCTGGTAAATTTATTATGATGATCAAATCAGTTGTCAGCTGAATTTTCAAGGTTGGTTTTACAGACTTAACCAATTGAAAAAAAGCTACAATTCCATGCACAAAATTCCAAAACAAGAAAACATATTATGCTTGGCTGATATGATCTTCGAGAATATTAAAAATGTTCTTGTTTGTAAGTTTTCCAAGAGTTTTTGGACATTATTACACAGATTTTGTCAATAATGATGAATAAGATTTCAACGCAGTATTTGGTGTGGAGAAGCATACTATAAGTCCCATATTCTTGGAGTACCTAGAAGTAATTGGAAACTAAGTATTGTGAAGAGAGGATTTATTGACCACCTAAATTCATACCGTCATAATCAACAGTATCAGCTTGCAAGTACACAATCAAGCTCTTGTTTTACGCAATAGTTAGATAAGGCAGGATAAGTAATAATCTTTTTCAGCTTTCGGACACAAGCACATTGCAACAACAACATAATCATAATCATAAATACATAAACAAATAGCTCACCGTGGAGTAACTGAAAGAATAGGCAATGAAAGACAACTAATGTGCTGAGGGATATGTTTATGGGTCTAAGTATCATCTCAATATTTGACTAGAGCACAAAGTCATCACTTTTAAAGTATCGGAGTTGAAAATGTTAACCTGAGCGTGAATATATTGGACATCATTTACTTGGAATTCAGGGTCAAGCTCTTCACGTTGGAGGAGAGTGCAGACACCCCTGGCTAATTCTTCCTCCATGTTTTGGTGACTGAGGACCATCAGATCAATATCTCCATCTGGAAGATAGGTTTTCAGAGGGACCGAACCAAATGCAAAGACCTGTAAAAATGGCAAGCCAATGCAAGATAAGTTGATGTTAATTTAACTTCAGGGAAAGATTGCTGCCAAGAGTCCAAATCAAGAAAAAGCAGTCATAAACGTGAATTTTGTATATCTGCACATGTTGATGCATTAAAATTTCAGATCCACATGAAGGATCAAGCAAGTGTACATGAAAGCATCAACTTTCAGATTCAAAGAATAAACATCCAACTAGGTGGCATTGCCGAGAAGATTAAGCAATTCTACATGGAACACTGCTGCAAGCTAGTTAAACTGAATATTAAAAGGCGGACTCGTATAAATAACTCTGAGATTTTCGGGCTAAACATTCATTACAACATCCTGAAAGGCTACAACAGCATGCTATATGATGATATGTGTGGACATTGCTAGTTTTTCCATGAAGAAGTAAAGGCAAATTAACCAGCAAGAGATCTCTGATTTTAGGAAAATACATAAGTTTCTCTTCATAAAGAAACCAAACAAATCTAGGAGTAACCAGCAAATTCATCATACAGATGCATAACTTGAGATGAGCCCAGCAATCAACTATTGCAGTTCAAATTTTCATGGATCCAACACTAAAAGCAGAGAGTAGTCCCTAATGAGAATGCCCATGTCAAAATTAGTTTATTTCCTGTTCCGAAAGGAAAACATCAAAAGAAACTTCTGACAGGCACATGACTGTGCAAACTAACCAGAAAAGGAACCACAAATTTATACTTCTATGCTTTTACATTAAATGTTGGGATAAAAAAAACAAAAAAAAAAAACAGACTGCTTTGTTCAATGTTTCTGCCAAAAAGAGAAACATCTAGAAAAGGTAGTGGACGATTCTCACCTCAACTGTAAAATAATATTTAATTAAACTCTGAATATAATCGATGACTTCCATCCTTTTATGCTCAGAAGCAAAAGTAGGTTGAATGGTATATAGTATCTCTTGGGTCCTTTTTTCAGCCATTAGCCAGAGTTCTGGATCAATTTGCAATGGGTGTGGACCATGTGAAGAGGAGGAAGAGGTGGAAAGGGAGGAAGGTGACAAACTCCTTTGAAGATTTCCCATATCCAGATTGTGAGATAGATGCATCAGTTCCAGGAAAAGCAGCCTAAGAACACTCACCAAAGCAATGCCCCTTTGAAAATTTCAAATCTAACCACAGATAAATCAGTACTGCAAAACACTGAAAGCAAAAAAAATTGAAAATTTTCAAATACAAGGAGGATAAAAGTTTCGAGCAGAAAATAAATGGATTAATAGAAGCCAGTATCAATAACAGATTAGGGAACCCATGGTGAGTAGTGATAGAGAAAACCAGAAAAGCATTAAAAATAAACCAACTAAACAAGAAATTGGCACCAAGCAGAGAAGAAAACCAACAATTTCAACACTTCAGGACAAGTTGAAGCTACTTTCATATCGGCTTCAGACTGTGGCACTGCATACCATTTTCTGAAAACTTTTCTCAAGCCTTCTTATATGAACAAAGAAGAGAAGTTCCTCACTAAAGAAAAAATCAGGAGCAACCATAAAAAATTCTTTATCTAAAATATGAAGCATGTTCTGGTAAAATGAGAAAAGGTGCCAGGATTTGAGAAAGGAACTCTAACATAAATGAGATAGAACTATCAAGGAAAATAATTTCTCTCCAAATATGGATTGAAGTGATGAGCACAGAAGAGATAATAACAGAAAAAAAATGTTCCTGCTTCCACCTCTCTCCCTTCCTTTTCAACTTGAAGGGTAACTCAGCAAGTGGATTTGTAAATGAGCATAAGTAAATTAAAAATGTCGAAGAGATTAAATAAGTAAAAGATCAAATAAATCTTCTTGTTGATGGGTTTTCCTGCTATCCAAATGTCAAATACATGAGTCAGGCTTCACAGCCAAAAAAAGAGTCTTGCCTGTCATAAATTTCCCAAGATTCTATTGACAAAGTGGCTTCTTCTTCATTAATGGGCCAACATAGAAAGTAAGAATGTTATGATACTAAAGTTGTAGTTTCCATGTTTGCACATAGCGCATTTAGTGTTGACCAAAAATCAATTTTTATACACTTCTAATTATATCTCACCTAATACCTATTTTTCTAGTTCAAACTATCCAGTGCTAAATGTTTTCACATCTTCCAAGATATCGCCTATTAATTACATTCATTGCATAGAGATGCAATGCTAATCAACTGAATTAATTTTCTAGCCTTTTTTGGCAAAATTACCAGATACCTAGAATAAAGAAAATTATACAAGTCTATGAGATATTTGAGAATGTTATTGTTTTGGATTCGCGGAATTTAACTAATTTCCGTGACCAAAACAAGAGGCTATTAGAAATCAGAGTTGCATCTGTAGAGCTCAAGGCGCCCAAATGTCTCAGGATGACCTACAAGTCTGTAGCTAGGACATTATTCATGAAGTCAATACAGACAAATTTTGGATGTTTTGAGTACAATAACCATATAACCAGAATATATCCACAAAAGTATCACAGGAACCAAACATAAAAGAGCATTTCCTTTCAAAGCGATTATGTCCATTTCCAATTACAGCACCTAGTTTGAATGAGAGACCATCCTGAGTATAGATGATATGGTGAACCACAATAATTTGGCCATTATTCAGACCTAGCAGTATGAGGATGCCCAACTTTGAGATCCAGACACATTGATAGTCGAGAACATTCCATAGTATAAAACAGACCTAAATTAGATTTTGCGCCTGTATGTGGCTTTTTAAGTTACAAGGCAAATCCTCTCTCTCTCTCTCTGTGCAATGAAGAGCGCTTTGTAATTGAACCAAGAAGCCTGACACAAATCCCCATCCTCAATGACATGTGTTAGACACAAGTGGTTGAGTCATGCAACAGATGTTACTTTATCTAAAAACTAGGTCGACCTTGTGAACCCAAGAACTAGAGTGCCGTGGCGCAACTAGTCACAAGCTATGGAGGACTTGTTGCGGTGCTCCGAAAGGACACAGATACCTAAAAAAACAGAGAGAGAGGTGTTACTTTAACTAAATGAAGACATGATAAAAACTACATGGTGAAGATTTTAATGAGAAGATAACCTCCTCAATGGCTAACAAGCAACCCAAGTTCTACAATTCAAATGTTTGTCAATCCAAAGGTCTGCACAAATGGTTGGCTTAGTTTCGAGCTCTAGTAGCAGACTTTGCTAAGCTCAACTACGTGACATTCCTAGATCAAAAATTGATATAATAGCTCACAGCGTTCATAACCAAAATGAGCAAATATCCCACTGTACCCTTTCAGAAGTAAGCAAGCAAACATGATGCTGCAACTATAGCTATGTTGAGGCATCTTCTGCAGTTCTATTGAACAACCATTATGATTTTTATTCCTTAGCTTATGAAAATCACAAATTATCATGCTGGAATGATTCTTGCACACAACAATCATGGGAACTGTTTGATGATATATCCCAGCTTTAAGAACCAACCCACCAGGCCAAATTCTTCCATACCAGGGTAAAGTCCAGAAGTCACAGTAACAATATGAGTATTGACCATGTGGGACTTACTGATTCGGGACAAGAAAAGCAAATTGGTGAGGAAAGGAGAGGAAAGGAGAATGGAAAAACGGAAGGAGGAGGAGAAATAATTGCTCTTATACTATCACCATGTTTTAATGAACCCTAAAACCGTATTAGGAATAAATTTCTAAAATAGGAAAACTAGAGAAAATTGCACCAAATAGTAAAAAAACATAAATAGGAAATAGGAAATGCAACAAAAATCCTAAATGCTCTAATAAACCCAATTCGTTGGATAGACAAATAACAAAACCCAGCAGTTTTTATTCCCTCTCTATCTGTTAGAATATACTAAAACTGAAAGCAGCAGCAGAAAGACTCTTAAAACTTGGGAAGAAGTTCACCTTGATAAGAAGAGCCAAAATGGTTTCTTTCCTCTCTTTTGCTTTGCCTTATTGCTTCGATTAACTTCCAAATCTTTCTTGTCCTCGCTGCTGCTGCTGCACTCATGCATGCAGTTCAAAAGGCACATCATCTCCGTTCAAAGTCTCAAACACAGAAAGAGCTTTTACACAACCACAGGGCAAGCCCCAGCCCCTGACCTTTCAGTTCCCTGACTGAAACCAAGACTTAGACAGCCCCTAAACCACTAACTATATTATAGCACTACTCCACTGCCCAGAGCCAGAGGTTCCAAAAGGAGGGGGGGGGGGGGGGGTTGATGACGTGGCAAGATCTTGGTGGAGCTAGCTTCATTAGTTCAAAAGAGATCTGGACCGTTGTTCCATCTATACAGTTAATTAACTGATCCATCTCACAATGTGAAAACTCCACTAGAAGTGAAAGTACCTCACCCAAACCCATTCCCCATTTCTCCATAGACCCCAAAACTGTCCCTAAACCCAAAATTCAACACTATAAACCACGGATTAATGGAATTTACTGCCAGTCGGAGCTCCAAAGCGAAGGGGGCCTCGATCTTAGAGACCGGAGAGACCTTCTTTCGCCATGAAAGTGCTAAAGGTAGAGACTTGGGGGGTCTTAGCAGCATCCCTGTACAAGCAATCCTAAGGAAAATTATCATCGATAATTTGTAAATGTTTAGTACAATTCAATGTGATGAAGATTTTAACGTAAACATAAAATTACCAAATACCTTTAAAACACATGAAAGAGAACAAGCATACGAAAAAGAATAAAAATTTACAGGCTTAAATACAAAGCATGCTATAACCGAATTACATATAATATTTTAAGAATAAAATAAGCATTCAATTAACTTGAGGTGAAGCTCAACTAATCAGGTATTATATTTATTTTTCAATAATTATTATAAACATGTACTTTTAAAATTATTAAATATTTATATAATTATTAATTTTAAAACTTATAAAATTAATTAAATACATGTATTAATCTAAACATTTATATTAATAAAAGTACATGTGCAGGAAAAGCTTGCTCCATGCTCCCCTCCAACCTTTAATTATACAAGATTGTTTGGATTGAGCCATTATTTTAATTTCAAAACTTTTTTTCAGTTTAAATAACCTAATATTTTTTACAAAAGCTAAAATTGTGGGGGGTAATTGTTCATACATATTAGTTTATGGGTTGATTAAAAAAAATTATAAAAAAATGTTTTATAATCAATTTAAATCTGGATATATGAATGTGTTTTAATCTTAACGATCACATAAATTAGATCAAATAATTCTTCGATTTAATATAGTCTATTTTTAACTTTTCATTCCACCATTATATAAATAAGTCATATTTGAAATGTTTAAAATCTTTCAACTTAGAAATACAATGTTTTTTGAATTTTAAATTTTATTAATCAAGAAATATTTAAAATCAATTTTATCTTTCGCTCACAAATGATTTTATACAAGTTAGTATTTCATGTTAAATATTTATATTAAAAAATATTTTTAATAAAATCTTAATCTTTTGTGTTTTTTTATACATAATTAATTTTGTATTCAGACTCTATAGTTTAATTAAGATTTTTAATGTTTAAATTTAAATATTATCTTTTTACCATAAAGAGAAAGAATTTTTTTATTTTTTTACACTAAAATATAATCTAAAAAACATAATTATTACAACGACATACACGTGTGATAACAATGATGGTGAGAATTTATTGGCTTTTGTTAAATGTCATCTTCAACCATGTATCATGGGTTTTGTTTTCTATTATCAGCATTGAGAACGGGCTTGAAAATATATGGTTTAAAAACAGAAATGATGTTTTAACATCTTTTAGGTTGGTTTAGAAACACAATTCAACCCGTATTTCTAAATAAAAAATCATGGTTAGGTTCTATCACAATCCCAAACATGCATTTAGGCTCCTACTTCTTAAAAAAAAACCTTGATATTGATAAATTGTTTTCAGCAATTGCTAAAATGGGATATTATAAGATTATGGTTTATTTGTCCAAAGAAATAGAATTTCTAGGAATTGAATATGATATACATGGTTTAAGTATCATGATCAATTGCTCCTACCATTTACATTGCATGGAATCTTGGGTTATCTGTTTTGACCAGAATCCTTAAACTTGGGTTCGAACCTAGTATTGTAATAAAATGGAAATCACGAGATTAGGAATATAGAAATATAGAAGGTGACTATAGGTATGTGACAAAGTTAAGGTTAATGAAATTAAGGGATAAA
>Ga0325400_1001707_pt1 | contig 18468 bp, 9 predicted proteins | sample PopdelMetagenome_2_FD_205662 | JGI IMG/M metagenome (GOLD analysis project Ga0325400, IMG submission 205662) | Populus deltoides microbial communities from Bellville, Georgia, United States - Xylem-PdKOR-R1 | ecosystem: Host-associated > Plants > Phyllosphere > Stem > Wood/Secondary xylem... | reverse complement strand
TTTTGATTACTATTTATTTTATTTCAAGTAATTTATAAAGTTAGATTTTTTTTCTCAATTTCATCTTCTTTTAACTTTTTTTATATAATAGATTTAGTCTTTGTGTTTTTTTATTGCTATTTTTTATTTAAAATAATTTATGAAATTAAATTTTTTTAATTTAATCATCCTTCAAATTTTTTATTTGTCAGTTTTGGTCCATATTATTTGATTGCTATTTGTTTTCTTTGAAATAATTTATAAGATAAGATTTTTTTCTCAATTTTATTATCTTTCAATTTTTTCATATGTTAGTTTTGGTCCCTATTTTTTTTAATAAACTTGAAAAAAAAATTAAAACAATAAAAAGTTATTTTTCAACTTATTTTCCATAGCATAACAAAATAATGAAAAATCATTTTCCATCTTATTTTTTATGACATTACTAAACATAAAAAAAAAATTTATTTTTCAGAAATTCATTTTCTGTTGAAACCACTTAAAAAAAACTTTTCAGCAAACAAACATAGCCTTAAAAACCAAGTCATTTATAATGTCAATTCCTACTTCTTTTAGATTAGGAATTAACTTGGACTAGATACCTATTATATTCCTAATAAAATACTGAAGTATAAAATAGAATGATCAAAAAAGTAAAAAGAGTGACAAAGTAGAATATCATTGTTTTACATGTATTTATTTATCATTATCACTTGCAAACTTGTTGTATATTAATGTGTTCCCCCTACCCTAACAATGAACAAATAAGTATAAAGTACAAAAAAAAAAAGCTCAGTGTGAAATACTATAGAAGGTCTTATAATTCATTGTTGATTCACATAGTGAAATGACCATTTTTCCATGAAAGAGAAAACTTAATTAACTTGATCCTAGGGGTAGGAAGATCTTTTCTATAAGATCTATTAGTAATAAAAAAAAAATAGGGTTAATCAATCTTTTTACAACTTTATTGCGCAGTGTACAGGGGCTTTATAGGTTTTTCATTTTTTTTTGTATAGTACAATAACTTAAATTCCCTTTAAAATCAAATTTTTATTGGCTTTGAATGCAAGGGCACTTTCATTATTTAATTCTATCTTTTTTATTATTTTAAGGTCACGTTCGATGCACCTCGCACCCCTGTCATGGTGGTGAGGCACATGTCACCAAATAATCTGCGGTTGAGCTTTAGTTGCTTGTTTTTTCTTTCCTCCCTCTTTCCTTCCCCTCTCCTAGAAAAACACTTTGGACATTGAAAAAAAAAATCTAGTTATTTACTTATTGAATCAAATTAGACATTTTTTTTTTATTGCAGTGTATTTTGTCTTGAATTTTTTATTATTTTTTTTTAATTTTATCTATTGATATTTTATTTTTATATCAAATTTAATCTTCATTCTTTTGATTGTTATTTGTATATTTTTTCGTATCCTTTTATTAATTGAAATTATTTTTTAATTTCATCCCTAATGATTTGATTCTATTTTCTTTTTGTGTCAAATTTGATCTTCATTCTTTTCAAATTGATATTTTTTTTCTTTTTGATATTTTTTTTAATTTCATCCCTAATTATTTTAGTTGGTTGAGAATTTGATATTATTACTTTTTAAGTTTGTCTTTTATGTTGTAATTCGTTCTCATGATCCATGTCAAGAGCTTTGAAGATTAGATTAGATGGTTTTAGTTTTTTTTGTCCTTTTTTTTATTTTAATTTCATTCATTGGAAATTAGTATTTGTTATTTTTTAAAAAAATTTCTCTAGTTATCCTGATGTCATGTTTCGGGTCATGGATTCAGCAGGTTTACTAGGGTTGACTCGGGCCTTTTTTTCTTCTTTAATTTCACCTTTAATATTACATTGATTTTGATAATTGAGTTTTATGGTTTTTTTTAATATGTTTTCCATAAGATTATCCCGGTTTTACAACTAGATTAAAGATTTGATGTGCTGACAAACTTTGTTTAATTTTTTTTATTGTTTTTTAATTTCATCATTTTATTTATTGGTAATTAAAATTTATATTTTTTTATTTTTCTTTTTATGCAATCATATGACTCTTATTAAATATTTACTTTGTTAATAAATAAGAATATTGAGATGTTTTGGAAATATTATAAGAATATATTTTTATAATATTGAAAAATATTTATTTTTTTGCATTGAATTATTTTTGATTTTTTGATTTTATTTATTATCAATATCTTATTTTCTAATTATATTATTAAATTATTTTAAATTTTCTTTTAGAATATTTACAATTTTTTTTATGTTGAATAAAAATAGATAGCGCGTACTTTCTATCTAGTGATTTCACTGGGCAACTTTGGTATTATCAAGTTAAGACAAATGTATATATATTTTTCTTTTATGTTATAAATCAATTAATCAAATTAGTAGAAGTAAATTAATTAAATTAATTTTGATTTTCATGATTAACCAGCCAGCCGAAGAAAGAGAAAGGAATCTTTTGCTTCTTTAGATTCTTGAAATTATCACAACCATCCACCAGTCTTAAATTATTATCCGATAATCTAATCTTAATTTGAAATCATTTTCTTTTCTTTTTTTGTTATTAAATAAAATAAATAAAAGCATCATAAATCCAAATAATCTTCATAATTATCAACAACCAACCACACCGAGAGAGAGAGAGAGAGAGCGCTGTTGTTCAATCACCAAACCACAATACTTGATTGAAACGAAACGAAAAGAAGGAAAAATTCATTGAAAGAAAGAAAGAAAGAGAAAAGATAGAGATGGCGAATCTGTACGTGACGGCGGTGCCACCGGCGGATCTGAACAGGAACACGGAGTGGTTCATGTATCCAGGGGTTTGGACTACTTACATATTAATATTGTTCTTTTCTTGGCTTATTGTTCTCTCTATCTTTGCTTGCTCTCCTGGCATGGCTTGGACCATCGTCAATCTCTCTCACTTTGCCGTACGTTTTCTCCCCCTTTTCATTTTATATATATATGGCTTGGGTTAGCTTACAATTTCTTGATTAGGGTTTTCATTTTTTTTCTTCTCCATTCTTAGTGGTTGAAGAAAGATAGCCAATTATTATTATTATTACTGGATGGAGTGTTAGTGATTGCATGCATGTTTGGTTTAGTTTGCTAATTTGTCAAGTTTCCTTAGCTGCATAATACTTAATTCAGATTATTGTATTTGTCATCAAATGATAAGACCGAGGATTAGTTTTTCTGGTTGTAAATGGTAAAATGGGCTCCTTTGTTTGTTGCAAGCAGGGACCTTGGTCTCTGTGCTTTGTTCTTTACAATGAGCGGAAGAGTTCCATTGCCAATACAGTATTCCCCTCATTTATTAGGTTGCAAGTCTTGGAGCAGATAACTCTATATCAACTTTTATTTTTTTTGTAGCAGTAGTAGTTAGCATCCTCATTTGAAGGATTTTGGTCCAAAAAATGACCACAAGCTATCATGATGAAAGAGTGCTAAAAACCAAAATAAATAAGATGTCCAAGTAAACACAGCAAGTGTTGATTAGAGTGTGACCTTGCTAGGATGGTAGAACGGTTCTGCAACTCACCACAGGCATGTTACCCTCCTCCTTCCTCAAACCTGAATCCACCTCGTATATTGCTTCCAATTCCCTTAGTACAAGCAGTGTGAAATAAATTGAAAAGTGCAACCTCAAGAAACTTTACCAGCTATGCTAAGGAGACGTGAGCATTAGTGTACATGGATTTAATGGGAAATGCATAAAATCTGTGAAGCTATATGTTTTGAACTGTTAGCCTTGTCTGGTTTTGTTCTAGGCTTAGGTTGCTAAAAGATGTGGGAAACACACATGTTAATTATGACATGTTATAGATTCATAGGTTGTAGATATGCAATGGAATTTGCCACCCTATGATGGGCTACTTACTTTCATGTAACAACATTATGAACTGATTTGGGTATAGGGTTTGCTCGCTGCAGATTTGAACTGTTAGCCTTGTCTGGTTTTGTTCTAGGCTTAGGTTACTAAAAGATGTGGGAAACACACATGTTAATTATGACATGTTATAGATTCATAGGTTGTAGATATGCAATGGAATTCGCCACCCTATGATGGGCTACTTACTTTCATGTAACAACATTATGAACTGATTTGGGTATAGGGTTTGCTCGCTGCAGATTTGAATTTAAAAAACTTGATGTTGGGGTATGCCTGTATTGTTTGAACAGAAACAATGATTTAAAGAGTTTCTAATTGAGTAGAATGAAAGCTTTTGTAGTTGTAAGAAATGGCAGAATAGATACTTTTTAATAGGTATCATATTTCTTTTTCTTTGCATTAAAATGGCTTAATATTGGTCTGTTTTCTACCACTTGTACAACTGTTCCATAAATTATCGTTAACCACCATGACAAGTTCTATGTTCATTTCAGTGCTCTATCTGTTTTCATTTCCAGTGGCAGCTAAGATGCTTTGTTTTTTGTGGAAATATGATTGATTAGAATGATTCACTTTTCAGATCACTTATCACTTTTTCCACTGGAAGAAAGGAACCCCATTTGCAGAAGACCAGGGGATCTATAATCGGCTGACCTGGTGGGAGCAGATGGATAGTGGAAAGCAGCTGACACGGAACAGAAAGTTTCTAACTGTTGTACCTCTGGTGCTGTAAGTTTTCTGGAAGACCTTTTATATTTTAAGTATGCATGTGTACACACATGAGCTGGAATGCTTTCTATTTCTTCATCTAGAAAAGCTTCTTGTTCATAGTTATATGCATGTTAAGCAAATATCTCCTGACTTGCTTTGTACTCTTTGTCAATCTCATTGTCTGTAATGTATGTACAGAATGATTGAATTGTGTAAATATGTGGAAGTCATTGTCAAGAAGCTTGAAAAGCTTTCTCTCATTTGTGTGCGGGAGTGGTGTTTCATTGCTGTCCTTTTCTAGGCCTGTCTTGTCATGGATTACGGCGAATACTTTTGCCCTGTTTTTTACTGTACGTGAGTTGTAATTATATTCTTTGGCAATTTAAGTCTCATTAATTGCCATCCATGGTAGACTATGTGCTTTAAAGCTTGTCTGTCAAAGTTTGAACTTTGTAATGCCATATTGTCAATAGCTATGGAGTAAAATTTGAATTGAGCTGGATAAATTCACTTAATAAGAGTAATCTAATATTGTAAGAATTCATGGTGCTCATCAGTGAGATGCCTCGGTTTTGTCTGGGTTAAATTGCTTTGGAGAAAGCATAATGCATCTTAGATGGGTTAAGCATAGCTGCAAGCCTTTGATTACTGGACTTGAGCAGCTCCCTTGGGTCGATTAAAATCTGCTTGTATTGGTGGGCACCTAGGTTCAGGCTAGATTTTTGTGCCTCTAGTTTTGTAGTGCAATATGGTTTTTCAGTCTTCAGGTTCTTCCCAAATCATGGAAAATTGTGTTGAAATTGCCTGATATGTTTTTAACCAGGAGACTATTTACCTGTTTGACCTTGTCCAAGCACGATTGCTGTCTTGTGGAAAGTTATGATTCAGTACTTAGTTTCCCCTTGACATGTTATCTGTAATAGGATGCACAGCATTGCCAAGCCCTTTTGTGTTTCATTTCATGTATTGTTTGGCACAATTAAGTGTGCATTATTGTACATTAATCTTAAATTTACTTTGATGTTGTTTGCATATGCTTAAATTGAGATTATACTTTCATTTGCTTTCTCTGGCAGGTACTTGATAGCCTCACACACAACTGACTATCGACATCCAATGCTCTTTTTCAACACTGTTGCTGTGATAGTGCTTGTTGTTGCGAAGTTCCCAAATATGCACAAAGTTCGCATCTTTGGAATAAATGCAGACAAGTGAGCTGGGCATTGTTAAAAAGCTGCTTTACTTGTTTAACGCCACCAATCCTTCTGCAGTTATGCTTGAAGATTATCATATCTTTGTATAGATGTTAGGACTGGAAGGATATTTGAATATGTAATGTTTTTTATTGTGCTGACTGCTTTTGACAAGTTGCTCCTTAGATGAAGGAATAACTATATTCGTTGTACAGTTGAGAAATGTTGTGTATCTTTGGCGTATCACACGGTGCATTTTCGCAGCATTACAACTTCCATAACTACGAGTGATTATATTTCATTTTTTGGCTTGTAGCCTTTCCGTTGACAATCTTGTGGCAAACCATGTTCTGTCAATTAATGAACTCTTATGTTAGGTTAGTTTAGGTTTCTATATGGAAACAAATTAGAGTGGTGTAGGCTGTCATCTGTCCGCATCCTATGGCACAGCTAGGAAGTGCTTGGTTTGGTGGTTCCTTGATATTTCTATTAGGTATATGTGATGTGGGACTTGGTTGCCTGACCCTTCACTCCCCCACTCTCCCTAAATAATGTTAGTTAGACGAGAAAGGTTTCTGCCTAACGTTGTGGGGCGTCATTTTATGCAAATTGAGGGCGACTGGAAAACAAAACTGGATCGGTCCCTCGAAGTTGCTTGGATTTTTTCCCTTGAATTGCGTGATAAGCCAAAATAAAATGAAACTGTCACCAATCGTTTTCCCAAGCTGGAACTACCCAGCCCATGTCCTCTAGCGACCGCTTTCCTACACTTCTCTGCTCAATCGCCGAGAAATTAAATCATAGGCGATTGATGCCAAAATTCAACGTCAACGTAGCTGAGGAACCAATAGACACGAGGCAGTTCGATGATTCTAGAAGTCACAACTGCGGTCACATTTGAGTATTGTGCAGGTAAGAGCTCTTGTTATAGCATGCTATAAGGTTTAGAGTTTAACATAAAGGCAGGTCAACTTTTCTGCAGGGTCCTTAAGAGTTAGAGCCCCTGGAAGCAGGAGACACTCATTGGTATTGATAAAATAAGATTACAGAATGGGAGGTCGTGATAATCTTTGTTGCAGCTTTGCCGAACGCTGTATCAAGTAATGTATGACATCCATCAAAAAGAAACTAATTAACAATAAGAAAATGTTATGTTTCCCACATGTTTCGGTTGGTTTGTGTTTGAATTCTATTCATAGACACGGTCAATTGTCTTTGGGAAAAACCTAAAAGAGGATGTAAAAAACTGCAAATTTGGTATTTGAAAATACATGGAAAAAAAAAAAAAGTTTTCGAGACTCAACTAGATTTGATAGGGCTCAATCTTCACCAACCCATCATTTTTTCTTTCTCCTTCCTTTCTCTCTCCTTTTATTTTTATCACCCACCTATTTTCTCTTGGCACGTCAAACTATATATGGTATAGCTTTATCTACACTTCAATTATAATTGCTACCTGCCATAAGTCATAGGATAAGTTATGCAATAATACTAACACCTTACTAGGCAAGTAGCTTCATATTTTTTCTAGAATAAGATATATATTCTCAAGTATAGAGGAAAAGATGAGGATTTTTTTTCATCTCAACACAAAGAAAAATATCCAACTCTCTCTGTCCACCGTCGTTACATAATATCGACCTGAAAAACCCTAAACTGACATCAACATCAGAGGGTTCTTTTATAGATAACACCCTCATTCAGCCTATTATTATCCATGGAAAAAGCTTAGATCCAATGAAGATTTTTTAGCTTCACCAGTGGCGTCGTCCATGGAAATATGAACAAAAGCCTTGTTTGTTTTCTTTTTACGACTACTTTATATCCTCAACATAAAGATTTCATGAAGGATAATATTTAAACGTTGGGAGGATGAGTTACTGAACTCTCACCATCATTATTAGCTCCAGTAGATTTCTAACTGCCGGCGCAACAAATGAGAGCTTTCACTGAGGTTGTGTTAGATATTCAACAACTTAGAGCTCTCCTTGATTATCCTTAGAGTATGCAGGCCACCGTACAACCACCTATACCTCCTCTAGCTCCACCAGTTTCATCGTATATGCAATGATAACTTCAGTTCCTAGAAGAGATTGCCTTGAACAAGGTGGAAGACAATAGACATCATATTATTACTCCTACAAAGACTAGACCATGATATCATGAGGGCCTTCTCATATCAAATCCTCAAGATATAACCTTCATAGATCAAAAGGCAAGGCCTGGGGGTATAGCCTTCGCCATCGACCTCGATCTCCTATAGAGTTTTAATCCAGCACCCCACAACCTAAAAGGCTATGTACCAAAGACAAGGAAAATGACTTGAGTCAAATAAGATATTCTTCACTATGACAATGTGTTGAACATTTGTCTCCCTAGATATTTTGTAGTTGCCAAGATGAACTTGGAATACTAAGATGACCTATTTGACTTTAGACAACACGTATAGAATATAAGGAGAAATTTGGAATTGGTGATTCAAGATACTAATGTTATGTGCAAAATATTTCTTACCACTTTTTGAGGATTTACACGAGCTTGGTATCACAATTTAAAGCCTGAATCCATATCCAGTTTTTTAGATTTGTACAATAAATTGATTGCTCATTTTAGCATGAATATTCATGGCAAAAAATTTTAACGAACTCTTCTCCGTCATTTATTTTAAGGGAAAAAGCATAAGGGCCTACTTGAAGAGATTCAATGAAGTGATGCTGAAGGTGAGAAACCTGCTGGAACTAATGGCTATAAAAGCTTTGATCAGTGGCGGTTCAATTACTCCTTATGGGAATGTATTTATGCATTACCTGATACAAATTTTCTTAATGTGAAGCAAGCTATGAAAAATCATATTCGTGTGAAAGAAGCAAGTGTAGCATTACAAGAACGTCCTCACTTTCATATACAAAAGGAAATATCTCTCAAACAATGGGTATCCCTCTTAAGATACCCCAACATTTAAAAGAAATCCCAGAGTACTTGCACAAAATAAACTTGTATACTCTGAGCTAATGATGATTATTAAATGTCACTAGGATCGAAGTGCTAGCTGTAATAGAGGAAAAATAAAAGGGTGATGTTTTCCCATAAAGATGCTCTAGTAATCTATACAATTTTGTCTCACTACAATGTACACATGATACTTATTGACGATAAAAGTATGGTGAATATCCTCTTAGAAGATGCGATGACACACATGGATGTGGAGATCACAAAACTAACTTTAGTGAGGACTTTTTTCTATAGGAATTGAAAGGAAATGAGTACCAGTAGAAGGTGCTATGGACCTTTCAGTTACCATTGAAACGTACCCAAGATGTCACATACTTTAACAAACATTCATGATGATCAACATATATCTCTCTTACAATGTCATTTTTTATAGGCCTTTCCTTCACAAGATCAATGCAGTGATTAATAGCAAGTATTTAGCCATAGAATTCTCTATAAATAAGGGAGTGGCTATTATGAGGGAAAACTAATTGATCTTTAGAATGTATACTTCAACATGTCTAAAAAGAAAGAGTATTATTTTGTGTATGGACCATAGAGTACCCGTAAAAGAAAAACATGAGATAAGAATAAAAGTTGTAAAAGGATTGAAGGAGGTTAGCCTTTATTTAAAAGAAAATACTTTCACAATGATTGATTCAACCCTAGGTCCTGAGAAAGAGAAAGCTTTGGTACAACTTCTCAACACCCAAAAACAAAAATTTACCTTTCAACCTATTAGAGATGCCTAACATCGACCATGAGGTGATTTTTTATCGGCTAACTATTATTCTTTCCTTCACTCCTGTTCGACAGAAGAAAATGAATTTTGAAGAAAAAAGACAAAAGGCCATCTCATAATAGACATAAACTAATAAATATTTGGTTCATTCATGAAATAATGTACCTAAAATGGCTCGTCAACATGGTTGTGGTGACAAAACCAAATGAAAAGTGAAGAATATATGTCGACTTTACCGACCTTAACAAGTCGTGTGCCGAAGACACATTTTCATTGCCAAAGATAAACTAGATAGTAGACTTCATGATTAATTTTGAGTATCTGAGTTCTTTGGGTGCTAATTTAGAATATCATCATATTCCTATGCACCATGATGACAAAGTAAATATCGTTTTTATCACTGATCAAAAAACATCTTTCTAATGAGTTGTGCCTTTTGGTTTGAAAAACATGAGGCAATGTACCAACGAATAATGAATAAAGCTTTCAAGAATAAAACAGACCAAAACATGAAAGCCTATATTGATGGTATGTTGGTTAAACGCATGACTTTTAAACAACATCTCTAGAATGTGAAGAAGATCTTCCTTATTCTACACTAGCATTAAATAAAGTTAAATCCTACCAAACATGTTTTTGCTGTGAAAAAGGGAGTTTCTATGCTTCTTGGATAACAACATGGGGACTAAGCCCAATCCTAAAAAGATACAAGCTATCTTGAATGTAACACCTCCTTAGTCCATGAAAGATGCCCAAAGGCTAACATGTCCTTGTTACGAAAAAGAGAGTTTATGTGCCTCTTGGATAATAACATGAGGATTAAGCCCAATCCTAAAAAGATACAAGCTATCTTGAATATAACACCTCCTTAGTCCATGAAAGATGCTCGAAGGCTAACATAAAGCATTACAACCCTCAACAAATTTATTTCCTGCCTTATAGAATGTTGTTTGTTGTTATTCAAAACTCTGTAGAATATCTTTAGTTTTGAATGGACTTCAGAGTGCTAGCAAGCCTTTAAAATACTCAAGCTCCATCTATTCTCCTCAAAAATTCTTCCCCAACCCAGAGAAATAGATGATCTTTTTCTTTATTTGAGGGATGTAGACTTGGTAGTCAATACAATATTTGTGCAAGATGAATGAGAATTCCAAGAGCATATATATAATACCAACAAGGTGCTTCATGATACAAAAATAAAATATATAAAAATTAAAAAGGTAGCCCTTGCCTTGATTAATGTTATAAAGAAATTAAAACCATGCTTCCAGATGCATCAAATTATTGTGTTTGTTGACCAACCTTTAGCTTTTAAGGAAAATTCTACGTAAACCTGACTTATCAAGATTTCTAATTAATCAAGTGGACCATTAAGTTGAAGGAGTTTGGATTCCAACATTGACCCAAGCTAGTTATCAAATGACAAGTTCTGATTGACTATATCATAGAAAGTTCATCTTTGTAAGAGGTTGTGTGTGTGTGTGTGTGTGTGTTCACTGAGCCTCACAGGGTTTGGTTAGGCTAAAGCCCAAGCCTGACAAGACATATTTTTCATTAACCCATAATCTTTTCTCTTTCTTTTATTTTTCTTTCTTTTTATCATTCACTTATTTTTTCTAGTCACTACAAGCTATATTGATATAACTTCATCTACATTTCAGTTATAATTACCCATTGCTATGAGTGATAGACTTCATAAAATAAAATTAAAAAAAAAAGAGGTCTGGAATGAAAAATGTGAAAATCAAGAAAATGGATTAATATTTTACCCATATTTTGTTTTAGTTCCGATTTTGTTTATTCCTTTTTTATGAAGAAAAAAAGCTAAACTGAAAATATATTTCATTAACAAAAATAAGAGAGAACAACCAAATTTTGAAACTAAATCCACCTGTATCGCGACAAACATCAATGACCATCACTGCTCAATAGATCAAGGACCTTCAGAATCATGAACGTTCTATCACCATCAACACTATATTTAATCTCGATTTTTATTGATTTTGATTCATAAAACGGAGAGAGAAGGTGAAGAATTTTAAAATGGTGTCTTAATGACAATTCATATTTTTTCAATATATTATTTTCTTTCAATTTTGTTTATTTTTAACAATATTAATTAATTTTCTTTATTTAATTCCTTTTTTTCATTATCTCAACTGAAATCTTTTTTTTTTCCAAATGTTAAGGGATATTGACCATACCATCACTTTTCTCGCAGAGTTTCAGAGAGAGAGAGAGAGAGAGAGAGTATGCTCTGATAAAAACTTCATAAAAAATAGGGTAATAAATATGTGTTTCCTCCTTTTCTAATTGGAATACAGGTTTTTGTGGCATGGTACTAGATCATGGTCACGTCACCAATTAATTGACAAAACTCGTTGTAGGTATCATATTAGAAGGAAAAAAAAACTAAAGATGAGTAACTAAATAAGTAAATTTGAAAATTCAAATAGAAAAAAAAAATGATTGCTAAATTTGCAGTTTTCTTTAAGAGGATTGATACGCAACACAATTACGGTGGTTTGCTTTTAGAATGTGCTTAGATCAAAGAACAAGGCAAAAGTAGATTAGCTTACCAAAGAGCAAAAATCAAAGATAATGACCGAAAGAAAGTGAAGAAACATGAAGGAAGGAATATAATTATTTAGGATATTTGTTTATGATCCCGATGCAATTGCACACCAATCAATAGAGGAGCATATCTCATGCATGAACCAAATATGATCATTAGGCACTTCGATGAAAGACAGGAGTGTAGCTAGCACCTAGCCTGAGGCCTGAATTGGGAAGAAACAGCAGATTTCGTCCAAAATCACAGTCATGTGATATGCACAACACATAAAAAAGATGGAGAAGAAGAAATTTGGATGGATGGATTCTCTAGGCAGGAGGGGGAGATTATTTCTAAGCACGCTTGCCCAGAGGAATGTTTGGGGGTCCCTCTCAAGACCAAGGAGAAAGGTGGAGTCGTCAGATTATCTAAGTCTGAATATTAAAATAACTAATAACATGCAGGAATGATCATTTCATGGATTCGGGGTCATCCGCTAAATCAAGTGGGTGATTAAAAATTATATCAGGTAAGCTTTTAGTTGGGGCAGGTAAATTTGTTTTCTAAGTACAATTTGCTTTGATGTTTTGTTTATTAATTAAGATTGGACTTGCAAAAAGAGATTTGGACAGCAAGAAAACTACTCTAAAAGGTGGGACATGCCATGTTGTTTTTCTTCTTTGGCTTCTGTGCTAGCTTGCTCCCATGAAGTGCGTTTTATGGCTGAGAGAGTCTCATCGATTCCAATGGATGACAAGTCAGACCTGACACACCAGACTGGTTTGAGACACAAAGAGGGGGGAAATGTTCGAGACAATTAGATACCGATAAGATCACACAGCAGCACTAACTAAACCACACAACTTAAAAGTTGATTAGTTAACTGAGAGAATATTTTTGTGTCGAAACTTCTTCCAAATCTCATTCTCATTGCAAACTTAACTGAACCAACTCTGGACACTCGATACAATAATACTTCAGGTGCAAGTTCTGATAGAAGCCTTTATGAATACAAGCCATACTGCCATGCGAAAACCCAGACTCGTATTCAAATCTTCCTCTATCTTGACAACATTATATGTAAGAACCCTTTTTGAAGCCAGAAACCAAATAAGCTTCAAAATTGTTACACTGCTCAAAGAGTAAAGAGAGGGATATAAAGCAAAGCAAAAAAGAAACCATATGTATCCTATATATGTTAGTCATGAACAGCTTTCAACATGTGACCTAATACCATGCATGTGAAAAGGAGTGCAAAGAAAGAAGATAAAGCAGTTTCTTTGTCTCTTTCTTCTTTCTTTTACCATGATCCTCCGCCAAACATTCCATTCCAGTATCCACTTGAACCCCCCTGTCCCTTGTTTTGATCAACTTCAGACGTTGTGCTTGAAAGCTGTTTCAGCTCACCAAATGGAAATAAAAGCCTCCCACTATCTTGAATTCCATATCTACTTCCAAGCCCATCAGCAGGAAAGCTCAGAGTTGGTCTCAGTTCTTGCAAAGGGAATCCACCAGAAGAATAAAGTGTATTTGAATCCGGCATCGGTGTTGGGATAAAAGTATTCAAACCCCTAGAAGCAAATCCACTCCTTAGTAGCTCCATAGCTGAAATTGGAGAAGAAGTATAGGGAGAAGAAGAAGAGTTATGTTGATTGTTGTTCCTGTTTTCAGTTTTGGGCACTTCAGTATAATGAGATATACCTTGACTATCCTGCATAGCTGGGAATGCCAGATTAAGGTCTTGACCTTCATGGGTACTCTTAGGGTTTTGAGAAGAGAAGTGTGAGAGGCTTGGTGGGTTGAGATCAGGGAGCTTAGACGAAGATGTTGCCACTGACGATGATGTAGATCTCTTGTTCTTTCTTGAACCTCCTCCAACAGGAACATTTCTAAGAGATCCTCCTTCAGTCCAGTACCTTCTGCAAGTCTTGCAAAAGTATCTTGGTTGTGTGAGACTGTAGTTGTTATAGTAACAAAACTTGGTATTGGTTGAGTTACATCTTGGACAGTTCAATTGCTCTTGAGGCCTTGGTTTTCTCTCTACACCAGGCCTTCCACATGAATTAGATGTCATCTCGTCCATGGGCTTTACCGGTTTAAAATCCTGCAAACCCTAGAGTCAGACAACAAAAGGAGATCTATAACTATAGAGTACAAAGAAATAAGGGCCATGAAATCTTGGAACCTAATTAAAAGATGGTCGATGAGATAACAATCAGTAGATCAAAAAAAAAAAGAAAAAAGAGAATAGCTAGGGTTTTTGTCTGCAGAATTACATTAAACAGGAAATTAATATACTCCATAAAAGAAAAGAAAAAAGCCTTAAAAGAACAAACGATAATAACAAATGATGCCTTTTTCCTTTCCTTTATATGTTCTCGCATAAGCAAAAAAGTAGAAAGAAAAAGTTCAGTGGTTTCATGCATGGTTCAAAGAACAACCTTTCCATAAAGAAAATTCAAATAGAAGGGTCCTTCAGGACTGTGCTTGAAGATCGATCTCAAAGACAAACAAAAGAGCAAAAAGAGAAACAACAAATAATATTCGATCTCTCAAAAAAAAAACTGCTGGGACATGCTCCATGGTATATAAACTTAAAAGCCAAAAACCAGAAAAGTCACAACTGTACGAAGAAAATCTTATACAATACTAATTAAGCAAACAAATATCTACCCACCCGTGGCCATGAAGCAGCATCCGTAGTTCAGAAGAAAAGGAAGGAAAAAAAGCAACTGATGACTTCAGAGAGAGAGAGAGAGAGAGAGAGGGAGGGAGAGAGGGAAAGGGAAAGAAAGGATCGTATTCACCTCCTTAATTTGTCTGCAGCTGTTCTTATTGCAAGAAAGAATGTTTTAGATTGTTTGTATGCTGGCTTGATGTGCTAGTTCACTTTATGAGGATGGAAAGAGAGAGAAAAAGAAAGAGAGAGAGAGAGAGAGATGTATTTGTTTTGACTACATGATGAACACACAACACGTTGCCATAGTAGACCAGACTAGTAAGAGAAAGGGAGTATTAATCACATTTTGAAGTGGCTGCGCTCGTTCAATCCTGTGTGTGGGGTTTTCTTTCGTCAGATTTCAATTCAATAGTGGATTTGTACATTTGTTTATTCATCGTGGGTGGAATCATGAGTGTGTGGGTTTCAACTTTTTTGACCTTATAATGGGGAAGTCTTTTTTTATTGTTTGTTCGATCTCTTCTAAAGTAACTGTTGTTTTTTTAAAGCTGTATAAATATTTTAATTAAAATTTTTATTTTTTATTTTAAATTAATATTTTTAGATTATTTTGATATAATAATATAAAAATAATTTTTTAAAAAATAAAAAATATTATTCTAATATATTTCTTATAACAAAACAATTAGTACCGTATTTTTTTTCACCCTTTAATAAATTTTTTTCAAGACCACTCATGAACAGGGACTGGTTTCTGCTTGGCTTATCAATAAAGATAAGATTGTGATTCCTTTCTCACAGATTTCGGAGGCAACTTCTTAATTATTCACCCACACATATTCTTGGCTTGCAGATTAATTACGCTACGTTAGCTAGATCGTACCGATCGCTGTTACGACTCGCATATTTTGGGAAATCTTCACGCCCTTTCATCAAGATTTAATCTTCATTTACTTGGGCTTCCTTTTACTCACTCCTTTGACTAACGAGTTCAATCAACATCAAATTGAATTCAAGTTTGTCTAGCTAGCAAGATGTGCAGGCTCGTATATATTTGAAAATTGACGGTCCAAGTTTGTCTTTGTATTCTGTTATTTTTACAATCATTTCTTTTCTACCTAAAGCTAATAGCACCGTATAAAGTATATAGTTTAAGTTGCTTAATTAGTTGATCTTAAAATTATTTAGCACATTTTTCAGCTATAATCAGAGTCTGCTGGTCTTTACCGCCGTACTTTTTAAAAAAATTAAAAAAATATTTTTTTTGATGCATTGATGTAAAAAAATAAATTTTAAAAATTAAAAAAAATATTTTTAAATAAAAAATATTTTAAAAAACAACCCAATCAAAGCAATTCAAGAGTGAAAAATTTTTAAATCTGCTTAATTACATAGGTATTATGCAGGGTCAAGATCTTCGAAACTTGTACTAAATTAATGATTAAATAGTTTACCATCTAATTCACCTGTATTTTAGATCTTACTTTTAATTATAAATATTAAGGGGCCGGACTGTGAAGGAAAGCTAGAAATGCAGAAGTGAAATGGAAAGTTCGTGGAGGGATCGAGAGGGGGAGCCGACAAGACCCGACAAGCGCAAAAGTGGTGGGGGCCCAAATAATGCGCGATGTCTTTTACGGGATGCTGACAGCTATGGCTTGAAGCTCTCCGAAATGGCCAAGGAACCGAATCTTACTCGCAGTTTCACGCGGAATTATTGTTTAATTTGTTCTCCTACGATGCCCTCTCCAGATTAGAGGAGCTCCGTGCGTAATCTTGTTGATATCACCGTACGGTGATATTACTATTTTCCACCGAACACAAGAGAATGGTGCTTTTATGTCAGGACAAATTGCTTCGATCATCATCTCTCAGATTCTGGCAAAATTACAAGCACTATCGGCAAGCTTTTCCGAAGATCTCATACTCGCTCATGCTCTCATCAACTGGGCTCGAATTCGTTGGTATGGACCGAGAACCCCCTTGTAGCCCGATTCTAGATGGCATGGCGGAACCGAGTTGATTTAAGCTAATTTTATATTGTACTTGGAATTTATAATTCTTCTTTAAAATTCCTTGAACAAAGAAATAATAATTTATAAAACACAAAAGTTATATTGTACTAGTAATATTCTGTCATTTTTTTTTACATTAATATCCCCTTTATTAAGAAAACACATATTATATAAATTTCTAAAACAAACTCGATTGATTACTGTATTATAAATAATAATGAAAAAAAATCATTAACCAAATGCCAAATTTTCCCGATTTCTTTATTATAAAAAAAATAATTGTGAACCAGATGACAAAAAAAAAAGAGTATGGATAAAAAATGTTTTTTTTTATAAATAATCATGATTGGTTATAGCAAGGATTTTTAATTGAAGAGACTAATTAGTAGCATCCTGTTACTTATTCTCTATACTTATTTAGACAAATATATATATATATATATATATATATATATATATAAATTAGTGTGAAATTTTAGGTAAAGATAATCTTATTAATCTTTGATAGATTATGAATTTTATTTTATTATTTTATTTTTTTAATGTCAATCTAAAAAATAACTAATAAAATGTCAGTAATTATTCTTGAATACTATAAAATTTTTCAAGTTGGAGTGTAAATTTTAAGGCATTTACATAATTTATAGAATATTTTTGTTCCTTTTTCTTTCCTTTTTGACTTTCTCACGTCAATTATTGCAAAAAAAAAAAAATAATCAATTTATTTACATTGAAATTACTTTACTTTTATTAGTATTACTGTTTGTTAGTTTCAATTGATTTTTCGTATTTTATTAACCCATTTGTTTTCCACAATTACTAAAACCGATAAGCGGGATTTCTTCACATGTCTCCTTTTTTTCGATAATAGAAGGCATTCTTGCATCATTTGAGACTGGTTTTCATCTATATGTTTCTTTGAATGGAGATTCTTTGAAAGAAGTATATATTTTCTGTTGTACAGATTTTAGCACCATCATTTAATTTAAATAAATAAACAAAAAGAAAAAACTGAGAGGATAATGTCAGACAAATCTCATTGAAACGGCACAATATTGACGAAACGTAATTAATCAAATGATCACGGTCAATATTTTTTTCTTTTTCAAGAATGAAATGATTGCTGTAGTTGATCTTATTATTATTATTTTTTCTCCTAAAAAAACACGTTTTCAATGAGCAAGAATGGCTGGAATAAACTATACACCTCTTGCTTTTTTTAGAACCTAAAAAAACCCATCACAAAAAACAAACTCCTAGTCGATCACAAATTGACCTGTTGCAACACGAAGGTGTGTTTGTTGGGAGGCAAACCAGCAAGAGCTTATCTGATCGATGCGTCAAGGCCGGTGATGGGCCTATTTTTAACGTGAAAAACATGGAGCTAGCTGGTGCGTTACACGTCAATCGCCTTCCCCTTGCAGCACGGGCACCTCTGCACTTTGGTCTTGTGCTGCAATCATAGGTTTTCCAATAAAATAAATATATTTCCATGGTGGACAAAACAACGTTGATCCGATAGAATGTGTGACAGGGCATGTGTAATTTTGTTTTCCAAGACCAAAAGCTCACAGGTCTCGTACCCACATCCCAAGAATTTCTTCTGATATTTGAACATGTATATGCAAATTCCATTCTCAGGGAATATGTAATTTTTCTTATTTATTAAACGTTTTGAGAGATTAAAAAGAGGAGTCA
>Ga0325400_1001704_pt1 | contig 18480 bp, 14 predicted proteins | sample PopdelMetagenome_2_FD_205662 | JGI IMG/M metagenome (GOLD analysis project Ga0325400, IMG submission 205662) | Populus deltoides microbial communities from Bellville, Georgia, United States - Xylem-PdKOR-R1 | ecosystem: Host-associated > Plants > Phyllosphere > Stem > Wood/Secondary xylem... | reverse complement strand
GGATGTCGCCCAGCAGCGGGATCTTCTCGATCGTCCGCCGCTCGTTGTCGTCGAGCAGCCCGCCGATCACCGTGATCTGCCCATCGTCGGGGGTGAACACGTTCTCGAACGCGCGCTTGTTGAGGATCAGCTCCGAATTGTCGCTCGACACCGGCCCGGCGATCGAGCTCACCTCCAGCCGGACGTATAGCTTCAGGCTGCCGCTCGAGTTCACCTGCGGCTTGACGTCGAGCTGGATGCCGACGTTCTGGCGCTGCACCGTCCGGAACGCGTTGTCGAAGTTGGTGCTCAGCGCCTGCCCGGTGGTGACCGGTATCTCCTGTCCGACCAAGCTGTGCGCCTGCTGGTTGTCGAGGGTGATGAGGTGCGGGACCTGGAGCAGGTTGGAGGTCGAGTCGCTCTTCACCGCGTTGATGATCGCGCCGAAGATGGTGTCGCCGATCTGGCCGCCGAACCCGCCGAACCCGCCGGAGGTGTTGAGGATCGAGCTGATCGCCGCGCTGGTCAGCGTATCGGCGGCGGTGTTGGGCGTGGTGGTGGTGGTCCGCGTACCGTCCGAGGCGACCACGGCGGTCGTCGTCGCACCCACCGTCTGCGCGCCCACCGCGCCTGCGATCTGGAGGATGTTGGGCGCGGTGTTGGTGTAGGTCGACGCTGCGAACGCACCTCCCGACAGCGATCCCAACAGGAACTGCGCGCCGAGCCGCTTCACGGTCGAGTCGGACACCTCGGCAATGATCGCCTCGATCAGCACCTGCTCGCGGCGCACGTCGAGCTGGCGGATCACCTCTCCCAGCTGACGCTGGACCTCGGCGGGCCCGGCGACGACGATCGCGTTGGCACCCGCGAACCGGGTCACCACCGCCGCCGTCCGGCCGCCTTGCGTCTGGACCGCTGCGTTGGTGTTGGTGCCCCCTTGCGCGCCGCCGCCCGCCGACTGCTGGACCGGCTGCTGCACCACCGGCTGGGTGATCGGCTGGCTGGACGAGGTACCGCCGGTCGAGCTCGACTGGCTGAAGCTGCCGCGCGACAGCGTCGTCTCCTGCACCGGGTCGGGGCTTTGGCCGACCAGCTGCTGGAGGACGGGCAGCAGCTGCTCGGCATCGGCATTCTCCAGGAACACCACCCGGATCTCGTTGCCGCTTCGGGCCTTGCGGTCGAGATCGATCGCGACCTGCACCAGCCGCGCCACCGCACTCGGCTCTCCGCGCAGCACGATCGAGTTGGAGCTGTCGACCGACACCACCGATACGCCCCCGGCGCTGCCCGCGACCGGTGCCGCCGTGCCGCCCGCCGCGGGCGCCGCGCCGCCGCCCGCCAGCCCTTGCAGCGCGGTCGCGATCTCGCGCGCGCCGGCGTTCTGGAGCGCCACCACCCGCGTCGTCGCTGAATCGTTGTCCACCCGGCGCAGCACCTCGCGGATGCGGCGGACATTGTCGGCGAAGTCGACGATCACCAGGCTGTTGCCCGACCGGTTCGCCGTCACCGACCCCTGCGCCGACACCAGCGGCCGCACCGTCTCCACCGCCTGGGTCGCGTCGGCGGTCCTGAGGCGAACGATCTCGGTGACGAAGCTGTTGCGGTTGGCGCCCGCCGCGCCGACCCGGCTCGGCTGCTGGGCGGCGTTGTCGATCGGCTGCACCCGGAACGCGCCGTTACCGGTCGGCACCGCCACCAGCCCGTTGGACCGCAGGGTCGACAGGAAGGTCTCGAAATACTCGCTCCGGCTCAGCGGCCGGTCGGTCACGACCGTGACCTTGCCGTTGACGCGACTGTCGATGATGAAGGTCCGCCCGGTCACCTTGGCGGCATCGGCGATGAAGGCGCGCATGTCGGCCTCGCGGACGTTGAGGGTCAGCTGCGCCACCGCCGCCATCGGGGTGGCCGCGAGCAGCGCGGCGAGGAGGAGCTTGCCTGTCATGAACCCGTGATCGTGAGGGAGAGGGAGAGCGTTTCGCGTCCGCGCTCGACGGTGAGGGGCAGATTGCCCCCCGCCTTGAAGTCGGCGACGACGCGGTCGAGGTCCTGGGGTCCGGTGACCGGACGGCCGCCGATGGAGGTGACGATGTCGCCCTCGCGCAGCCCTGCGGCGCGAAACGCTCCGCCCCCGCCGACCGGCCGCACCACCAGTCCCGACACCCGTCCGCCGTCCAGCCGCGGGATGAAGCCGATGTCCTGACGGATTGCGCCGATCGGCACCCCGGAAGCGGGCGGGGGGCCGCCCGATGGCGCTCCGCCGAGCGGAACCGGGGTCGTCGCGGTGCCCGGTGCGGGCGGCGCTACCCCGCCCGACTGGTCTAGGAACAGGTCCTCGCGCGCGGTGCCGCGCTCGACGGTGACATGGTCGAACGCCACCGCCACCAGCTTCACGCCGGGCTGGATCTCCTCGCCCACCGCATAGGCGTTCTGCACCCCGTCGGGCCCCGCGATGATCGCGGACCCGCCGCCGGTGGCCTCGTTCTGGCGCGTACCGAACAGGGTGAGCTGGAGCGAGGTCACCACCTGCGGCCCGCCCTCGGCCGCGCCGAGGCGGAAGAAGGGGTCGAACCCGGCGATCGCCTCGCCGGGCAGCGCCGGCACCTCGGGCTGCGCCGGTCGCCAGTCGCCCAGCGGCACCACGGGCGTGACCAGCACCCAGACGAAGCGCGCGACCTGCACCGCGAGCAGCGCGAGCAGCACCAGCTCGACCAGCGAATAGACGTTCACGACGGGGACGAGCCGCACCAGGCGGCGCATCCGCGCGTCGACCTTCAGCCGCATGAGTGCCCCGATCCCGACCGCTTACGCCCTAGTCATCGCATGTTACGCCGCCATGTCATAGCCCCGCACGGCGCGGTGCCCCCTCCGTTCCCGTCTGGCGTCGCGCACCGCGCGGCGGCAGGATGGCGTCATGGCTACCCTTCCCCCGCTCGGCTCCGGCCTCGACGCCGGCCCGGTCGTCGACCGCCTCCTATCGACCCCCGGCACCCAGAAGCTGCCCAGCCCCAAGCTCACCCTGTTCGTGCGCCGCGGCTTCCTGCCGCCGGCGCTGTGCCGGGCGGTGATGGAGCGGATCGACGCGGTCCGCCGCCCCTCCACCATCGCCGATTCGAACGGCGACGCCGGCTATCGCACCAGCGAGACCGGCGACCTCGCCGCCGGCGATCCGGTCGTGATCGACGTCGAGGCGCGCATCGCCGCGCTGACCGGCCTGTCGCCCGAGCATGGCGAGCCGCTCCAGGGGCAACGCTATGCGGTCGGGCAGGAGTTCAAGGGCCACACCGACTATTTCGAGCCCCGCGGCCTCGACTACGACCGGTATTGCGGGGTCGCGGGCAATCGCACCTGGACGGTGATGGTCTACCTCAACGAGCCCGAGGCCGGCGGCGCCACCCGCTTCAAGGCGGTCGACAAGATCATCCAGCCGGAGACCGGCAAGCTCGTCGCCTGGAACAACCGCCGCGCCGACGGCACCCCGAACCCGGCGACCATCCACCAGGGCATGAAGGTGCGCTCGGGGGTTAAGTACGTCATCACCAAGTGGTTCAGGGAAGGGATCTGGCGGTAGCCGGGTCTCCCCTCCCCCCGAGGGGGCAAGGGAGATACCGTCAGAACGTCGCGCTCAGCCCCAGGGTGAACACCCGCCCCAGCGCATAGCGGTTGATATAGACCCGGTTGCCGTTGGCGAAGGTCTGCCCCTCCTCGTACCGGGTGCGGGTGAGGTTGCGCGCTTCGGCCTTCAGCTCGACCTTGCTGCCCGCGATCTCGAACCCCTGGCGCCCGACCAGGTCCAGCCTGATTCCCGGCCGCTCGATGATGTCGGGCTGGAACCCGCCCTCGAACTGCGCTGGGCCGCGGTTGGTCACCCGGTCGCTCGCATAGTTGAACAGCAGCGTCAGCTGCGACAGCGATTCGCGGTCCTCGATCCCGACCTGGACGTTGACCAGATGGTCCGACTGGCCGGTCAGCGGCGCGCCGTCGCGGAACAGCTGGCTGGCCGGGCCGAACTGGCTCTGGCATCCGCCGAGCCCCGCGGCGGTGCTGTCGGGGCTCGCCGATGGGTTGGGCACGCACGCGCCGTTCGCGACGATCGCCGACTTGGTGTAGGTGTAGTTGGCGATGAACAGCGCCCGCCGGGTCGCGAACGCCCCGCCGATGAAGCCGAGATCGACATATTTCTGCACCTCCGCCTCGCCGCCGTACAAGGTCGCGCGCGGCAGGTAGGTGAAACCGGTCTGCAACCGGTCGTCCGCCCCGGTGTAGAAGCCGACCTGCTCGATGGGGTTGTCGATCCGCTTGTAGAAGCCCGCCAGCGTGAACCGCTGGTCGCGCCCGAAGAACCACTCGTACCGCGCCTCCAGATTGTAGAGCTCCGAGTCGCGAAGGTTGATGTTACCCACGAAGATGCGGTCCGAATCCGGATCGCGGAACTGCTGCGGCGCCAGCTCGCGGAACTGCGGGCGCGAGATGGTCTTGGCGGCGCTCGCGCGCAGCTGCATGTCCGCCGCGAAATTCCAGGTCAGCGTCGCGGCGGGAAGGAGATAGCTGTTCCGGAGCCGTGTCGTCGCGGAGGCCTCCGGGGTCACGAACTCGTCCCCGTCCTCGAAGCGGACGCCGATCACCGAGCGCAGGCCGTCGGTCGCCTCCGCCTCGGCCTGGACGTACCCCGCATGGATGCGCAGCCCCGCATCGTAGGCGTAGGCGCCCAGCGGGGTGGTGAACTGGAGCTCCACCGTGCATCGCTGGGGGCTGAGCGTCGGGCAGGCGTTGTTGATCGCGTCCGGCCCCAGCAGATAGTCGGGGCGCAGCAGGTTGACCGGATAGGTCGGCACCGTGCCCCCGCCCAGCGAGGTCTGGTAGTTGAACTGGAGCCGGCTGGAGAAGCGCTGCGTGTCCGAGTGGAAATAGCCGGTCGACACGGTGAACGGCCGCTCGCTCGGCAGCTTGTACGACAGGTCCGCCTGCCCCGTGTAGAGGTCCTCGTTCAGTTCGGAGAAGATCACGCTGGCGAACGGCGTGAAGCGCCCGGTCACCTGATAGGCGCCGTCGCACTGCAATCCTTCCGACTGCTGGCCGCCGTCGGGAATGATGGTCAGCCCGGTGGTGGTCCGGTTCGAGCAGAGATAGTCGAACTGCCGCTCATAAGGCGCGTTGCGCTTGGAATTGGCGTAGGCGCCGCGCGTGTCCAGCTTCAGCGCCGGGGTGATTTCGAACTCGCCGACCAGCTGGGTCTCGATCAGCTGCCGCTCGAACCAGTTGGTGTTCTGCTGGAAGCGCAGGCCCGACGCGTTGACGTACTCGGTCGCCGCCGACCCCCGCGCCTGCTTCAGCGTGTCGTGGATGTAGACGTTGGTCCAGCGGATCGTGTTCTCGCCCCATTCCAGCCCCACCCCGACCAGCGCGTTGGCGACCGCACGGTTGTCGGTCAGCAGGGTGCGGAAATCGTTGCGGACCGTGCCCAGGTTGCTGGTCGTGTCCTGCTGGGTCGCCGATCGGGTGCGGAACGTGTTGCTGGCGCTGATCGACCCGATCACCCCCAGCCGCGACCCGCCGAGGTCGTACACCGATCCGCCGCTGATCTCGCCCGACCAGTTGGCCGGCAGCTGGTTGTTGCGCTGGAGCAGCGTGGTGCTGGCATTGTTGAGCCGCGCCACCTGCGCGACGGGCAGGATGCCGCTGCCGCCCGGCGCGTCGCGGATGAAGCTGGGCACGTCGCGGGTGCCGTCGTCGAACCCCAGCCAGTCCCAGTCGCCGCCGTCGTAGGTGTAGCCGAGCTCGCTGGTAGTGGCGGTGTCCGCCGCCACGCTCGCGCCGAACGACACGAAGTTCCGGTCCGGGATCGCCTTGGTGGTCAGGTTGATCACGCCGCCGCCGAACTCGCCGGGATAGTTCACCGAATAGGTCTTCTGGACCAGGGCCGATCCGACGATGGTGGTCGGAAAGATGTCCAGCGGCACCGACCGGCGCAGCGGCTCGGGGCTGGGCAGCGGCGATCCGTTGATGAGCGAAGAGGAATAGCGGTCGCCCAAACCGCGGACGAACACGAAGCCGCCGTTCACCACCGACAGGCCGGTGACGCGGGTCAGCGCCCCGGCGATGTCGCCCTCGCCCGTCCGCGCGATGTCGGCGGTGGACAGGACGGAGACGATCTGCGGCGTTGCGCGGATGGTGTTGGGAATGTTGCGCCCGACCACGACGATGTCGTCGCCCGCGCCCGCGTCGACGCCGGGTGCGGAGATCTCGACCCCGTCCTGCGCAGCACCGGCGGCCTCGGCCTGATCGGCGCTCGATTGCGGCGTGCCGCTCTGGGTGGTCGGCGTCCGGCCGTCAGGGGTCGGCTGCCCGCTCGCGGTCGGGTTCACCGTGCTGGTCGGCGGGGTCGACTGGGTCGGCGCGGCGGTGCCGCCGCTCGTCTGCGCCAGCACGGCGGGCGCGACGAGCTGCGACGTGAGGAGGAGGAGCGTGGCGTAGGCGAGGCGTCGCTGCTGCATGGCCTGGTGTTCCAATCTACGAAAAAGGCCGGGGCGGCAGTATGTGCCGCCCCGGTACGCATGGGCCGGGGCGAGAAGCCTCAGCGGCCCGAGCAGGCGAAGTAGATCGAGTTGAACACCGGCGGCCCCTGGTCCTGGCGGGCGGCGTCGGCGGCGCGGACCGTCGACCGGTCCGCCGTGCTGACCTCGCCCGCGACCAGGTTGAGGCAGGGCACCGGGCTGCGGACGATGCCGTTGAGGTACAGCATGTCCGAGCCGCCGCGCTGACGGATCGCGGCCGGTGCGTTGGCCGCGGTCTGGATGAAGGTGAAGTTGACGTATCGGCCGAAGGTGCGCGGCAGCAAGTCCTCGGCGTTGTTCGAGTCGATCTCGGTCGAGAAGCTGTCGGAGGTCGCTCCGCTCGCCTTCTGCGCGGCGATGATGAACTGCATGAAGCCGCGATAGCCGTTGTCGATGTCGAACCCGTCGTCATCGGCGCCGGTCACCGCGAAATACTTGATGTTGGTGGTGCCGCCGAAGATCTCGATGCCGTCGTCGGCCGAATTGTGGCTCTGGACGTGGTCGATCGTCGTGCCCGAGCCGGTGCCGCCCAGCGTCAGCCCCTGCAGCTCGTTGCCGTCGGCCAGCGCGATCCCGGTGAAGCGGATCTGGACGTACTGGAAGGTGCCGCTGTTGTCGGCCGCATTCGGCCCGCCGTAGAAGCGGCTGTTGCTCACCCCCTCGATCTGCTGCTCGCAGGTGGTGCTGGTGCCGCCCGCATTGTTCGGCCCGCCGCGCCCGCACACGCCGATCGGCGCACGGCCGAGCAGGATGATGCCGCCCCACTGTCCCTGCGTACCGTCGCCGACGTTGCCGGCGGTCAGGTTCTGCTGCGAGGTGAAGATGATCGGCGCGTCGGCGGTGCCGACCGCGTTGATGCGGCTGCCGCGGTTGACCAGGATCAGGTCGCTCTGCGACTCGCTGGCGTCCGCCACCAGCGTGACCCCGGCGGCGATGGTCAGGGTCACGCCCGAGTCGGCACCGGTGGTGCCGACGTCGGTGCCGACCTCGGTCTGGCCGCGGAACCGGTACACCACACCCGCGATCCGCGGCAGGCTCAGGCTCGACGTGATCGCCTGCGGCAGGCGGCAGACTCGGAAGGTAGCGATCAGCCCGTCGTCGGTGGTGCCGGTCGGGCAGGCGGCGGTCGCGCCCCCGGTGCCGATAGTGGGCACCGCCGAGCACTGGGCGGTGGTGCCGACAAAGGTCGCCGCGGTCGAATTGCAGGTCCAGCCGCCGAACGAGTTGTCGGTCGGCCCCGACAACGCGCCGACATAGTTGGTCGCGGTGAAGAAGTTGGACAGCGACGCCGGGTTGGCGGCGGTGGCGAGCGAGGTGGCGCTGGTCGGGTACAGCCCGTTCAGCCCGGCGCTGGTGCCGCTGACGTTGTTGCCCGTACCCGCGTTGACGATCGCGAGCTGCTCCTCCGGGGTGATCGAGATGCCGTTGACGGCGGTCGCCACCGCGAACTGCGCCGCCGTGATCGCGGCGGTTGGGGTCGCGGTCGCGGTGGGCGTCGGGGTGGGCGCCGGAGTCACGATGGTGACGCTGCCCGCACCCGGCGAGGCGACGCTGTCGGCGCCATCGCAGCCTGACAGGACCAGCGTGGCGACGCTGACGGCGGCGAGAAGGCGAGTGCGCTGAAGGCTCGGCATCGTTGAAAAGCTCCCTGTCGGTCCGGCGGGGCGCGTTGTCCCCGCGGCCGGTTCGGCGACCGGCCTTGAGCGGTGCAGCTAGGCGCGATCGGTGACTCGCCCATGCAAGTTCGCGGTCGTTTCGGTGACGTGCCGGTGACGGTTCGGTGACAGCGACGGCCGATGAAGCAGGGGCGGCATCAGCGTACCAGCGCCTGACCCCTAGCGTGTCGCGCCAGCGAAGGCTGGGGTCCATGACTGTCCGGTATGCACCCGCCGGAGACGTGGATCCCGGCCTCGCTTGTATGACGGCGAAGGCCGATCGGCAGGTCGCTACCGCAACAAACCAGAAAGCCCGTCGTCTCGCGTGAGACGACGGGCTTCCGTATTGGTGGGCGCGACAGGGATTGAACCTGTGACCCCACCCGTGTGAAGGGTGTGCTCTACCGCTGAGCTACGCGCCCCGATCCAGGATCGGTCGGGCGCCTCTAGGCGAGCACCGCCTGCCTGTCCAGCGCCTAGTTGGGGACCCATGACAGGGACTCGGCCCCCGCGCTCGCACCGCCGAAGCGGCCTGCCCACGCAAACCGTGTCAGGGCGATCAAATCGTCAGGCGACCGCGTCCTTCAGGCCCTTGCCCGCCTTGAACTTGGGCTGGGTCGACGCCTTGATCGTCATCGGCTCGCCGGTGCGCGGGTTGCGCCCGGTGGACGCCTTGCGCTTGGACACCGTGAAGGTGCCGAAGCCGACCAGCCGCACCTCGTCGCCCTTCTTCAGCGCCCCCGCGACCGCGTCGAACACCGCCTCCACCGCTTTCACCGCGTCGCCGCGGGTCAGGCCCGACGTATCGGCGACCTGCGCGATCAGCTCCTGCTTGTTCATGTTGTAACTCCCTGCCCCGAATCGGTTCGGCGACGCCACCCGGTCGGCGCGCACGCATGGCTCCTTGTTGGGCCGCAGGGTTAAAGAGTGTCAAACCGGAAATCCGTCGCGGGCCGCGGCCCGCGACGGATCGTTCCGGCTCAGTGATGAACCCCGCTGACGCCCACCGGCGGCACGCCGGGCGGCGGCAGCGCGGCGAGTTCGTCCGCCTCCGTCCAGTCGATCGCCGCCAGCTCCTCGGTCAGCGCCAGCCGCAACACCTCGTCGACATGGGTCACCGGCACGATCTTCAGCCCGTCCTTGATGCTGGCGGGCACGTCCGCGAGATCCTTTTCGTTCTCCTGCGGGATCAGCACCGTCTCGATGCCGCCGCGCAGCGCCGCCAGCAGCTTCTCCTTGAGTCCGCCGATCGGCAGCACGCGGCCGCGCAGCGTCACCTCGCCGGTCATCGCCACCTCGCGCCGCACCGGCACGCCGGTCAGCGTCGAGACGATCGAGGTGACCAGCCCGATCCCCGCCGACGGGCCGTCCTTGGGCACCGCGCCCTCGGGCAGGTGGATGTGGATGTCCTTGCGGTGGAACAACGACGGCTTGATCCCGTAGGACGGGCTGCGCGCCTGCACGAACGAGAAGGCGGCCTGCACGCTCTCCTTCATCACGTCGCCCAGCTTGCCGGTCGTCTTGACCGCGCCCTTGCCGGGCACCGTCACGCTCTCGATGGTCAGCAGCTCGCCGCCCACCTCGGTCCAGGCGAGGCCGGTGACCGCCCCGATCTGGTGCTCGGTCTCCGACAGGCCGTGGCGGTACTTCTGCACCCCTGCGAACTCGTGGAGGTTCTCCGGCCTCACGGTGACGGCGGTATCCTTGCCCTCCAGGATGCGGCGCAGCGCCTTGCGGCACAGCCGGGCGATCTCGCGCTCCAGCGTCCGCACCCCCGCCTCGCGGGTGTAGCGCTGGATCAGCGCGCGCAGGCCCTCGTTGGTCAGCGTGAACTCGCCCGGCTTCAGCCCGTGCGCCTCCACCTGCTTGGCGACCAGGTGCCGCTCGGCGATCTCGACCTTCTCGTCCTCGGTATAACCCTCCAGCCGGATGATCTCCATCCGGTCGAGCAGCGGCTGCGGCAGGTTCAGCGTGTTGGCGGTGCACACGAACATGATGTCGCTGAGGTCGAGGTCGATCTCCAGATAATGGTCCTGGAACTTGCCGTTCTGCTCGGGGTCGAGCACCTCCAGCAGCGCCGAGGCCGGGTCGCCGCGGAAGTCCTGACCCAGCTTGTCGATCTCGTCGAGCAGGAACAGCGGGTTGGACGCGCCGGCCTTCTTCAGGTTCGACACGATCTTGCCCGGCAGCGAGCCGATGTACGTCCGCCGGTGGCCGCGGATCTCGGCCTCGTCGCGCACCCCGCCCAGGCTCTGGCGGATGAACTCGCGCCCGGTCGCCTTGGCGATCGACTGCCCCAGGCTGGTCTTGCCCACGCCCGGCGGCCCGACGAGGCACAGGATCGGGCCTTTGAGCTTGTTGGTGCGCGCCTGCACGCCGAGATACTCGACGATCCGGTCCTTGACCTTTTCCAGCGCGTAATGGTCCTCGTCCAGCACCGCCTGCGCCGCCGCGATGTCGCGCTTCACCTTCGACTTCTTGCCCCAGGGCAGGCCCAGGAGCACGTCCAGATAGTTGCGCACCACCGTCGCCTCGGCGCTCATCGGCGCCATGGTCTTCAGCTTCTTCAGCTCGGCGGTCGCCTTGGTCCGCGCCTCCTTGCTGAGCTTCAGCGTCGCGATCTTCTGGGTCAGTTCGGCGATCTCGTCGCCGTCGCCCTCCTCGCCCTCGTTGCCCAGCTCGCGCTGGATCGCCTTCAGCTGCTCGTTGAGGTAGTATTCGCGCTGGGTCTTCTCCATCTGGCGCTTGACCCGCGACTTGATCTTCTTCTCGACCTGGAGGACGCCCAGCTCGCCCTCCATCAGCGCGAAGACCTGCTCCAGCCGCTTGACCGGATCGCCCTCCATCAGGAGCGCCTGCTTCTCGGCGACCTTGACCTGGATGTTGGCGGCGACCGCGTCCGACAACCGCAACGCGTCCTCGATCTCGCCCAGCTGCACCGCGGTGTCGTTGGACAGCTTGCGGTTGAGCTTGGCGTAGTTCTCGAACTGGTCCACCACCGACCGCATCAGCGCCTGCACCTGCGGCCCCTCGACCGGCTGGTCGGCGACTCCGGCGATCTCGGCCACCAGATGGGTGTCGGCCTCCGTCAGCGACTCGAGCGTCGCGCGCGCCTTGCCCTCGACCAGCACCCGCACCGTTCCGTCGGGCAGCTTCAGCAACTGAAGGACCGTGGCGGTCACGCCCATGGTGTACAGCTCGTCGCGGCCGGGATCGTCCTCGGCGGGGTCGATCTGCGCGACCAGGAAGATCTCCTTGTCGGCGGCCATCGCCGCCTCCAGCGCCGCGACCGATTTGTCGCGACCGACGAACAGCGGCACGATCATGTGCGGAAAGACGACGATGTCGCGAAGGGGAAGAACGGGAAGCGTGGTAGCCATGGATACTCCGCGGGGCCCGGTCGCGGCGCCCCTCTCTCGCACCTTTATATGGGTAGGGTTGCGGGTCCATCAATCGGGCGCGCGTCAACCCCGCTTCCTGGTCGGTTCGGCTGCCGCGGCACCCAGGCGAAGGCGGCGGGCCGTCTTGACCGATGTGCCCCGGCGGAGACATGGATCCCGGCCGACGCTGGGATGACGGCGGGAGTCGGCGACGATAGGAACACCCCGTCCGCCTCCCGCTAAGGCTACCGCGCATGAAGCCCCACATCCTCGCCCTCCTGCTCGTCACCACCGCGGCCGCGGAGCCCGGCAAGCCCCCGCTCACCGCCCAGACCACCGCCTCGGGCGGTCCGCTCGATCCTGCGCAGAAGAAGCTCCGGCTCGACGCGGCGGACCTGCAGCTGGAGGTCGATCCCGAGCGCGAGGTGGTCAACGGCACCGCCACCCTCACCCTCGGCCTGCTCGATCGGACCGACCGCATCGTTCTCGACCTCGACAGGAACTATACCGTGACGGCGGTCACCGTCGACGGGGTCGACCTGACCGGCGCCTGGTCCAACCCGGAAGGGCGCGCGACCATCAAGCTGCCCAAGAAGACCGCCAAGGACGCGACCTCCACCACGGTGAGGATCACCTACGGCGGCCGCCCCCACGTCGCGGTGCGCGCGCCGTGGGACGGTGGCTTCGTCTGGTCGAGGACCAAGGACGGCGCCACCTGGATGGGCAGCGCCATCCAGATGGAGGGCTGCGACCTGCTGTGGCCGTGCATCGACCATCCGACCTACGAACCCAAGTCGATGGCGCTCCACATCACCGTGCCCAAGGGCATGAAGGCGCCCGCGAACGGCGTCCTCAAGGGGGTCGACCGGCTCGACGACGGCCGCTCGACCTGGAACTGGGAGGTGCGCGACCCCACGCTCTACGGCATCGCGCTCAACGTCGGCCCCTACGAGGAGCTGTCGGGCAGCTACCGCAGCCGGTTCGGCAACACGATCCCGATGTTCTACTGGTACCTGCCCGGCGAGAAGGCGCAGGCGGAGGCGCTGTTCGGCGAGTTCGCGCCCACCCTCGACTTCTACGAGGAGCTGATCGGTCCCTATCCATGGGGCGACCAGAAGGTCGGGGTGGTGGAGACGCCCTACAAGGGCATGGAGCACCAGACGATCAACGCCTACGGCAACGGCTACGCACGCACGCCCGACGGCTTCGACGAGCTGTTCCAGCACGAGTTCGGCCATGAATGGTTCGCCAACCAGCTGACCGCCGCGAACTGGGACGATTTCTGGCTGCACGAGGGGTTCACCGCCTACATGCAGCCGCTCTACGGCCGCTGGCGCGAGGGTGAGGGTCGCTACCTGTCGATGATGCTGGCGAGCCGCACCGGCATCCGCAACCAGTCGCCACTGGTCACCGGCAAGCCGCAGACCGCCGAGGACGTGTACCGTAAGGCGCCCGGTCGCGGCGGCGACCTCTACAACAAGGGTGCGTGGATCCTACACACGCTCCGCGGTCAGATCGGCGACCGCGCCTTCTTCGACGCGGTCCGGCTCCTCGTCTACGACCGCCCCGATCCGGCCCCGGGCAACTTCAAACCGGTGTTCCGCACCACGCCGGACTTCATCCGCTACGTGAACCAGGTCACGGCCAAGGACTGGCAGTGGTTCTTCGACGTCTACCTCTACCAGGCCGCGCTGCCCAAACTCGTGCAGAGCCGGCAGGGCGACCGCCTGACGCTGACCTGGCAGAGCCCGCTCAACCGCCCCTTCCCGCTTCCCGTCGAGGTCCAGGTTGGCGACCGCATCGAGCGCCTGCCGATGACGAACGGCACCGGCAGCGTGGTGATCGGCGAGGGCGAGCACGTCACCCTCGACCCGATGAGCCGGCTCCTGAAGCAGGACGATGCGGTCGACGCGTATCAATCCTGGCAAGCCGACCGCGCTCGCCGATCGGGTCCGTAGCGACGGTTTCGCGACGGGAAGCACCGCTGCCCTCCCGCATCCTGACCGTGCGCGTTGGAACGGCCGCCGACAGGAGGGCCGATGGGCCGGTACACGGATCTCTTCGCCGCCACGCCGCGCGGCGGCCGAGTCGAGGCCACGGGCGGCGGCGCCCTCCACATGGTCGCGCCGGCCGGTGCCGCCGCCTTGATCGATCTCGCCACCCTCAGCTCCATCGGCCTCTTGTTCGTGGGCGACGGGACATCGCCGGTGAGCGAAGGATGGTGGCTGTTCGGGCGTCCGGATGACGCGGTCGCCGTGTTGGTCGACTGCCCGCACGTGGACCTGCCGAAGCGGTAGTCGCCGCTGCGCGCGTCCGCCGACCGGGTCGCCGACAAGGTCCGGATCGATGTCGCCTCCCGCCCGCACGAGCGGCGTGCCGCGGGCGCGGCCGGCGGCGTCGTCATCCTTGATGGCGCGGCCGGCGGTCGGCTGCGCGGACGCCCCATGTCCATGCCGGTCGCGTCCGTGAATGACCCCCCTTCGATCATCTGGAAGGCTTCGCCATCGGCATGTCGGGCTCGCCACCGGGCACCACGCGGCGTTCGTCCAGCGGCATGCCTCGCCTGCCGGGCTGCGCCGGGTGTCGCAGAACCCTCCCCCGGACGCGCCGCGTCCGCCGACGCGGACGACCTCGCCGCCTCCGCGGGACGCGCGATCACCTCGCTCGAAGACTCGCGACACGCCGGACCGGCGGCACTGGCGGCACTGGCGCAGCGTCGATCACCGGCAACTAATCGTCGATCGTTCGTTACCGCCGCATGGAAACCGCCCTCAAGCGCACCGCCGAGATGGCCGCCGTCTTCATGATCGGCGACGGCCTGCTCGGCCTCCTCCAGCCGGACCGACATGTCGAGCTCTGGCGTTCGGACGTCGCGCCGGTCGACGCGCTCGTCCGCCCCTTCGCCGGACGGCCCCGCCTGCGACGCGGCTACGGCGCGCTCCAGCTCGCCGCCGGAGTGCTGCTCGCGTCGCGGCTCGTGCGCGTCAACCCCGACCGAGGGTGATCTGGCGCAGCGCGGTGCGCGACATCGACTGATCGAACCGGCAGCCGATCACCCCGTCCGTGCCCCAAGCCACGGTGGCCGACACCTCCATGCCGCCGCCGATGCGCAGGACCAGCCGCTCGCCCATCACATAGCTCCCGGGCACCGCCAGCCGGCATCCAAAGGGGGAGATATCGCGCAGGACGGCCTCGACCGGCATGCCCCCGCCGGTCGTCTCGCCATCCCCGACGCGGCCTACCGCGACGAACAGCCGCTCCGCCTGTCGGCAGTCGATGTTGGCCGACGCGACGGCGCGGTATCGATGAGTCGCCATGAGCCCTCCCGCCGCCCCGTCTAGCAGTGCCGGGTGGAAGCTTGATGAACGAACCGTCAGGCGGCCCGCCGCCTCGCCGCACCACGCCCACGACCCGGCGCGAAGTGCCCCGGAAACGGGACGGGCGCCGGTTACCCGACGCCCGTCCTGCCGTCCGGGGGGAGGGCGATCAGGCGGCCGCGCCGTCCTTCTGCTTCTCGGCATAGACGCGGATCGGCTCCTTGCGGCCGTCGACCACGTCCCTGTCGATCATCACCTCGTCCACCCCGTCCATCGACGGCAGGTCGAACATGGTGTCCAGCAGGATCGCCTCCAGGATCGACCGGAGTCCGCGCGCACCGGTCTTGCGCTCGATGCCCTTCTTGGCGACCGCGGTCAGCGCGTCGTCGGTGAAGCCGAGCTCGACATCCTCCATCTCGAACAGCTTCTGGTACTGCTTGACCAGCGCGTTCTTGGGCTCCTTCAGTATCTTGACCAGCGCCTCGACGTCCAGGTCCTCCAGCGTTGCGATCACCGGCAGGCGCCCGACGAACTCGGGGATCAGCCCGAACTTCAGAAGGTCCTCCGGCTCGGTCTTGGTCAGCACCTCGCCCGTGCGCCGCTCCTCGGGGGCGGCGACATAGGCCCCGAAGCCGATCGACTTGCCCTGCAACCGGTCGCCGATGATCTTCTCCAGCCCCGAGAAGGCGCCGCCGCAGATGAACAGGATGTTGGTGGTGTCGACCTGCAGGAACTCCTGCTGCGGATGCTTGCGCCCGCCCTGCGGCGGGACACTCGCGGTGGTGCCCTCCATCAGCTTGAGCAGCGCCTGCTGCACGCCCTCCCCCGACACGTCGCGGGTGATCGACGGGTTCTCCGCCTTGCGGCTGATCTTGTCGATCTCGTCGATGTAGACGATCCCACGCTGCGCCCGCTCCACATTGTAGTCGGACGCCTGAAGCAGCTTCAGGATGATGTTCTCGACGTCCTCGCCGACGTAACCCGCTTCGGTCAGGGTCGTCGCGTCCGCCATGGTGAACGGCACGTCCAGGATGCGCGCCAGCGTCTGAGCGAGCAGCGTCTTGCCGCAGCCGGTCGGCCCCACCAGCAGGATGTTCGACTTGGCGAGTTCGACGTCCGCGCCCTTCTGGCCGTGGTTCAGGCGCTTGTAGTGGTTGTGCACCGCCACCGACAGCACCCGCTTGGCGCGCCGCTGGCCGATGACGTAGTCGTCCAGGACATTGCAGATCTCCTGCGGGGTCGGGACGCCACCGTCCTTCTTGGATACGAGCGCCGACTTGGTCTCCTCGCGGATGATGTCGTTGCACAGCTCGACGCACTCGTCGCAGATGAACACGGTCGGCCCCGCGATCAGCTTGCGGACCTCGTGCTGCGACTTGCCGCAGAACGAGCAGTACAGGGTGCTCTTGGAGTCGCCGCCGGAGAGCTTGGTCATTCAATCACCTCTCGCGCGGGGAACGGGCGCGTACCGCAAAGTGAAGGCGGCATCCTAACGTGCCGCCGTAAAGCCTCAACGGAAAAGCCGTCGGCTCAACGCACGACGGGGGGCAACCGTCGCTCCACGTCTTCCACCGTCAGCTTGGACCGTTGCAGATTCAACCCCATCTCCTCGTGCACCATCTTGATCGCCTGGATCTTCTGGCCGTCACGCAGGAGCACCCAGAGCCGGGTCTCCAGATCGGAGGGTACCGTGGGCACGGTCTCGTGCGCGGGCACCCGACCGACGGCGGATCCAGGCGGTGCCCCGACCTCCCGCCCGCCCTTGCGGCTCACCCGTGCCAGCACGATCGCGATCGCCGCGACCGGCACCAGCAGCACCAGCCAGTGGATGGGAGAGAAACCGCCCATGCCGCGTCAGGCCGCGGCCGCCAGGTCGTCGGACGGCACGGGCCGCTTGTCGAACACCTCGTCGATCAGCCCGAAGGTCTTGGCCTCGTCCGACGACAGGAAGGTGTCGCGGTCCATGCGCCGCTCGATCTCCTCGATCGGCTGGCCGGTATACTTGGCGTAGAGCTCGTTCATCCGCTGGCGGATGCGGAGGATCTCCTTGGCCTGGATCTCGATGTCCGACGCCATGCCCTGCGCGCCGCCCGACGGCTGGTGGATCATGATCCGCGCATTGGTCAGCGCCACGCGCATCCCCGGCTCGCCCGACGCCAGCAGGAACGACCCCATCGACGCCGCCTGACCGATGCACACGGTGCCCACCCGCGGGCGGATGTACTGCATGGTGTCGTGAATCGCCATGCCCGCCGTCACCACCCCGCCCGGCGAGTTGATGTACATGAAGATGTCCTTCTTCGGGTTCTCGGACTCGAGGAAGAGCAGCTGCGCGGTGATGAGCGAGGCCATGCCGTCCTCCACCCCGCCGGTCACGAACACGATCCGCTCGCGCAGCAGGCGCGAGAAGATGTCGAACGAGCGCTCGCCGCGGTTCGACTGCTCGATGACGATCGGCACGAGCCCGGCCTGCGTCTGCTGCATGCCGACACCGGCACGGGTCAGGGCGCCCGCGAAGTCGCCGGTCTCGAACGGATTGTGCATGGGGAACTCGCTCATGATCTGGAGAGCACCGTATGTCGCGCGGGCGGGCGGGGACTTCAACCCCCAGCTTGCGTTCGGCCGACGGGCTGGATCAGGTCCCATTTCTGCCCGTACAGGTCGGCGAACACCGCGACACGGCCGTAAGGCTCGTCGCGCGGCGCCTCCAGGAAGCGGACGCCGCGTGCGGCGAACGCGGCATGGTCGCGCGCGAAGTCGTCGGTGCGAAGGAATAGGAAAACCCGCCCGCCGGCCTGCTTGCCGATCGCCGCACGCTGCTCGTCGGTGGCGGCGCGGGCGAGCAGCAGCGTCGCACCGCCTCCGGGCGGCGCCACCACGACCCAGCGCTTGCCCCGGCCCAGCGGCGTGTCCTCGACCGGCGTGAACCCCAGCCTGTCGACGAAGAAGGCGATCGCCTCGTCATAGTCGGCGACCAGGTAGCTGACGAGCGCGAGCGCGGTCACGCGCCGGGCGCGGGCAATTGGAGGTAGGCCAGCCGCTTCACCTCGCGCCGCCCGCGCACCACCGTGTCCAGGATCAGGCCCGTGAACGCGTTGAGCGCCGCCAGGATGACCAATCCCGTCGTCAGGATCGCGGTGGGAAAGCGCGGCACCAGCCCCGTCTGCGCATAGGTGATGCCGAGCGGCACCGCCAGGATCACGGCCAGCAGCGTCAAGGCTCCCGCGATCAGCCCGAAGAACCAGACCGGCCGCTCGATGCGGTACAGCGTCGCCATCGTGGCGAGGATGCGCAGCCCGTCGCGATAGGTGGACAGTTTAGACACCGACCCCGCCATCCGCTCGACATAGCGGGTGTCGACCTCGGCGGTGGGCATGCGCAGTTCCAGCGCATGGACGCTGATCTCGGTCTCGATCTCGAACCCCGCCGACAGGACCGGAAAACTCTTGACGAAACGCCGGGAGAACACCCGATAACCCGAGAAGATGTCGGAGAAACTTCGCCCGAACAGCCGGGCGAGGATGCCGGTCATCATGCGGTTGCCGAGCACGTGGCCGCGGCGATACGCCTCCGCCGCCTCGTGGACGCGGGCGCCGAC
>Ga0325400_1001703_pt1 | contig 18482 bp, 10 predicted proteins | sample PopdelMetagenome_2_FD_205662 | JGI IMG/M metagenome (GOLD analysis project Ga0325400, IMG submission 205662) | Populus deltoides microbial communities from Bellville, Georgia, United States - Xylem-PdKOR-R1 | ecosystem: Host-associated > Plants > Phyllosphere > Stem > Wood/Secondary xylem... | reverse complement strand
AGGTAATTATCTTTAAGAAAAAGAGAAGGAAGAATTACCGTCGAACGAAAGGACATCGCCAGGTATAAAAAGATCATTTTCTGAATGGTTCTAGCTTTCTCTCTCTAATTATGTGGTGTTCATTTTTCTCCACCCATGTTTTTCAGGAATTGACTAGGTTGAGAATAGCTGATATCCAAGGAATTGAGAAACCACAGCCAAAAGTTGATCCAAAGCAAAAAATGGCAGCTGTTAAGCAGCAAGAAAAGGTTGCAGTTGCTGCTTGAGAGGTATTTTTCCTTTGATTGTATGTCCACAATAATGGCTCTCTGTTATTTGGAGTTGACTTTCAGTGCTATTTTACCAAGCATGATCTCCATCCTGGCTCATCCAATGTACATTTTGGATGCCATTTGAGGAAGCAAATCTTACTATCTTACCATAGGTGCCGAGGAGTTGGTACACTGGAAGTATGTTTTTTTTTCCCATGGGAAACTTTTGTTTTTGTAATTCTTGTTAGTTTATTTGCATTTACTATCATAGCCAAGACTTGCTAGCACACTCTTGTTCTTAATAGAGTTATTTTCAAGGATTAAATCAATTATTACTCGTTGCAGTTTAGCTTATTGGATTTATTTTCTGAAAACCTGCTCCTGCATTGTGATTTGTTTAAAATGGCATTTCTGTTCAGATGATCCACAGTATAATAATTGCTACTAATGCGAGCTTCTTCTTTTGATTGCTAGTTGATTCTGATGGGGAAAACTTGTTAATTACATACTGTGCCTGTTTTTATCTCTAGTTTAGCCATAAGACTATAACATTGCTCTGAGACAGTTGGCTGGGATGCTATACAATGAAAAAGTCTTGTGGCTTTCAGAAGGGTGCCATGCACTTTTGTTCTTTTTTTATGCAATTTTATTTGCTTGAACTGTGATATGCCAACCTACACTTTTTCAACTTCATGTTTGTAGTTGTGAAAGAAAAATTAGGTGATGTTTTAGGGTGGTTGTGTGTCCGCATGTGAATGTGTATTGTGTAATTCAAAACAGTAATACTATTGATCGTTGTAGAATTAAGTTTAAACAAGGGCTGGCAGCTGCAATGAAAAGTGTACCGAAGGGTTGATAGAGTTTTGTTCTGCCATAAATAGCTGAAAGTGTTTGGTACTTTCTAGGATTGTCTTTCACACTATTTCAGACAATTTTGGAACTTTGAAAGTTGTATTTTAGTGAATAGCTGTCATTATGGTAAAGGTATTGTTGTCCAAACTGTCAAGGGTGTGTATGGACAAAAGGAAAGAACTAATTTGTTGAAAGAAACGAAAATTATTTTCCCATTTGTTTGGATGATATAGAGGTAGACATGAAGAGAAATGCATCATTTCTTTTACTTCCAAAAACCTTATCAAGTGTGCTCAGCCTTAGTTTTATCTATTTTTCCTTGTCAATCCCTTCACTTTGCAGACATTGGTTATCTTGATGTCCAGAAGGGAGGCCTCATTTTTGCCTCCATTTATTTCTTCCAAAGTCAGAGCAAAGAAACCAAGCTCTTTTTCTTTCTATCCTGTCTTCTTTTCTTCTGTCCATTGTTTAGAATGAACATGAATAAACCAGACAAACAATACTCAAACACAAACTTTCTGAGATCTATGGTTAGTTTTAGTTTGTAGTCCTGTTCACAGGTGATCAGATTCAGTTTCTGTTCTTCCAAGGTCTGAATTGTAACAGGACTGCCAGTTATGAATGCTTGCATGTGCGCAAATGCACTTCTCGGATGGGCTACCTCCGTGGAGCCAAATTGAACAGTAATTTTTCTTTTTTGCATGAGCAATGTGTTGCACGTCTTAGCTACTTGCAATAGTCGAAAACTTAGGGATAAAGACAATGACAATGCATTAAATGCCATCATTTCGTACTAATAACAGTATGATTATGATTGATGTGAATGGAATTTGCAAAGAGCTACATACATCCCTCCATTTTTTTTCCTTCTTTGTTTAAATTGATGCCACTTGCAACGTGAGTCCCTTCTGGATCTTTCTCTTTCATGCATGTCTCTTTGATTGACACAAGTCTAGATTAGGATGGAAACTCTCCACTTTTGGTCGTTAAATTTATTGTCATTTTCGCCCTTTGATTGATTTTCTTTTTTGGAACCATCCCTTTTATTGATATTTCGTTGGCTTTCTAGTACTCAAGTTTCTTAATTGGTTAAGGGTCCCACTGATCCCTCAAAGTACCGAGGCTTCGGCTGTCCATGCCAGTAACTTGCTTAGGGGTCAATGTATAGGTGAGAGCCCAAGCATGCCACCATTATAGATTTTCTGTTTCCTTTTATATTCTAAATAAATTTGAAGTCTGAAGCTTTCTTTGCCACCATAATTAGTCATCTTTCAACTGCAAACTCTATGTAAACGACTTGGAATTTTCTGAAGCATTCTGTCTCTCGCTGCTTTCCTTTTAAAAATGATCATGCTAAAAGAATTGGTTGTCACAATAGTTTCTCCGCTTTGTCACTCCTTCACCCCAATTATTGTAAGCTATATCTTGCTACATATTTAGATGGATTGGAATCCAGATGCAAACTGGTCGAGATTTAAACCAATCCAGATGAAAACCAGTTGAGTTTGATTGTAGAAACTGAGATCTCCTGCATTCAACTGTATTATACACTAAATTTTCTGCAGTTGCGGTGACCAGTGTTTCAATCATGAGGATTGTTTGTAGTATTTTTTTTCCTGTAAGATTCAACTCTTTACTGGCTGCGGATGGAGTATGTCACTACCAATCGATCTGCAGGGCGGCTGATTGGTAATGCCATTGTCGTACTATTTCATTTCAATGGAACGATGTTGCCAAAAATTTAGTTGAAGAACATGATTTGAAATTTAAGGAATGTGTGAGAGTCTACCACGCTTGTCCATTATAGGAGATCGAATCTAACCAAGCACTAAAGCTGTGAAGAGGTCGTAGTTGGAACTGATGCCGGCTCTTTCTCCTCCACATTCTTCTAAAATTTTAGAGAAGCACACCCTGTTCAAGCAAAGTCATAGCTTACTAAATTAACATTAAAAGGTCAAACGATATCGGAAAGTACAATCAGTAAATACTGGGAACTACATGCGCGGCACGCATAGCCAGGTCAGATTTTTCTATATATATATATATATATGAAAAAAGTGTTCAAGAGACGCCATCAATTTCAAAATAAGGAATAAGGCTATATTTGTTTTTTAAAAAGTAATTTTTAGAAAATTATTTTTTAAATTTTTATGGGTTTGTTTGTCATTAAAAAAGTTGGTTAATGAAAAATATTTTCTAGTTAAAGAAAAATTTGGCTTGATTTTCAGGAAAGTGTTTTCTTGAAAAATTTAGGCAGAAAACACTTTTCAGAAGTTGTGAAAAATTTTAGAAATGTCATATTATTTGCTGATTATATCAAATTTGGTCCTCAAACTTTTGATTGCTATATATGTTTTGTTTTGAAATTTAATTTTTATATTAACTTTGGTTCTTATTTTTATAAAATTGTTATTTGCTTTTTTCTTATCATTTTCTTATTGAAATTTTTTATCTATCAAATTTGGTTCTTATTCTTTTGATTGTTACTTATTTTATTTGAAATAATTTATGAAATGTTAATTGTTATTATTTTAATTTCTTCATCTTTCATTTTTATTTTATTTTTTAGATTTGATTTCTATTATTTTGATTATTATTTATTTTATTTGAGATAATTTATGAAATTATATTTTTTTTCAATTTTATCTTCATTCAACCTTTTAATTTGTAAGATTTGTTTTTCATTATTTTAATAAATTTGAGAAAATGAAACATTAATAAGTTATTTTCCAGCTTATTTTCCATGACATAACCAAATACTGGAAAGTGTTTTCCAACCTATTTTTCATTACACTACCAAACATCGGAAAATAATTCATTTTCCTGGAATTCACTTTCCAAAAAGAAACTATTTTCCAGTAAACAAACAGGATCTAAGATAGCTAGTGTTTTCAAATAAGCAAGAAAAATTCGATACCTAGATCATTAACTATTTGATACCTAGATCATTAACTTAGTAAATTTAATTAATTCAATAATATAACACAGTAAATAAAGCAAAAAATAAAAAAGAAGAAGTAATAATTAATCATAAAAAACAAGTCAATATTATAATCAGGAGCCTTACCGTCGCTGTACCATGGAAAACACCCCAATAGAAAGAGCTCATTTCCCTTCTAATCTCAATGCGAAAGAGGCTGCATGCACTGTTAAATCAACAAAAAAATCCGGAAAGCAATTAAATAAAATATAACATTTTTAATCACACAGTAAATCAAAGAATGCCTAGAGCACAACTGTTCTCTAATCTCTGGATTCCCAGGCAGAAAAATCTTTGGACTTGACTTCCTCATCTTTATCCAAAGATTCCAACCAGGAATAAACCGGCAGCCATTGATCTGATGTACGTTGAAATCTAGCATGCGGAACATCAACCTGGTTCGTCTCGGTTACCTGATACATGAAAAATGGCAACTATTTAGCTCACAACGCATTGAGATTGAAAAAGGGATAATAAAAGGTTAATCACACAGAAAAGTGACGCTCATGAAAACTAAAGATGATAACAAACAAATAAATGAAAAAATTTTATAAGCAAAATTGACTGCAATGTAAATCCCAAACTCACTGGTTTATTCTTTCTCTAAAAGTAATGATAATAAAATCTGTTTTTTTTTAAGATTTACAAAGTTTAAAAACTCTACTTCAACTTAAAAACAAATCAAAAATTTGAAAATAGAAAGGAATGAAATATAAAATCCAAAATAAGTCATGAAATTTAAAAATAACAAAACTATCAAAATTGCGGTTTCAACAAAATTTTCAATATCTAAAGATCCGATAGTCTACATAACAATGTAAAGATTCGAGCTTAATCTAACGGTTGGATAAAAAGTAATTGTCTTTTTGAGCTATCATTCTAGTTTGAAGCGACTAAATCTTCTTTTGGGTCAAAATCTATCTCATTAATCCATAAATATAACAGTTAGGCTATTTATATAATCTGTTCTGGACAAATTCATACATAACTACTTAAAATCACCTGGTTTTGAAAATCCTAACTATTCTGAGTATAATAGTGGAGAATCTCATTGTTATTACTCAAACAAGCATAAAACGTATGCTTGCATATTCGTCCATAGGTCAAATTAGATTTGTAATTATTGGAATAATTGTTGGAGACTCAAATGGTGGATATGGAAGCATTATAACTTATATGCTCCATGAATCTAGGAGATCTAGCTACAAGGAGACAAGTAGTTTGATACAACATTAATCTTTTATTTTTCATCTCTATTTTCTTTTTGTAATTTGACATAGGGTACGGGGACATCTTGATTTGAATCTCCTTTTTGTTTTCGGAGCCTATAGTGAGTTACAGAAAGAATTCTTCGGTCTTTTTATCAGATAACTTCGAATTCTAAATTTATAAATAATTATTTCTATTTTTAGTTCTTTTTTTTTTTAGGTATTTTGGGAATAGATCTAGTGGAGACGAGATTGGATCTTTGGGTGCCTAAGTATTTACCATAAGCCTTTTCTTATTTGAATATCGCCCTTAACTTTCTATTTCTTGATGGGAAGGGACATATTAGGGGTAACATAGAAAACATCTCTACCACCCCCCGGTGGAGAATCTCTTGAATTCCCAATGCAGTCTGCTTAGGGTTCCAAAGTCAACAGTGGCAACCACACACGAGCCATTTCTTGAAATATCTCTTTTTATTCAAAATCATGGTGTAAAGTGTATTCTTTGTTTCGAACATGGAATAGATGAAATAAATCAAAAAATGAATTTTTGTTCAATACACTGTGATTAGTAATGAGGTTTTTTTTTTTTTTTGTCATCGTTTGTCAATGAGAAAATATGGATACAACAGGCAGAGCAATTCATCCATCTTTAAATTCGACTGTTCTTTAGGACATATTCTTTGGCAAAGTTTCTGAAGTTCCTCTCACCGGCAAAATTCACTTGAAAGTGAATGATCAAGGAGAATTCATACTTCGGATAGCTGTAATTTAACATTATGCACCAAGAATTCAGGAGAATAATGTAATGATTATTCTCAAGAAACAATAAATTATTGCGGTTTGCAGACTGCACAACTAAGAATTATAAAATCAAATTTGGATTGTTGTGTAAATGATTTTATAGTGATGCTGTCACTGCTTTTAAGTTTTCTTCTGAACATTGTCAACAAGGATTGGTGCGTACATGATTTTACAGTGACCTACATTTTCACTTAAAAATGGAAAAAGAAATTTGAAATTCTTTCATTGACTAGGTATATAAAAGGCAGGCTCTTCGCATGATCTCCCCCCCTCCCCCCCGTGCCCTTATTGATGTAGGAGATTTTTATATATATAAAGAAAAGGACACATAGTTCAAACGAAAATGGAAGGGGAAGTCAGGTTCATGGAGCCAAAGTAATTGGTTCACAGCCATCGTGCACACAGGCCAACACATCCCTGTAGTCCCTTGATATGGTGAATGAATCATAGACCTTTCCATCACTGCTCTTCTTGTATTCAAAGAGAAGAGATGAGTGATTAAATGCTGTAAGTTTGACAAATCCAAAGTCTGAATCTTTGTAAATACTCCAAGTGGTCTGCACTGGAACATATTCTGATAAATGGCTCCCTCCCCCACCAACAACAACATGGATTGTTCCATTGACAGTGCCTGAATAATGGGATCTTTCTGTATTCACACACTGATGCTGCATCGCCATAATAAACATTACATAATCAGACTTGGCAAGCAATTACATAGACTTGGTTTGGGAGAAGGGGTTGAATGAGAATCAGGACTTGCACAAAAAGTCATGAAAGCCAAGAAAATGGTGCGATTACGCTATGAAATCAGACACAAGCATACCTGGTAAATTGGGCACGTTCTTTCATAGTTATGGACATGTCCAAAAAATGCAACGTCAACTTTATACTTTTGCCAAAGCTTCTGCAGGCTCTCCCTTCCCATTGGCTCTCCATATGAACCACTCTGCCAGTAGGAGGAGGAATAACCAAGAACACGATGAGCAGCGAATATCAACCAAGGCTGTTTTTTCCTGTCTGCTGATGCAAGGCATTTCTCGATGAATTTGTATTGTTCAGATCCTTCCCTCCAGTCGTGTTCACTGTCAGCTATGCAAAAATGGAACATGCCATAATCTGTTGAATACCTGCAGAAAACAGTGCTCATCTTGATGGATAAACATATTGAATGCAGAACTGGCCAGACATGGATTTGGATATTTTCCAAGCTAAATCTAAACACAATCACAGGCTTGTATATTTATCTACACCGAAAGATTGATAAAAGTAGCTCATGCCATTCTCTGAAATATATAGATTTCTTTTTTCTTGAGTCCTTCAGGAATATACAGAACATGTCGAATTTGTAAAATCTTTATTAACTTTGGAAAGTGAATTGGCCTTCTTTATACATTACAGGTGTTTATATTCAAGTCTTCTCATAATAAATCTCTCATGATGTTTGAATAATTCTTATAACTGATTTACTTACCAGAACTTAGCTCTGTTCTCAGCGGGAACGTAAAACATGGTCTCTGCTAGAACACCACATTCACCACCTGAATCATTACCATCATAGAAGGATCCTGTCCCTGGCGAGTCTCGCTCATGGTTGCCACTGTTGGAGAAAGAACTATGTTAAAGTATCCTGGAGTAGCAAAAACTTGTACCTATTAGCATAATCATACATGAATTGCAACAAGCAAGCATAGCGTCCATTCAAACCTCGCAATCATATATGGAACAGTCGATGCAATGGGCTCTACTTGTGAGGTAAACTGGTCCCACTGTGAGATGTATCCATTTGCATATGTGATATCTCCTATATGAAAAACTATGTCAATGGCATTTAAGTCCTTGATTAGCTGATCTGTGGTGTTAAGGGAGCCTGGCTGGTAATTATTAAATTCATTTGAACCATCACGCTCTGCCTGAAATATAAACAAAGAAATGGTGGATGTCTTTAATTGACAGCTAACAGTGTGTGACTGTGTGTATGTACCGCATAATTACAGAACAGTTTTTAACTCTTGGAGTTTGTTCTGTCAACGTTGATAGCTGGTAACTAAAATTTATAAATTCCATCAATTACGAGGACATTAGATACGGAATTTAATAGAACCTTCTTCGATGTATGTTATTATAAGTATTCAGTGATCAAAGGTTTTTTGATCCAAGCGAAAGTACAAATGGTGTAGAGGAAAATTATATATATATATATATATATATATATATCCAGCAAACTAAAGCTTTTAACCAGAAGGCTCTTATTATCCTGCACTATACTACTTCATAGTACCTTTCCCATGTCGCCGAATATTACAACACGCTGTAATGATTCTTGCCCTGGATATGGTGATGACTTGAAAGAATAAGACTTGCTCCAGATATATGAACCATTAACTAACTTATGACCAAGCTTGTACGAGTACCTGAATAAACAATCATCACTGAAACCATCAGAATAATTCCCATCTATGCTCCTTGTCATTGTTATAATATGATTCTTAGAACTTAAGATGCATACATGGAGTTTGGCCACAAATCTCTTAAGAAACTCGTATGGATAAAACCGGGATCACGCCAACCAACTGTTCGAGCTGGTATACCTGCAGCAATGTAACAAGTATTTACTACTGTAGTTTCTATCCTGCTATTTTCCTGCAAAATATTATCCCGGTAAGCGGTCCAAGGCAAATAGCAGAAGCATAACTCTTCCTCTAAACAAAGCTTCCTGTCGCCTTGTTACAGAAGAAAGTCGAGATACTTCCTGAATTTCAACATTTGCTACTGAATGAACATAGAGCATGACTAGATTTTGAAAACAACGCAGAAACAACTTAGTTTTTAGTTATTTTTCACGAGTTGATGCATTTGAAAGAGGATAATTGGGAAAGAAAAGGAATAAATAAGTATTTCTAACATGATGGACTATTAAGATAATTGCAAATACTATTATCATTATTCCAAGAGGATATGGCTCATACCACACATGCTATTTTGATGAAATGTCAAAGTCCCAGCAGGTGATCGAGTTTGAGACTCTCCCTTGAGACCCCACTCAACCATAGGCACAGCTTCTGTAATGCCGTAACCACTTGTCCAGGTAACTGTCATCTGCATGATACAATAAACAAAGCTATCTTAAAATGAATTCTCAAAGCTGATAAGGAGTAAAAAATGCAGCACCCAGGAAAGGCTAAAAACTAATCGATGGAATGAATTTTCAGACTCCATGGATGATTATTAATAGCACAACCTTATCTTTATCTCTGATTCATCCGTGAGAAATGTTACATCTTTGCAACTTTAGTTTACAAACTATAAATTAAAATATTTTCAAATCAATCGGTATGACCAATATATAGCGATGTCCCCAAAAGTTCTCTCTCATTATTCTCAGTAGCTTGAGCTTGTAAATAATCCTTTGATTGTTGAAACTGCTGGTTAAAAGAAGTATGCATAGAATTTGAATGGCATAAACTTACTTCATCCCAAGACTTCCCTTGAGAGAGTCTTGGATAAAGAGGCGCCTTTGGATTTGCAAACTTTATGAAGTTAGAAACTGCCACCAGCTTTGGCTGCAATGCATAAAACAATCGGCAATCCAAAGGATTGAGCAACAAGATTGAAGTAGTGGCACAAGAATAATGTAGAACCAAGTCAGAAATTTGATACTAAATTCAAGCCTGAAACATTGCATTTTATGTTCACATATATAAGCAATAGACTACGAAAATAGACTTGGTCGCACATTTGACAACCCGCCTGAGAATAAAGCAAATGAGAAATCTGCCCGCTGATTGATCAATTGAAATTTCAAAGATGCTTTGCCTGTCTTTGTGTATCCAGCATCAGAATCGTTGGCGAATTTGTACTGAGAAAGAGAATCACTGATCATGAGATTGCTCAAAGCAAGTTCAAAAGGTTATACATATTTACAGAATATCAGTCATGTTGCATTGAACTAAGGCAGACCTTTATTGGAGCTGAACATATATATGGTTCGTCTTGTTTGACGTCATCAGATGGACATGTCGATGAGCTAGCAAAGTAGAATGAATTTCATTACTCTATAAGATAGAGAATTAGGGAAAAAGTTCCAGCAATAGGCAGTTCTTGACGATGACGAGATTGTGATTTGTGAGCATAATAGTTCAGAAGATTTCTGCAGAACAAGATGAACTTTTTTCCCATGTATACAAGTAATGATGTAAAAGACAACCTGTTTTTCCTACGTTTACAAGTAAATTGATGGAAAAGACTAGCAATCTACAAGAAATTGGGAATTTCTGCTCAGGGTTTTATTCAGTCTGAGCAGAGTCTATGTAGATGCTTGTCCAATATTCATTCACTCTAAACATGGAAAACAAAGCAATTAAGGGGTGGAAAGTGATTATACTTGAATTTTGCCGGAGAAAATACTGCAACCCAGTCATCCTCAGTAGGGTTGGGGCATTCAATTTCCACAGTTATCCACTGGGAACTTCTCCCCTGCACATGAATAAAAACCAGATATTGCTATTTCAAATGGTAGCGTTAGGAAACATGCCATTGTTTATATAGCAGCTATCTTAACTTTGCAGTGCCTTGCATGGTTAGCATCAAACTGCTATGGGATGGTACCGTTGTGTGTAGCTCAATAAATTCTGGTAATATGAATAGCTGAGTGTTTATGATCTTTGTAGTTTCTGATGCCATGGATTATTATACACTCAGTTAAAACTCCATTTCTCATGTGTTCTATTCCAAAATTTTGGAAGGTTTTTCTACAGCTCCTCAAAAAGACATGAAAGCTTTTCAATGAAATGATGGAGAAGGGACTCGTAATAAAACCAGTTCCAAGAACTGTAATCACAGGACTCCAAATTCAGGATACTTTGTCAATTTGCATTAGAATTCCAATAAGCACATGTGCGCACACACACGCAATGAACAATAATAATAAAAAAAACAGCCAAGATATATGCTATTCAATATTCAAAGGCTTCAAGGGACATTGTAACACAAAGTTCATCAGGCGACATGTTGGCAAGAACTAAATATTACCTTGGCACCAAGAACATACGGGTATGCTGTGATAGAAGCATTGTCATGAAGAGAGTAAACAGCCTTGTGAATAGCAATCTTAGACAGTGGCTGAACTCCCATTCCATTCTTGCTGTGAGCTGCTACATCAAGACGACCCAAGTCCACACACAGGCATCCAACTAACAGTATTATCAGAATTTGAAGAGATGAGAAACTCTCCATTGGTATTATTTTCACACTGTCACTCTCTGTGACCAATGACTTCAAAATCCCTTATTTTAAAAGCACAGAAGAAGCCTTGAAGTGTGGACCATTACATGAGCCGGCCATGGATCTTTCTTGTCATTTTCTCAAGTCAATGGTCGCTGTTTGTTTCTTAATACGTTATGGTCACGGATTTCAAAGATAAGACTTTGTTATTATTAAAGATCTAAATATATATTATATTATTAGATTTGGAAGTAACAAAATTTAGTTTATCAAGAATGTTAAATATAAAAATATTTTTAATAAAAGCCTAACGTGTAGAGAAATTTAAATCTATAAGGATATAAACTAATAATATATAATAAATATGTTTCCAACATAAATATAATTAAAAAAATAATAACATGCATACTAAATATATATTTAAATTTACAATTGATATAAAATTAAAATCTTAGCATAGCATGTATACCAATAATAAAATTAATTATACTTAAATCAAAATTAAAAAAAAAGAGTATTATTACTTGTTAAAGTAGTTTAAAATAATGAATCTTTTATAGTTGTCAAGGATGATTAAAAAAAAAATTGCTTCTCACTTGTATAATTAGGATGTTTACAATATACCTCTAGTAATTCTAACAACCACACCTTAGTTTAGAAACACTTTTAAACAAGATTTTTGAACTAAAAAATATGAAACTCTAAAGATCTTTCAATAAGATGAACTTAAGCTCTATATTTGGAAGGAAAATCAAAGCATAAAAAGAAGAAAAAAAACACTAACAATGAAGTGAGGAGAGTGCGTAAGAATCTAAAAAATTCAAGTTAAAAACTATTCTTTCACCTCAATTTTTATAGTAGATTTTGAAAACTAAAAGATTGAAGAATTATTAAGAATTAATTCTTACCATTATCAAACTTTGATTAATCACCGTAAATCGAGAATTAAATCTAGAAAAATAAGGGTTCTTTGAGATTAATTTCTCATTCACCTAGAATTTTCTTATATCAAGCTAATTAAAATAAATTTCCAACAATTTCTTACATGAATGGAAATCTTCTCACCAATTTGAAAACAACTCAAAGATTTATTGAGAGATACTAATTTGGTAGATTACTACATCAGAATAGGTAGCTTTTGGCTTTGAACCTTTCTTAGTGAAATATTATCGGATTTACTCGGTTAAATAGTAAATACAATAACTTGAACTATTCAGCCTTTTGTATAAACCAGGACAATAGTATTCACATAATTCTCTACCTAAAGATTTTTTTTGTTTCTCATTGTTGTGTTTATTTTGGCCTTAAACAACTTTTTGATTTATGAGTGCTTTAGAAAATTCAGTCTTTATCGAGATTCTCAAAAAAACAACTACATTTCTCACTTATATAGGTGATCTTTCATTAAAAGTATTATGCTATACTCTACTTGGTGTGCTAAGATATGAAAATTATTAAGAGTTGATATCATTCTTTATCACACTACATCTAACATTTATTTCATCATATGAATAAGTATGAGATAATAATTATCTAGTGCTACCGAGAATGTTATATGACTTAGTTTTTTATTTGAGCCTAGATTTTAGGATCTTCAATCAACTAGGTATGGTTACTTTCATTACACTCTTTCATCTTTTAAAAGCTTTAAACTCATTCCCTTTGATGAATTATACACAAGCTCTCTCGACTAGCCTTTGATTAACGGATCCACAATATTTTCATTTGACTTTACATAGTCAATAAAAATAATTACATTTGAGAGCAAATGTTTAACAGTATTATATATGTGACATATATGTATAGACTTTCTATTATACATACTAATTTGTACCCTTCAAGTTGCTGGCTGACTATCATAATAGACACAAATAGCTAACACTAGTTTTTCTCAACATGAAATATCCTTTAAGAAGTTTTGAATCAATTCAACTTCCTCTCCAGCTTTATCAAGAGTAATAAACTCTTATTTCATCATGGATCTAGTGATACATGTTTGTTTGGAGGATTTCCATAACACAGTTACTCCACCAAGTGTGAAGACATGTATACTTGTTGATTTTGAATTCTTGATGTTGGATATCCAGTTAGCATCATTATACCCTCCTAGTACTACTATGTAACTAGTATAATATAACTCATAGTATAAGGTGTACCTCAAATACTTGAATACTTTTTTTTTTATCTTTCAATGATCTATACTTGGATTACTTATAAATCTACTTAGTTTACTAACCAAGTAAGCAATATCATGCCTTATGCAGTTCATAACATACATTTGGCTTCCAGTTATTCAAGAATATTCCAATTGATTTATTTTCTTATCCCTACTCTTGGACATATATACACTTATATCAATTGATGTTTTGACAATATTATTATCAATTTTAGAAAATTTATTGAGATAATACCAATACAAAAAATGACATAACCTTTATATTTTTTTTTTCTCAAATAAATACATTTATCAACTTTGTTGATTATTTACTCATTTGATAATATAACCTTATTAAATTTTTCATGTCATTATTTAGGTGTTTGTTTCAAACCATATAATGATTTGAAAAGTTTACAAACTTTTCTTTTTTTGTCCATTGACAATAAACCCCTCGGGTTGTTCTATGTATACCTTCTCACTAAGGTCACCATTTAAGAAAATTATTTTTACATCTATTTGTTGTATTTAAAGCTTATTAATAGTTGCAATGACTATTAATGTTCATATAAAAGTTATTCTTGACACAAATAAATATGTGTTAACACAATTCACACCTTCTTGTTGTTTAAAACCTTTAACAACAAGTCTAACTTTATATGTATCAATAGTGTCATTAGTTTTCATCTTTCTTTTAAAGATCCACTTATAGTCTAATTATTTACTCCTGGGATAAATATCCATTAGTTTCCATGTATGATTATTCATAATGGATTCAATTTCACTATTGACTATCTCTTTTTAATAAGAAGCTTTCGGACAAGACATTGTCTAGGAGTAGGTTCAAGGTTTATTTTTTTAACAAGTATGTCAAAATATCAGGACCAAATATTTTGGTCTTTTTTGACCTTTTACTCTTTATAAGCTCAACTTCATCATCTTTTGATTGATGATAATTACTTAAACTACCCTCCATTGTTCTTTTAAGTGAATGATTTTTTCGTGCTTCCTTTCATGGAAACACATCCTCAAAGGATATAATATTTTTTCATTCCAAAATAGTATTAGGATGAATATCCTCAATACTTGACTTGTGTATAAAAAATCGATATGCACTATTATTGTATGTATATTTGATAAATACATAATTCACAATCATAAGTCTTATCTTAACCTTTATAGGATCAGGTATTACTACCTTTGTAATACACCCTCTTCATACTTTGAGGTATTTGTAAGAAGGTTTTCTACCTTACTATAATTCATATGATGTATTTTCCAACTTTTTATGAGGTATTTTGTTAAGTATACAATTGATAGTTAACATTGTCTACCCCACAAGTTCTGAGGTACTTCACAATAAGCAAAAAATAAAAACTTATAATAAAGAAACTTAATAAATAAAAATAATTAAACTATACAAGATAAAATCAACATTCATTTCCTTTCTATTGTTACTTTTATTGAGCCTAATTTTGTTCATTGTGATTTATTCAATTATCATCATTCCACTTATAAGTTGTACCATGTACAAAAATAATATCATGTGAATAATACTTTCATTAAGTAAGTTCCCAGAAAAGATTAGAGGGGTCACAAACGATCTCGTTTAAAACTCAATCTCCTAAGATATAACTTCCTAGATCATGTATATTCACCGCACTAACTTTTTGTGTATATAAACAATAATGTATATGTGAACAAAACCAACTAGATAACATTGATGTCAATCTTATAGAGTATAAACAAGATATCATAAAGTTTAATAAACAAATCAATGATTCACTTATTAAAAAATACAAATTAATAAGTTATATGACATGCATCCAACCATCCAAATTGCATAAAAAATAATTTTAGAAGATAAACTATAACTTTAAAATGAAGATATATAAAAACTTTCTAAAATTAAACAAAGAGAAAAGAAGAGTTATAAAAACCAAAGGTTATAGATTTAAGAATGTAGAAATAAAATTACATATATATATGATAATATAGCAAATTAAAGGAAGTTAAATTATAACTTAAATTTTAAAAATGTTAAAAAATCTTTAACAATTAATCTATATAATCAATATTTTTTCTCACATGATAAACCAAACAAAGTCTAATATAAAAAATAAAGCCTTAAGAATGTATGTCCAAAGTTTGTAAATATATATTAGACCAGTGAGCAAGTGATCAATCTAGATTTAACAGGTCAAAAAAAACCCTAAAAACCATCTCCATTTGACTTAGCCAAGGGGAAAAGCCCAATCTCATGGGTACAACTATATTTTGGATCCTACTCTCCCTACACCCTTAGATGTATAAAAAAGACTGACTATATTTTCATTAGCATTAATGTTGTATAAAAGATAATATATAAAAGTTCTCTAAAGACTCACCTTATTTACATCGACATTAATGTTGTATAAGTGATAGTATGTAAAAGTTCTCTAAGTGCTCATCATATTTCTATTAACATTAATACATATGCTAATAATATTTTCCCTTATTAAAACTATTAGAGAAATATTACGTTTTAACCCTTTCTCTCTATACATAGACTCATGGATTATAAATAAACTATGAATCCTTCATCCAAAAAGGTTTGGAATCTCCATTCTCTACTGCATATCTATTTTCAAAGTATCTCTATGTAATATTATTGCTTTTAATCTAAAAAGGTCATTGATTGAATTTTCACGAGCACTTTTTTTTTTTTTGGGAATATAAGGCACAAAATAATTGAAAAATAAATTGTTAACATTCCTATAAAAACCCGTAATATTATTTAAGAACCATAGAAAATTTTAAAAATAATTTAAATATCATATTAAGCATTATTTTTTTATAGTGCATTTCAGTCAAAAAATATAAAAACAAATCTTGGAAAAAAAATATAAAAAAAAAAACATGTAATCAAAGAGATGGGGTTTAGGAACCTAACCCAATAGAAAGAAGACCCAACACACGTTGGCCTACAAGGCTAGGCTCACGTGCTTGCCCTTCTTTGTTTTCTACCTTGTTGTATACCTTTTTAATTTTTTTAAAAAAATAGCAAATGACATGTTGAAATTTTGCTTGCCTAGATTTCAACCATTAGAGAGGTCAAAAAATCAAGCTAGGGTTTTTTGAACCATAAAAACCAATTTAAACTGATTCTCACCTTAAATCACGTAATAAATACCTTTGAAATCTCAATAGACTAATTTATTAACTCAAAACACCTTTAAATCAGCTAAAAAATACAATGAAATTGAAAAGAAATCCCTCACAACCCCGATCTACTTTTACCAGCAATAAATAAACTCAAAAACACATCAATGATACTCATTTCATCAAGAGAAGTACATTAATATTGAATTTGAATTTTTATTTTTTCATCAAATCTCGACAATCAACCATTTTCTTTCTTCTTCACCATTTTCAGTAATTCTCTTTTCTCTCTAAAACTGAAAAAACTTAATAATTACAATGCGAACAAAATAAAGTTTTGGAGTAAAATATAAAAGTTTCAAATTAAAGAAACTAAAAAGGAAAAAATAATATAAAGGCAAAAATCTTTAAAAAGGTGCTCCATGAATAATTCTTTTTTTTAAAAAAAAGCAAGCATATTTGCCTTGCTATCAATTTTGGTCCATTTTCAATTTTTTGCATGGCCCTGTTGTTTCTCTCTCTTCTTACATTTGCCCGTGCATTAATATGAGAACTGCTGAGCTGTGGACCCTTTTGCACTACCATCTAGAACCTTTGCAGGTTCGACCTCGCTCCCAACTGGCACCCAAAACAAACTCATCTCTGGCTATAGCCTTGAACATTCTGCGTGAGTTTCTATCAACCAGTTTGGCAGCATGAAAAGGAGTGCTTGCTTGCCTTACAGAAAATCCCGATCATGTGCCAAGCTTGAGGGCAAGTGAGCAAAAGGTCTAGATGGTGGTACTTGTCTGGGCAACTCCTAAAATCAAATGGGTATTATACTGGAAACCAACTTCCACAACACGAACATTTTTCACTGATTCTACGCTCCCAAAAGCCGAGGGCACAACTTTTGGCATCAGGCTTCAATATCAAGAGCAAGTTAAGGTCACAAACAAGTTTACAAATTTAATTCTTTCAAATAGCACTTTAAACTAAAATTCTCTTTAATGCTTATGGAGAACAAAAGTTTCTCAAAGTCTCGCTCTTCACTTGCAATGTCTTACCATTTGTGGTCAAACAGCCAAAAATGTCATCGCACATAATGATGCTGAATAAATGGACTAAGTTGTATTCAGCAACACAAATGCACTCGTATAACTAGATTTATCGACAGCATATATAGTGAAAGGGTAAGAAAGAATAGCTCTTATAAAACTTGAGACAAGTTAGGCAATCATACATCAGGCAGTTATTTACAACAACAAAAAATCATAATTAGTGAAAAATCATTTGCAACACCTGAGCTATTTCACATCTGCTTAGGAGAAATTTGATTCAAGACTCGCTTCAGTTGTTTACAGCCTGACTTTTTGAAAAGTAGGGGGTAAGCTTCTTTTCCAACTCCAGCAAACTGAAATGTCATAAACAATAACTAGGAATGAACTAAATTTTGAAATACAAAAATGCTAGAATGCAATTAAAAAGAAACAGTGATCACTTACATCTCATATTTCTGAAGAGCCTCATTTCGTTTTGCCACATACAATTCGCTATCCTTGGGTATGTTGTTCAAAGGATTGATCGCTACAATAATTAAGAAATACAGTTAACAAGAATTACATTCAGTTTTGGACATCAAACTGAAAAATTCACGTGTTCAAATTTATGCATGATCTGCATCAAGTGGCTTTTGGTTTTCATAGCAATAAACTTGAGGGGTTCCAATGTCTTTGCAAAAGATTATTTTTAACAAACTTCAAAGATCATTCAGTTTTTTTATTTTGATGTTATATGAGGATCCATCTAATGAAATGCAATCATTTTATGATGGTCTAGTGCCCTCAAAGCTGTGCAAGGTGCGAAATCCTTCCATTTCCAAAATACAT
>Ga0325400_1001702_pt1 | contig 18485 bp, 9 predicted proteins | sample PopdelMetagenome_2_FD_205662 | JGI IMG/M metagenome (GOLD analysis project Ga0325400, IMG submission 205662) | Populus deltoides microbial communities from Bellville, Georgia, United States - Xylem-PdKOR-R1 | ecosystem: Host-associated > Plants > Phyllosphere > Stem > Wood/Secondary xylem... | reverse complement strand
TGCAATGTTACTTTTACTTGTTAGGTGGGGGCAATGCCTACTGCCTGCCTGAAGGTTGCATAAGGGGACATGTGTCTTGGCATATATCTAAGAACCAAATTCCGTGATTCATGTGATTTGTGTCCATATATAAGCACAGGAAGTTCAATCCAGGGCCTCGTCCTTTTCTTTTGCGTCCGTCTAAAAGTGGATGAGGATTGGAAACAGTGCATGCGCAGGTGAGACCGTAACAAGACAGGACATAGTTTTCGTGAGCATGGCTTATCTAGGAGGGTTCAATTCAAAGGCATGCACCATCATCTGTATAGACACCATGTGATGTGAATTGCGTAGGTTTTCCTAGCAGTACCATCACCAGTAATTCTGCTGTATCATTTACCTTCAGAAACCAAATTGACGTTGTATATGCACACACTCAGCAACTCCGAGTACCACTTTTTTACTTCCAATTGAAGCGCAGCAAAACCAGCTAAACATAAATTTTCCTTTGATTATCTACATCTTCTTTTTCCAGTGAATGGATCTCTATATATTATGCATTATCATGCATATGGTCTTAGTTGATTAGTAGTCAATAAAATTAATCCGTTAATTAATTGCCATGTATCCTTCTATAGTTGAAAACTAAACAGGCAGCCTTCGCCGCAGGATGGGCTAAGTTTTTTCCAACATAAATAATTAATGCTAAAGTGACACAAGAGTTTTTAAAAAAACAAAGAAAAATCCAAGACTTGAATTATAACACAAACTTTTTAGACTACGCCTCGTGCACCAAAGCTCACTTAGTTACCTAACACCAGTAATGGATGGCTAATCACATATATAACACAAAGGAAGGCTCGGAGATGTCTGCCAGATGCTCGGATCAAATCCCACCGTCATGGGGTTCTAAGGATCGAGCGAAAGATTACTAGGCATATCACTGAACAAAAAGACGATGTTGAAGGAATAACAATGCTGCTGGTTACACGGATTAAATTGTATTTTATTCACAAGGTAGAATTTACAGTCTTGCACAGGGAAAAGCAGCATCTACAATACTTTCACAGTCTCACATATATGCCTTTCAAGTGTAGGAAACCAGCCACAAGGCCCCAGAATAAAATCTCCACAATTACAAAAACAAGGGTGCCCCACTTCTTTGAATGGAGCATGACTTGGAACAGCGATTCTGTATCATCAACCTGCAAGTCATATTTACTTGAAAGTCAGTCTATAAACTGTATTAAGCATCAAATCATTCAGGCCATAGACTATTGGTTCAGCAAGCCATACACCTTTATAAAAGTAACTTCGGCATGTTCTAACTTCCTTCAAGGACATACAAAGGCATATATATACATATATCCAGATAGTGAACGTGTATTAGCCATTAGATTGAAGAAAATTAATGGTTGAAAAATTGTGATAATAACAGTTTTAAACATGTAAGCTGGTCCATCCTCTATCTGTGTGTGCGTGTGTGAGTGCGCCTCTGCGTGCGGGTTCACCAGCCGAGTTAGCACAGAAACTTGCACCAATAATCAGAAAGCGAGCCATTACACGAACAAATATTTATTTTGGGGAGGGATTCAGTGGATAAGGAATAACACAGAACAGAGCTGGCAGCCAAATAGAAAACAGAGTCTTACCAAGTTGTTTTCTGGTGAACCCCAATAGAAACCTTGAATGGCTGCTGGGAAAAGGTCACAGGCAGCCAGCGCATAAATGATGAGTGCATTCATTCCCATCCACTGAAGTATCATCGTGGGCTTTCTAAAATGCTTGACATCAACCTGCATAAAATTGTTTGAATTGAAACAATTCTTTCACGCCAATCTCCTTTTAGTTTTCAATAACCTCTCAATTGCATACAATACACATCCCCCGAGCAGGGTCAAAATAGGAAAAGAAAAGGAAGGGGATAACAAAACAATAGGACTGAGAGTTGTATAGTTCCAACATCTCAATGGCATGAAAAGCACGCCGTGTCATAAGAAAAGATTAAAACTCTGATATTGTCAACCACCCAAAAATGATTGAAGATTTAGCCAATCCCCTATAGCTGGCATGGAAATTCGCTACATCCTCATAAAGCTATTTCTTCCCCGATCTTAAAAGCCAAGATAATTCCAAAGCTCTACATGAGAATCAAATTTACCAAGTTCCATGAATTTGAGGATAGGAAGATGCTTAGAAATTATAACAAGAAAAATCAAGCTCTCTTGACCTACTTATGTTCCCTGTTGGTGGTGAGTTGATAAAAAGCCATGTCAATGTATCCAAAAAGAGTATTAAGAACACAGATAAAACTACACTAAAACTGAGTCAAAGCTTTCAGTCCATAGACATGACATGTCAAGAAGAAACTGCCTGTCTCTATTATCATAATTTCCTTGACTTTAACCCAATTAAATTATATGAATAGCTCAGGCTACGTGATTTGAGTCAATAAGATCTCCTCTTTTAACAAATGAAAGCAAGTAAATTGTATATCAATTTAATATCATGAGTTTTGCTGAACAACCAGAAAACTACCCAGTGCAATGATAAAAGTCTTTTATTCATTATTTATCTTTATGTTTGTTAGGTAGTACTCAAATGATAAACTTACTATATAAAAGATGATCGTTAAAGCCAAGCCTGATGCTCCAGCTGTAATGCACATATAGCTCAATGTATATAATGGTTTACAAAGAGGAACGCCTGAAATATTCACTAACATTATTTAGTGGAAACAGAGAGGATCCTGGAAGAAATCATTAGTGTTTAAAACAGTTAAAAATAGGAAATCTACCCAGAAGCTCAAAAACATATCCAGTAATTAGTATGATGAAAGAACACACAGACCACAAACACAGCCTTTGCATGTGGCCCTGCAGCAAAGAAGCAAGATAAACACAGATTGGTGTAAAAGACACATAGTAAAGAACAGAACGTAAACATCCATAAAAGCACTACCATGTGTCATACCTTGAAATGAACAAGGATATGACCAAACTGCAATCCAAGAAAACATGTAATAGCAGCCATCAAAGAACTGAAAAGGGTTGTAAACAAAAGAAATCAACACTATTCATTGTGGTTTCCTATGGTTAAAAAGGTTGTTAAACAAAATAAATCGACATTATTAAAAAATTGGCAGAAAAAAAGTCAATGATATGCTGACATGTTAACAGATTTATCACCATTCTTTTGTACAGTGAAGCATTTGAAGGGGGTGCTTGGCTTTAATGAATGTTATTATAATGGAGCAATAATCTGTGGTAATTCATAAATATGAGCAAGAGAAAGCGCTGCAGTTATCTGACCTCAAGATGCCCTCGGGGTCAAATGGAGCAAGGCACCACCCAGGTGAATTTGGTGGCAGAGGTCCATAGTCAGGAGAATTAACACTACAATGCTGTGAAACAATTAATGTCAAGATCCTTTCGGCCAAATGATTATGTGGAGAGTTGAAGCCCTGATGAAGGAAAGAAAGCAATTGTTACTTGTTAGGGAGCAACATCACCTTTGTTCTTCTATACACAGGATGTTGATATAGATGATGTTCACCAAGAAAAAATCGGTCAATCAGACCAACTGCATTACAAGGAGGTTCAAGACTGCCCCTCACTCCACAATTCACCTATGAAACATGATATGGAGGTTTGAATCAGTTCCATAAACGAGAGGGAGAATAATAGAATTAAAGCTTGACATTAGCAAGAATTCCGTTAGAAAAAAATGGTAATAGCATGAAAGGGAAATAATTATTGCCATAGCATGTTACTTCACATTGATAAAACCATAAATACATTCTGATGAAAGAAAATCAAGTTTTAACTTGCATCTTTTGAAAATAGAGTTCAGTTCAATAGTCACCTGATTATTAAACTTAACCATAAAGAAAGGGCAGTCAATTGAACACACCAGCTTAGCTGTCATGTCTAGTTTGACAGTTCTTCCTGATAACTTTCTTCATTGATTGCAGTTCAATATATTAAAAAGTTGTGACAGTGTTCAATAGATTCATGGGACTAGGTTTCATTTGGATTAAAAAGCTGAAAGTAAAGAAAAGATGAAAGACCGTCACACTGATGACCAGAAATCAAACAAGACATCCATTATATATTTCAAGAAAATGGGTTCGCAACTATTTGATTGTTGTCTGGATTCCCTTGGCAAGAGAATCTTAAATAATGTAAAAAAAAAAAATGCAAACAGCGATGGAGAAAAAGGATATTGTTTGAGAAGAAAGTGGTTGATAAATCAACAGAAATTAAACTTCCAGTGAAAAATGGCCCAGTAACAAAGTTTACCCAGCAAAGCCTAATCCCAGAAACAATAAAAACTAATCATTATGCGACAGATTGAAAAAAGAAAAATATCACGTCATCTTCTTTGCTGATATAACCAAACTTTTACTGGATAGTGCCATGTTACATGGTAGATGAACTGGTAAAAAATGAACAACTCAACTCACAATTTTAGTACTGAATTCATATCCAAACAGATTTGTGCTTGGAACTTCGAATTCCCAGTCTGGAACATAAAGGCCATACAGCAAGCACATGTAAAATGTGCAAAATAAGAAAGCAACCATCCTGCAAAACAAAACAAAAATTGAACACTCGAAGAAAATTAGAAGCGATGTACTAGACCTTTATCATCAAAATCATTAAAGTAACGATCTTTTTAACTAAATTTACTTTGCCACTGATATGTATAAAACTATCTTATCTAGCATTCAGATTATGGTTGGACGCTAAGCTAAACCTTAAATTTAGGTATAATGATGCAAAAATGGAATTAAAATTCTTATAAAATCATGTTATTCTTGAAAACAACAGCATGATTATAGTATAAAAAATCACAGAAGAAAATGCTCCTCTGATCCAGAAAGATCATGCCAGCATGGTATTGATGTAAAAGGGGAGAAAATTGGCAGTCTAATGCAGACAGAAAGACTTGTAAAAGGAATCTTGAACTTTTGGTCTAAATTTGACTTGAGCCCTATTAGGACTTCATATTTCCTCAACTGCTGGTTCAGAGTATTCAGAACAATTAAATAAAAGTTAAGACACTTAGTAATTTCAGATTCACTGGAAATAGGCAGTCTCGAGCACACAAACTTATCCAAGGTCTACTGGTGCTAATGAGTGCTTGAACTTATTGTTGTTTAAATGAACAAACCAAGAAAATGAGGCCAAGTGACTTGAACCAGAGGCATCAAGTCCCATTGCTTCTCATCTCTGCTAAGATCTAAGCTATTTTAAAAGGGGGTAATGCCTTATTCACTGATCTCTACAATTCTCTCTACCATAACCAGCTTGTGGCAGTAAGATGTCTATCTGCATTCAAATTTTTCTGTCTAGGAAGAGATGGGTAATCTATAAGCTTTATTTTAGCTCAAGGGATGGCAATATAAGGAATTGTAGCACTATTATGTTCTTTCTTGTTCTCTTACCTAGATGTGATTGCTTATGAAAACCTAAAAAGATTAACTGCATTTTACCTTTCTCCCTTATCTTTTCCTTTCTCTATCACTCAAACCGTTGCAAGATTCCTGCGCCTGTCACAGACCTCCATCTTTTCAATCCCAGTGCACAATTACTAAATGTGTTCTACCACATAAAATACTAAAATATTTATTATTTTTTCCCAATCAAGCTTTCCCTTGTTGCGTCAAAAGTCTTCTTGCACAAGAACAGCACGAGTAAAGAAAATGGTATAGATCCTAGAAAGGGGAACCAACCATTGGATGTAGTATTTCTTCACAAAAGCCATAGGTGAGTCGACCGTGTTACTGTCCACAAGCCAGATCTCTGATATTGCAGCAAAGAGATATCCAATGGATATCCTCTACAATTAACAAAAGGATGTCAAAGTTTAGTGACTGCATTGGAATATGAAGTCTACAACAGTATACCAGTTATGAATTTGTCAACCATTACAAAAAGAAATTTTATTGAGGTGAAACAAGTGAGTCTTACAGGCTTCACAATCATATGATGAAATTCTTAGAAGTTACATATTGCATGTCAAAAAATCATCTCAACCCAATAGCTTAAGGTATTGGGTTGAATTGATTTTTGGACATGGTATCAGAGCCTTGATGACCAAGCGGTTACAAGTTTGTATCTCACCATCCTCATTTATTTAATAAAAAATTAAGCACAAAGTAATATGAGCATGTGCAGGTTTCAAGCTCAAAGTGTTTTCACTTGAGGGGGTGTGTTAGAGAATAATATAAATCATATCTTGGAACCCTCACCTAATAGCTTAAGCTATTGGGTTGAATTGGTTCTTTGACAATGCAGAACCAGCTATAACGGTCTATGATGGATGAAGTTTTATAAAATCAAAGTTCTCCTATTCATGCATGTTGAGCCACTAATTCACAAACTCAAAAATCAGTAAGGTTTCCTATAATCTTCTATAATCAATCCATCTTAATTTCTAATTCCAGTAGCCAATTCCACTGCAAATTTTGTGGATCTGAACATCTAACATGCCATAAATGAATGGTGCTTGCATGCATGTTGGTATACAAGCATGTGCTGGCATAGCTATTCTAGGTAAATTGTGACATAATGCCAACATGTCGGTAGGGTTCAACGGAAGAATGTATTGGTAGATGCCATGCAATAGAAGTTTGATAAAAAAAAAAAGTATTGCCTGATATCAATGCTTATTCAGGAAAACTACCTGTAGCACGCCCATCCAACGTATCTTGCCCACATCAACCCCGTATGTTAAATTGCGGCGTCCATGGAAATACCCACCTATGCAAATTTCCAAGAAGATATACACTATCAGTTCCTATTAACGAAACTACAAACTGGTTATCCACAATGCACGTGAAATATTCAAATGCCTATCAAATAGCAAACTGAAAATGCTAATTTCAGGAATTTAAGGAACGGGCATGGTAACATACCTTGCAACAATAATCCCAAAAGAAATAGTTTGATAGTCCTCAGTATGACTTTCTTTGTGGCCATTGGTTTGCTAGATACTTTCTGCTTGGTGACACAAATTACTCGCGACTCAAAGATATAAAATAACTTATTTCTAAAAAAAAAATTTGTTATGAAGTATACAGAACTACAACAAAGGAATGAAAGAGTAGAAAAGAAGCAAGGCAACAGTTGAAGAGACTTTTTGTTACCTTAAAAACTAAACTGATAGAGACACCAACAACAAAGAGGAAAAAAGGCATCACAAAATCGGCAAGCGTCACACCAAACCACGGAGAGTGATTAATACAAGGAAAAGCTCCACCAGCATCATCAACTAAAATCATGAGCTGTCGAACAACTTAATCATCAAATATATACAAATGAAACAAAAATTGTTAAAATGGAAATGAGAAATTGAGCTTAATTACAGCGACGGTAAGGCCACGGAAAACGTCGAGAGAAAGGAGGCGTTGAGTTGGTGGTGGCGATGCGTTGGATGATGAGGTTGAAGGCGTGTTGGTGATCTCTTCTTCTTCTTCATTGGAAAGCGAACGGGGATTGTGTAGAAGGGGTTCTCGTTGTCGTTCATCTAATTCTGTTGTCGTAACTGCGATTATACTAGACATTAATTCTTCCCTTTCTGCTGTTGTTTTTTGTTTTTGCGTGGTCGATCGGTTCCAGTCGAATCACTTGAAGAGCTGCTGCTGTTGACCGCTGGAATTTAACAATTCGACTGGAGTGTGTTATAAAATGACCTGACACGTGTCAGACAGCAGGAAATGCTTGCCCTGAATAACCAGGAGGCAACTTAAGTGGCAGCAAAAACCTCAAAATTATGTAAGCCAGCTAGGAAATGCTTCGTGGTCAATCGATTATTTTTTCCGTAAAAAAATGGGCAAGTATTTTCAATGTGTTTTTTAATAGTAAAAAAAATTAGTTGTTAATTTAAAATTTAATATATATATATATATGTTTAATAAAATAAATACAGGATTATAAATGTCAATAAACATTAAAAAAATTGTAATTAAAAACTAAGTTAAAAAGTTAAAAAATAAATGTAAATTAAAATATTTAATTTTTTTTAATATAAAAAGAATAATATTTTAAATTTTATTTAAATAAGATGATTTGCTAGTATAATTTATCATATATATTTTTATCACTGCAAAAAAATTATTTTTTTTCCATGTTATTTATCACTGCAAAGTCATCCCAACATGCATTAAAAAAATAAATAACTCAAAATAAAAATTATATATGTGTGTGTGTGGTTGAGATATAATTTATGTTTGAATATAATGAAAGATGATAAAAAATAGCTAAATCCTATATTATTAAATTTTACTTGGATTTATTATTAGGCTTATTTTATATATTTTTTTTAGAAATTTTTATTTAGCAGGTTATAAATCTTGGTTGTTTTAAAATTTTAATATTTATAATTATAAAAAAATTCGCACTTGCTTTTGAATAATTTGATAAATGTCACATTCTTTCCTCCTCAAGTTTTTCTCTCTCTCTCTCTCTCTCTCTCTCTCTCTATATATATATATATATATATATATATATATTCTTATTAATGTTTTATTTTTTAAAATTTATTAAAATAATAAGAAACAAATTTTACAAATTAAAAAGTTGAATAAGAATGAGATTAAAAAAAATCTAATTTCATAAAGTATCTCAAATAAAATAAATAACAATTAAAATAATAAAGATCAAATCTAACAGATAAAAAAAATTAAAATATGATGAAATTAAAATAATAATAATTACAATTTCATAAATTATTTCAAATAAAATAAGTAACAATTAAAAGAATGGAGACCAAATTTGATAGATAAAAAGTTTTAATTAAAAAATGATAAGAAAAAAACAAAAAAATCATAAAATTGAGGACCAAAGTTAATATAAAAATCAAATTCTAAGGGATGAAATTGAAAACAAAAATTCAAAACAAAATATATAGCAATTAAAAGTTTGAGGATCAAATTTGATATAATAAGCAAATAATATAACATTTCTAAATTTTTTTACAACTTTTGAAAAGTGTTTTTCACCCAAAATAAAAGGAAAATACTTTCATGAAAATCAAACCAAATTTTTCTTTGACTGGAAAGTGTTTTCCGTTGACTAGTTTGTCTAATGACAAACAAACACGGGAAAGTTTGAAAAATAATTTTTAAAAAACCACTTTTCATAAAACAAACGAGAACTTTGTTTGTCACCATTAACTCTCCAATTAAAACCTCTCAATCTTATAAACATACTCAATTTTTTTATGACAATTTTTGTCATAACATCTATCTTTTTTTGACAACATCTTCTTATAATTATAAATGCAAGTTGTAATTAGAAAAATAATATTCTAATATTTTTTATGTGGATATATTAAAGAACACAAGAATAATATTTCAATAATATATAATTTACGAGTTGACATGGAAAATTCTTTGACAGTATCATTAAACTCAAATCAGTATGGCGGGTCAGCTAGAAACCCCTAAACAACTCTTTATTTATCTCAAGTTTTAAATAAAACAATGTGAAATTTAACCCGATTAATTTGATGATTCCAAACATGACTCAATCAACCTGGTCAGAACCCAGTTCACTTTAAAAAGTTTTCAAGTTGTCATTATTTTATTTTTTAAAATATTGAAAAGATAATATTTTGATTGAGATAAGTCTTCAAGACACCATCGTATTAGATATTTAAAAAATTATTAAGAAGACTATTTTTTATCGATACAGGTTAATCCACCACTATTGCAACCCAGTTCGTGAATCTAGTTCGGTTTGATAATTTTTTTAAACTATTTTTTATTTAATTATATAATAAAAAACATGTGCATTAAATCCACCTAAATAAATTTTTAAAAAATGTTCACGATGAGGTGTGCAAAAATAGCTAATATTTTTAAAAAATATTATAATCTTATTCAAAACAAAGCAAGAATTAAATGTATATAATAAATTAACACCTCAAATATATTTATGATTAATTTATTTTAATGATTTTATATTAAAATTGATGAAAAATATAAAAACCAATACATAAAGACAAAAAAAGATCAAATGCTTGGGCTTGGTTAGGTCACGTGCATGGCCCATTACAAAAAACTTAGGCCCATGCACTTTGTTTTTTTTTTTCTTAAAATAGGTGGATGAAACTTTTTTTTTAATTAAAAAAAAAATGATTTGTCGTTTGAAGTGGTAAATAATGCATCATCCACTAGTTATATCTCAATCATCTCAGGTAGCTGAAAGATCGTCTAAAAATCAGGTAACAACTCCTTGTATTTAGAAAACTTATTTTCAGCTTCTTCTTTTTTCACATGAAAATACTTAGGAAACCCCACAAAAATTTTAATAAGACCCATATCTAATCTAAAAAATAATATTTAATCAGTCAAAAAACTTAAAATTCAATTCAAATAAAAAAAAATCATGGGTCTCGATCTATTTTTTCCATCAAAACGAAAGGTAAAAAACACTTAAATAAAACTCTTTTTATCTAATAAAATCCATTGATATTGAAATTAATTTTTTTTTTGCAGGTAATAAAATTGAATTTTATTTTACAAAATCAAACAATAACCTAATATCAAGATGGTTTTTTAACACAAAAATAATTATATAAAAAATAAATCGACATAGATCATTTAGCTCTAAATCCCAATTAACATAATGTTTAAGAAGGGGATAAAAAAAAGTCAAACAAAAAATTCTCCAAAAACAGAAAAAAAGGAGGAGGAGGAAAACATTATTGAAATTCACAATGTTCTCTCTCCCGATGCACAATACATGGCACCATCAAACCAACACAACAACTAGTTTTTTTCTTAAATATTCAGATATCTTGGAGTAGAAATTTAACTCTCAATCAGTCTGTTCCAAATATATATCCCCAAATTGAATTGAATGAATGAAAATTGAATTTCAACATTAATTTCTTATTTGGACTAATTATATTTTTGTATTAAATGAAAGAAGTTGGCAATTAATCATCGGATCAATTAGTCTTACCAGTGGATCCTCTATTGGATTATCTCACATTCCCATAAATTAACACGGGCAGCCTAATTTGCTTTCCTGGGAATATGGCAAAAAAAAGGTCCATATTTTAGTCCTCATCTTTGTTCCTCAACTTGATTTTTGTTTCGATTTACTAATAAATTGCAGCTGGAAGGCTTCCAAGGCACAATAATGTTTCATGGACTCGCTACCTTCTCAAAACCTTCAATTCCTCAATTCGCTTAGGCAGAATCATTTCACAGGGCCGCGGGCTGATCTGCGGAAAACATGATGAATATGGTTGGATTCGACCCGAGGACATTTACAATTCCTATCTAACCTGGATTTAGCTGGGACAACAAGCTTGCTGGTGCTCAGTTGCTTCCGAGTCGAGTGAGAATTTTCTTGGACTTCGGTTATCCACATGAAGAGATGCGGAGCACATTTCAAAGGCACGTAGAAAACATAACGTGCTCATACTCACCAGTTTTCCAAACCTTCAATAGAACAAAGGGAAGGTTGATTAAATTAAACCGTGGAAGACCACGGCCTCTTCAATATATGGTGAAAGCGGCTTTCATGGCTACGAAATACGAGTCTCTCGAAGGTAAAATGCCGCCAGGATGGCATTGCAGATCTAAATTTTACTCAAATGAAGCTTTGTGAAATCTTGCAAGGAGTCAGATTGATTACATCCTATGCAAAACCCCTTATAAGAGTCAGATTGATTACATCCTATGCAAAACCCCTTATAGCATGAGCTATCTTTTAGGCTTTGTGATCATTTCTCATAGAGGCTCTTCAATTCCAAAAAACATGGTCAAGTATGGATGCAAAGGACGGAAATGAGGAACAGTCCTGATTCCTAAACCAAATCCAAATACTATTGTTGGAGCCATGGTTGCTGTCCCCTGATAACTGGAATGGTTTCCAGGATATCCGCTCGAATAATTATACGGAGCCAGCCAATGCAGGAAATGCAGGCTTGGCAGCTGCGCTAGTGGCTTTGTCTGGTGGAAGCACTTCCAAGCTTGACAGGAACACCACATTCTATGCAACCCCTCCATCGTAAACATATGATATGGACCCCCAACACCAGCACCTTGGACACAATGATCAGATTGCTTCTGAACACATCTCTCAAGCACGGTAAAAAAAGTAACTATGATTAGATAAATTTTTTTCAATTGTCTGATAGGATGACAGATAGTGAGTCTTCACCATTTGAAAGAATACTTCCCCATACCAACACTTTCGTAGGGCTTTGATAAGTTAAAATATAAAATTAGCCAGATAGTCATTCACACTAGGTCCACAAAAGTTACATTGCCTCCCGGTGACTTTAGATCCATGGAACATCATGCATTCTTCCCACCAGTGACACACCCCATAGCATCTGAAAGCTCAGCAAGTTTTTGTGCTGCAGCAGCCAATGTAGCACTGCTTTTACAAAAAGCAAACCTGACGTATCTCTCCTGGTAACTGCAACCTACCTGAGATAATTTCTCTGTAGACAAAGTTGTGTGAAAAAATCCACAACCTGGTACTGCCACCACCCCTGCTTGTTTTATTAATTCCTTGACATATTCTACCTGAAACAATCCAAATGGATAATTAACACTTCATAGGATAACAGATGGGAGAACACCACTTACAAATATTTGCTCATGTGAGGCCTACAAGTAATGAACACTCACAAAGAAATTACTAAAAAGAAAGAGAGAGTGAAGAGTGCACTTACATCAGAAAGCAAGTAATTTTCAGGAAGTTCTGCAAATAAAAAGAATGCACCCTGAGGCTTAAACTTAATCTGAAAACCAATTCCCGCAATCAAGTGAACAATGTAGTCTCTTTTTGATTCGTATTCCTGTGCGTCAAATGATATGTTTTGTCAGCATAAATTACAATAAACAGAAAAATTCATATGCTAACATTCTTGTACTGAAAACTTAGTGGTTGCTGGAACCACTTTCATGAAACCAGGTGTAACAGAAGCTTTTAAGGGACCACTCTTCTGATTTATTCAAACAGATATTGTGGCACTAATTTCACCAAAACCAAGTACATTTAAAGCTTTTAAGGACCCACCCTTCTCAATTTTTCAAAGTATTCTGGGGGGCTTCTCAAAGCAGTCAAGGCAGCTTCTTGGAAAGGCGCTGGAGCAGAATCTGTAATTTTAATATGAATGTTTCTTATTGCAGAGGCAAAGAAAGCTGGAGCAATTGCCCAACCCACTCTCCATCCTAATAAACAGCATACAGAAGTAAGAGTGCAAATCTATGACATAATTGAAACTTGATGTAGAGAGCACAGAGGAAGATAAATAAAATGAGATGTATTTAATCCCACACTTATTAAAGAATTGGATTTTCCAGCATGAACTAATTCTGAAGATAACTTAATTGAGTAGGATGGCAGCTTTGACCTGTGACACTGAAAGTTTTTGATAAGGAAGATGTAATGATAGTCCGCTCTTGCATTCCAGGAAGAGAGGCAAGGGATATATGCTTTATGTTGTCATATGTAATATGCTCATATATCTGCAGGAGACAAACAACCCTTCTGACATAGGAGAAACAATGCATTCTTGCTTCTAGTCGTTTTGACTAACACTACAGCACAATACAATAATAATTTAAGAGAGAAACTTCAGAACTTTCTAAACATGTCATATGCATAGTTAACATATGTCTTGAACATTTTTAGCTTCAAGAACCTTAACATCCTCAACAAATCAAAGACTGTTCAAATGTCTACAAGGGTCAAGATGACAAATCATGCCGTAGCTTCATATATTAGCCAAAAGGCCCAAAACCACACCTGTTCAAACAAGTTCAAATCACTATTATAAACAAGGCAAAATAGTAACCTAAAAGACAATGTTATCTCCTCCTTTTTGCATCAGTCTCATAATTACGGAAAGGGAAGAGATATGGAAAAAAAAATCATTGCCAGAGATGCAAAACCTTTACATGTTTTATTACTTAAAGATGATGCAAGGGATCAAATCAACTGGTGAAAAGAACTGTGCAAATTGGGTTTTCACAGAGATGGTGAAGGAGCAGGAATTAGTAGCACCAACTAATGAATGACTAGCCTATAGCCAATCCAGTTAATTTTCCCAGGAATAAGCAAAAGGATTGTCATACTTCATCTGTTATAGCCATGCAATCCCTTCTGCAGCAAGCTCCAGCAATAGTCTCAAGCTCATCTTTAGTGAAAACTTTGCCAGTTGGATTATGAGGGCTGTGCCACTTCATGTTAGTAAGTCTCTAAATCCGAAAGTATTGTAACTGGGAATAAATGGTGAACAAATTAAATAATCACACGTTTAACATGCTAAAATTTTGATTGAGTTTCTTTATAGCTAAATACCAATTGTCAGGTTATAACAATAGTTATGGACTCAGAGTGTGCTATTGATCAAGCAATTTCTTGGGTGATCTATCAAATAATCCAAAAGAACTTTTTTCCATCTGTGACTTTGCAAGCAATTAATGTGAGGTTTTTGGGCAGAGCATTTGCCTGGATTTCATCCAGTTAGGCCAATTGTTGTCCTAGCATTGTCTGTCACTTTTCAATTTATATCTCTCTTGATTTCGCTCTTATTCTCATCATGGTAACAAACAACACATTCAAATATGCAAGACAGACCATTTTTTACAAACAGTAAGGAATTCTTTCGAGGAATAGTTTACTAGAATATGACCAACTTTTTTACTCAAAATCAATGAAAAGTTGCCAATTGAACCTCCATTTTGAAACAAATAGACTCTTTTTAAAAATAAAAAGACAATATTGTCCCCTTGATTGGAATTTCTAACCTGTTTAATATTACAGCTTTTGTTCTTGCAGTAAAAGAATTGATGAATCTGTCAGGATCCAATGTCCAATGAGGTGGTTCAAGAGCAACATACACCTGCGAATAATTTTCAATTATTCAAAACTCTTTAACCATGATAATACAGTTCAGAACCAATTTTTTTTTTTTAAAAAAAAAAACTTACAGGTATTCCCCCAGCCATCCTAATGCATCCCCCGTAGGTTTCATATGAAGGGTCAAATAGCACAACCTCATCGCCCGGGTCTATTACTGTCCAAACAGAACAATAATTTAGTAAGCGAAACATCTGGATAAGTTACTACCATTTACAAAGAATTTGAGTGCACAACATACTAGCAAACACTGCGGCTGCAAATGCCTCGGTTTGGCCACAGCAAATAGCCATATCAGTCCGAGGATCAAAATCTAAACCATGCATTCCCTTCATAATATTCGCCAAGTGGTCACAAATTCCTTGCACATGCCTTAATTCACAAAACAGCTAGGCTGGTATTACCAAGAAATAAAAAAAACCTTCCAGAAAATTGAAAAAGCAATCACCTGTACTGGTTGAAGTCAGAATTGATGGCGGAAATTGCAGCATTTTTTAGGTGGGAAGGAGCAGAGAAGTCAGCGAATCCTTCTGCAAGGTTGATAGCGTTGCTTCTCTGAGCTAAATGGGAGAGTTCTTGAATTGCTGAAGGAGTAAAAGTCTTCGCCACTGAGGATAGCTTCTGCTCCATTGCCTTAATTTTTTATCCACTCTCTTATCTTCTCTTCTCTTGTCTTCTGCTATTCTAGTTCTCCGATTTATCTTCCGTGCTCTCCCGGTTAAATGTAACGTAAGACTTTGGGGCTTGGCAACTGGCATGGGCTTAATTCAGGTCGAACGTGGGCCCATTTAAAATAGTTCGATCCAATCAGGATGCGCGTTCACCACTTCCACGGCAGCTCCTGGAGTTATCATAACTTGGTCCTTGTTTTAGTTGGTCCTTGCGGTTTCAAAAGAATTTATGGTTAATCCTTATATTGTTAAATTTATTTGTAACTGACTCCGTTTCATCAATTTCTTTCATTCATGTTATGTTCTAGTTCATTTTTTTTAGTAGTGAAGGAAAAAGATAGGAAAATTAGGGAAGATTATTGAATTTAATAAGAAAAGGAAGGAATTTTGGAATAAACAATTACTAAAATAGGATGTGAATTGTTGGTCAAGGGACTATTTTATAATTTTTAAATTTTATGGGACAATTAAATTGATTTGTATAAACTAAGGGAGTGCGATACATTTTACTCCATCTCTTGAGAGTTTCCGGATAGGGATATTTTGAGCATCTTTGGCAACGCGTTGCCGTGTTTTTTGAAAAAAAAATTTTAATTTAATTTTTTTAATGTATTTTAAATAGTTTTGATACATAAATTGAAAATAAATTTTCAAAATAACAAAAATATATATTTTATATATTTTTTTAAAAAATATATTTTAAAAAACAATTATTATTATAATATCAAACAACCTCATATCACATAACAAGGCTGACGTGAAGCTAAGCTGTAAAATCTATAATTATTATTTTATTTTGCATTGTGTTTAATTTGAGTTCTTTGTTTATTTTTTTGAAATAATATAAATTATATATTGTAATCTCGTTTAACAGCTTAAATTACTGGAATGATTTTTCAACATAATATCAAAGTTTTAATGATCAAGCGGTCACGAGTTTAAATCTCATCATCTCCATTTATTTAATAAAAATTAAACATAAAATATAATATGAGTATGTACAAGTTTCAAGCATGAAGAGCTTTCGCTCTAAAAAATATATTGAAAAATAATATAAATTATATATTAAAACCTCAGCTAACAACTTAAACTATTAGGTTGAGATGATTTTTTAATATTTACCAATATGATTACCCAACTTATTATTTAAAGATATATCATTAATGAAAATCACCTAAAATTATATCCCAGAATAATAAAACATGAAATTAATAAATCTTAATCATGAATCACAAGAACAAAAATAAAATCTGAAATGCAAAACAAAACATACAATAAAAATATTAGATTATCACTGTATGACGTCTTGTTAATTTAGGTTTAGATGTTTGATTGAGATTATTTTTTATTTTTTTTTTATTTTTAATATTAACATATCAAAAAAATAATATAAAAAAATAAAAAATAATAATTTAAAATAAAATTTAATGAAACTCAATGCAAACGTAACTCCAGGTATTTTAACAAGTGAATATAGATTGTCATTTCAACTATTAACTTTTCTTTAAAAAAAATAAATAAATTATTAGCATCTCATGATTCAGAGTCCAAAATACTATAGATTCCACATCTTTTTAAATGGTAATTATGATATTATTGTGTGGCAGATACACAACCGATTCTTTGATAAATAGGTTGCCATTGAGATGTCATATTTATTATTGAAGATGACTTATCACTTAATCTATAACAATCAACAAAAATAAATAAATAAATAAATAAATAAATCACGTATATAACATGATTCAAATCTTACCATAATGTTCACATGTTTTGTATTTTTTTTATCGATTACGTGTAGCAAAACAATCAGATTTCACAATCTCCTATAATATTCAAAACCAGTAACAAAATCAGAAAAAAAATTAATTGTCACGTCCATTGTAAGTAATATGATTGAATTTTAAAATCCTTGGTTGACCTTCCTTTTATATTTTTTAAATTTATGAGATATTTAATTGACGGTGTCAAGATAATTCAAATTAAAATTGATATAGATATTTTTAAGAGGTTTTTAAAAATACAATAATGATTGTTAATTATCGTGTCCATTGAAAGTAACATGATTGAATTCTAAAATCCCTAGTTTACCTTCCTTTTACATTTTATAAATTTATAATATTTAAATTTATAAGATATTTAATTGATAACGTCAAGATAATCCCAATTAAAATTGACAAAGATATCTTTAAGGAGTGTTTGAGAGTGTAATAATGATTGTGTTTTCAAAGTGTTTTTTGTTCGGAAATATATCGAAATAATATTTTTTATTTTTTAAAAATTATCTTTGACACTAACACATCAAAACAACCTAAAACAATTAAAAATAATAATTTGAAATAAATAAAAAATTTAATTTAAAAAAAAACACTTCTTGAAACACAAAAAACATTTCATTTTATACAAACCCTTGTTCAACCCCAACTTTGACATGTGAGGCGAAAGGTTACTGCAAAATTTTTTAATTTAAAGTAATCATAATTATATCATTACCAATAAGAACAAGATTCCTCGACAGAAATTGAAACTTGTTAGGATGATCACCTAGCCACCAAGAGTGTATTTGTTTTTACGGAAAAAAATATGTTTTTGAATATATATATATTTTTTTAATTGTATTTTTTTATATATATTTAGATTATTCTGACATGTTCATATTAAAAATAAAAAAATATTATTTTAATATATTTATAAATAAAAAATATTTTTAAAAATAACTATTATTACCGTTCCAAATAATACATAAAAATAATGTTATTTTCCTTTTCTTTTAAATTCCTTACTAAAGTAATAGTAGTTGCGCAACGGTATAAAAAATTTTTACGGCGAGGATTTCAAATAACAAGTGTGAAATGTTACCGATACGCAAACCTAGGGTCCAAAAATTATTACTTGCCAACAGCTAATCATGCGAGGTGTAGTTTTAAAACCATTA
>Ga0325400_1001700_pt1 | contig 18489 bp, 8 predicted proteins | sample PopdelMetagenome_2_FD_205662 | JGI IMG/M metagenome (GOLD analysis project Ga0325400, IMG submission 205662) | Populus deltoides microbial communities from Bellville, Georgia, United States - Xylem-PdKOR-R1 | ecosystem: Host-associated > Plants > Phyllosphere > Stem > Wood/Secondary xylem... | reverse complement strand
AAAGATGCAAAAAAGAGTAAATTGAAGGTAATTGGTAGATTTGACCTTCAGTCGATGTTTTGTGTAGAGCGTGAGCTCTAGAGATCGAAATGAAGTGATTCTAGTGGCATTAAAAAGCTAAAATCCATACCTTTCTGGAAATCTAAGGCAAGAAAATAAAATAAGGAAGATCATGGAAATCACAGCTTTCAAAGTCAAATCTCGCAATCTGCCAATGTCGACCTTTGATCATTCCAACTTGAATATCTGGAGCTACAGAAGTCCAATTGATGCAAACTTAATTGTTTTGGGTTTCTAACTCAAAGGCATATAAACGCTCCAAATTTTCGGCCAAAAAAGATGTCATATAAGGGAGATATGAGTTTTCAAAGATGACAACTGAATTCTGCCAGCAAACAGGTTTCGTGAAGAAACGAGTTCAAATTACGTTCCGAAGCATCTAAACCGATATCCAAGTTTTTGTTTCAGCAATTTAGCTCTTCTAAGTCAAAGCTTGAAGATTTCATGCAAGGCTATTTCTTTTTTTTTTTAGGAAAATAGTTATTGAAGTACTTAAATGTAAACAATATACTTAAGGGAGGCCTATTTTGTAAAATAGAGACTAGGGTTTCCTAGGATATAAAAAGAATGAGAGAAGAGAAGGGGAGCAGCCAGCTAAGAGGAGAAAAACACCCCCTCCTCTAAGAAACATGAAATTATGCTTTCTTCCTTCTTTTTGATTAGTTGTTTAAACATGCAAGGCTAAACACTTTTTCTTGGTTGCAAGGACACGAAAACTTTCGAATTTCAAGAACTGTGAGATTTATTTTATCTTTTCTTTTCAGTTTATATGATGAATATGTTTGTTCTTCTATGCTTATTTTTTCTATATTGTTTATCTTAATCGCTAGAGCGGACTCTAAGTTATTATTGTAGACAATCTATTGCTAAGTTTGATATCAAAACAAGAGTTGTGGTATATGAACTTGTGAAGCAACTGAGTTTAATAATTATGGCGGATCTACGTTATTAATCTTAGGGAGAACATTCAATCAAATCAAATATAGACTGCGGACAGTTATGTTTTCTTGATTAATCAACTTTTCTAGTTCTTAAGGCTGCTATTGAATTAAATTACTAGTGCGGACACTGTGGTTATTTGATGGTTAGAGTTAGTTATACGGCGGATCCGCTAACTAACCAATGTTAAGAAGAGATAAATATTCAGAATATAAATTGATGTTTCGTTTCCATAATCAATTCTGATTTCTGTAGGTGGATGTGTGTTTGCAACCAAGGTTTGTTCTCTTGATAATTTTCTGATTTTATTAAATTTTGTTTGATAGTTTTCTGTTTTCTTTTGCTTTAGCCTAGAAAACGTCCACCCCCCAAAATTGCATATCATCTAGCATAGAAATCTGACTTGAACCTTCCTCGTGGGATCAACCCCTTGCTTGCTCTATACAATCTTGTGTGTTGTGTTTGAAGCTAGGGTAATTAATTTGTGCGACCGCGACATCGCAACAGAACATCTGCTCCGCATATTTTAAATTCAACAGGGAAGACCTAAGATTCCTTTCCTGCGACAGAAGCTGAGTATTATCTCAGTCATGGTGGAGAAGAGATTGGTGAGTAGCCAGATCAGCTTCAGCACGGGCAACTCTTTCAGAGATATGACTAAAATTTAGCTTGTTAAGCTCTTTCAAAGGCCTCTTTAAGCATTTTAATTTCCTACAGGGAGAGTACATACAGGAGCCATTGACTTGAGAATTCCAACCCTGCGAAATAACCTCCAGGAAATGAGGATGATCCGCCTATATGTTGAATTTGAAGTTCCTGTTCCCTCTAGGTTGTTGAGGGTCAAGCTGAACAGAGGCAGGGGAGTGATTAGAGAAAACACCAGGGTTGTCAAAATGAACATGGGCTTGCTGAGGCAAAGAGAACCAGAGAGGATTGGCCAAGCCCCGATCAAGTTTTCTCCAAACATGACCATTAGACCAGGTGAAGAAGCAACTAGTGGAATTTAGATCAGCAAGGCCCAAATCAGTGCAACACTCTCTAAAGTCAAAGACTTCATAGCTAGTAACATGAGCACCATTGTGCTTATCTTTCTGGGAGAGCAAAGAATTAAAATCACCAAGAACAAGCCATGGAGAGTTTGGACTCCACCTGCGAAGATCTTCCTAGAGGGCACGCCGTGCTTGGATAGTGTTAAAGCCATAGACAAAAGTAGCAAAAGTAAAGTGATTTTCCAAGCTAGAAATAAACACATGAATAGCCTGAGCTGATAAGTCAAGTAAATCAACATTGATAGTTAATTGATTATTAGGGTGGTCAACTTCTAATGAGATAATTTAATTAATTATTTGATTTGAGGGTAGTCACCTTCTACTAAGACTATTTATTTGATTATTTGATTCGAGTGTGGTTGCCTCGTGATGAGACTATATTAGTTTTATTTACTTTGAGGGTGGTCGCCTTCACTAAGACTATTTGATTATTTTATTTTTAAGGTAGTTGTCTTCTAATGAGACTATTCATTTGATTATTTATTACAAGGGTAATCACTTCTCGATAAGACTGTTTATTTTGATTGTTTTAAGGGTAGTCTCCTCTGGGTGAGACTTATTTTGATTTTTTGATTATGATAGTGGGTCACTCTTGATGAGACTTGTTTTGATTTTTTAGTTGTTTTGATGGTATTCATTGATGCAACCATATTATTCGATAATTTACCCTATATTTACCTAGTATTTTGCATATATTTTATATATAAAATACCTTGATAATATTTGTTTTATGTTTTAAAGGCATTTTTTGATGCAATATTCGAAAAGAAGTAAATTAGAGATAAAATTCAGATAATGTTTCAACCCATGTCGAATATTGACAAATTTGACTTCTAATTGATATTTTATGCACAACTTGAGCTGTAAAGGTTGAAATGAAGAGATTCTAATGACATTAGAAAGAAAATACCCATACCTTTCTGTATATATATGGAAATGAAAAAAAAGCATGGAAATCGAAGCCTTCAAAGACAAGTCTCATATTCTTCCAATTTTGACCTTCGACCATTCCAACTTGAATATCTTGAGTCAGAAAAGTCCATTTGATGCAAACTCAATTGTGTCGGATTCCTAACTCAAAGACCTATCAACTTACCATATTTCAGCAGAAAAGGAGCTCATTCAACCTATAAATTCTCCTAATAAAAAGGTTTTGTGAAGAAACAAGTCCAACTTACTTCTCAAGCATCCAAACCGATATGACAATTATTTATTCATATGGAAAATATCTTTATTTGGGCAATTTAACTTCTCTAAGTCCAAAGTCAAAACATGAAGATTTTATTTAATACTATTTTTCATTTTTGTTTAGGAAAATAGTTATTGTAATACTTAAATGTAGATTGTCTACTTTGAAAATGACTATTATTATTTTGGAGGATACAAAAGGATTGGAGGGATGTGGGGATTAAAGTTTCCTATCAAATAAAAAGAAAGAGAAATAAAAAGAGGGGCGGCCAGAAAGAAAAAAATAAACTCTGACCCTTTTCTCTTAGACCCGAAATTATGTTTTCATCCTTTCTCTTCCTTAGTTTTCGATAGATATGCAACACTAAGTTATTTTTCTTGGTTAAAAGGATATATATAAACCTTCAGATTTAAAAAACTGTGAGATCTGTTTTATCTTTTCTTTTCAGTTTATGTAATGAGTATGAATGTTTTCCTATTATTGTTTAGTTTGATTGTTAGAATGGATTCTAAGTTATTATTCTAAATAATCTATTGTTAAGTTTGCTATCAAAACTGGAGTTGTGATATTTAAACTTGTGAAGTGACTAAGTTTAATAATTATAACAAATTTATGTTGTTAATCTTAGGGAAAACATTTAATTAAATCGAACATATACTGTAAATACTGTAAATAGTTATGTTGTCTAGATTTATCAACCTATCTAGTTCTTAAGGCTATCATTGAATTAAATTACTAGGGCGAACACGGTGGTTGTTAAATGGTAAAGGTTAGTTACACTGCGGATCGGTTAACTGACTAATGTTAATGAATGATATATATTCAGAATATAAATTGACGTATCGTTTCAATGATCAATTTTGATTTTCATAGATGGTTGTTTACTTGAGATTAAGGGTTTTCTCTTAATAAGTTTCAATTTATTTAATTTAGTTTGATTACTTTATTTTATTTACCATAACATAGCCTAGATAACCTCAAAACCCTATAACTTTGAATCATTTAGCATAAAGACCTGAACTAGATCTTTCTTGTGAGATTGACCCCTTGCTTGCTCCATGATCTTTTATTTGTTTAAGCTAGGGTAATTAATTTGTGTGACCGCAACATCGCAATAATCGTCTCTTAATGAGACTTGTTTTCCTTCTTATGTAGTTTTCAGGTAGTCATCTCTCAACGAGACTATTTCATTTTGAGAAAAATCTTTCTACTGTTATTTTTCTCTACTTTACATACTTATTATACAAAGTTAAAAGAAATAAATTCTCCAATGACTTTGTGTCATAACTATTGTAAAGAGAGGACAATAGTTATAACCCATTTTGACCCCTAATTTTTTTTGTGTTTGAAAGAATTATATTTTTGGTCCAATTTAATTTTTATCATGATAATAATAAAAAAGGAAAAATAGAGTATAGGGAGTGCAATAAAAAGAAAGCGAGAACAAGAAAAATAATAATAAAAGACTATATAAAAGATAAAAAGAAAAATAAATGGGAGATTCAAACAAAATTGAAAATTATTGAAAGAGATACTACATATTAAAATGAGAAAATTTAATTAATTTGGAATCCATGGTCAAGAAGGAAACAATATTATTACATAACATTATTTTTTCAGTTTAGTTTTTCATATTTTGCAGTGGATCCAGATAATAGAGGAGGGGATATAAAGAGAAAAGGGCACATAAATAGAGATTGAAAGCAGATGTTTTTTCAAAATAAACAACTAAAAACCCTAGCACAGGAAGAAGAAAAAAATAAAGAAAAAAACACGGCAATCTAATTTGTCCAGCAGTAGCCACCTCTTCTCAGCATCGAATCTCTTATTGCATTGGGAGGTGGTTGACACCTCTCGCACCAGTATAAAGAAGAGGGAGTCTTTCACGGTTAGAGTGGTCCATGCACCATATTCGGCTAGCAACATATGGAATGAAGCCTCGAAAGAAGACTTGTCAGTTTGCGCATGAGCAACACATGCCAAACTTTTTTTTTCTAGCAATTTTCTTCTCGTTTCAGTTGACTTCAATGACTTGTAAATGTTAATTCTAATCCCATATATGATTTATTTATTGTTCAAATAAATTTGTGATTTATTTTGTTAAATTCTAAATTGCAAATGTATGTTGATATGCATGTTGTTTTTAATAAATTCATAGTGTATTTGTAATTTGTTTCTATTCGTATTTGATTATGCTTGCTTATAATGATTGAGTTGAGTGAAATATTTTTGGTTATCTATAATGGATATTCTTGGTAAAATAAATAATTTGTTATGGGTTAATATAAATTAGTTAATTAAAAGAACCAACTCAAAACCTGAGTCTCCGTTAATTAGTATTTCGAGTATTGCCCTCTTAATAAAACAATGTGAGGATGAGGCTTTCTTATTAAGCCAAAATCCAAATTTACTATCCTAGAAATTTTAACCTCTAACAAACATATGTATTTAGTTTAATCAAAATATTGAATATATGCATAATAGGTATTTGTATCATAAAATCAAACAACAATGCAGCTTACTTTAAATAAGATATTTTAAGGTGATTTTCATCTTTCCATTAGCATAACCAGCCCCTTACCTAAAAAAATCTTTGAAGATTAATTACGGTTTCTAGTTACTATAAAATTAGGTGACGACTTTTTTTCTTATTTTTCCCTCTTACAATAATTAAATTCATTAAGATGTCTCTCGGGACAACATATATCCATACATATTTTTTTTGTCATAACTGTATATCATGATTATGAAATTTAAAAAAATGATGTTAAAACTACATTCCTGAATAAAAATCTTCTCGAGTGTGTGTGTGTGATTTTGTTGCATTACATAAAATACAAATCTTGTTTTTTGATTGGTTTGAGTTATATTATGCTTTTGAAAATCATATTGCATACCCTTTTACAAAAGATGCATGTCCTATTACAACAAGGAACAAAACCCCTAGTTGGGAACTAGCAAATGGTTCTTCCATTGAATCTGAATATTCTCCTTTAAAAACCTCAAAATCCCTCATAAAGACCAAATAGTTGAAGATGCTCCTTATAAATCCTCAAATAAAGATGTTATCACTAATACCAAACACATTATACGGGAAAACAACTTCACCCATACAAATCTCAACACCACAGGAAAACAACTGACTACAAGAGAAAAATATATTCAAAAGTCTATATTTGCTCCTATTGAACCAAAGCTAAAACACCTAGTTTTCAAACCATACCAAGTCATTAAAGCTAGCTAAACTCAAGTTCAAAATAACAATTTTTTTTTCTTAAAGCTATTAAGGACTATCTATTAGTTTAATATGATATGTAACTAATCAGTTGGTTACACGTGATATTATTATATTCATGTAAATACATATTTATTATTAATAAATGCTTAACTTATCTTTAATATTTATATAATATTAGATTAATGAATCTAATATTTAATTTATGAATCTAGAGTAAAGATAAAGTCCATGAGACAAAAATTCTTTACAAATAAAATTATAAGTTATAATTATGAGATTCCTATTGCATTAAAGTAATGTTCCTAAAACATTTCTAGTCGATGCTCTCTTAAATACTAGACGTTTATTAGAGTTGTAAAGATTAATACATATTATGGTCTTTTCTTTAAGAAAGAAAATCATATTGTATACCCTTTTACAAAAGATGCATGTCCCATTCCAACAAAGAACAAAACCGTTACTTGGGAACTAGCAAATGGTTCTCCCATTAAATCTGAAAATCCTCATTTGAGAAACCTCAAAATCTCTCATAAAGACCAAACAGTTGAAGCCGCTCCTTACAAATCCTCAAATAAAGATGTTACCATCAATACCAAACATATTATACAGGAAAATAACTTCACCAACACAAACCTCAATACTATAGAAAAACAACTGACTAGAATAGAAAAACATATTCAAAAGTCTCCTTTTGCTCCTATTGAACAAAAGCTAAAATAACTCAGTTTTCAAACCATACCAAGTCATTAAGCTAGCCAAACTCAAGTTTAAAATAACAAAAAAAATTTCTTAAAGCTATTAAGGGCCATCTATTAGTTTAATATGCTCTATAGCTAATGAGTTGGTTACATGTGACATTATTATATTCATGTAAATATATATTTATTATTAATAAATGCTTGATTTATCTTTAATATTTATATAATATTAGATTAATGAATCTAATATTTGATTTATGAATCTAAGGTAAAGATAAAATCCATGAGACAAAAATTCTTTGCAAAGAAAATTATAAAGTTATTATAATTATGAGATTCCTATTGCATCAAAGCATTGTTCCTATAAAGTTCCTGGTAGATGCTCTCTTAAATAATGGATATTTATTAGAGTCGTAGAGACTGATACATATTATATTCCTTCCTTTATGAAAGGAAATAATTGTTTTCATAAGTTGAGGTATAAGAAATATCTAAAACTAATATGTAGGTGCTTATCATAATATATGTACACTGAACTGACCCGCATAAGAATTTCATATTAAGATCACCTATGTCTATAGAAGGCTCACGTGATGATTGTGTAAGTGATCCTTATACTCAAGATCATTAAGTTATCTTATATAGATAATGATATGCTTTGATTATGTTACATGTTATCTTAATCAAGGTAAGGAAGGAGAAAAATTTAGGTATAGTATGAACTATATGAAGGTTCTTGAGTGATTAAAAAAGGATTCATCACCATAGATAAATTAGAAATAATGTTCCATTTGTTCTCAAATAGTATTGATTAAGAAATCATTGGCTAAGAGTTCAAATCTTATTATTCAAACAATCAATAACTATTATGTAGAGAACAAATATGATTTAACATGACAGGCATACTCCATGCTTTAATGTTAAATCAAAATATTATTGATGAAAGGATATTAATTACATTGAGAAACCAGTCACTAAAAGGTTAAATCAAACTATTAATCGCTTTTCTGATACTTGGGGGATCATGACATATTGCTAGACGATACATCTAATCTTTAAATATAAATTAATTCATTGTTGAATTGATAATAAATTAAATTATTTAATTCTATTTAATTATAATTATAATTTATATTTGGCCTAACATATTAAGAACCTAATGGTTCACACACATTAATAACTATTAGTCAAAAATTAAATTCAGATGATTTAATTAAATCATTTTACTTTGTTTGCTTTAATTTAAACCTAAGTAACTTGTCTTGATTGAGTAATTAAGTTCTTAAACTAGTATCTCTTTGGAATGATACCTTTACTTTCTACACTATAAATCATAAATTTTAATGGTTTAAATTTGGAAATTTTAATGGTTTAAATTTGGATGACTTCGAAACTTGTCAAATAACATATTAATACGAGTCATTTGAGTTGAGAAATGCAAATCCTAATCGTATTAGAAATAAAACTTGAATAAGGAATCCTAGTGGAATTAGGATTAGTTAGGGCATAAATCTAGTTTAAATCAAGTTTATGAAGCTGCATAAAAACTTAGGTGAAGATGTGACATAATATTGGGTTAAAATTTACAAATATGATAAGCTGAACCTTTATGTACTCTTTAGACCATATCTAAAGTTATAGATGGATTTTTTATGCAATTCAAGTTGGGATGAAAATTGAACATCTCATGATTTTCATTCATATATGATAGGCCTAGTAACTCATCGAGATGAGAGACCATGATATCTTTGAAGTCGGGTTTAAAACCTACTAGCAAATTGGTGTGAGTCCATCCATCTATCCATGTTAGGATGATAATATGAAAGCTTATTAATGACACGGAAAGGGCCCCATATGATCAGGAAACCTTTTTAGAAAGTCAAAGTCAATGCATAAGTCATTGGATTCAAATTAGTATAAGAAAACCTTAAAGTAATCTGATTAAAAATTAATTATTAAATAAGAAACTTCTCCATCACTCACAATGCTCTAAAATTGACCCTAGCTATAAAAGAAAGGGGGAATACATTTAGAAAAGAGAAAGGGGATTATATTATTGCAAGACTTTATTTTTTCTTTTTATCTTTTTCCTTTTCCAAATTTGCGATAATCATGAATTCTATGCAAACTTATTTTTTAATTTTAAGAGATTGGTACTCTTGGATCTTAAATTATCATAAGGATTTATGCTTAAAATTATTTTATATTTGATTGTGATACATGAATATATTTTTTTTCTATGATTAAACTTAATGATTGGTGACCTAAATTTTATATGATATGCAATATATGTTTTTTGTTTTAAATCTATTGCTAGTTGATTAGTTTATGTCGGATGCATGACTAATTAACTTAAGTAGTAAAAGTATCTAATTTTTGAACCCATGCTTGATTATTTTTACTTGAAAAACATAAATCTTGATTAAATTGACTCCCTATGCATGTTTTGATTATCATGTTGCACCTATCTTGATCTTAATACTATCATGTAATTAAATTTTACATGTTTAATGAAGATTATTATATGATTAAGTTAATTGATGCATTAATTCTAGGTTAACTAAACGTAAGTATAGGTAAAACTCTTTTTTTCATGTTTGATTTATTTATTATCACAAATTAAATTAGAAAACATATCTAAATTTAATGATTGATGTGTAATTATCATTGAAGAATACTTCTTATAATTAAAGTTAAAACTTTTCTCTCTATATATATTGCATTCAACCTCTTACTTTTTAGACTTGTTTTCTTAGCTTTCTAAGTTGTTTTAGTTTGTTTAGGTCATAAACAAAACCCCATTTAAAGTTATTTTCAGAATTGATATGTGTTTGGATTTAAAATTTGCATATTTACTTGTATCTTTGTTCGACGATACCCTTATTTTCTATACTACAAATCATTAATTTGAAGGGTAAAAATTTGCTTGATTTCAATACTTGACAAAATTTAGGTGGCATTATCGAGGATACTAATCCTTGTTTACTTGAATCATGCTTGTGTTTTTGTTTAGTTTAGCTTAATGGTGCAGGTTGTATGTCTAATTTTGATTTTGATGAAAAAATGCAACCTAATAAGGAAGAGTTAGAGAAATTCTACCTAGATAGAGGCACTAAATCAATTTCCACAACAATTATTCGATCAAGAGGATTATAGGATAAGAGGTTTGAGGGATTACATCAAGTTTGTTACAAGTATAACTTTTGCATCACCAAGTGTGCTTCCTTTGATAAGTGAATTAAAGGAGAACGTGAATCAACAAGAAGACTTCATACCACCTATTTTTGAACAAACACCACCAACAAATTCCATCAACAAAATACAAACCTCGCACATTTAAGGAGCTCATTGCTTCAAAGTTCAACCAATAGCCATATCGCATTAATTTTCCATAAATTAATGTTCATTTTAAGCTTAAGTTTGGTCTTATTCATTTACTTTCTTCTTTTTATGGTTTTGCAAGTGATGACCTCTATAAGCATCCTAAGGAATTTCATGTTGTTTTCTCAAGTATAAAACCCACTGTGGTCACAGATGATCAAATCAAGTTGAGAGCCTTTCCTTTCTCTTTAAAGAAATTGACAAAAGATTTGTTGTATTATTTGCACCTGGATTCATGACCATGTGGGACAAGATCCAAAGATTTTTCCTTGAAAAGTACTTTCCTGTATCTAGGGTTGGAAATATAATGAATTAATTTGTGGAATAAGGCAAATGAATGAGGAATCCTTACATGAGTATTATAAGAGATTTAAGAAATTATATGCTAGTTGCCCTTAACATCAAATTTCTGAGCAACTTCTCATTCAATACTTTTATAAGGGACTTAATCCCCAAGATAGAAGTATGATATATACAACTAATAGAGGAGCCTTAATGGATAAAACACCCAAGGCTATTAAACAATTGATCTCTAGTATAGCTGTCAATACTTAACAATTTGGCACAAGCATTAACACGTCTATTGACATGTTAATGAGGTGAATTCTTCTAATTTTGAGAAAATATTAGGTACATTTACATCATTGGTGCTTTCCCATCTTTATGGTTTATTCCTATTTAACATATTATATTTTGTCGTTCAGTTAATAAATTTTTTTTTTCATATATTACACTTAGTTATTGTGATCCATTTACTTTGCAAAATATTAAATTCCTCTCACAAAATAATGTTTCTCTTCATATCATTTTTCCCAGCCTGTAAGTGTATTTAATTTTCACTTAACATTTATTTCTTGCCTCGTTGGCATTACTCACTCAACATTTATTTTAACAATAGCTCTTTTCCAACCGGTTGACTTATCTATGTATCTATATCTATAATCTTTGTCCAAACGATCAACCATGTATCATATCCATAACTTTAGTCACAATCCACACGACTGACTAAGTATTTATTTTCATAAACTTAGTCCTTTTTTACATTGTTGATTAAGTAATTAGTTTCATAACCTTAGTTCTGTTAGATAGTTAACTAAGTAATTAGTTCCATGACCTTAATCTCATTACACGACCGACTAAGTAATCAATACAATAACCTTAGTCTCGTTATATGACCAACTAAGTAATCAATAATATAACCTTAGTCCCGTTACACGACCGACTAAGTAATCAATACCATTACCTTAGACCCGTTACATAGCTGACTAAGTAATCAATATCATAACCTTATTCCCGTTACATGACTCACTGAGTAATCAATACCATAATCTTAGTTTACACAACCAAGTATCTTTACCATATGCCATATGTTGCTCTATAACATTATAATAATTTATAATTTAAAGGTGGATATCCACCATTGCTATTATTTGCAATTACACACACACACACACACACACACACACATTATTGTCTTTGCAGCTAATTTCATATTATACATAATTTTCTGTATCATAGGCATAAATGTTGATGGCAAGCAATTATACACAATACAAATAAATAAACATTGAAAGCCTAACAAATAAGAAAAGTATTTTAAATAAATAAAAAAGTAAGGGAGAAGCAAATCTCTTACCTTAAGCTCTTGTTATACAAATTCCTAATAAGTCAGGTTAGGTCTCGCTTTAGACATTTATCCTACAACTCCTAACTAGCAGCCATTAATGTTCACATTATTAATTTAAAAATTTATCCATAGAAATTTCCATACCATACATCCCAAAAATTTCAAATAATTATCTATACACATCCCAAACATCAACTTTCCATTATAGATAAGTCATTATTTATGTCACCAATTTAAATCATTAATCAAGACTTTTACCTCATCAAAATTTCCAAAGTAATGCCCAACACATCACAAATCAATAATTAATATTCAATATACAAGTTTCCACACCTACATGTCTATTTCACATTCCAAAGATTCACACTTCCTTGCATCTTTTATATTCTCAACCTAACCAATTATGCACAAACATATTAAATTTATATTTTTTTTATATTGACACATATCAACCAAATTTAATTCCAACTAAACTAACAACTTAGCCTAATAAAATCAATTTAACTGAACATGTAAATTTTCCAAACTTATATACTAAAACTTTCCAAATTTACATAATAACTCACTCTCATCTTATTTACAATTATCCTTAAGCATCCAAAACATTTAAGATAATGCAAATTGATCATTTAACCATGGTTAACTTCTCAAATTTGCTAGAATTCTCTAGACCAATAATTTGGCCAACTTCTAACAAAATTTTATAATTATGTTATAACTCCCTCAATCCATCTCTTTTTGACATGTTATTTTAATACTAAACATAACACTCAATCTAATTCATAAATTTCATATACAATTTAAATAATTATCAACTTCCATATTAACAAAGACACACTACACTATATACTAAATCTTTCGTTTTTAATAGATACATAGTTGTCCAACCATTTAATAGTAAAAGTTTAATGTTTTTGCTCTCCTCTAAATCTATCCCATTTAATTCATTATTTCCAACTCATTTAGTTTAAAATTCTCATTGGTTACATCACTTTTTTACACACCCAAGTTTCTAACATTCACATATACTCTTTTCAAGCCCATTTCACATCATAACAACATGTATTTATATATATAATTTACTTTGATTACTAATTTTAAAACATTCACATTAGCCTATCAACATTCAACATCACAAAGTATACCTATTTCAAGAGTGTCTGTTTGCACCGTGTATTCCCAAAAAATTTAATTTTTTTTTGTAAAAAATTAAATTTGTTTTGTATGTTTTGGATCGTTTTGACGTGTTGATCTCAAAAATAATTTTTAACAAATGAAAAAAAAATATTATTTTGATACATTTCGGCATGAAAAGTTATTTTAAAAGCAACAACAACCACACTCCCAAACAACTATTTCCCAAACACACATTTATTGTATAAAGTTCATATTTTTATACAAATTCTTTTTTAAAACACAATTATTCATATCAACATATTAAATAAACATGTAGTCTCACAACCTTAAAATCAATTTTACAATTTTCCAAGATTCCCTGTATGGTTGGCCTAAGATGCCAAATTTTCATTAATTCTATTATTAATTATTTTCATCATTTAACTTTAATCAACACCTATTTTATGTCAATTAAAGAAATTTGTCAATAATTTCTCATTTTCTCAACTTTATTTTAAAAGAAAACTAAATTGAAAGAATTAAGAATTTCCTTTCCTCACACGCCCCACCAAAATCTTTTCACCCATATCACATATCTATACTTCACTTAAACATTCATTCACACACGACTCAAATAATTTTTGAAAAATCAAGCACTTAATTAAGCTTAACAATATTTTGTAACTTTAGCATAGTATTCTCAATTTAGATTTCTTATACATTAAATCACCCCTTTTTGTTTCCACACTAAATTACAATACACACCCACTTTTTTAATATGAAATTTCTATTTCTTATATATTCTTATAACATAAATTTACATAATCAAACCCAAAACTAATTCAACACCCAATATCTCTCACATACACATCCATTCTACATAAAATTTTCACAAAATTTTAACTAGTTTTCCCATTCCCTAAATTTCCTTCATGGTCGGCCTTAACATTAATGGTCACCCATGGATTTTTCTTTCAAACTTTCTCTCAATTCTAATCTATCTAACATTTACTTTATGCCTAATAGTTTCACAACTAAACACTCATTCCCCTACTTTTTATTCAAGAAACCTAATTGGAGAAATTAGGGATTTCTTTCACAAACAACTAAAACTTCAAAGTTGTGCTCGATTACTTGATTCCTTACAAGCTTTTCTTCCAATTTTTCTTCTTCCTTCAAAATATTCCTTGATTATCTCTCTAACAATAACTCTCTCTTGTTTGTCTAACTCATAAAATTTGGTGTCACTTTGCTTTAAAAAATCTCACTACTCTTACCTATAACCTATTTTCTCACCTAAAACTTTAAGAGAAGAATAAGAAGAAATGAAGAGGAATTTATCTCCTCCTTTTTTTTCTCCACTACTAGATTTTCAGCCAGCACATATAAAAAAGGGGAAGGGTTGTTTTTGTATAATTATAAAACTACCACCCTTTTGGTTTATAACAAGGGTAGTTTCCATAAAACTCCCAATACAAAATCTTTCATACATAATTTTATTTTTTAAATCCAATATTAATAATATTATTTTAGGAAATTTTAAACCTAATTATAATAAATTTACTTTATAATTTCACCATTATGGAGTAAAAATTTACGTGATTAAATATGGGGTTTACACTGATAGTCGGTATTGTTCAAACGTAAATTCATTCATTCATTCATTTATTCAAATTTCAATTCTATTATTGTTGTTGTTGTTTTCCTTTTCACCCTAATTCACAAAACATTTCATTTCAATAATTGTTTTACCCGATTGGAAATTTACATGATTTATCATTGACTGACATTTTGCATACCGATTTATTACTTTATTTCATTTGAGATTTAAATTAATTTACTAGGGATTTTCATCCCCAAATCATCATAATTTTTCCTCTAAATCTACAAATTGTTTTTTTCAATCAAGGACTTTCCATTTAACACTAGTTTACCAAATGTTTTTTGGTTGGGGGTTTACAATGTTACTAACTCTTTCCTAACTCTACAAATCAAGTTAATATTATGGGAAAGATCCCATATCCACAACACAAGTATGATCCCTATTCTAATACTTACAATCCTGGATGGAGGGATCATCCTAACTTGAGATATAGGAATCAAGAAGGTGATTTTGCATCCTAAAATCAAGATGTTAACCAAGGTTGATATGAAGGAGATGATGAAATCACTTTCTTCTAATACTTTGTCAATGCAACAAAATATGATGTAATTTTAGCAAGAAACAAGGTCAAATATCTAAAACTTGAAGAAACAAATAGGACAACTTGTTAATGTTGCAGGTAACTTGGATTCACAAGGTTTTGGAAAGTTGCATTTGCAAGCTATGCCTAGTAGGGTGAATGTTTGTGCTATCATATTGAGGAGTGGAAAATCATTGGGAGGACCTAAAAAGTAAATTGATGACTTGAATGATGAAATAAAAGTTGAGACCAAAACATCGTTACTTGTGATCAACCTTCTAAAACTTCTTCAAATATAACCAAACCAATTTTCATACTTCACAAGGTAAATTCCAAACCTTTCAATTTCTTTTTTACACTACCTCCATCTTTTCCTTTGAGTTCTTCTAGGTCACATAAGAAAGAGGAGCAAAAGAAGAAGATTTTAGCGATGTTTAGGAAGGTTGAAATCAATATTCCTTTTTTGGATGCAATTAAGCATATCCCTCACCATGCAAGATTTTTTAAGGAGTTGTGCACAACAAAAAAGAATGAGAAACTCAAAGGTAATAAAATAATAATTATGAAAGATAATGAATATGCTATTATTTAAAAAAATTCCACTAAAAAAAGATAAAAGGTATGTTTTCTATTCCTTATCAAATTAATAATACAAGTTTTTTACCAAAAAAAAAAAATAATACAAGTTTTGAAAAAGTTATGTGTGAATTAAGAGCTTCAATTAGTGTAATTCCAAAATCTATTTATGAACTTTTAACCTTGTTCTTTTAATCAAAACTAGTATTATTATTCAACTTACTGATTGTTTCTTTATGTATCCTATTGGTATGCTTGAGGATATGTTTGTGCAAGTTAGAAATATGGTATTTCCTACTTATTTTTACATTTTTGATATGGAAGATGATAGCTCACTTAGGATGATGTCTATCTTTCCTTAAGGATTACTAACCCTTATTTAAATCTCTAAAACTAGTGCATTTCAAGATTCTTAGTTTAAAAAACCAAGATAGCGACTTTATTTTTCTAATTTTCCCTTTAATTTTAGAAGTCTCATTTATGTCGGGTGTGACAATCCTCATCATTATTACTAGAAAATAACTCTCATCATCATTCTCATCATCATCTTAATTCTCATTTATTAAGATGCTTCTAGAGTTACTGGATTTGCCTTCTTATTTCATCCATTTAAAGAGTATGAATGTCCTTCATGAATTCTTTCACACAACATCCATGAATAGTCATGGTTTATTTTATAACAACATCATATAGTAATGACAGGACTATAGAGTATAAACAATTCACTTACACAAATGATACTCACCACTTTATAGATACAAAGTTAAGGGATAAAAGTTCACCACTCATAAAGAGATACATAATTGAATAGGTGCTAAAACGCCAAGTCAAACACTTTTTAATTCAAAATTTTAACAAAGGATCCTTAGTATATGGTTTGAATTATCACTATATATTTGGAAGAACTTTCCAAGTTTAGGGATAAACCAAAATGACAAACTGAGATCAAAATAAATGACTTTAATAGAAAATTAGACAAATAATAACTACCAAGTTATTAATAGAAAACAAACTCTTAATGTAAATTTATTTTGCAATGCCTAGCAAGTTTTAAGATAATGTATTTGGTGGTTATTATTTTGTACTGACCTCTTTTATATAATTTAGTCTTATACTATTCAGTAGTCTTAAATAAATGTTATATTTGTTTCACATAAAATATGCTTTCATAAAATAATTTTTTTACTTTATTTTTCATGTTTGGCTCATTTATAAAGACTTAATTTATGGAAAATTATTTTATGATCTAAGGAAAAATAAACTTAAAAGAATGGACAAATAACTTACATTCTAAAGGAAAATATTTTAAGAAACTATCTTTATTATTACATCATGGGCCATCACTAGTCAGTTATTGTTTTTTAACATTTATTTTATATATTCCAAACATCAAATAGTTATTTTAATAGTTTTATTTAACATAATAAAACAATAAAAAATAAAATAAAATAAAAAATTATTAAAAAAAAATATTTTTTTGAAGTAATAAACGAAGTTGAAGTAATTCATTTTTGGTATAAGTTTGTAGGATGGTGCTAGTTTGGCACGGGGAGACAAGCTACATCAATCCCCTATAATATCTTATTGTTTCCTACACGGGCATTATAACATTTTATTAAAATGTTCCTTATATTATTATGTAGCCCTGGTTTTAGTTTATGGTGTTGGGGGTTATCTATTTCCATGCCAACCAACATGATTGCCTCGCATGTTATGTTAATATTAATGGGTTTTAATAGTTTAGATATTTCCTAGTGTCGTGCATAGGTGAGCAGCGTCGAGAGTCAAAGTGTTGCCTTCTAATTGTTTGGTTTAGAGTCACTAAGAGACCCGGGTAAACTGGTCTTATCAAAAATTTTAGGGTAAAAGACTAATTATGGTTAAGAAATGTATTAACACTCCTAATGCACCTTACCTCAAGTAATCTATATTGTGTGATCTTCATATAGTTTAAAGGTTTTGATGAGTTTCTAACCGATGGTCAGTTTCTGGCCTATGATAAACTTGATATTTCAAATTTATTATGGGCTCATATGCCCAGAAAAATTCTTATAGAAAGGGTCCATGTAGGTGCCTTGACAATGTTCACCTATCCTGGAAGGTGAAAGAGTTTTCCACAACTCATATACTGTGGTGAAAAATACTTCCAATTAAAATTTATGAATATCCAAAATAATTATAAGAATTTTCTAGTTAACTACTAATATTTAAATACCAACCTACTTGTTGGTCCAATATTTGTATTAGAATGTTAAGCATTAATTTTCAATACTTAAACTTTTTAAGGTTATTGAAATATTGGTCAAATCACAACCACTTGTTCTTTCAATGCTCCTATACTAAAGCGATCTGGTGGGATGTTTGTGACAGATGCGACATTCCAAGAATGACAAAAGGCTGGGATGAATGGATTCGATGGGCCACCATCTCTTG
>Ga0325400_1001696_pt1 | contig 18508 bp, 24 predicted proteins | sample PopdelMetagenome_2_FD_205662 | JGI IMG/M metagenome (GOLD analysis project Ga0325400, IMG submission 205662) | Populus deltoides microbial communities from Bellville, Georgia, United States - Xylem-PdKOR-R1 | ecosystem: Host-associated > Plants > Phyllosphere > Stem > Wood/Secondary xylem... | reverse complement strand
GAATAAGGACTTAATATAATATGTCTAGATGACTTTTGAGAATAAGGTTAAAGAACAACATATTATGCTTGGTTTAGATGTCAAAGAAATTTCAAGAAACTCTCTAGTAGTTCTACCTAAAAAGGTAAATATAGCTAACATAATAGGTCCAAAAGATTTTGAAAATGGGGTTTGTGAAGAGTTAGTGGTGTCTCTTTTAGTTGTAGAAGTTTATGGAGACTCTCTAGTAGAGTTGTTTGAAGAGGTAAGTGCAATATTAGAAGAGTTTCAAGATAGTTGTCATTCTAAGTGTCCTAATTCTTCGACCTCTATGCTTAACACCCAACTTGTCATAAATTTTAAGAAAGCTTTTGAGCTTCCTAATTCTTCAATCTCTATGCTTGACATCTAACATGCCATAGATTTTGAACAACCTCCTAAGCTCTCTAACGTTTTGTCCCCTATACTTGAAATCCAGCATGTCATAAGTCTTGAGCAGTCTGTTGAACTCCCTGAATCCTTATCCCTTCATGATAAAAAGGATAGGGATAACCCCAATTCACTAGGTTGTGTCTAATTTATATCCATTCAAGATTCAAAAAGTGTGTATTCCATTCCATACTCCCATTTTGAACAACCTCAGCTCTCTAACGTTTTGTCCCCTATACTTGAAATCCAGCATGCCATAAATCTTGAGCAGTCTGCTGAGCTCCCTGAATCCTTACCCCTTCATGATAAGGAGGATAGGGATAACCCCAATTCACTAGGTTGTGTCTAATTTATATCCATTCAAGATTCAAAAAGTGTGTATTCCATTCCATACTTCCCATCATATAAGGTTTATGGTCACAAACCTAGGATGATATTAGATATTCTTCTTTTGTCTCCTTACTCTAAAATGTTTTATTTAGCTGAGTATTTTGCATGTAGAGTTTATAATTTGCATATCAAGATCATAAAACATATTCAAGTAAGTAATAAACAATACAAATTTCGAGCTAATTTACATAAATATCATGATGCATTTAATGTTGAAGATTATTTTATGATACATATTAGACTTGAACGATGTCCTTTAAAAACCAAACATAAATTGCAAATAAGTAGTGCTAGACCATTCAAAGTGTTGGTAATGATTTAATCAAATAAATGTCATTAAACTACTACTAAACTTTGATATTAACTACTTTGGATATGAAAAACCTCATTATATTTAAAACACAATAATCTATCCCTAATGATCTTTTAGAAACCTCTACCTCATTATCCTTATATTTTGCACAAAAAAACATATTAATGCTACTTTGGATGCACAAGCTGCTTTTAACAGAGACGGTGAACTTCAACGAATCCCAATATATGAGCTAGATGACCAGATTCATATTATACTTGGATTATCAAAGAGACATCATAACAACTTGATCTTGATCTTTGAAAGTGTTATTAGAGTTGCCTTGAACTACACTCAACGAGGTCGAGTTTATCTAACCCCGAAAGAGTTGGTGGGAACACTGGACTCGAGATATTGTTTACGTACTCGTATGATCATAGATGATGGAGGGTAGCCCAAACTATTAAGAGATTGGGCTTTAACTTATTTTTTGGTTTAATTTATTTGAACTTTTAGTTAAGATTTATTAATTAGGCTTTTTATGTTAGGCTTAATTTAACTATTGTTGGTTATTTTATTTAGTGGATTATAAGCTTAATTGCTTATTCTAGTTAGAGTTTTAGTATTTATATCATACTATTTTCTAAATGTTAGACAATTTCTGATAAATTAAATAAAAAATATAAAATTGCAGGCTTTTCTAAACCTCATTCATTTATTCTCTGTTTTTTCCTTTTTGGCTTCTTCTTTTCTCTCTTCTTAGCTTATTACTTCATCTTCAAATCTTTTTGTCCCACATCACCAAGTCATATCCATTGTCTAATAGCAAAACAACCTCCAATACAACCCACAAATCAATAAAATAGCCATTCAAATCACCCTGAAACAACCATTCTAAAACAGCAAACACAACCATTGACAACCTCTTCATTTCAACCCAACCACCACCAAACCAACAACATCATCCAATACCCACCACCACTGAAACAACAAAAGAAAAGCCTTAATAATAAGGACAACCAACAACAACAAAAATACAACATCAACAATTAATAGCAACCAGTGATGACAAGCAAAAAATAACAGCAGCAACATCTAATAAGAAGTAACGATAGAAAAGTCAAACAATAACAGCACTAGCGACAGTAATATAAAAGTCATCTAGAGCAATACCACAACAACGCCACCATATCAACCACAACAACAAAAATAATAGTAACAAACATCCTAAATTTCATTATCCAAGTGGTCTCATACTCACCTTAAGCATCTTGATTAGTAAATCAATCAACACTTTGATTTGTTGAATTTTGTTAGAAAGATTGAAATTGTTTTTAAGTTTAAATGCCTTTCAATGAAGGTTTACCTCTCTTTAAATAGTTAGAATTCCCCCTATTTACAGCCTAATTATTATAATTACATGCATGATTTTCTTTATCAAATCATTCGAAATCCCTAACATTGCTCCACCAACCATATGAATCACTAACATTGCTCTACCAACCACAAAGATCTTATAAATATAAATTATTGCTATATATAAATTATTGCCTAATCTGGTAACATCCCATCAAATTGATGCTGGTCGATCAAGAAGCATCAATTTGCAATCATGAATTTATGACGGTGACGAGAGAGAGTCTTGGTAAAGATGTCAGCAGTTTGATGTTCGGTGGAAATGTAAGGAAGAGTAATCTCTTGACGAACAAGTGCTTCACAAATGGAATGACAATCCACCTCAATATGCTTGGTGCGCTCATGAAAAACAAGATTGGTAGCAATTTGAATAGCACTGGTGTTATCAGCATAAAGAGAAGTTGGAGTAAGCTGTGGAACACCAAGTTCATCTAATAGCCCTTGAAGCCATGTAATTTCAGAACAGGCAGATGACATGGCTCTATATTCAGACTCAGTAAATGACTTTGAGACACGTCCTTGCTTTTTACTATTCCAAGAAATAAAAGAACTGCCAAGAAACATGCACCAACCCGAAATAGAACGACGAGTATTTGGACAACCAGCCTAATCAGCATCACTATAAGCCTCTAATTGTAAAGAAGTCCTTGAAGAAAAGAACAAACCACGACCAGACATCCCTTTAAGATATCGAAGGAGACGACAAACAGCGGCTAAGTGGGTTTGGCAAGGGGCATGTATAAACTGACTAACCTGCTGTACAACAAATGAGATATCAAGTCGGGTAATAGTCAAATAATTCAAACTTCCTACCAACTGCCGATACATGAAGGGATTAGGCAATAGATCACCATTATCATGATGTAGCTTCCAGTTGACATCCATAGGTGTAAGAACTAAGTTAGCGTCTGAAAGTCCAACTAAGGAAAGAAGCTCATAGGTATACTTATGTTGATGTAAAAGTATGCCAGTTGGACAATGTTGGGCCTCAAGACCAAGAAAATACTGCAGCGAACCAAGATCTTTCATATGAAAGGAAGATTTGAGTTGCTGCTGAAGCTACTCAATCAACTGGGAATTAGATCCTGTAATCACAATATCATCAACATACACAAGAAGTAGAACGATCCCAATATCAATCTTACTAAAGAAGAGAGAGTAGTCATACTGGCTCTACGTAAAGGTGAAATTCAAAAGAATAGTATGAAATTTCTCAAACCATGCTCGTGGTGCTTGCTTCAAACCATATAGAGATCGCTTTAAGTGACAAACCTCAGTAGAAGAGGAAGAAAACAAACCAAAAAGAGGAGTCATGTAAATCTCTTCGTGCAGATCACCATGTAGAAAAGCATTCTTCACATCCATCTAACGAAGCGACCATCCTTTCAAGACAGCAATGACTATAACAATACGGACCGTAGTCATTTTGGCCACATTAGCAAATATTTCCTTACAATCTAGGCCATATTGTTGTCGATTTTCGAGTGCCACCAGTCGAGCTTTATACTGGTCAAGAGATCCATCGGTACCCATCTTAATGGTGTATACCCATTTGCATCCAATAGGTTTTACCCAGAGGGACAAGGAATAATGTCCCAAGTATGATTATCCTAAAGAGCTTGAAGTTCATCTTGCATAGCTTGTTGCCAACACTCTTGAGTAAAGGCCTCAGAATAAGATTTAAGCGCAGAAATATATTAATATTAGCCTGAAGAGCAGAGTGTGAGAAGCCAAACCTATTTGGAGGTTGTGAAACTCAAGTGGACCGTCGAGGCTCTTGTAAAACAGGATTAAATATTGGTTCAGGAGTAGAAAGAGGCAGTGGGTGACATCGCTGATAGACAATTTCTGGCTTAAAATGATTAACAGTGGTAGACACATCATCAAAAGAAGGAAGCAACGCAGAAGAAGAAACAGAATTGCCACGAGACGGAAAGAAATACTGATTTTTAAAGAAAACCATATTTCGTGAAATGCGAATCTTGTTATTATTTGCATCATAACATACAAATCCTTTATGAGAATTACTATAGCCTAGAAAAGCACATTGACAGCCTGAGCAACAAGCTTGTGGCATTCGATGAGAGGTAAGTGAACAAAGCAAATGCCATAAAAAAACATGAAGAGAATTATAGTTAGGAGGGACTCCAAACAAATGAAAATATGAAGAATCAAGATTCAAGGTTTGAGAAGGTAGCAATTAATCAAATAGACAGCTGTAGATAAAGCTTCTACCCAAAATCAAGGAGGTACAAAAGATTCAAGCAATAAGGTACGAACAACTTCTAAAAGATGTCAATTCTTATGCTCAGCGACTCCATTCTGTTGAGGAGTGTAAGGACACGAACGTTGAGAGATAATATCCTTTTGCTGTAAGAAGGATTGAAAGTCATGAGACATGTATTCTCCTCCAGAATCGAAACGTAAGATCTTAATTTTGGTAGAAAATTGTGTCTCTACAAGAGCAACAAAAGTTTGGAAAATAGAAAACATATTAGCTTTAGAATGAAGGAAATAGACCCAGGTGAATCGACTATAGTCATCAATGAATGTTACAAAATATCTAGACTGCGCATGAGAAAGAACATGACTCACACCCCAAACATCTGTATGAATAATTTCAAAACAGGCAGAAGCCCAACTTTCTTGCATAGGAAATGATAAGGATTTGCTTTTACCAAGTTTACAAGAAGCACAATCAAAAGCCAAATAGGAGGAAAACTCATGTATATTATTCAAATAGCCACTTTTAACAAGATGTTTCAAAATAAAAGAATTAGGATGTTCTAATTTCTTATGCCAAAGATGACTAGTACTAGTAATAAAAGAATAACCCAAAGATACGGAACGAGGTATAGAAAAAGACTGAAGAGGAAAAAGATATCCCACTTTAGGCCCTATTGCTACTACTTGTCCCGATAACTGATCCTGTACACGACAACCACGATGGTCAAAATAAAAGGAAGAATCATTTTCTACCAATTGGCCAACAGAGATTAAATTGGCAAATAAGTCAGGAGATACAAAAACATTGGTAAAGGCAGATTACCAATGGCAGTGATAGGAATAGTACGACCATCAGCTATTTGAATATTCTGCTCACCATCATACTTACAAACATTCCTGTAGTGCTTTAAAATTGCCAGTTATGTGATTGGAAGCCACAAAATCAATTAACCAAGGAGAGGGGAGTAGTTGTGTCTTACCTTGAAGTCCAAAAATAAAAAAAGCGGAAACTATCATCTGTTGGACATGCTCTGGTGTAAGAACAGAAGAAGACCCCGGGACAGCTGGTTGATTTAGAGGCGTGGTCACAAAGTTGGACTGGGCAACAATATACAAGGCATGAGCAGATCGATTCTGAGGTCGTATGCGATAGTCTTAATAATGTGACTTTCCTTTTTGTAGTAATTGTAGAACTTTTTAATGCAATTCTTTGCTATATGCCCAAACTCCTTGCAACTATAGCATTGTGGCGAGGATTTGAATCTACCTTTTCCTTAAGCTGCATAGACCATACTGAATATCTCAGTACTGACAGTGTCTTGGGCAATGCAATGTTGTAAGGTAAGACGTTGTTCCTCATGGAGAAGCTCTCTCAGGCACTCATCCAAGGTTGGAACAGGTTTGCTGTTAATCAACCCAGCGCGTACACTCTCAAATTATAGATGAAGCTTCATTAAGAATTGGTCTCGTTTGCTCTCGTTATAGACCGCTTGTACTGCCCCCAATGCTTCCTTTGGAACCTTAGATTGCACCAACCTAGAATAATCACTCCATAAATTTAGGAAACTCGAATAATACTGCTCAATTGTCTGATTCCCTTGGCGATAATTTCCAGTGTCCAACTCTAATTGGAACTTTCGAGCTGAGTTATCTTGATGATACATCCACTGAAGTAAATCCCACATTTCCTTAGCTGTATTAAAGGAACAGAAATTGTTGACCATATGAGATTCAATAGAACTCAACAACCATGAAACAACCTCGGGATCCTTGCTTTCCCAAGATCCCAGTTTTATGGGATCAGCTAGAACCATAAAGGATCCATCCAAATGATTCCATAATTCTTTTCCTTTAACAAACATTTGAAATTGAAATTCCCAAGAAAAGTAATTCTTGTGATTCATGCGAACAATGAAAGTTCTCTCTTTTGACATGATTAAGGAACCACAACAGCCTTAAAAAATAGACAAGATTAATGAAAAACACTAATGCCTCAAAACAAGATGCTAATACAATTCAGCCTAAGAAGAACCTCCAAAAAAATGAACTGAATCAACCCACAAACCAAGATGAGACTTTCTCACAACTCTAGAAATTTAAGCTAGGAGCTCTGATACCATGTTAGAAAGATTGAAATTGGTTTTCGGTTTGAATGCCTCTTAATAGAGGTTTGCCTCTCTTTAAATAGTTAGAATTCCACCTATTTACAGCTTAATTATTATAATTACATGCATGATTTTCTCTATCAAATCATTCGAAATCCCTAACATTGCTCCACCAACTATATAAATCCCTAACATTGCTTTACAAACCACAAAGATCCTGTAAATATAAATTATTGCTATATATAAATTATTGCCTAATCTGGTAACAAAGTTTATGTCTTGTAATGCACTTGTTATTCAACATTGTCATTAATAGTAACTTTATGGTAGAATTTAAGAGAGAGAAAAACTCATCTTGCTTTACTCGTTATATTTTTTCCCATCACCCAACTTTGTCATCCATATTTAACAATTAGACCTTTTTATTAATTGTGAAACTTGCCTATGCTTATGAAAAGTTGTAACTTTTTGTTTGATTAATCATTTACACTTAAAAGGTATAACATTGCATACTTACAATTTTCCTCATGTATTATGTCTTAAGCAATCTCCTCTAAGAAAATAAGGATCTACTTTATTTTTATATGGGGTTTTATTTACAAGATTTGTTGGAGTCTTAATTACATCTTTAAGTTAGTAATGCATGCATTTGCATAATAGTTGTCTAATGTCGAACAGTGAGTTTATATCTACTATGGACCCGACCCTAAGTGATGCACTTAGAACCATTTAAGAGCAACTACAACTCATGCAAGCCAAGATGACCAACATTTATAAGAGTTAGTCAATATAGATTTCCCAAACAAGATAACCAAATGATAGTGAAAAGGCCATCAATAAATATTTTATGCATATTCACCATGGACACCATCAATATAACCACAATCAAAGTCACTCGAACCATAATAACCTTAATGAGTTAGTTATAAAGCGTATCAAAGTAGAGGCCCCTAATTTTGACATTCTTCTTGACCCTTAGATTTTTACTAGGTGGATTCGTGACAAAACACCTTTTTAATTGATACAATTTGTTTGAAAATAAAAATATTAGATTTGCTAAAATAAAGTTTAGTGGTGTTGCTCAACTTTACTATGAGAGTGTTAAGGACTATATGGAGAAAATACTATGAGAGTGTAAGGACTATATGGAGAAAATGGGTGAACCTCTTGTTACTAATTAGGTTGAGATAAAACAAAAATTACAGGAAAATTATCTACCTTGATCTTATAGAGGTAATCTTGTATACCAATAAAATAATTTTAGGTAAGAGAACAAGTATGTTAGTGAATGTGTAGCACAATTTAATGAGTACAAGATAAGATTTGTTGCTAGAGAGAATGCAGTCGCGACTTTGAGTAAGTTTTATTGGGTCTTCAATGATAATCTTAGAAAAAAGGTTCTGCTCCAAGTTGTTCTACTATTAACCAAAGTCATACCTTAGTGCAAGATTATGAGACAGTTACAAAGATCTTACGGATAACCATCAAGACCCCCGTAACACCTTTAAAGGTTTTAGTTTAGGAACAATGGTTTCTTATTAGGTGTAAGTTTTAAAGAAAGAAAGGAGTATAACAGGGGTAGACGTTTATGGATATGCAGAAAGAAGATAGAAGAAAGATAGAAGAGTAGGTAAGGGAATGCAAACTGGGAATTCAATTTTATTATGCAACAAGCTTACATTATATAGAAACAGAAAAATAACTGAAACCGAGAATTAAGCCATAAACAGCAACATGTGCCATGAACAACATCATGTTTCAACAAACTAACCACTTCCTAAAGACTAGGACAAACTAAAAACAGAATGGAAGCATAAAACAATTTCTGATACTTTCTGATACTTAGACATGTTGCAGTCCTAAAAACAATCAACTAACACTCCTTCATGTTTTAGGAGCTGCAAACTCCGAGTCTTTGCCTAAGAAGTTCAAACTTGTTTGTTGGTAAAGGTTTTGTAAAAATGTCTGCGAGCTGATCTTCAGATTAGCAATAAATGAGGCTTACTTCTCCTTCCTTCTGCACTTCTCTTAAAAAGAAAAATTTGTTCTCGAAATGCTTGGTTTTTCCATGAAAAACTGGATTGTGGGAGATTGCAATTGATGTCTGATTATCCACAAATACCTCTATATCATTTTGTTGCTTCAAATGTAAATCACAAAACAACTTCCTCAGCCACAATGCTTGATTCACTGCTGCTATAGCAGGAGTGAATTCAGCCTCTGCAGTAGACTGTGCTACAACCTCTTGCTTCTTGGAACTCCATTAGAAAACTCCTGATCCTAGGCTAAAACAGTACCAGATGTACTCTTCATGTCATCCACGGATCCACCCCAATCACTGTCAGAAAATCCCAGCAATTTGAGGTTTTGACATTTCTTGAATTTTACACCAAAGCCAATAGTTCCTTCGATGTATCTAATGACTCTTTTTGCAGCTTTAAGATGCATTACACTAGCACAATGCATGTAACATGAGAGAATGCTTACAACAAAAAGAATATCTGGCCTGGTTGCAGATAGGTATATTAGGCAACCAATCATGCTTCTAAAATAACCTTCTTCAACTTTGTCTGTGTCATCCTCCTTACTTAAGCTCTCCTTTGGATTCATTGGAGTAGTCATTGCCTTACACTCCTCCATATGAAACTTCTTGAGACTTTCCTTGGCATATTTCTTTTGACAGATGAAAACTTCATTTTCTAACTATTTAATCTCCATTCCCAAAAAGTATGTCATGAGTCCAAGGTCTGTCATTTCAAAAATTTTCATCATTTCCCTTTTGAACTCTTCAACAAGCTTGGCATTACCACCTGTGATTAAGAGATCATCAACGTAAAGAGAGACTATAAGCAGATTGTCTCCTTTATATTTCACATAAAGAGTAGCCTCTGACATGCTTTTCTGAGATCCTAGGCTTGACAGATGCTCATCTATCTTGCTATACCATGCTCTAGGTGCTTGTTTCAAGCCATATAGAGCCTTCTTGAGCAAGTAGACCTTTTCCTCTTCACCTTGTTCCATGAATCCCTCAGGTTGTTCAACATAGATTTCCTCGTGCAAAATACCATTCAAAAAAGCAAATTTTACATCTAGTTGAAACACCTTCCACCCATTTTGAGCTGCTATGGCTAGCACAAGCTGAATAGTATCCAATCTAGCAACAGGGGAAAATGTATTCAAGTAATCAACTCCAAAGACTTGAGCATATCCCTTGACAAAAAGCCTGGCTTTGTGTTTGTTGATGGATCCATTTGCATTGAGCTTGGTTCTAAATACCCATTTTACTCCAATAATTTTTCTATCCTTTGGCCTATCAACTACCTCATAAGTCTTGTTCTTTTTTATCATTGACAGCTCATCCTTCATTGCCTTCTGCCATTTTTGGTCTTTAATGGCTTCTTCATAACCAGCAGGTTCACAAATGGCCACATTTCATCTATGATAAATATCATGGAGTTGTCTTGTTCCACGAGTTGGTAAATCATCCTCCAATTCTTCTTGCCACTGTTCTGATGCTTGCTCTTCTCTTGTGTGGGAGGAAAGACTTGATTTTTGCATGCTCGTGGATGTCTTTTTTGTTTGTTCCCAATTCCATTTCTCTTCTTCATTGAAGAATACATCTTTATTGACAATTATCTTCCCTGTTTAAGGTTGATAAACCTTATATGCCTTTAAGGAAGAGTTGTACCCCATAAAGATGCCTGGTTCTGACTTTTTGTCAAGTTTATCTCGCTTAACCTGTGGAATGTAAGAGAAACACAAGCAACCAAACACTTTAAAAAAATTGAGTAAAGGTTTATAGTCATACCATGCCTCAAATGGAGTTCTATCCTTCAATGCCTTGGTGGGTAATCTGTTCTGCAAGAAAACAATAGTACTAGCCGCTTCAGCCCAAAAATTTTTAGGCAACTCCTTATCATGTAGCATGCATCTAGCCATCTCCATTATATATCTGTTTCTCCTTTCACTTACTCCATTTTATTGAGGAGTGTAAGGAGTAGTAAGCTGGTGTTCAATGCCAACTTCTTCACAAAACATATTAAATTCTGCTGAAGTGTACTCCTTTCCATTATCTAACCTTACAGCTTGAATTTTGCAGCCACTTTGATTTTCTACCATTTTCTTGAACTTCCTTCAAGAAAAAATCCAGCACATTCTTGAAAAATCATCAATAAAAGCAATGTAATATCGACTACCTGCTAATGATTCAGTTCTTTGAGGACCCGATACATCTGTGTGGATTAGCTGCAACTTGTGAGTGGCTCTCCAGGATGACTTTGGGAATGGTCTCCTATTTTGTTTACCGTATTGACAAGCATGACAATTTGGTAAGTGATCTTTAAAGGTTGGCAAGCCAACTGTGAGTTCCCTTTCCTGCATAAGTTACATCCTTCGTAAGTGACAATGGCCGAGTCTCTTGTGCCATATCTCAGTGTTGCAAGCTTTCATTGAGAATGCAGGATGTTCTTCTTTGATAGGATCAAAAGAAAAACTTTTTCCTTTCATTCTCACTTTGAGAATTTCCTCACTGTTGACATTCAGTATGTGACAAAAACTATCTTCAAAGATCACTTTAAAGCCTTTTTCAATCAATTGGTCTACGCTCAACAAATTTTGATTAATTTCTGGTACGTAGAGAACATCAGAAATTGTTTTTGTGCCTGCGGTGCTGGTTATAGTGATTGTCCCTCTTCATTTGACAAAGATGTAATCACCATTGCCAATTTTGACTTTAGTAATGTCAGTTGGCCTCAAATATCTGAAGAGTTTCTTGTCATTGGTCACGTGGTTAGTACAGCCACTATCAATTAACCAATTTTCTGTCGAACTACTACTTGCAAAGCAGGATGCTACAAAAAGCTGATCTTCATCCTCTTGTTCTGCAACTTGGGCATCAACTTCCTACTGCTGAGCTTTTCCCTTGCAAATTATTGCTTCATGTCCCATTTGATTGTATTTTGAACATTTTGCATCAGGTCTCCTCCAACATTTGAATGGAGGGTGACCTTCCTTTTTACAGTGATGGCAAGGAGGATATTTACCCTTGAAGCTTCCTTTTTTGCTTCTGTTGTTATTCAAAATAGGAGCAAAAGAATTTCCCTCTTGGCCTTTCTTCTCTTTCCTTTTGTTTTTGTAAGCTCCGTGATGTTTTGCAAATAAGGTTCCTTCAGTGTTGACCTCTTACCTCATATGTCATCTCTGCTCTTATGCCTGTAGGGAATTAAGTAATTCTGCCAAGGAAATTTTTGACAGATCCTTGGTATTTTCTAAGATGGTAACTGTCGCTTTATACCTTTCAGGTACTGTGACAAGGATTTTTTTCTACAATCCTTGAATCACTGAATTCAGACCCGAGTAGCCTGATTTTATTTGCAATTCCAAGAAGTCTATCTGAATACTCTTTAATTGTTTCAGATTCCTTCATCTTTTGCAACTCGAAATCTCTTATCAAATTTAGAACCTGCATTCCTCTTATCCTTTCATCTCCTGCATATTCTTCCTTAAGGTAATCCCATATAGACTTGGCTGTCTTACATGACATTATTCTTGTGAAGATTGTTGATGACACCGCAGCAAACAATCATGCTTTGGCCTTCGACTTCTTCGTCTTCATCTCCTTATGAGTTTTGATCTGTGTCATGGTGAGATTGTTTGGAAGTACAGGAACATCATAGTCTTCTTTCACTGCTTCCTAAAGATCCAAAGCTTCCAAATATGTCTCCATGCGTACTGCCCAAATCTGGTAGTTATCTCCATTGAACACCAGCAGAGCAATTGAGGAGAAACTTGTTTCAGCTTCCATGATACATCAAGCTCACACATAGATCCCTTAAGAAAAAAGCTCTGATACCAATTTGTAAGTTTTAAAGAAAGGGAGTATAACAAGGGTAGAAGTTTATGGATATGCAGAAAGAAGAAAGATAGAAGAAAGATAAAAGAGAAGGTAAGGGAATGCAAACTAGGAATTCAATTTTATTATGCAACAAGCTTACATTATATAGAAACAAAAAAAATAATTGAAACCGAGAATTAAGTCATGAACAACAACATGTGCCATAAACAACAACATGTTTCAACAAACTAACCACTTCCTAAAGACTAGGACAAACTAAAAACATAATGGAAGCATAAAACAATTTCTGATACTTAGACACGTTGCAATCCTAAAAACAATCAACTAACATTAGGTACTCCACACTTTATAACCAACCCTAGTGATACCTCGCCTTATAAGAAAGACAAGGGCAAGAAAGTGCTCATTGAAATGTCTAAAATGAGATCAATGGTTCAATGTTTAAGATGTGAAGGTTTTTGGTCAAGTTGTAGCCAATTATACCAATACAACGCTAGTCATCTAAGAGTAAGAGGACATAAGAGAAAGACTTTGGTGATCAAGTGTATAAACTCGATCTTAAGGATTTTCATGATCTAAACAAGTATGAGTATGGTCTTAATTTACCAGGTCATGTCCAATCCATATGCTTTCTAGTTGAGTAACACATCATAGAGTTTGGTGTAGCTAGGGTCAGTGTAGTCAAATGTACCCTAACACAACCCAATAGAATCAAAGATCAAAAGGCTATTATTTTTCACACCTACAATAAGTGCTAGGATAAAAGATGTAAGATCATCATTGGTAGTAGGAATTGTACTAATGATGTTTCTTCTAATATTATAGCTTGCCTAGAACTCAAGTTTATTCCTCACCACATGTCATAAAATGTTTCATGAGTTGATGTTTCATGAGTTGATAACACCTTCATAGTAATTAAAGAGAGATGTTTGTTTCTTATCAAATTCTTAGACCACAATGAAATCTTAAATCTTTTTTCCAATATGGTTCATTTCATTTCTTGTACCAAGAACAAAGATACCTATAGAGTTCCTAAACTCTTTTTTAATGAGATCATCAAGTTGTATGGCCTTTCCAAAACCAGTTTTATAAAGAGATGTTTAATTATAAGTTATTTTTTCCCTTTGAAATATGGTTGGTACCAAGTTGAAATTCTTCAGTGTTTATCACCCCTAAACAAATAGCCAAACTAAGATAATCAATCAAAACTTAGGCAACCCTTAGAGATGTATGGCGAGTGACCAAAATAAAAACTAGGATTTGGTTCTCCTTATGGTCTAGTTTTCATACAACATCAATAGGTTTATAGGCATGAATCCATTTAAAGTTGTCCATGGTTACAAACTTAGAAAGCTTATAAATCTTCATGTGTCTCTTTGAGCTACGGTATCCAAGTCAGCTAAGTCTTTTGCACATTAAGCTTTACATGTTGAGATCATAAAATGAATTAAAACAAATAATGGGCAATACAAACTTCAAGCTTACTTGTATAAATATTACAATGCATTTAATATTGGAGATTATGATATGATATGAATTAGACCTAATAGTATTCTCTTGGAACCAATAAAAAAGTGCATAGTGTTGGACCATTCAAAGTGTTACAGAGAGTGGAATCAAATGTTTATGTCAAACCTGCTACATAACTTTAATATTAGCTCTATTTTTAACATAAAAGATTTGGTTGTATATAAAAGATTATAACTAATCCTAGATGATCTTTTTAAGACCCTTGTCTCATTATCAATTTCATTGACATTAAAGGGATATATTAATGTTATTTTGGATAAAGAAGTTTTTACTAAGGATGGTGAAAATCAGTGATATAATTCATTGTTAAGGCGGCATGATTTAAACTGTAGTTTAATTATTAAAGATACATTACAACAAATTTATTCTAATTCATACTAGTATTATCCGAGTTGTTAGGAGCTACATTTGACAAGGTTAAGTTTTTTCAATCCCGAAAGAGATGGTGTAGACACTGGACTCAAGCCACAAATCACGTATGCATAATTGGAGATGACATAGAATAGGCCAATTCATCACTCTTTGATTAGAAGATTAACTACATCCAAGTCTATTTTATTGGACTTTTATTTCATTTATCATTGAGTTTAGGCCTCGTTTGTTTCATGGAAAGCAGTTTCGTGAAAACCACTTTTCAATTTTTTCTATGTTTGTTTATCATTAGAAAAGTTGGTCAATTGTTTTCTCAATTTCATTCTTCTTCAACTTTTTCATGTCTGTTTTTTTCTATGTTTTTTAATAAACTTGAAAAAAAATTAAAACATTAATAAATTATTTTTTAATTTATTTTCCATAACATAGTCAAATATTGAAAAGTGTTTTCCAATTTATTTTTTATGATAGGGTCAAACATCGAAAAATAATCCACTTTTCATAAAAAAAAAAAAAAAAAACTATTTTCCAACAAACAAACAACCTTAATTTTATCCTAATTTAGATTTCATCTTATTTTAATGGTCCTTAGCCCAATTGTTGTTGGTAGTGTTTTGGATACGATTTGCAATTTAGATATATTTCTTCTAGTGGACATACAACTTCTATGATTGATTAAAGAAATTGCAGACATACCTTCTCTTCTCTTTTCTCTACTTCTTCTCCTTTTCAATTCACTATTGTCCTGCATCAGAGTACGAATATCCCTTGGAACTTGCATGATCGGAGTGTTGTCCTTGTACGACCGCGATGGCTTCCTGCATAAAAAGATGGTAAGACCAACTGAAAGGATCTCTACCATTTATCTGTGGAAACTAAGACTAAATAAGCTTGAAGCAACTCTGGTTAGGCATACAACAAAAGGAAGAGAAGGGCCGTGGTCATTTCAAATAGACAACTTTGGAGAAATGGTGTACAGCTGAAGCCACACATTGAGACAGGCATTGATGGTGAAGAAATGCTAGTAACACGTGAGTAACTAATTTGAGTTTCAGTTAAGCTTTGTGTGTCTGGGTGTCCATGAGCAAGGACAAATATTGTAGCAAACCACATCTTCTTAAAGCCTAAGCTTGTTTGAAACGTCCTCTATCATCTTAAACCTGTACGTTTATCCATGCATCAATGAAGACTAATATTATAGACTTGAATTCTGTGGGGCATTTTTCCATTTAGAACTTCCAGGTCGGATTTTCTTGCACAGTAACAAATGCTGAGATGAGAAACAAACATCATGACGACATCCCTTAACAGTAATTTATTTTACTATCAGTTACTTGATCTGGCTTTAAAAGACAGCCAGTCATTTCCTAAATCTGTTAATTAGTTAAGCAAAAAAGCACAGAGGAATGGATAATAGGTTTACCTTGGTCATGTAAACTGGAGGGTGAATTCGTTGGGCTGTGAAAGATGGCACCCTAGCCTTGCATTCCAGGTACGAATATAACTGCAAAGAAAATTCTAGCCAGACCACTAATCGTTGCAGGATTCCAAGCAAATGGTCATCCATTCTAAAATTACTAATTGGGATCATTTCTTGGTGCAACGGTAAAAGCATTGACCTGCTGGGTTTCAGCACAATTTTATATCTCTATAAACAGATATAATCTGCAAAAAAAAGAATTCTAATGAAGAACAAAATCAAAGATGGGGCAAGGAAAATTCTTACCATGAGCTGCTCTTATAGATTACATTCAACAGGAACCTGTTTATGTATCAAAAGCCAAATATAACAAAGAGATGACAAAAAATTTATTGTAATTGGACCTTTTCTTTGCGAGTCTTCTCAGGGACTACCCCTCAAAGAAGTTACTGCATCTAATAAAGTCAGTTTTATCATAACTTCGACTGTAACGATATCTGTAAGAATCAGAAACATAGGACAGGAAAAGATAAATGTGAGAGTCTGCAAGATATAAATCACTGAACAAAAAACTGATTTTATTAGAAATATAAAATGAATGTACAGGAGGCATTGTTCTCTGATTTGTAAAAGCTACAGCCAGAATACAGTGTTTTGCTAACATGTAAATGCTAGGACAAACTAACTTGTACCTTGAACAAAAGTTCTTTACAGTTGAAGTTACCAACTTAATACAGGAACAAAATCGAAAGCATCCCAAAGGTTCACTTGAAAATCTTGTGAAGTATACAAAAGAATCTATATAACCTAATTGTGGACCAGTGGCTGAATGACCATCCATATAACTGGTCATCTTTAGACAACAGTGATTGTGTTTTTGTTTGTCAATAGTATAATGAACAAGACTATACAGAGAAAGACTTCAAACCATCATATTTAGATCTGCAAGGTCATCCATTGGAATTTCAAGGCCCATGAAGTCAATGTCACCATGCTCTTGTAATCCATCATCATCAATGTTCAGCCATGAACCCAGATCCTGTCCTTGGTTGTCATCTATTCCTGGAAGCTGCAGGTTGGACAAATCAATAGCATCATCCAACGCATCCAAAACAAACCCATCATTTTCCTTTGCTTTGCTATTAGTATTGTTTTCACTTGACTTTGCCTCAGAAGGCACAGTTGTTTTTGGTTGCTCTGATATCTTGCCAGCAAGGCCATTCACAGAAACAGATAGTTGAGTTGTTTTCTGCTTGGGCTTCATTTTAGTTTTTCGTTCCCCCTTTGCATTAGAAAATGGTGGTCGACCAATTTTATTAGTTCCATTTCTAGATAAAATCTCTCTGATGTGCCCCTTTCCTTCCCTGTCTCTCTCACTCCTCTTCCCTTTTGTAATGCTCAATAGAGAACCTCCTATGACAGATGGAGCACTTGATGGACTACCAACAGTACAACCAACATCATCAAGCAACAACTCCCTCTTCTTCACCCTGTTTGACCACGTATCTTCCTTACCAGTAATTTGTTCGGATAAATGATTAAAAGGTGGAAGCAGATCGGAAGGATTTGAAATGTAGCTATTCTCATTCCCCAGAGGTAAAGTTTGAGGACTTGGCTGTGAACCCATGGAAGCTGCAGAAAAGACAACATCAACAATCCAAATTTGTGCCATGTAACTGGAAAACACGAATACAAAAGGTAAAACAACACATTACAGACCACGAGAACCCAGAAAAATGAGATTTAAAAGTTAAAACCCGCATCCAGACATGTATGAATTCCAAAAGCAAATTCTGAAGCAAAAACAATTACCTGAAACTCTAGCTTCCAAAGAGCGGGTTGAGGTATTGCCATTCAACTTTGCAGATTCATCATTGGTAGGAGAATCTACTGATTGTGCACCACTTAGGTGGGCAGTCGCAGACAGGAACATATCCCTAAATAAGGGCTCGCTGAAGCAGCTGTTTCCTGTAACTTCAAATTTATGACATTGTTCTAATGTCCGTTTAACAAATGCCAAGGCAGCTTGCTTGGCCATTTTGTTACTGGAACCCTTCCCACCACCAGCGTTAGGACCCCAACAAGTCTATCAATTAATGCTGTGTTAGCTAACCTGTTAAGGAAGTTTTAAAATAAAAACAACCTAGGAAGTTTTTAAATAATAACAACCTACCAACCACCACATGATAAAAAGAAAATGAAACAAGCACCAAAAATGAAAAGAACCAGTTAAATGGAACAGTGGGTTTGCTGTTACCTAAGGAACTACACAAAACCCATTAAGAAAAGCCTACAAAGTAACAAAGCAGATGGATTCCAGGATGAAAATTGCTTGCACACACAAGGACGCAACTCACCCCTCAGTGAAGCACATAAGAGAAGGAGGGTGCGGGGACCTGAAGTAGCTAACTAGCAAGCCAGAAATGTATTTGTTTTCAACCAAGGATTTTATAATTAAAATCATGTCCTGGAAACTACATACTTCAGTTGTTTTC
>Ga0325400_1001692_pt1 | contig 18526 bp, 20 predicted proteins | sample PopdelMetagenome_2_FD_205662 | JGI IMG/M metagenome (GOLD analysis project Ga0325400, IMG submission 205662) | Populus deltoides microbial communities from Bellville, Georgia, United States - Xylem-PdKOR-R1 | ecosystem: Host-associated > Plants > Phyllosphere > Stem > Wood/Secondary xylem... | reverse complement strand
AGCCCTGCCTTGCCACCGGCGGAAGAACAGCCCTTCGGCAAGCTCGGGGCGATCGGCAAGGCTGCCTCCCTATCCGCCGCCTCGCATCAGCGACCAGCCGTCGGGCAGGTAATCGGTCGACATGTAGTAATAGAAGCCGCAACGGCCGTCGGCGCGGTAGCTGCCGCCCTTGACAATGCCATAGGCCGTCGAGCCCAGGAACACCGGCCCGCCGCTATCGCCCGCGCGGCACGACGGCCCGCGCACCGCGACCCAACGCGGCAGGCACGCGCCGCCGCACAGGTCGCCTGCCGGGGCGAAGTCGGTCAGCACGACCTCCGCACAGCTGTAGCCGGTGCGCTCGCCCCGGTGGCAGACGACGTCGCCGGCCAGCGTCTGCGCGCGCGGCCGCGCGGCGGCGACATCGCGCAGCACCGCCTTGAGTGTATCGGCGAAGAAGGTCGGCGACAGCGCTCGGGGGCTGGCATGGACCTGGACATCCTGGAACCCCCAGCCCCACTGCCCGACGAAGTCGAGCGGCAGCGGCTCCGCGCCGTCTGTCGCATAGGACAACACGTCCGGGCAGTGCGCGGCGGTGACCACGCCGGTCCGGACCCCGTCGGTGACGGTGAAGCCGGTGGTGCAGGCATAGCGCCGGCCATCGACGGGGTTGACCCCGGTCACCCGCCCGCCGCCCTCGACCACGCCGGCCCCGTCTGCCATGTCGACGTCGTCCTGCCCCAGCACGCGGACGCTGACCGGGACGCCGGCGATCGCGGACAGGCGCACCGCCATCGCGGCGGGCCGCTCGGCGGCGGCATCGGCAGGCGCGACCAGCACCGCCAGCGTGCCGGTGCGCGCGTCCACCCCCATGCCGGGCGGGTGGGCGAGCGCGGCGCGCAGGTCGCCGCCCCGCATCTCCAGCGCGCCCAGCAGCGCATCGCGGGTCGCCGCCGCGCCGGTGCGAAAGGTGACGGGCACCCCCGTCCCGCCCGCCGCGACCACCCTGGGCGGCACGGGCGCGTCGCCGGTCAGCAGCACGACGATCCCGAACGGGCGATGCTCCACCGCGATTCCGGCGAGGCGGCCGGCGAACTCGATCGCCAGCGCGTCGGTGACCGGGCCCAGATCGGCCTGCGCACGCAATTGGCGCAGCGCCTCGTCCGGGGCGATCCCGCTCACCGCGCTCCAAGCGGCCGCGTCCTGCGCCAGCGCCTCCGCGGCGTCCTGCACCCGCACCTGCGCGGTCGCCGGCGCGAGCGCCAGCGTCGCCGCGAGCGCGGCCGTCAGCCAACGGATCATCATGTCCTACCCACCCGGCGGCAGCGATACACGCCGATCCTGCAATCAGGATGAACGGCGACCCGTGTTCATGAGCCAGGTCTTGGGTTGGCCGCTCGGCCGGGGCGTGCCGTCGAGCCGGTGGGCGGTGAGGATCACCACGGGCTTCAGGATCATCTGCCCCTTGAACGCGTCAAGCCCGCCGCCGGTCGGCACCGCCAGGATACGCTTAACCGTCGCCTGCCCCTCCACCACGCGTCCGAACGCGGCATAGCCGGCCGAGCCGGGACGCGCGTCCATGCCGGGGCTGGGGCCGACCGTGATGAAGAAATTACCCCCGGCCGATCCCGGCGCGGAGCCGCGCGCCATCGAGATGGTCATGTCGAGGTGTTTGATCCCCGTGCGCGTCGTGGTCTCCAGCGGGAACGGCGGCAGGATGCGGCGCGCGTCGGTGCGGATGCCGCCCTGGACGAAGCCGGTGCGCGCGTCCCACTTGTTGCGGGTGGCGCGGTAGAAGACCGTGTTGTCGAAGCGCCCGTCGTCGACATAGGCGAGGAAGTTGGCGCTGGTCGCCGGCGCACGGCGCGTGTCGAGCGAGACGACGATGGGGCCAAGCGTGGTGGCGATCCGGACGCGAACGTGGCCGGGTTGGGGGCGGCTGGTCTGGGGTCTGGCGGGTTGGGGCTCGGAGGCTGCGGGACCGGCGACCAGGATTGCAGCGGCGAAGACAAGGGAACGCATCGACGACGCCCTTACCGGCGGCATGAACGCCTGCGCCAGCACAATCCGTCACCCCGGCCTCGTGCCGGGGTCCACGTCGCTACGGGCGTCAGGCTCGCGACTCAACCGACGACGGTCGCTGCACGGTGGACCCCGGCACAAGGCCGGGGTGACGAAGGTATGGGGCGTCACCGGTTTGGCACCGGTCACACCCTTTACCTCACGCGCTCGCGGTCGCCATCTCGGCCTTGGCATTGGCCTTGGTCTCGGCGAGCGTCGTCAGCTTCTCGTCGGTGGCCTTCTCCTCGGCCAGCGTTTCCTTGAACAGCGCCACCGCCTGGGTGTGGCCCATCTGCTCGCCCCACGCGACCAGCGTGCCGTAGCGGGCGATCTCGTAATGCTCGACCGCCTGCGCCGCCGCGATCAGCGCCGCGTCGAGGACGGACTTGTCCGACACCTCGCCCGCAACCTCGTTGGCCTCCTTGATGATCCCGTCGATCGCCGGGCAGGTCACCGCCTTGGGCGTCTGGCCGAGCGACTCGAACGCGCGGTCGAGGCGGGCGATCTGGCCCTCCGTCTCGCGCAGGTGCGTCTCGAAACCCATGCGCAGTTCGGGATCGGTCGCCTTCTCGATCATCTTGGGCAGCGCCTTGGTGATCTGGTGCTCGGCGTAGTAGATGTCCTGCAGCTGATGCAGGAACAGGTCGTGCAGCGTCTCGATATCCTTGCTGAACAGGCCCATGACGTCACTCCTCGATAACCGTTTGATCCAGCGGCAGGACGATCCCGCGGCAGAACGGTTCCCATCCCGATCGGGACTGACCCGGATCGATACGAAAGTGACGCAACCCGGCCCCGCCCGCGCCGTTGTCGCTCTCCAGGCGCGGGAGAACGGGATTGACGGAACTGCTGGCGGCGATGCCCGACGACATCGGGGCGGCGGCACGCCGCGTGCTGGAGCGGGCGTGCGAGAAGGACTGGTTGATCGTCACCGCCGAGAGTTGCACGGGTGGGCTGCTCGCGTCCCTGCTGACCGATGTCGAGGGCGCGAGCCATGCCTTTGAGCGAGGGTTCATCTCTTACAGCGAAAAGGCGAAGTGCGAGCTGCTCGGGGTCGAACAAGGGATGCTGACCGGTTGCGGCGCGGTCAGCCGCGAAACCGCCGAGGCGATGGCGATGGGGGCGCTCCACTATTCGCACGGAGATGTCGCGATCGCGATCACCGGCTTCGCCGGGCCGGGCGCGCCGGGGGACGAGCCGGGGCGGGTCCACTTCGGCTGCGCGGTGCGCGATGGCCCGGTAGTCCATCGCGAGGAGCATTTCGGCGACATCGGGCGTGGCGACGTCCGCATTGCCAGTCTGCGCGTCGCGTTGGGGATGCTGGAGCACGCGGTCGCCGCAAATGCCTGATCCAGATCAGCCCGAGACAAATCCGGAACTTACCGGGCATCAACACGCTTGTTGGGCCGGACCACGGGAGCGATCCATGACCGATACCCAGACCGACGACGCGCCGCTGGCGACCTCCAAACAGACCACTGCCGCCACCCATGAGGAGGCCGGACGCGTGCCGGACGCCAAGGGCGGTGCGCTGGTCGGCCGGGCGGTGACGATCAATAAGCCGGCGGCCGAACTCTACGCCTATTTCCGCGATTTCTCGAACCTTGCGACCTTCATGGAGAACGTCGTGCGGATCGACGTCCATGACGACACGCGCTCGCACTGGGTGGTCAAGGCGCCCGCGGGCCAGACCGTCGAGTGGGACGCGATCGTCACCGAGGACCAGCCGAACCGGCTGATCGCCTGGACCGCCGCCGAGGGCGCGGATGTGCCCAACAGCGGCCGGGTCGAGTTCAAGGAGGCCGGCGCGCGCGGCACGGTGGTGGAGGCGACGATCCTCTACGATCCCCCCGCTGGCATCATCGGCAAGGTCATCGCCAAGATGTTCCAGCGCGAGCCCAACATGCAGGCGCGCCAGGATCTCAAGCGCTTCAAGCAGCTGATGGAAACGGGCGAGGTCGCCACCCGCGCCCGCAATCACCGCGAATACGAAGAGGAGCAGAACTGATGCGCGCCCTCACCTGGCACGGCAAGCACGACGTCCGCGTCGATACGGTCGACGATCCCGAGATCGTCAAGCCCCGTGACGCGATCATCAAGATCACTTCCACCGCGATCTGCGGGTCGGACCTCCACCTCTACGACGGCTTCATCCCGACGATGAAGGCCGGCGACATCCTGGGCCATGAGTTCATGGGCGAGGTGGTCGAGGTCGGCGCGAGGTCGACGCTCAAGAAGGGCCAACGCGTGGTGGTGCCGTTCACCATCTCGTGCGGCAGCTGCTATCAGTGCTCCAAGCACCAGTATTCGGGGTGCGACAACTCCAACCCCGCCGACAATGCCGAGATCGGCGGCGCGCTGTACGGACAGGCGATGCCGGGGCTGTTCGGCTACAGCCACATGACCGGCGGCTATTCGGGCGGGCAGGCAGAATATGTCCGCGTTCCCTTCTCCGACGTCGGCCCGATCGTGATCCCGGAAGGGGTGGACGACGACAAGGTGCTGTTCCTGTCCGACATCCTTCCGACCGGCTGGCAGGCGGCCGAATATGCCGAGATCGAGCCGGGCGACACCGTCGCGGTCTGGGGCTGCGGCCCGGTCGGGCTGTTCGCGATCCAGTCCGCATTCCTGATGGGTGCCGAGCGGGTGATCGCGATCGACCATTTTCCGCATCGGCTGGAACTCGCCAAGAAGTTCGGTGCGGAGACGATCAACTTCGAGGAAACCGCGGTCTATGACGCGCTGATGCAGATGACCGGCGGGATCGGGCCGGACGCGTGCATCGACTCGGTCGGGCTGGAGGCGCACGGGCTGTTCCTCGACAACGTCATCGACCAGATCAAGGTATCGACCTTCCTCGGCACCGACCGCATCCACGCCTTGCGCCAGGCGATCCTGGCCTGCCGCAAGGGCGGGCGGGTGTCAGTCCCGGCGGTCTATGGCGGGTTCGTCGACAAGTTCCCGCTGGGTGCTTTCATGGAGAAGGGGCTGACGATGAAGACCGGCCAGACCCACGTCCAGCACTACATGCCCGCGTTGCTCAATGCGATCATGGAGGAGAAGATCGACACCACCTTCCTGATCTCGCACCGCATGCCGCTCGAGGACGCGCCCAAGGGCTACAAGATGTTCCACGACCAGCAGAACGAAGTGACCAAGATCGTGCTGAAGCCGGGCATGGCGCCGGCCTGACCCGGTGCCCGGCCGACCTCGACACACGCCGAGTATCGACGGTGCGGCTTCGCCGCGACACCCCTTCTTCCTAGGAGAACACCCATGACCAAGTTCGCCATCGTCACCGGTGCCTCGACCGGTATTGGCCTGGAACTCGCCAAGCTCGCCGCCGCCGACGGCTACGAGCTGCTGCTCGCCGCCGATACGCCGTTCACCGAAGTGCCGGGCAACGCCAAGACGCTCGACGTCGACCTGTCCACCTTCGAGGGCGTCGACCGGCTGCTGGAGGCCGCGGGCGGGCGGCAGATCGACCTGCTGTGCGCCAATGCCGGCCATGGCCTCGGCCGCGCGTTCCTCGACCAGGACGCGAAGGACTGGCGGCACGTGATCGACACCAACGTCACCGGCACCACCTACCTCCTCCAGAAGGTGCTGGGGCAGATGGTCGTGCGCAACGACGGCAAGGTGCTCGTGACGGGATCGGTCGCTGGCTACATCCCCGGCGCGTTCCAGGCGGTGTACAACGGCACCAAGGCGTTCGTGGACAGCTTCGTCGCGGCGATCCAGAACGAGATCAAGGATGCGGATGGGGTCACGCTGACCAACCTGATGCCCGGCCCGGTCGAAACCGAGTTCTTCAAGCGCGGCGACATGATGGACACTTCGGTCGGCGTGTCAGACAGCAAGAGCGATCCGGCGGACGTCGCCAAGGACGGCTATGACGCGGTGATGTCGGGCAGCAAGCATGTCGTGTCGGGCTGGAAGAACAAAATCCAGACCACCATCGCCAACATCACCCCGAACGAGGTGCTCGCCCAGCAGCACCGCAACATGGCCGAGCCCGGCTCGGCGAACAAGTGAGGGGCGCCATGAACCGCACCATCCTCGCCGCCGCGATCGTCGCGGCCCCGCTTGCCGCCGTCCAGGCGCAGGCACCGACCAGCCCGGCGACTTACGTCAAGATGGCCGGCGCGTCCGACCAGTACGAGATCCAGTCGAGCCGACTACTGCTCCAGACGACGCAGAACGCGAAGCTGCGCGAGTTCGCCGACATGATGGTGACGGATCACACCAAGAGCACCGCCGACGTCAAGGCGGCGGCTGAGGCTGCGGGGTTGACGGTGCCCCCGCCACGGCTCGACGCCACGGGCCTGCGCAACGTCGCCGCGCTGCGTGCGACCAAGGGCACGCTGCGCGACCAGCTCTATGTCCGACAGCAGAAGACCTCTCACCAGAAGGCGCTGGCGCTGCACCAGGGCTATGCCGCGAATGGTTCGGCGGCGGGTCTGAAGACGGTCGCGGGGCAGATCGTGCCGGTGGTGCAGCATCACATCGAGATGCTCAACGGGATGTGAGACGGGCGGGCAGCTCCTCCTGATCCTACCCGCTAGGGGAAGGTGGCACCGAAGACAACGGAGGGGGGTAGGCGATCCACCATCGTCGGGCGTCCTCCTCCTCCGTCAGGCACGCCTGCCACCTCCTCCTGGCAGGGGAGGATGGCCATCAAATGCCGTCCTCGACCGTCTCACGCCCCTCACCTTCCAGCGCCGCGGTCAGCGCCGCGAGGCACGCAGCGACCGCCTCCGGATCGGGCGAGCGGACCACGAAGTTCGCCCCCACCCGCCCCTCGCGGAAGAACGGGTAGCTGCCGATCGCCACGCCGTCGTGCGCACGTTCGGTGGTGCGCAGCAGGTCGGCGACCTCGCTTTCCGCCACCCAGCAACCGACCGTCAGCGACACAACCGGATGTCCGCCTTCGAGCGTACCGGTCAGCGTGTCGAGCATCCCGGCGGTTATGTGGGGAACGCCCGCCATCACGAACCAGTTGCCGATGCGAATGCCGGGTGCGCCGGATATGCGGTTCTCGATCAGCGTCGCGCCTGCGGGCACCCGCGCCATCCGCGCCCGCGCCTCCGTCATCCCGCCACGGGTCGCGTAATAGCGCTCCAAGATCGCCAGCGCTTCCGGGTGATGTTCGACGCCGACGCCCAGCGCCTTCGCGATCGCGTCGACGGTGATGTCGTCATGCGTCGGCCCGATGCCGCCGGTGGTGAACAGATAGTCGTTGCGGGCGCCCAGCTGGGTGACCGCCTCGACGATCGCGTCCTCGACGTCGCCGACGACCCGCACCTCCGCCAGCCGGATACCCTGGACGTTGAGCCAGCTCGCCAGCTGCGCGACGTTGCGATCCTGAGTCCGCCCCGACAGGATCTCGTCGCCTATCACCACCAGCGCGGCGGTCCAGATGCGTTCGTCGCTCATGACGCGTGCCTAGCCTCGCAAACCCGGCGCGGCCACGCTATATCGCCGGGCATGATGGACTATGTTTCCGTGTCCGCCGACACGCCCGACATCCGCACCGGCGCGATCAAGCTGCATGGTCGCGACGCGTTCGACGGGATGCACCGCGCCGGCCGGCTGGCGGCCGAGACGCTGGACATGATCGTCCCGCACATGGTGCCTGGCGTCACCACCGGCGAGATCGACCGGCTGATCTACGATTTCGTCCGCGCGGCCGGCGCGACGCCGGCGACGCTGGGCTATCGCGGCTATACCCATTCGACCTGCATCTCGATCAACCACGTCGTCTGTCACGGCATCCCGTCGGACAAGACGCTGAAGTCGGGTGACATCGTCAACGTCGACGTCACCCCGATCCTCGACGGCTGGCATGGCGATTCGAGCCGCATGTACCTGATCGGCGACGTGCCGTTGAAGGCGCGGCGGCTGGTCGAGGTGACGTACGAGTGCCTGATGCTCGGCATCGAGCAGGCCCGCCCCGGCAACCGGATGGGCGACGTTGCCCACGCGATCCAGCGCCATGCGGAAAAGCACCGCTATGGCGTGGTGCGCGACTTCTGCGGCCACGGCCTTGGCCGGCTATTCCACGACGCGCCCGAAGTGGTGCATGTCGGCAAGCCCGGCACCGGGCCCGAGCTGAAGCCCGGCATGATCTTCACGATCGAGCCGATGGTCAACATCGGCCGCCCCGACGTCAAGCTGCTCGACGACGGCTGGACCGCGGTCACCCGCGACCGGTCGCTGTCGGCGCAATTCGAACATTCGATCGGCATCACCGAGGACGGGTGCGAGATCTTCACGTCGAGTAGCGAAGGCTGACGCTAGTCGTTCGATCTCGCCGGGTCGCCAACCGGCGGGCGATAGACGAGGAAGCGCTGGCCGTTCCACACCGCCATCGCGCTTCGGGTAGCGCTTCCGTACTGGACGACGTCCCCAGCATCGCAGACATAGCGAGACAGCGACGCGAACTGGCATGCCGCGACCCGGTCCTGACGGTTCACCTTGCGCAGCTTGAAATCATCGGCAACGGGAACATTCATCTCGACGGGTACGACCTCTCCGGTCGACCGGAACATCATGATGCGGTAGATTTCGCCGGTCTTCTGGAGCCGGATGCGGTCCATGCGCCCGTCCCGATCGAAGTCGCCGGTAATCACGTTACCAGGTGCGGCCGCGGCCAAGAGCAACACAAGAAGCATGATCTATCCTCCCTTCCACGGAGGCTAATCACGCGTATCGGAGCTGCCAAGTGGTAAGTGCGACGGGTGGCGTAGACGCCGACGCGCGGCTATGCGCTCGCGCATGACTGCGAGCACCTCACCCGCCATCAACCCCCAAATCGTAGCCGACCACGGCCTGTCGCCCGAGGAATACGAGCGCGTCCTCCACGCGCTCGGCCGCGAGCCGAACCTGGTCGAGCTCGGCATCTTCTCGGTCATGTGGTCCGAGCATTGTTCGTACAAGTCGAGCCGCATTCATCTCAAGAAGCTGCCCACCACCGGCCCGCAGGTGATCTGTGGTCCCGGTGAGAATGCGGGCGTGGTCGACATCGGGGACGGCCAGGCCGCGATCTTCAAGATGGAGTCGCACAACCACCCTTCGTACATCGAGCCGTATCAGGGCGCGGCGACCGGGGTGGGCGGCATCCTGCGCGACGTGTTCACCATGGGGGCGCGGCCGATCGCCAACCTTAACGCGCTCCGCTTCGGCCGGCCGGACCATCCCCGTATGCGCCACCTGATCGCGGGCGTGGTCCACGGCATCGGCGGCTATGGCAATTGCGTCGGCGTGCCTACGGTCGGGGGGGAGGTGAACTTCCACCCCGCGTATGACGGCAACATCCTGGTCAACGCGATGACGGTGGGCGTCGCGGATCAGGACAGGATCTTCTATTCGGCCGCATCGGGCATCGGCAACCCGATCGTCTATGTCGGGTCCAAGACCGGGCGCGACGGCATCCACGGCGCTACCATGGCGTCCGCCGATTTCTCCGACGACACGGAGGAGAAGCGCCCCACGGTGCAGGTCGGCGACCCGTTCACCGAGAAGCTGCTGATCGAGGCCTGCCTGGAACTGATGGCGTCCGACGCGATCGTCGCGATCCAGGACATGGGCGCGGCGGGCCTGACCTCGTCGAGCGTCGAGATGGCGTCCAAGGGCGGGGTCGGGATCGAGCTGGTGATGGACGACGTCCCCCAGCGCGAGACGGGGATGACCGCGTACGAGATGATGCTGTCGGAAAGCCAGGAGCGGATGCTCATGGTGCTCAAGCCCGGTCGCGAGGCGTTCGCGGAAGCCATCTTCCGCAAATGGGAACTCGACTTCGCGGTGATCGGGCATGTCACGGACACCGGCCGCATGGTGCTGAAGCATCGCGGCGAGGTGGTGTGCGATATCCCGCTGGGGCCGCTCGCGGACGAGGCACCCCTCTACGACCGGCCGCATGTGCCGACCGAGCCCCCCGCCCCGCTGGCTGACGCCTATGTCTGTCGAGACATCGCGGGCGACCTCAAGCGGTTGATGGCCTCGCCCGACCTCGCGTCGCGCCGGTGGATCTGGGAGCAGTACGACCACATGGTCGGGGCCGACACCGTCCAGCGCCCCGGCGGCGACGCGGCGGTGGTGCGGGTCCACGGGACGGGCAAGGCGCTGGCGATGACCACCGACTGCACCCCGCGCTACTGCTTCGCCGACCCGGTCGAGGGCGGACGGCAAGCGGTGGCGGAGGCGTGGCGCAACCTGTCCGCCGTCGGCGCGAAGCCGCTGGCGGTGACCAACTGCCTCAACTTCGCCAACCCGCAGGACCCGGCGATCATGGGCCAGATCGTCGGTTGCCTGGAGGGGATGAGCGACGCCTGCCGCGCGCTCGACTTCCCGATCGTGTCGGGGAACGTCAGCCTCTACAATCAGTCGAAAGCGACCGGGGGCGGGTCGGCGATCCTGCCGACGCCTGCGATCGGCGGGGTCGGGCTGCTGGCCGATTGGCAGCAAAACTGCACGATCGCGTTCAAGGGGTCGGGCGACATCATCCTCGCGATCGGCGTGCGCGGCGGGCATCTCGGCCAGTCGCTGTGGCTGCGCGAGACGCAGGGGCTGGAGGGACGCGACGCCGGGCCGCCGCCGCCGGTCGACCTCACCGCCGAGCGGCGCGCGGGCGACTTTGTGCATGCGAGCATCGAGGCCGGGCATCTGTCCGCGTGCCACGACGTGGCGGACGGCGGCGTTGCGGTGGCGATCGCGGAGATGGCGCTGGCGGGGAACGTCGGCGCGATGATCGACCGCAAGCAGCCCTTCCACTGCGCGCGCAGCTTCTTTGCGGAGGATCAGGGCGTCTACATCGTCACCGTCCACGACCACGCGCTGCTCGACTTCTTGGGGGCGGCGCACGCGGCGGGGGTCGAGGCGGAGCCGATGGGGCGGACCGGGGGCAAGCGGCTGATCTTCGAGCGGCCCGACCGCGACGATGTGGTGGCGCTCGACGACCTGCGCGCGGGGCATGAGGGTTTCTTCCCCGCGCTGATGGGCGCGGAGGAGGCTCTGGCGTGAGGGGGAGCCGCCGGTCGTCGGCGGCTCCGGATCGGTTCAGGCGAAGGTGACGCGGGCCCGCACGGAGCCTCGCCGGCGCAGCGCACCGCCGACCAGACCGAAACCGCCGATCATCATCGCCCAGTTCGCGGGCTCAGGCACCGCGGTGCCCGCCAGCGACGCCGAGAAGCGGACGAAGCTGCTATCGTCGTCGAACAGGACCAGCTCGCCCAGGCTGGTCGAAAGCGGCGTGTCGAAGTTCAGGAAGTCGATCGGTCGGTTGGTCACCGGCCCGGCCGGGCCGCGAAGGTCGTATCCGCGCAGGCTGGGGTCGACGACGTCGATCAGGTCGTTCGACCCCGTCTCGGTCAGGCCGACCAGGGAATCGCCGTTGAAGATCGTGATCGAAAAGGCGTTGTAGAGCGCGTCGAAGGTCCCCGACGTGCCGTCGACCGAGAAGTTGAGCGTCCCCGGCGCACTGTTGAATAGGGTCGGGCGCACCGCCGGGCTCGGCTGGAACACGGTATCCGTGTCGGACGTGAGCGAGAAGCTGACCACCGAGCGCGAGAAGTCGTTGCCCGCCAGTGATCCGCTGAGCCGCCCCTTGAAGGTATAGGTGATCGGTTCCGCCTGCGCGGCGGTGCTGAGCAGCATCGCCATCGCCGTAAATATCGTCCGTGTCATCGCTTCGCTCCCGAGCGGCGCAACGCACGATGCGACTCGCGCCGGCAGGGAATGCTATCCGAAAGGCGCCGGCGGTGTCGTGACCCGGCCGAACGGTTCGTCCGAAGGGCGGGTGATTACACCCCGCGCCGGCCGAACCCGCCACCTAGAGGTCGGCGCTGCACCACCGGGTTGGCTTCGCGTTCGAGCAGCACCAGCGTCTGTTCGAACAAAGGCTTCAACTGCGCGACGGGTTCGAGCGCCTCGTCGGGGGTGTCCTGCATCTCGACCGCGTCGCGGGCGATGTTCTCGATCCGCTCGGCGAGCGCGGCCAGCGGTTCGGCCCCGAACTGGCGCGATTCGCCCTTCAGCGTATGGGCGGGGATCACCATCGCGGCGGCGTTGCGGGTACGCATCGCGGCCTCAACCGCGCCGACCGACTTCCACCCGTCCTCGCGGAAATAGCCCAGGATGCGGACGAACCCGGCGCCCAGCTCGCTGCGTGCGCGTGCATAGGCGGTCCAGTCGACCAATGTGCTGCCCTGGAACGTCACCTTGCCACTCCCGTACCTTCGGCCTTCGCCTGTCGGTACCGCCACCAGGGTAAAGAGCGGGTTACGAGTCGCGGTCGAACGGGTTCTTGGGCGCGCGCAGCGTCAGGCGCACCGGCACCGCGCCGAAGTCCAGGTCGCGCCGCATCGAGTTGACGAGGTAGCGTTCGTAGCTGGCGGGCAGCTGGTCGACGCGCGTGCCGAAGATCACGAAGCTGGGCGGCCGCGTCTTGACCTGGGTGACGTAACGCATCTTGATCCGCTTGCCGCCGGGTGCGGGCGGCGGGTTGGCCTCGATCGCGCGTTCGAACCAGCGGTTGAGCTCGCCGGTGCCGACCCGGCGGGACCATGCCTCGCGCGTCTCGAACGCCGCGCCGATCAACTGGTCGATGCCACGGCCGGTCATCCCCGACACGGTGATGACGGTGACGCCCTTCACCTGGGACAGGCCGTCCTCCAATGCCGCCTTGACCCCGTTGAACAACGAGGAGGCATTCTCGGCGACGTCCCACTTGTTGAGCGCGATGACGAGCGCACGGCCCTCCTCCAGCACCCGGTCGGCGATGCGCAGATCCTGCGCTTCCAGACCGAGGGTCGCGTCGAGCAGCAGCACCACGACTTCGGCGAAGTCGACCGCGCGCAAGGCATCGGCGACCGACAGCTTCTCGAGCTTGTCCTGGACCTTGGCGCGCTTTCGCATCCCGGCGGTGTCGATCAGGCGAACCGCGCGGGTGCCGCCCTTGGGGTCCTGCCACGCCCAGTCGACCGCGATCGAATCGCGGGTGATCCCCGCCTCGGGCCCGGTGATGAGCCGGTCCTGCCCGAGCATCCGGTTGATGAGCGTCGACTTGCCCGCGTTCGGGCGTCCGACGATCGCGAGCTTGAGGATCGCGTCGGGGCTCTCGTCCTCGTCCGGCTCGTCCTCGACGTCCTCGCGTTCGAGATGCGGCAGCAGCGCCTCGAACAGGTCGCCCACCCCTTCACCGTGTTCGGCGGACAGCACGACCGGATCGCCGAAGCCGAGCGCCATCGCCTCGAACACGCCCGCTTCCTGCGCGCGCCCTTCCGCCTTGTTGGCGGCGATGACGATCGGCGTCGTCGATCCCCGCAGCCAGCGGGCGATCTCCTCATCGAGCGGCACGATGCCGGCGCGCGCGTCGACCAGGAATAGCGCGACGTCCGCCTGCGCGACCGCCGCCTCGGTCTGCTGGCGCATCCGGCCGGGGAGCGACTGGGCGTCGTGATCCTCGTACCCCGCGGTGTCGATGACGCGGAAGTCGAGGCCGAGCAGGTGAGCATCGCCCTCTCGCCTGTCGCGGGTGACGCCGGGTCGGTCGTCGACCAGCGCCAGCTTCTTGCCGACGAGCCGGTTGAACAGGGTGGACTTGCCGACGTTCGGCCGGCCGACGATCGCGACCGTGGGGAGCTTGGGCATGACGGGGCGCTTAGCGGAACGCGCCCGCCCCGTCACCCCAGCGGAAGCTGGGATGACGTGATCGGCCTCACCGCCAGGCGGTGATCGCGCCGGTCTGGTCGAGCGTGTAGAGCGTGTTGTTCGCGACGATCGGCGGCAGCGAGAACGCCGAGCCCGCCGCGAACGGTTCGCCGAGCGCGCCGTCGGTCGGGCTGGCGGAGGCGACCTGCCCGCGTGAGTTGGTCATCATCAGCCGCCCGCCGGCGAGCACCGGGCCGTACCAGTTGATCGGGCCGGAGCGCTTCTTCTCGTTGCGATACCGCGGCAGCTGGGCGATCCAGCGCGCCTTGCCGGTCGACCGGGCGAGGCAGATCAGGCGCGCATCGTCGGTCGCGACGAACAGCCACTCGCCCGCCACCCAGGGGGTCGAGATGCCGGCGAAGCTCTGTTCCCACAAACGTTGCCCGGTAGACAGCTCCAGCGCGACCATGCGCCCGCCCTGCCCCACCGCATAGACGCGGCCGCCGTCGATCACGGGGCTGGCGTCGATGTCCGCCAGGCTCGACACCGAGGTCGAGATGTTGCCCCGCGCCAGTGCGTCCTGCCACAGGCTGAGCCCGTTCTCGTAGCGATAGGCGTTGAGTTCGCCCGACGAGAAGCCGGCGACGATCGACCCCTGGCTGACCGCAGGCGCGCCGACGCCGAACACGCCCTGCGATTCGAGCGTCGCGCCCTTGACCCACTGGACCTGGCCGTTGCCCTGGTCGAGGCTGAAAATCTGGTTGTCCTGGCTCAGCACGAACACCGATCCCTCGGCGACGGTGGGGCTGCCGCGGAGCGGCCCGCCGGGACGCTGGCGCCAGATCTCCTTCCCGTCCGCGGCGTTCAAGGCGACGACGTCGCCCAGCCCGTCGGTGGCGAAGACGCGGCCGTCGTCATAGCTCGCGCCGCCGCCGAAGCGCGCGGTGCGGTTCGCCTTCTGGTCGTTGACGTTCGCGGTCCACAGGCTCGCGCCGGTGTTGGCGTCGAAGGCGTGGACGGTGGCGGTGACGTCGATCACGAACAGCTTGCCCGCCGCCACGACCGGCGCGGCAGCCAGCCGCTCGCGGGTCGAGCCGCCGTCGATCTTCGCGCGCCACAGCCGCTGCGGGGTCGAACCGAGCGCGAGCTGGCCCATCGACTTGGCGGGATTGCCTCCCGGCTGCGCCCAGTCCGCATTGGGTGCGGGGGCGGGCAGCGTGACGGCGACGTCGGCGATCGTCTTGTCGGTGCTGATGTCGCTTTCGGACGCGAGGATCGACACCCGGTTGCCGACCGTGGGCGTCTTCTTGGGCGCGCCCTTGAAGATCCCGCACCCGCCCAACGCGATCAGCGCCGCGACGGCGACGGTGGTGCGACTGGCGTGCTTCATTCCTGGGGACCCTTGGCTGCTGCACCGGCCGGTGCGGGGGTGGACGCCCCCATCGATCCCGCCATCTGAACGGCGCGTTGACGGATCGTCTCCGGCACGTCGGCATTCGCGCCGATCTGTGCGAACAGGCGCGCGGCGAGGTCCGGCTGGTTGGAACGGAGATACGCGACCGCGAGCATCTCGCCCGCCGAGCCGAAGAACGCGTTGCCGGGCACCGCCAGCGGGCGCAGCCGGTCGATGACGACCTGCGGCTTCAACGTATCGTATTCGGTCGCGGTCTGGCGGATGGTGGCGAGGTCGCGGAACGGCTGCGCCAGCCCGGTGTCGGCGGCGACCGCGGCGAACTTCGCGGCAGCCCCCTTCGCGTCGTTGCGGTTGAGCAGGATGTCGGCCTGGGTGAACTGCGCCAGCGCGCGATAGCCGTCGCGGCCTGACCCGGCGAGCTCGGCCAGCGGCTTTTCGGCGGCGGGAGTCTGGCCCGAGCCGAGCGCCTGGAACGCGGCCTGGAGCTTCTCGCCCTCCTCGCCCGCCGCGACCGCCTGGCGATGCTGCCAGAACAGATTGCCGCCGAACAGGACCAGCCCGGCCACCACCGCGCCGATCAGCAGGCGGCCATAGCGTTCCCAGACGGTGGCGAGCTGATCGCGACGCAGCTCCTCGTCGACTTCGCGCAGGAAGGCCTGGTCGGAATGGGGCGATACGGCCAAGGACGGCTCCGGAAGTGGTACAGGCTGAAGCAGGGGCTCTTAGCGCCCGCCGGGCCGAAACGGAAGCGGGTCGCCCGTCCTGACATCACGGGGAGGTCAGGACTTGGGCGCATAGACCTGGTCGGCGGTGGGAAAGGCGCGCGCGCGGACGTCGGCGGCGTAGCGCCCGGCGGCGTCGGAGATCGCTTCGGCCATGTCGCCGTAGCGCTTGACGAAGCGGGGGACGCGCTCGAACAGGCCCAGCATGTCCTCGGCGACAAGGACCTGCCCGTCGCACAGCGCCGATGCGCCGATGCCGATGGTGGGGCACGCGACCTGCTCGGTCAGGGCGACCGCGATCGGCTCGACCACGCCTTCGATCACGAGCGCGAACGCCCCTGCCGCTGCGACCGCGACCCCGTCCGCGACGATCTTGGCCGCTTCCGCCTCGCTGCGCCCGCGCGCGCCATAGCCGCCGAGCGCGTTGACCGCCTGCGGGGTGAGGCCGACATGGCTCATGACGGGGATGCCGCGGTCGGTGAGGAAGGCGATCGTGGGCGCCATCGCCTCGCCGCCCTCCAGCTTCACCGCGGCGGCGCCGGTCTGTTTGAGGAGGAAGGCCGCGCTGGCGAACGCCTGTTCGGGGCTCGCCTCGTAGCTGCCGAAGGGCATGTCGATGACCACCACCGCGTGGAAGCTGCCGCGCACCACCGCCGCCCCGTGCGCGGCCATCATCTCGAGCGTCACCGGCACCGTCGATGGCAGCCCGTAGATCACCTGCCCCAGGCTGTCGCCGACCAGCAGCAGGTCGCAATGCGGATCGAGCAGCTGCGCCGTGCGGACGGTGTAGGCGGTCAGCATCACCAGCGGCTCGGCCCCTTTCCGCTTGCGGATCGCGGGAATGGTGAGGCGCTTCGCCGGGGCGGGCGTGGGGGTGGCGCGGCTGGTGGCGGTGTCGATGGTGTAGGTGGTGGACATGGGGTCACATTACGCGGGTAAGCGTCCTTCGTCACGACCACCTACTCCGTCACCCCGGCCTCGTGCCGGGGTCCAGGGTTCCGCGAGTCCTGCCCTCGCCTGTCAGGCTGCCATGCCCGCCGCACGGTGGACCCCGGAACACGTCCGGGGTGACGGCAGGATGCGACCAAGGGTTCAGGCGAACACGGCCGCGTACCGCTCGGGCTTGAACCCGGCCTCGATCATGTCGCCATGCACCAGGATCGGGCGCTTGATAGCCGATGGCTGCGCCAGCATGATCGCGACGGCCCGGTCGCGGTCCAGCCCCTCGCGCTGTCCCTCGGACAGCTTGCGGAAGGTGGTGCCCGAACGGTTCAGCACGACCTCCCAGCCCAGCGCGTCCACCCAGCGGTCCAGCGCCGCAGGGTCGACCCCCGCCTTCTTGAAGTCGTGGAACGTGTACGTCATCCCGCGTTCCGCCAGCCAGGTGCGCGCCTTCTTCACCGTGTCGCAGTTCGGGATGCCGTGGAGGATCGTCATCCCCCGCCAATATCGCTGCGCCTCCCACCCGTCACCCCTGCCACCGGAACAAGACGCGGAACCCCCGCTTTCGCGGGCGTGTCGAGACGATTAAGGCAACGCGCATGAGCCACCCCTTCTACGCCCTCCACAGCCACGGGATGGCGCGCGTCGCCGCCGCGACGCCGCGTGCGTCGGTCGGGGATGCCGCCGCCAACGCCGCCGCCGCGATCGAGTTGGCTGAGGTGGCGGACGCGCGCGGGTGCGACCTCGTCGTCTATCCCGAGCTGAACCTCACCAGCTACGCGATCGACGATCTCCACCTCCAGACTGCGCAGCAACGCGCGAGCGCAGCGGCGGTGGCGCGGGTGGCGGAGGCGAGCCGCGACCTCCAGCCGCTGCTGCTGGTCGGCGCGGCGCTGCCCAGGAACGGCCGGCTGTACAACTGCGCGCTGGCGATCCACCGCGGCCGCATCCTGGGGGCGGTGCCCAAGACCTTCTTTCCCAACTATCGCGAGTATTACGAGAAGCGCTGGTTCGCGTCTGGCGCGGGGCTCACCGGGTTGTCGATCGAGGTCGCCGGGCAGACCGTGCCGTTCGGCACCGACCTGATCTTCGCCGCGGACGATCTGCCGGGCTTCGTCGTCCACGCCGAGATCTGCGAGGATTACTGGGCCCCTACCCCGCCCTCCACCGCCGGCGCGCTGGCGGGGGCGACGATCTGCTGCAACCTGTCCGCCTCCAACATCGTCATCGGCAAGGCGCGCGAGCGGGCGATGCTGGCCGCGGCGCAGTCGGCGCGGGGCGTGTGCGCCTATGTCTATGCCGCCGCCGGACCGGGGGAGAGCACCACCGACCTCGCCTGGGACGGCCAGGGATTGGTCTATGAACTGGGCGAACTGATCGCGCAGTCCGAACGCTTCGCTTGCGAGCCCGACCTCGCGGTCGCCGACATCGACCTCGAACGGCTGGTGCAGGAGCGGACCCGCTTCGGGACCTTCAACGACGCCGCCGCCTTTTCCGGGCATCCCGAGACCCGGTTCCGCCGTGTCGGCTTCACGCTCGGCGTGGAGGCGCGCGACATCGGGCTGGAGCGCGACGTCCGCCGCTTCCCCTTCGTCCCCAACGATCCCGACAAGCGCGACGCCGACTGCTACGAGGCGTACAACATCCAGGTCGAGGCGCTATTGAAGCGGATCGCGGCGTCGGGGGCGCAGACGCTGGTGATCGGGGTGTCGGGCGGGCTCGACTCGACCCATGCGCTGATCGTCGCGGCCAAGGCGAT
>Ga0325400_1001689_pt1 | contig 18539 bp, 7 predicted proteins | sample PopdelMetagenome_2_FD_205662 | JGI IMG/M metagenome (GOLD analysis project Ga0325400, IMG submission 205662) | Populus deltoides microbial communities from Bellville, Georgia, United States - Xylem-PdKOR-R1 | ecosystem: Host-associated > Plants > Phyllosphere > Stem > Wood/Secondary xylem... | reverse complement strand
TAAATTATTTATTTATTTTTCAATTCAGACTAATTCAACTCTGATAGGCTGAATTTAAAGTCTATCAGTCGTTGAGCCAGTCAGGTTCTACTGACAGTTTCCGTGCATTAACAATTGACATTTGAGAATATTGTGATTTTTAATTTTCTAGTTAAGAAAAGGTCATGTAATTATTAATTATTAAACAAAAGATTTTATTTTTTTATCATTGGACGTCGTGAGAATTGAAGAAGACATAACCGCGTAAAGGTCGATTCTTAAACGTATAGCAAAATCTCAATATATCATGTTCTTCAGATTTAAGTAGGAAATCTTTCAATTTAATTAAGATCTAGAAAAGAAAAAGGCAGCGTTAATTTGTCCTCTGCGTAAATTATCGCAATTAATTGAGACGATACAGTATTATCTCTTTGAATGAGATGAAAATGGACATGGATGGAAAGCATGTGGGTACTGGACATAGTGTTAATGCAGGTAAGATCAAACTGCTTGAAAAAAGAATCATCTACTTAATATAATTCATAGAATTAAAATTTGAGCCAAGCCAAAACATATTTTTCATCTCTAATTAGCACTTTCTCTGGGTAACAAAATTACTCGAACATACATTCCATGTCCATCTTCTTAAAAGAATCATCTTCTTAATATATCATATCTCCTCCATATTAACCTCAATGAATTAATTTTTCTCTTCCTCTGAATCTTGATTAATATATATCAAAATTATTTTTTCTAAAAATATATTTCCTTCTTAAAAAAAATTAATTCCACATAGAATTCATGAATTATCTATCACTAATTAATGGCTTCTTCTTAAAAATAATGACTAATAATTAATTATATGTTTGGAAGCAAGTGAAAGTTTGATGATTTATTATGATTTCTAATGAGACATAGTTATTAAACCTGAATCAGCTTAAGACTTGGCACAAGATCACGGTAAGTAAGATATAGAATCCGATGATAAAAAAGATGTCTTTTCTATAAAGTAGAAGGAAAAAAACATCTTATTAATTTCTGTAAATAAAATCTTAAAATGCCATACTTACAAAAAAAAAACACTCCATCCACTTCAACTTCTTATCACTAATATAGCAATTAAGGTGAAGGCCTAAATTGTAAAGCCAACAAAAAATTATAAAATTAAGTAAATAGAAAAATATAGCTCATAATTTATATTCCTACTAATTCAAATTTGAGACCTAATCCATAGTTAACTTTGATGTCTTTTAATCATGAGGAGGATTTTTAAAATGATGATAATGATGGTTTGTCTATTGAGCCACTAGTTAATGATCCTGATCTAGTTAATGATGATGATGTTATTCCTGAACACGTTATCTAAAAAGATTCAAATGAGTCACAATTAATAAGATCCACTAGACCTCATCAACCTTTCACCATATATTCTTCTCAAGAGTATGTGTTGATTACTAATGGGGGGGAGGCAGAATGCTTTGATGAAGCTATGTCATGTGAGAAGAAAAATAAGTGGTTGAAAGCCATGCAAGTAGAGATGAAATCCTTTTTTGAGTTAGTGAAGCTTCTTAAATGCAAGAGGAGCACTCAAGAATAATTACTGTTCAGGTCAAAAGTTGATGAAAACTGCTCACAGCCAAGGTATAAGACAAGATTGGTTGTGAAAGGTTTCGATCATAAAAAAAAGTATTGATTTTGAAGAAATCTTTTCACCAATGGTCAAGATTCTTCAATCCAGGTAGTGCTTGGTTTAGTTGCTACTTTGGATCTTTAAATTGAACAACTTGATTTGAAAATTATCTTCCTCTATGTCAACTTAGATGAGAAGATCTATATGAAGCAGCATGAAGAGTTTAAAGCAATAGGCAAATAGTAGCTAGTATGCAAGTTGAAAAGGAGTTTGTATGGGTTGAAGCAAGCTCCAAGAAAATGGTATAAGAAGCTTGATTCTTTCATGGTAAATCATGGTTATGATAGGACCACTTTTTATAATTATGTGTTTATGAAAAGGTTTCTTGATGGAAACTTTATTATTTTCTTGTTATATATGGATGATATGCTAATTGTTGGCCATAATTCTAAGAAGATCTATAGTTTAAAGGGAGAGTTAAACAAGTCGTTTACAATAAAAGACTTCGGACCGACAAAATAGATTTTTGGTATAAAAATGAATCATGACAAAAAGAATGAGAGACTTTGGCTATCTTAGAAGATATATGTTCAATAAGTACTTGAGATATTCAACATAAGTAAGTTCAAACATGTTTCTACTCCATTTAAAGCCATTATAAGCTATGTTCTAAGTATGTTCTTCAAGTGAAGAAGGTAAAAATGAGATAAAGAAGGTTTCTTATACATCTGTAATTGGTAACTCTATATATATCATAGTTTACATAAGGTCGAATATAGCTCATGCAGTTAGTATGGTTAGTCAGTTCCTCGCTAATCCTGGTAAGGAACATTAGCTAGTAATGAAATGAATACTCAAGTATCTTAAAGGTACTTCTAGTTTCAACTTATGTTTTGGCAATGATAAACCTGTGTTAGATGGATATATAGATGCAAATATGGATGGTGATGTTGATTCTAGACTTGATGACCTTTGTAGAGGGAATAGTTTCTTAGCAATTAAGGTTGCAAAAATATGTTGCATCATCCACTACAAATGTTGAATATATTGTTATTATTAGTGTTATGAATTAATGAGAATGGACTATGGAATCTTGGATATAATGAGATGGGATCCAGGATGATTGGATCAAACATGAGGTGATAAGTTTTATGTGGTTTATGGATAAAAAGTGTGATTGATTTTGATATGAATTGATGTCGACACTTAGGATGTTCAAAAAAAAAGAGATTCTACTGAAATTTCGATAGAAATGTTATTAATTTACAAGGATTATATGCAATACTAAGATTAGGGATTGATAAAAAAAAAAATTTGAAATTCCAGAAAGATTTATAATAACCGGGTGATTGTTTCAAACTGAAAATAAAAAAAGAAATTACATTGTTTTTAGATTTAGTGTGAGGGAATCTCTATACAAATGATGAGGATGTTACAGTTGCTATGGATGAAGAATTTCTTATATGAACTTAGAGACTAGTTCAAAAAAACTTTATGTTGCATTGTGACAGTTAAAGTGAAATACATCTCAAAAATCATTCTATTTTTCACTCCCAATCAAAACACATTAAGGTTAGATATTAATAGATTCAAGATGTTATGAAGATGAAATCATTTATTAGTAAGAAGATACATACCAATAATAATGTGTCAGACATAATAAAAGCTTGTAGAAGAAAAACGAGCTTGGTAAAGCTTTCTAAATTGAAGCTTACAAGCTAATTATCTACATGACAAATTCCTCACTGGTGTGTGTGTGTAAAGGAGGGATTTGTTGTGTATGGTCTCTTACCGTATAACAATTAAATCACCACATATATTTTTTTTAATTATGTATTTGGTTAAATTGATGTACAGTTTTCCAACACGCACGAACTTAAATTAATCACCACTATTATAAATCTTAGAGAAATTCAAAGAGATATATTGTATCTCTCGTGCAACAATAAATGCATGCAGACGACATGTAATATATTTTTATTGTCTCATAAATTGTAAGATATATTGGACCACTTGATATGGAAAAATACTTTTCATTGGAGCACTTGATATGGAAAAAATACATTTTACACGTTTAGGACTTCGTCAATTGATTTCTCAAGGATAGAAAATTAATAATGTATCGTGTTAATTTAATAATTAATTAATTATATGACCTTTTCTTAATTGGAAAATTTAAAACCGTATTTTTAAATGCCATTGGTTAATTTTATAAGTAAGGCACTTTGAAATTTTATTTACCAAAACACTCAATTTAGCAATAAATTAACTTGTGTTCTTCTATTAAGAAACTTTTTTAAATTAAAGTTTTTTTCAGTGTAAATACCAAATATTTTTCTAAACTTCACAAATAATTTCATTTAAAGAGTATCTTTCATATTGTTTTTTTTTTTTTGGCAAAGGATATACATATCTTCAATATCTTGCAATTACATAACTAATTTTCATCTAGTAATCTGTAAATTATTGGAACCAAATCTTCTAAAGCTGGCTAATTTTTGAAAACTTAACACACAAATAAATTTTGAACCTCCCTTCTTTAATTCATACATATTCAACACACCTACACCATTCTGAATGCATGAACCTTGTATTTATGAAGGGATTACAGGATAAAGAGAACCCCAAATTATCATATTCCAAGAAGGATTCTAAATACTAGTTTAATAAAAATTCTAAACACAAACTCTCTTTTTAGACTACAAATTAATCTAATTACTTGATCTGGGAATCCTTCTCCTATCTCAATATTAATATCTACTATTTCCTGTTTTCCTTTTTCCCTTCCGAAATGAAGAATTGGTTTCAATCATCCATAGAAACGGAAAAGGTAGGTAGGAAACCCTTTGAGCATTGCCTCTTGATGTGCTCTAAACTACAACTTTGTACGTAAAATGTGTACTGCACACTGTTAAAATTAAGACGACAATGTTGTCTAAAAGATGAGCCTTTTTCTTTCGCCTCAGAACTTGATCACCATTGCATTTGTCTGATCTTGAGATCAACTTCTTAATCTTTTGCTTTGAAATTACCTAGCTTGGTAGAGTTTGCGCATTGCTTTCTCAAAGTTTTGACGAGCTTTTTCGTAACGCAAGAAGTCCATGAACAGGAATTCAGAATTATCTTCTGTTCTTATTTGTAGGATCTTCTGTTGTGGATGACCATAGTTGCTCCATCTAATGTCCCTTAGTGGTATCTCAAACTGCTCATGAATATATCAAATTTCAACGAGTCAGGTTTCTTTTGCATACAGGACCAATTAATTAACCATGCAAATTCATACAGTTCAGTTGTTTGATTATATGATTTACATTCATAAAACTTATAAGTCAATTAAAAGAAACATGAGAAATTTTAAGACTAAAATGTAAAATGTTCCAAATTATGGGGATGCTACATCGCCCCCTTTAATTAGTTCCACCCCTCGTGGAAAATACTTTTAGTTATAACCTTAAGTCTCTGTTAGCGCCAGATAATGAATTGGGTGGATTGATCTATTGAATTCAAAACTAGATTTTAACATGAATGACCAGATTATCAATTCACCTACTAGGTTAATCAGGACTAACTGAGTTTATTTCCACCTAATTTAATTTGAAACTTTAATCGACCTAGGTCTTGGATTACTGAAATGACCTATCAGGTCAGGATCAATTGGTCATTAAGTTAACCGAGTTGAATATCTACATGGTTTAGAAATAAAGTCTTCGTCTTTTTTTAAGGAAGAAATTGAAGACAGACGAACTCTGCATCCTATGCTTCAATATTTTAGTGTACAAGTGATCAATACATTTAAAAAAAAAAATAAAACTACAGCTTGCAATCAATTGAATAAGACTTCGCCTAGTTGACACAAGAAAAATATAGTAAAGAGGAAATACTTATTCACCTGTTCAACTGTTTGATTTTGCTGCAAAATAGGAAAATTGAAGGCAATTGATCTCTGACTGCAGAATGCTATCTTTTCAGTAGAAATAAAGAGAAGTCCTGCAACAGCACCAGTTTCAATTGAAAAAAAGCAGTGTGATGCCTTTAGCAGCTTTTCTCCAGCTCTAAGGTCAAATTTCTGCTTGAAAATGTTCCTCCTCCCGCCTTTTCTGATTTTCTTTACCTCAAATTTCATTGTGTCTAAGAGACCAGCCGATCTAACTGCAATTATAACACATGATTAATGATGTTAGTTTTCTCTGAAGAAGAATCCCGTCCTTGATTTATTCATTCCTAATGAGAAAAATAAAGAGCAATGCATCAAATAATTCAAGGGAAGGAGTCTTAATTACCACGGTCAAAGTAATTTGCAATTGTGCTGCTTGATCCCCCAGCTGCATCTACATCTTCAGCTGCACCTGCAAGTCAATGAATTAAAGTTATCTCCACTATTAATTTATTTAGATACAGCAATCATAATTGATGATCCTGCGGAAATCCAGAAGACGAACCAGGATGATTAGAGGAAGAGGGTGTTCCTGCACCTGCAAGTCAATGAAGTAAAGTTATCTACACAATAATTATTTAGATACAGCAATACCAATTGATGATCCCGGGGAGAACCAGAAGACGAACCAGGATGAGTAGAGGAAGAGGGTGTTCCTGTTTGCTCATACGGTGGAGGTGAAATTTTCCTATGAGACATTTCTGTCACTCAAAGAAATTAAAGTGCTCAGATCAGAAGAAGTTGATCAGTTTAGGCTAAGACTTGACTTTTGTTTAGAGGAAGAGGGTGTCCCTGTTTAATGATTTTTATGCGTGTCTGCGAAGATAATGAATGCAATCGCAAAGGACTTTTCCAAGCAGTTTCCACGCGTCTTCGTACAATATTACTATTTCAAAAGCTCATAATTCTTCTTCTTTTTTCGCACATCATTAATTTCAATCCAGAAGATTCTGATTGGTGAAAATTAAGTTTGGTAGCTAAATACAAAGTCATTCTTTTTTGGGTTTATTTTTTAAAGGTTCATTGTATACAATTATTGGCATTTCACCCACAGATGATTTCGACTATATTCCTCGAGATTGTGAATGCTATGCATTACGTGTTAATTCAAGATACTGTAGCTTTTATGATTATAGTTTGAAAAACTCAGGCCCAAGAAAAGCCACAAATTATAATTATTCTTAAATTCAAGTTTATATCGCACTCTTAATGAAAAACATATTTAAATAATGAAAATTAAATAATTTTAAAAGTTATTATCAGTCTAAAAACATCTCTAACCCGCACTGTATTATAATGCCAAACAGAGTATAAATGGATACGCCAATACAGAGGTTAATGCTATTGCTTTCATGCTCTTAAGAGATGAATGAGGTTGTTTATGGCTTGTTTTACTGTTCTAGAAAATGTTATTTTCTAAGCTATTATTTGTTTTGTGGTGTAAAAGTGTTTTTTTAAAAAAAATTATTGTTTAAAATTAATATATTTTTTGTGTTTTTAGATTGTTTTGATATAATAATGTCAGATATAAATTTAAAAAAATAAAATAAAAATATTATTTTAATATATTTTTAAATAAAAAACAACTATGTGTATAGTATTATAAAATGTTGACTTTTTTCAAGGGTAGCTATCTTCACAAGTAACCGTGTTGACTTAAGATGAAAACAATCTTTGGTACTGCGTTTGTACCTGCGTTTTCTCTAAATTTGAATTTTTTTTTTTTGCTAAAATTGAGTGCGATTTGTACTTTTTGAATCGTTTTGATGTGCTGATGTCAAAAATGATTTTTAAAAAATAAAAAAACATCATTGGCATGCATTTCGGCACGAAAAGCTATTTGAAAAGCACCCGCAACCACACTGCCAAACACGCTCGAAGTTGATGTATGACATTGCTGAATAGTTTAAAAGTTTGTACTTGTGGTATGGTATGGTGATAATTCTTTCAGGTTGTCTACGATTATGACATTGAGGTATCATGATTAGTGTTGATAACTCAAATTTACACATATTTCTCTAAATAAATAAATAAATAATAATAATAATAATAATAATAATTTTTTTTTTTCTAAAAATCCTCCAACGTCCCAATTTTTCTGTTCTCCTGTTTCTTTGCCTCCAGAATTTCCATGAGGCAAGTGATGGGCCTGGCTTTCATAGTCCATATGCTCTTCCTAAATACTAGTTCTTGTTTGGTTACTTGGAGTCTTTCCTCTGGTCTTAAGGAAAGCGAGAAACATGCTTGAGTAAACCTAAGAGCATGGGCTTCAACCCTACTGACCACAGGGCAGTTGGCCCAGAAAGAGACGCATACTGATAAAACCTAGAGCTAAGTTCATGAGAAGGGATGAACAGACTAATCTATTCAAAGAGATCAAAGAGAGCTAATCTTTCATCCTCCTAAGTCTGTAGTGACTTTTCTTTGAGCACGGATCGCACGGGGCCCATCCTTGTGGTTGTTAGGTTCTTGGAGGATGAAGTATATCGAGACGGAGATACATGATTAATGTAGGAATTTAGGATTTGAGGGTTGCAGTAAAAATTATGAAGAAACAAACCTAAAAACGTTCAAATGATTATCAAAGAAAAGGGAACAACAAGGCTATAACCCCATAAAAGAGTGCTAATATAAGCACAGCCCCAAAAGTCAACGTTATCGATTTTTTTTATGTTCTTGCTATAATCAAGCAGGGATTCTGATAATGTTAAGAGAAATATTATCTGCAGAATATATACAAACAAGACGATTAGTTGCTAGTTGGTAGAGTAGATCAACAAAAGGTAATTCGCTACTCTTCGTGGCTTCCCCGAAGAACCATCTACAATATTCCACTTTAGCATTCTAGCAATGGTCCGAAGCCTTAAACATTCCCCTTTTAAATAAGAAGTCCCTGTACACCAGCGCCACAAAGCTACCAGCCAAGCCGATACATTTACTCAGTTTGTGTATTGGAGTCACTTTTAGAAGCCTCTTCACAAATTTATGTTGTTTTTATCATCCTGTTTGCTGCATGCGAACAAGAAGTCATGACCACTCATCATCCATGAGCACATTAGTAGTTTGTTAGTAGCAGATATGCTGTCAAAGTAGATATGTGCTACCTCAGCAACAGAGTCAGAGAAAAATTTAATGGACAAGGCATCATGACGTTGTTTTTAAGAGTTGATCTGTTGATAGTGTGAATCTGTAGAACATGTGAAGAAGAGTTGATAGTGTGAATCTGTAGAGCATGTGAGGAAGAGTTGATAGTGTGAATCTGTAGAGCATGTGAGGAAGAGCTGATCTCTATCTTAATCCTCTTGGTTGCACATCAAGCAATTACGAGAGGTGATTATTCCCTTTCTAATTAGGAGAGAGCCTTTTTAAAACAGCAAGCAAAACAATAAAACTGCATCTGATCTGAGAACATGTAAAGGCCCCATGATGAGCAACTTCTCAACTCCCGGCAACTGTTCTGCCTAAGACACTCTTCATGGAGTTATCTTCTGAGAAATATAATAATATTCTTCAGAATCACATGGAAATTAATATGGTGCCGTAAGATACTATAGCATTTGTTCTAGCATGCAGTCGGCCAGTACCATTCACCATTGCGAACAACATTAGTCACCTTAGCTGATTGATCAGGAAGCCTAGTTAATTTCATGAATGATTGCCAAAACAAAAGTTCTTGCCAAAGGGTTAGAGGACGCTAGCTAGCTGCCCGGTGTTATATCCTTTTTCCGTTGGTACGAACAAAGAAATCTCAGACAACACTTGTCATTTTTCAAAAAAATAAAAAAATCAGATTGGAAGAGCGACAGAGGAAACTAAATATCTTAGTTTATAATCATGCAATATTATAAGTTTATTGTAAACTTGCAATCATAACAAAAAAACTAATATATATATGTAGAATAAATATTAAATTATACAAAAGAAATTGAAACTAACTCCTAGTATACATACTAAAACATATAATACATAAATTAAAAGCATATAAAGTATTTACTTGTTAAAACTCTCATAATTTAATCAAGATGATTTTTTTATTATCATCAGGGATCAATTATTTGTCTTTATAGATTTATTGCTTCTCATCTTATATATAAAAAAATTTCAATAAGCTTTTTAAAATTGCAACAACACCATGTTATTTAGGTGCATTCTTAATAAGATTCAACAAATTTAAAAAAAGTTATATTTGATATCTCTTTATAAAAGCTAAATCTAAACTTTATAGTAAAAGAAAAAAAATAGAAAAACAAGTCTAAAAAAAAACCAACAACAGATAAAAAAAAAAAAAGAGTAAAGAACTTTCCATCTTTATAAGACACTTAATTATAGAACTTATAAACCAAAACATTAATTTCTTATAATCATGAATCTTTACTGTTTATGAAGAATTTTTATAATTCATGAATTTTTATATTTATAAATGTTAATAGTTCATGAATTACTCATAATAATATTTATTTTCATCATATAATTAATACATTAGTTCATATATTAAGATATTTTAGAGATTAAAATAAATTATTAATCAAACAGGACATTAGTATCAAATATTTTTTATTAACCAAACTCAAAACTAAATTAATAAACCCATAAGCTCATTGTCAAATCCACAAAATTATTTTGAATTTAAAACTTTTGTTATTCAAAGCTTTTTTAGAATAATTTATCATTCATATTTAATTGATCAATAACTATTAAAACGGAAGTTGACCGGAAAGACACCACCCATCAAAAACAAAAAAGAAAACAAAAAATAACCATCTAGATGGTGATCCAGTGATAAGAGCTTGAGATCAAGAGATTTGCTCTCTCTGTAGTCTTAGGTTCGAGCCCTGTGGTTACTCATATGATAGCTATTGGAGGCTTACATGGTCATTAACTTCAAAGTCCGTAGAATTAATCGAGGGACGCGTAAACTGGCCTGGACACCCACGTTAAACTAAAAAAAAAAAAATAAATACACATAATGGTCAATAGCTAGAATATGTAACCATCGAAGATTTATTCTTGAAAAAATATCGAATTTGTCTTTCATTGGTTTAAGGCTGGGCTGTATTGTTTCTTCCTACGGCTTTCTAGTTCCTGCTGGCCGAGAATGCCCATAGGACATAGAGCTGCAGTGTAAAATGGGCCTTGTGGGTTCATCGATATTGGGCCTTGTGGGTTCATCAATATTAGGCCTAAGCCCATATTAATGAAATGGTCACCGCTGCCACAGGCACCATGGCTGAAAACTGCAATCTGGGAAAGATTTGTTGCCGTTGATGCTGTCAATGAGACCGCTAATTCAAACAGTTCGATACCTTGAGTACTTTTTTAAATTTTAAATTATTTTTTTAAAGTTATTTTTTATATATTTTTAAATTATTTTTTGATATATTAATCTTAAAAATATTTTTTAAAAAATAAAAAAATACTATTTATATTTCCAAACAAAAAATAATTTGAATCATAACCATTATCACAATCTCAAATAGACTCAATTTATTAGCCTAGATTTGAAAATAACTTGTTCGATTAATAAATAAAATTTAAGAAAAAAATTGAAAAATAATAATAATGAAAAAAAACTCTTCTAACTTGTTTTATTACTTGATTTAAAATAAATTAAATTGTATGAGAATTACTTGAATATAATTTAATTAATTTATATGATTAAAAAATAAATAGAATAACATTAAAAAGTAAATATAATAATGAAATTAAAATAAAAAAATACTCTTTAAAAAAAAAGAATTTGAAAAAAGAAGCTTCATTATTAGAGATAATTAAAGTTTCAAAAGGCACTGTTGAAAACGATGGGAGGAAGCTGTAGAAGATGAAAAAGGAAGAAGAAGAAGATAATATGCTGGAACACCCTTTTTATTTGTTTAGGGTTCAAATAATTTATTTTCTTTGAAATTTCTTTAACTTGTTCTTGTTTCAAAGAAAATTATTCAAGCTGAAGAAGATGTACCAAAACAACTTATTTACAAATCAAGCCTTCCTCTACTCTTACAAGTTCTCATCATCCAAATCACTGTTCTGCATAAAACATTAATGAGATATTTTGAATTATGGTAATAATTGTTTTTTAAAATATTTTTTGCATTGAAAATTTATTAAAATAATAATTTTTTTTATTTTTAAAAATTATTTTTAATATTATTACATTAAAATAATCAAACATAAAAACAAACAGATATTAACTTAAAAAGCTAGAAGCCAATAATATTTGTCGAAACGGGCTTCTATCATGTCATCAGAGAACCAGCTCTGCCCCTTGCCTAGTTCTCATTATCCAAATCACTGCTTCTGCTTACAAAACATTTGCAGAAAATAACATAAAACACTAAGCTGAGTACACTTAACAAGGCTAGAAGCCAATAGTATTTGTCGAAACGGGCTTCTCTCATGTCATCAGAGAACCAGCTCCGCCCTTTGCCTCTTGAGCTTGTGAAATATTCTACTAGTGAAATCAACAGGGCACTCAAGAAGCTTCCCACCCCAAATACACTAGTGTATAGTGCAATTCCCATTGTTCTCATTCTTACAGGAACTTCACTATAGAAAAACTCTTGCATCCCAACAACAGTGAAGATGTCAGAGATGCCAAGCAGAATGTACTGAGGCAGCAACCAAAATATGCTTAATGGAACTTCTGTTTCCAATTTTGGATCAAGAACTTCCATTTTGCTGCTGATTTCGAGTCTTTTTGTTTCAACCAATGCAGCAATGACCATGGCTATTATGGACAGTACCATCCCGATACCCATTCTTTGAGTCACACTGATACCCTTTTTGTCGCGAGTAATCAGTCGAGTAAATGGGATCAGCAACGCATCATAAAATGGCATCAGGAGGATTATAGAAATTGTAATAGCACTTTGTAGTGTAGCTGGTGGGATCTTGAAGCTGCTGCCTACATTCCTCTTCATTGTCATTCCCTGTTTGGTGAAGAATGTGGCAGGCTGCTGAAAGATGACTGCAAACATTAGCAGCATCGTCCATATCGGCAAAAGCCTTAATACTACTTTTCCATTTTCAACTAGGTAGTTAATACCACTGCAGGGTTCCTCCTTCAATCCCTTGGCATTTCCCGAATTCTGACAAAGAGGTTTTTCTTGAAGCCTATAAACAAGTAAAAGAGTAGCATTAACATAAATACTCGAGGAGATTTCAAAGCAAAAATACTTACTGACAATACGAAATCTTACTCTAGCTCAACAACTTCAGGATTGTTGTTTGGTAAGGTGATTCTGCTATTCATCAATTTCGACAGAACTTCCTTAACGGATCGAACTATGTCCCGCGAAGGCCTCTCAGAGATGGCATCATCCTGTTTGTATGCATAAATTCTGCGTCCACACCAAAACAGTAAAATTGATGCTACCATTGCGATTGTAGGAATTGCAAACCCGAGTACCCAGCCAAATGTGTCTTGGATATAGGACATGACTGTGACACCTGCAAGGCTGCCACCACAAACCCCAAAATACCACCACTGAAAGAATAAGCTCTTCTTATTTGATTTCTGCCCATCTTTTGTGCTCGGCAGCGCATCATCGTTCGCAATTTGATCTGCTCCAAAGGCTTGTAAAGATGGGTTATATCCACCTTGTCCTAGAGAAATCAAACAGAGCGACCAAAACAGGTATGAGGAGCTTATTTTGTTGGTGGGATGCCTTGCCCAAGACAATGCTGTTGATGTCAATGCCACAAGTCCCTTGAAAGAACAAATTAAGAAGAAAAAAAGCAAATTTACCATGGAAAATCATAAACCGAAAACTGTCTCTACAATTACAGAGGCAAGTTGCTGTAAGCTTAATCATAATCAAGAATTTATGTATGGCTTATGATCACCAAAATATTTTCCAATTGCTGTAAGCTCACATAATTTCAAAAGCAGAAAATAAATAAAAAGAAATACTAACCACAACATAAATAAATGAAGAGGTTAGAATGGTGGAATACCGATCCCATGAATCAGCAAGCGATGCAACTAGAAGTGGTAACATCGATGTGAATCCACACCAATTATTAACAGTCTTGGCTGCAGCCGAGTTGCTCATCTTAACCACATCTGTAAGATAAGTTACCAAATTTGATGCCACCCCTTTGAATGCAAACCTTTCCATACCAGCTATCACTATCAAAACGGAAAAAACATAAAGAATTCAAATCAACTAACATCCTTTCTAGCAGATTGTTCATGTTCTAGCATAAAACTGATCAGTTATTCATCAGGGAAAATCTAAGAACTCATCAAGAAGATAAAAATATAACAACCTATGAGGAGAAAACATGACTTGTTGAGCCCTTTTGGTTTCTGCCCACTGGTCATGATGAGGAAGATAGATATGAAGCTGCAAGGTTGGTAGGATTAATACAATCATGCAGGTTGATTAAAAAATAAGATCATGCAATCCTATTAGGATCCGTCAATCCTGTTACAATCCCACTAAGCTCCCATCAGATTTTGACATCCTATATAGAATAGGACGACTCCACTGAACAGAATATACCATTTCAGATCCAGAGAAACACAAACTATCGACACAAGTTGTGAGGCTTTTAGAACACCATGACATTATTGGAAACCTTTTTCCTTTTCTTGTGCAACGTAAAGAAGATCAGGCGGGTCTTGTTTTATCATATATGACACGATAAACACTACTGCAATCCCCAGTGTTTCTATGCTTACAATGATAACACTTTCAACAAGAAAAAAGTTTGTGAATGCTGACATAGAGGCATTACCAAGAGATGGAAAATGTCGACATGCATTGAAACTTTACGTTTGTTTTGTTTTTGATATGGTTTCTCAAATGCTGCCACGTTTTCCATACGTGGCAGTTTCAACACTTGGCGTTGGATACTGTTGCCACTTAGTATTTTCATTGAATATTTTCGAAGTGTTTTTGTTTTGTGGGGATGCTTTTTCCTCCAATAATGGAGTCCTCATAAGTTAATCATAGGGAGGTATGCATGTAGAATCGGGTTGTTGTTTTTCATGAACATATCCAAGCTTGGGATTTGAGATTTTATTTGTATATAAATCTCAAAGAATTCTACACTAATTCTGAATTTATAACTTAACAATTATGAGTTGGAAAGCTTGATTAATTGAATGATGAATATAAAAGGAAAAACTTCTATATTATCAAGACGATTGTTTATATATATACATATATATATATATATATATATATATATATATATTTGAAATGATAGAAATTTATTCTAAATCTATGACCGACTCCAAAACTATGACCGAGATAAATTTATTTTATATATTTATCTTCATCCCTTCAATTAAATATATTTATGTACATATTATTTATTTTAATCTTTCATTTTATTTAAATTAAACAAATGCTAATATTGCAGTGAACAAACAGAGGAACAGGGGAAGTATGGCTGAATCAGAAGAGGCATCATTGGGTAGAGATTTCGTGTTACACGAGATTATATATAATTAATGTCCTTTTATCATAATTATATATGCACTGATCAATTTTATATAATCTTCCCTTCTGTTTTAAATGCTACATAAGCAGATTAATACATAAAGAACTGAAGATTATAGCTTACAAACCTCACCACTTGACGCCATCAATATATATTCGAAAGATGTCCTTTATTTTATTATGTATTGTTTTTAATACAATGTTTTAGCATCAATCACCAGCACTGTCAAAGTCACTTTGAGATAGTTTATTTGGCAATTTAATTACTGTGTTTTTTTTATCCACTAAAAGTGTGTTTGGTATGTTACATAGGATAGAACAAATAGAAATAGACAGGACTAAATTGAGTTGAGTTTTGGAAAAAAATTAAATGAAAAAAAAAATGAATGGTGAAGAGATAATGGATAATATAAAAAAAAATAAAGAATAATGATTTTCCTCTATGGTATTGGGAAGGCTTCTTTCACCTTATGGTGGGACAAGAATTTTGCTCTAAAGACAACCTTGAAGAATCCTTATCCAGCAGGCTGAGAAGAAGCAAAGGCAGCAGCAGAAATCCCCAGCAAGTTATGGAAGCGGTAACAGCAGCAAGCACGGCAGAATTCCCAACAGAGTCAGTGCAGGAGTCCTGGCGGATTGGGTTTTCCAGTACCTATAAGTCGGCAACCTGAGGGAGTTTCCTAGCGGGAATTGGACTAGAAGAAGGAGGAAAAATCCTACGAGGAAAAGGAGAAGAGAAGTCCAGAAATAAGAGGCATTCTATGTGGCAGAACCACTCCTAAAATCAGGCACTCAGCCAGCCAGGCTTAAGTTCCTCACTTGAGTCCTGAGTTATGATTTGTCTAAACTAGATTAGGGTTAATTATTTTCCACCGATTAGAAGCCTTATATATTAGGAGACTCATTTTTCTTAATTGGACCTTCCCCCCCTTTTCACACAAAAGATTCATTTCCTCTGGATTTTGTGGAAAGAGGGAGGGTCACTGCGATGTGGGGTAGCGACAGGGTAGATAGAGTCCATGAAAAATTTGAAGTACAATAGTTAACCCTTTATCAATCAAGGGCGCTGGTCATTCTACATTTACAGAATTCGTTTAGGGAAAAGGACAACAATGATCTTAGTTTTAAGAAAATCCTGAGCTGTAATTATCCAAATCAGCTTCAGGGTAGCTTCAAATGACAGCTCTCAGTTCCACCGCCAGGGATGATACGCTTTCTGGATTGGATATACGCGACGCTATTTCAAAGATCTTGATGGCATCTGTCATAGGGAAATTGAGTACAGTCATGATCTGAAGAGACGCTACTCTTAGAAGTATATACAAGCAATAAGACTCCCTAGATAACCAAGCAATGAAGGTTAATATTCTCTGACTCAGAAAGATATTACTGGTTATTTCATTAAGTAATCTGAAATGCTAATAATCCAAGTCTCCAACTAGCAGTGGTTTGTGCCATGACGTTGATGAGATCCAAGGATTTTCAAAGTTACAAGTCCAATGGAAAGTCAGAAACATAAGCTAACAGGATTAGGATCTAAGGAGTAATTCTGATATGATCTAATTAACTTCGATTACATCTTAGATTATTATTATGTAAGGCTATAAATAGATGAATCAAACACCTCTTTACAAGCTTTTCTGAAATTATCTGTCCTCTTGAGTTTCCATAAAATAAGTTGCATACAGATAAGAGTTCATATCTATGCCCATTTGTCGCAAAAATAAGCTGCCAGATTCATCCATGCATGTTCTTGTTTTTCTTACAAACAATCAGCTGACAAACTTGTTGGACAAGTGAATCCTTGGTACCAGCAGCTTCAGTTTCACCAGTAAGTGTGGCATGTCCTAGGTAAACTCCAGCTTCGAACTTGTTTCAATCCTGCACAAAAAACATCATCATAAGTTGATAGGATTTGGGTGCCTAAACATTAATAAACAAAATCTAATATGGAAGTTCCATTGCACGCTAGGATCGACTTCAAGCTTCATACATTTTCTTCCTTTCTTCATTGCTTCTCCTTCTTTTTGTTTTTGTTTTTCCTTCCCAATCGATTTCAAGCTAGTTGATATTACAGGTTGCCAGATTATTTCCACGCTTTCATTCTACCTGTTCTTTCAAGTCCCGACCCCTCTTCCAAGCTCTTGCGTATCGGGCTAAATCAAGTACTGCTGGCCCCTCTCCCAAGCTCTTTTTTGCTCAAGTAGAAAATAATTCCAGTGATGTCACCGCATGTTGCCCCGGGATCCCAACAATGGTATATATATGCATGCCGTTTTCGATTTTCCATTTCAATTATATTTAATCGCTGAAGATCAAGCACTCAAATTAAATTCATCTTAATTACCGCTCCTGCAGAACAAAACTGCCTTGGAATGGTTCAAAGAGGGAGGTTGTAATGTCTAAACCGGAATGAAAAATACATAAACAATAGAATCATAAACAGAAATGCATAAATTTGTCTCATTTGAAATTTATTTACCACGTTTTTGGTCCTTTAATTTCTTCAGGATCCACTACTGAGATCCTAAAGCCCACATTCGTCACCCTAAGAGCTGATGATGCCTTGTCGATCCCAGAGACCCTCTACCACCCTTCTAATTCATACATAGACTCTGGAGCTTGTGGCATTGCACAACTCATCACACATGAAATTATGTAAGAAATAGCTACATTATAAAACATAATTTAGTTCAGAGGTAAATATTGTTCCATTGCAAGAATTACAAGGCCGACCTGGAGAACGGCCTTTATGAGAATATAAGAACATCAGCAAGCTTCCACCACGAATAAAGAAAAACTTTCAGGCCACAAACTATAGGCCATCGCCAAGCCTTGGCTGGTGAAATATTCTTAAAAGGTAACCAACAAGCAGTAGCTCAACAGGCATCAATGTTCCCTTTACAAGGTCTCGAGTTGGAACCTATCGGAACAAAAAGGGTTTGTTCTTCTCCAATCTATGAGTTTGTATTGTTGTTTGGAAGTGCAGTCGAAACCGAAACCGAAACCTAAAAAAACAAAATGACAAATATATTGCTAGAAATAAAAACGATGAGACTCAAAAATCTTTAGAGTAGAAGTCCACTTTTCCAACAAATACATTGCTGAAATATTATTTTTGAAATTAAGATTCAAAAAATTAGGTGTCACTTATTATTATTCTTTTCACTTTCATATGAATTATTTTATTAATTTAAGTCTCCATTAAAACAGATTACTCTTCTCTGTGCAACAAACCGACTCATGATTATTTAAATTTATGATGTTAAAAATTGATTTTATTTTTTTAATATCTTATAATTAATGTATATTAGGTTATTTTCCATATATAAATTTATATATGAGCTATTTATGATTTTGACACACGTGTATAAACATTATCTTATAATTACAATTGAATTCCTTATTATTAAAAAACTCAAACTCATGAGTTTGACTCAAAACCCAGTAGAGTAGGGTGGTGGTCATGGTCATGGTCATGTGCATGCTAACCAAAATTCAAATGCAACCTGAACCCAAAACAATCCAAACCGAACCCACCTAACTT
>Ga0325400_1001688_pt1 | contig 18541 bp, 14 predicted proteins | sample PopdelMetagenome_2_FD_205662 | JGI IMG/M metagenome (GOLD analysis project Ga0325400, IMG submission 205662) | Populus deltoides microbial communities from Bellville, Georgia, United States - Xylem-PdKOR-R1 | ecosystem: Host-associated > Plants > Phyllosphere > Stem > Wood/Secondary xylem... | reverse complement strand
TAGCTGAGCTGACTAATGGTTGGTATGGTTTTGTGTTATCCAAGGGACTCCCAATCCATGACAGCTTTTTATTTTATTATCCTTTCTTCTCTATTTTTCTTTTGCTTTCCACCTTTCCATTTCTTTTAGTGAAAAAAAAATATATATAACTTAATTATCTTGATTTATCAGAATAAATTAATTGATAACTTTGTTATTAAACATAATTATCTTCCTTTTCCATTACTGATTTATTACTGATTTGGGATTTTCAAAAAAAACGATAAGAATCTTTCACTTGCTAAGTTTACAGTTAATGTTTAGAAATGCAATAGCTTCTAGTGTTTTAAAAATATATTTTATTTAAAAAAATATTAATTTAATTTTTTTTATAATTTTGATATATTGAAATTAAAAATAAAAAATATATATCAGAAAAAAAATATTATTTTAATATATTTTCTAAAAATATACCTTTTATATAGATATATATATATAAACCTAAAAAGTTACTAGACAATCCAAAGTGTGTGTGTGTGAATTAGGCTTTCTTTTTTCTTTTTCTTTTTAATTTAGTCAACTCATTGATTAAATGCAGATTGGATCTTGGACAATTTAATTCGCGAAAAGGGAAGATGAATATTGCAGCAATCAACATTAACTTACGCATGCAGAAACTAAGACGATAATCTCTTAACTAGTGAGGCCATTCCTTGAATCAAAACGAATATGAACTACATACCTGATGCTCTTAACTCTTTAAGTTCTCTAGATGCATGTCCATTCAGTATGATAAACTAACGGTAGCGTAATATTTGACTCTGTAAAACAATGGAATGTGCTTTTTGTGCAGCAAAATTCAGTTTAAAAATGGAAATTTTATCTTAATTTTCTCTCTTCTGCTATGTCCAGATAATTTGCTTTCCACGTCGATGAATTATGGAGACAAAAATCACAGCATATCATCATGGATGTCTCTAAAAGGCAGATGTCCTAGGGTCCATCAAGGAAGTATGACCTGTGTTCCAGGCTGCGCTGAGCCATGATGGTCAGAAACATTTCACTAACCATATAACTCTGCTGGGAAGATTTTTATCGTCTTTGTCCGCACATGCAACAAGATTGATACAAATGGGAAATGCCAAGACTGGCTTCTTTCAATGGAAAAAAGAAAGAATGATTTCATACAAACAAAAACCAAGAAAACCTCATCTGAAGGAGCTTTGAATTTCCTCCAATGTTCTTCCTTTCGTCTCAGGAACCCACATACTCACAAATACCACAGCAAAAGCACTCACAACCGAGTAAATGATAAAAGTTCCTGTTCATAAGAAACATGTTTAAATTATTATAACAGTGAAGGTGATCCTTCTTTTAGTCAGAGAGATTGAGAAGCAAACCTCCGGTACTCCAATCCAAGAGCAAATTTGCAGTCATTGTGACCAAAAAGGAGATCAGCCAGTTGGCTAGTGTTGCTACACTTCCAGCAAGGCTCTTAATGTTGACCGGAAGAATCTGCATTCACATATTTATTACAGTTATTGGCCAAGAATCATGGCTATCCTTTCAAGATACAGAGGCACTAATCTATCAGCCCAGTCTTCATGAAAGAAGCAGGAAAGCTTGCCCACAATGAGGCATTCAATAATCGCATGGTTTGGAGAACCTCAATAAGGTTATCAAATAATGCAAAAACACAAGATGATCTAAAGCAATGTGGCCAGATATTGAATTTTATTTGAAACATCAAAGCAAGTAAAATCTTGTCAAGTGTGATGAGAACAGGCAAATTTGAAAGCAGTAATGCCATTAAACAGTAATCAAATATCTGTACCTCCGACATTATTACCCACGGGATGGCTCCCATTCCCAAAGAGAAGGTAACTACCATGGCCTGAAAAAAGGTGGTTTGCCAGGAATTTAGAAACTGGCAAGTTTTTTAAAAAAACAAAAGACAAAAAAACCTGGGAAGCTACTGCAGTATAAATGTTACTTACCACAACTCCAACTACTGACAAGATCCCCAATATGCTATACAAACTAGAGTCTTCCGGCACAAACCCCTGAATCAATTAACAACATGGAGGGCAAAAAAACCTTATGCTGCGCATAACCAGGTAACTGCCAATCTTGCTTGTAGTATCAAGAAAAGAACAAACAAATTCACCATGTACTTACCTTCACAAAAAACGATACAGCAACAATTAGGAGACTGATAGTCATCCCAGAAGTGGAGACCTGTGACAAAATAGAAGGAAACTGCTTTGAATTGCTATTCATCCAAGCAAGAATTTTTAATCATAATAACTATGGTTTTGCTTTGACTCACTATAAGCAGAAGCCGGCGACCTGTTCTATCTACCAACCATGTTGTAACTCCAGTTGCAATCACCTGTACACCACAAACCTCCAGTTACAACTACAGTCTAAGAAAGTCTTCTTGAGACACGAGATAATTCACATTGTACTGCAGAAAAAGAAAAAATCATTTTGCAAGTCCTCCAAAAGCTATACCTGAATGGCACCAACCCCAACTGTAGCCACATTGCTACTTTTAATCCCTGTTCAAAATTAAGGCAATTTATCAGAACCGTTTAACACTAAGCTGATCTTGCGTGATTAGGAAAATTAAAATGGAACTTATGTAAAGCAATTTGCATATATAACATGAGGATTGATATATCAAACATAAAATGTGGCACCCCTTGGGAGAAGTTGGCTATTAATGTGAGATTATTTCATTGCAGACATTGTCAGCAACTTAAAGGTAATATGTGCAAATAAATCCTTTGATTAATCTAGTTTTCTGGCACAACCACAACTCCTTAATTCAGGAAACATTAGCATATCTTTTCAGAATAAACTTCCTATTTTCCCACTGATGACCATAATTTCCCAGAGAGAGAGAGAGAGAGAGAGAGAGATCCTATACAAGGTGTGTTCACAAGCTTTAAATGGCAATGGACAACTAGTTTTTCTGAATTGATTCTCTACACTCACAATGGCACATGTGATCAATATGTTAAAATCATAAAAACTATTAGTTTTTCTGAAAATATCAGTATTATTTTCAATAAGAGAAAAATGGTTTATGGGTTCTCGAGCCATGGTGAAAGAACCTAGTAAAATGCTCCAGAATTCAGAATAGATGGAGGATTAGGTTGTGCTTACCAGCAGCTGCAAAAATGTTACTCGAATAGAATAGAACGCCATTAATTCCACTAAGCTGCTGCAGGACAAGTAATCCAATTCCAACCTGCAGTGCAGATATTGATTAACCAAAACAACTTAGGTTTTTGTTTTAGAAAGGTCTACTGAAGAGGGGAAAACAAAAGAATTCACAACATTATTATTACCATTAAAGGGAACCAATATCGTTTACGCTTGAGCTCTGCAAATCGGATTGTAGTCCTTCTACTTGTTGATGCTACAGCTCTCTAAACAGTGCCAGTTTAGCAAAGTTAAAAAACTACCTTGGCTAACAACTTGCAAGTTGCATCCAATGAAGCTGCGCATGAAGAAGCACAGCAACTTGTTGCAGTTAAAATTATTTCAACAACACTAAATACCTTGATTTCATGCACTTCAACGGAAATATCAGTATCAAAACCCCGAAGAACTTGCAACGAAGATTCAAAATCTTCTGTCATGCCCATTTTAGCCTGATTTGGAGAGGAGGCGGCAAGAAACTTGCATCACTAAACATAACAATATCTCAGATACATTAAGAGAACAGCACACTTCATAAAGTTTACCAGCCAACGAGGAGATTCTGGAATGAAGAACAGGCCTGGTATCAAAATTGTACATGGCAATATCCCTGAAAAGATGTTGATCAAGTTATTATCATCAGAAAATGTTAGGTCATTTACCATCATTTGATTAATTATACTCATTCCACCGCTGCTGTTTTTTTAAAAAAAAAATATGACCATAATGATTGGTAGAACAAGAAGAGCAATATTTAAGATGAGAATTTCATCTCTCTGGTGGAATGGAAATCAGAGATAGTCTTTTGGAACATTACCCAAAACAGCAAGTATTCTCCATTCAACAAACAATCCAAGCAGATAAGCAAGCATGATTCCAATCGTCACAGAGAGCTAGAAACAAAATACCAAAATTTGATTAATTTTTTAAAGCAATCAAATCCTGATACTAAATATTCCAACATAACACAAGTTCCAGAAATGAATAAGCTAAAAAATGCAGCTAACCTGATTCACCGAACCCAACGCCCCTCTCAAGTTTTGAGGTGCTATCTCTGCTATGTACACAGGCACCTACAAGCAACAAACCTCTAATATTCCGTGCATTATTATAACACAAACCCAAACTGAAAAACCAAATAAACATTGAGAAATTACCGTGTAAGAGATAATTCCCACACCAAAACCTTCCAATAACCTTCCCATATATAGAAATGAAGAATCCTACTCAATCCAAAAAAAAAAGGTCAATCCTTTATTACTGTAATGACTTACCAACATTTTAAATAGGCATAGAGTCAACACGAGAAATGGCTAAGAATTTATAACTCACTTTGGCAAAAGATATAGCTAGCCATCCAATAATATTAGGAATAGCAGCAATCATTAAAGACTGCAATCAATAACCAAAAGAAGAAAGCAAGCAAGAAATCAATAATTCAGTGATCCAAGTCCCAGATAAGCAATATAATCAACAAAGAAAAAACATAAATCAATCTCAATCATACCCCTTTTCGTCCAATATACTCCGCAATTTGACCACTGGCTATAGCACCAACCATAGCACCCACATTTGACAGTGAACCAAATAAAGAGAACTAACCCAACAAACAGCAATTGTTTTAGAGACCCAGTTCAGAAACATACTAAACTAAACAACAAGACAACAGCAACATATTCAAAATCAAACCAAACCAAACCTCGGATACTGTGAGTCCAAGATCCGCCATTATTGAAGCTTGAGTTGGTGAAGAGTAACCAGACTACAAACAAGAAAGAAACAACATAAAAAAAAAAAACAACCAAGAAAGAAGAAGTGTTTAGACGTTGAGGATAAGTTACTTACGGTGAAACCGAATTGGATGGGGCCCAAAGCGACAATCAAGACGCAAGCAACGACAGAGATAGAGTTATCACGAATGGCCTGAGAAGAGCCCATCATGCTAGATTGTCTTGAGCTCATACGGTACCAACTCCCTGTGTGTAAAAATGGTTTCCGTATATCTCCCCTTCCATCTTCACTGTCATCCCTGAAACTCATTTTTCTTTCTTCCCTTACTTTATCTTCAGATCTCTCTCTTATCTTACAGGGCTACGAACCACCTCTGTTTTCTTGCTTTGGCTTTCTCAAGCTTTTGCACCTTGTGTTTTCTTGATGAGAGAAAAACTAAAATTAGCAAAGAGAAGATAATTGCTTAGATAGTTGATTGGAGTGAAAAAGACAGATGCCGCAGAGAGACAGAGAGACGGTTAGGTAAGCGTCTGAGCTGGAGAAAATTTAACAGCACTCTCTGCTAGTCAAATCAATGATATAGGCTGCATTTGTGTTTAAAATATTTTTAAAAAATTAATATTTTTTTATAATTTTAAATAAATTTACAATAAAAAAATACTATTCTCGACCTAATGTAATGAGATTTAATTTTTATTTTATAATGCGTGTAATTAAATATTAAAATTATACAATTTAATGTTTTTTAGAATAAAAAATAATTTAAAAAAATACTTCAAAAACAAATTGGATTGTGAAAATAAAAAAAAATTTGAAAAATATCATTTTAAATTAAATTAAATCAACATGTAGGTTTTAACTTGAGTTATAAGTTGAGTTAGGTTTTATAAATATAACTTTTTTATTTTTTTAAAAAATAACTATTCCTTGCTTGGTTATGTATTAATTTTTTTATTTATTTAAAAGTGTATTATGATAAAGATGGAGATTACAATGTCTTGAAATAATATAAATAATATTTTAAAGTTTTATTTAATAATTTAAATTATTAAATCAAAATTATTCTTTAATATTATTATATTATTAGTAAATGATCGTAAAATTAAATCTCACCAACTCTACAGCTTAAATTATTCAAAAAAATATTTGTCTGATAGGCATTGTGGCTGTAAATATCTGTGAATGGCTGGAGGAGGAAAGAAAAATGCAAGAATGAGTTTGTCGCAGGCATGCACCTGCCTGGATTGTTTTGTAAAAGACTGGAGAATTCTGGTATTTTGGCTGACTTGTATTGTCTGTTTTCTGTAACAAATTTAATCCTTTTAGCAGAGCTGCAAGCGTGAGAGTTGGGCCGGTGTAGCAAAGTATTTAATGGATGATTTCCTCTTCTCTTAGAGTCAGAGGATGTGAAAGATATCAGCAAAGTTCTCCATGCTGTTTTCACATCACTCCCGTCGGATTTTGCGGAGTTCTTCAAGTGATTGCAGAAGTTCGGAGGCAGGAGGATGGTGATTGAAGTCTACGCCTAGAGGAGAAAGGAAGGCTTTCAGTCAAGGTGTTGTATAGCCATCTCCTTTAGTTCTTCCTCATAAACTTGTAGGGTGTTGCTCTGCTGTTTTTAAGCTCTTGCCCTTAAAATTTTGAACTCGCCCTTTTGGCAGGAAGAGGTATTGAAACAGGTGCAGGAGACTGGCCTTATTAAACATGTTGCGGCATTTTTGTCCTCATCAAATTTTTGTTGCAGAAACATGCGAATTCTAGGTTAACAAGATGACTTGCCGGACATTGCTGCAAGTGTACGTTGCCAGGGGGCACAGAAACATGGCTCTGTGGAAGGGTATTGCTGTTAGGAAACATGTGTGAAGTGCTTGAAAGATAACAGTGACAAGCCATCACTTTGGTTTCTGGGACAGCTGTAGATGGTGTCAGTGAGCAAGAGCTTGATGTGCTGGTTCCTTCATCTCAAACAAAACTGATTTGCTGTGGCTGTGGTCAAAGCAGCCGCATTGGGATGTCCCGGCTGGCGGCGATGTCTTAACAGCACTTCTACTAGCTTTGCCTCTAGAAACATGGTCTGGTATCAAAGAGGAGAGACTTTTGCAAGAAATACATGCTCTTGTTTCAACCGAACACCTCCCCACTCTGCTTCAAGAAGAGGCAAGTATAGTCCTACTTTTATTCATTTTCCTTCAGCTTTTCCACGGCTTCAGCTCCACCTCCTCAAAAAATGCCAAGAGAATAAGGTAGAGAGGATCTTGACGCCGCGCCCCTCTTTCCTGGCATTTCCTTTACCTGTTTACTGTAAATTCATTAAGCCAGGGTTTTACTTACGTATGGAAGATTTATAACCCACAAAACCCCTAGGACTGAAATGACTTTCGCCAAGGAACTGCATTTGTCACCCAAAGACCAAAACCTCTTGGTAGGGCAAGCTTTAAGTGTTCCTGATGGATCTAGAGCATGAGGTGAGTGGCCAGGATCATCTTTCATGGACTGAATCCTGTTCAAAACTGAATAAACTACCATGCTAACCGATTAAAGGTATGACTGCTCTCGTGGAGTATATGCTGAGTTTTCAGAGTCATTTTTCGTTGGGTCGCTAATCATTCGAAAGACTTGCATGTACTAGACTGCGTTTAGTTAGTGTTTTAAGACGGGAGACTGAGTTGTCCCAATGAACTCAAGAAAGTCGTTCAAAAATCAATATTTTCTTCTCCAAAAGTGCATTCATTATCATGTCAAGTCTCAACTAAAGCCTCACTGCTTCCTCACACACAAAAGAACAAACTTCGGGTTATTACAGAAAACGTCCCACAGAGCACAAGGTAAAGAGCCATACAACAGGGTTTGGAGAATCCCCTCGGCATTTTTAACAAGTCTGGCATTATTCCGAATGCCATTCAAAACCTTAATGGAAACAAATACCAAATAGCGGGGAACTAGTAGTTGAAGAAATGCCAATGGCACGCAGCTCATCTTGCCTTGTATGCCAAGTTGTGTAAGAAATATCTGGCCAGGAAAGTCAGAAAGAGCAATGCATGGTGGTTCCTGGTCGGTTCTATTCTAATGAACATAGTAAGGAAATGACGGTCCTTTTCTTTTTTTGTTTTTGGTCGAACAGGCTTGGGCTCTGCATAAGAAATGTTAAGACATTGAAGCACTTGAATGAGGGACTATGAATTCATTTTTCAAACTAATAACTTCCGATCAAACCCAATCAGAGCCAGCCTGCTGTGGAATTGCAAGCCTTGCCACGGTCTTAAATGCCCTAGCAGTAGATCCTGGAAGAACATGTAAAGGTGATGATAGTATTTTAATGTGTCCCACTTTCAAATTGATTAAAGTTGAAGAGATTCTGTGTCAAAAGTATGGATTTCTAAATGATTAAACAGGTCCGTAGAGATGGTTTGATGGTTCAGTGCTTGATTGTTGTGAAATTAACCTTGGTTAAGATCAAAGAAAAAAGGCATTAGATATGGTAAAGCTGCTTGCTTGGCTCTTTGCAATGGAGCTAAAGCTGAATCTTTTAGGACAGACGGAATCACAGATGATGTTTCAGACTGGAAGTGGGCATTTCTTTAACCATTACAAAAACTAGAATGTTTTGGTTCCTAATCTACCAGGGGTCGGTGAATGGAATCAGACCATTGGTGACTCAAGAAAACATGATTGATACTGTCTGTCTGTTGGTAGAAGAGACGAGACAAAAACAGTAAAGACAGGAAAACCGTGTATTTGCAGAAATTCTTTCAAGATTATATCTGTACAAGAATCAACCGGTGAGGATCTTGATTTAATAATAAAGATAGTCTAGAAAATATTTTAATCTTTTGAAAATCATCCATCGTAGAGCTATCATGAATAAAAAATATTTCCTGGTATGAATCAGGCTCAATGAACTGGCACATTTAATATAGCGCCTCGTACTCCCTGCTGATCAGTAGCCATGACGTAAGAACCACCACCAAACTCCACCGTGCCTTGTATGACTCCAAATTCCTATATGGAAAGGAGGCTATCCACGTAGCCTGTCAGATCCGCAACTAACTCATGAGAATCGTTTACTTAATAAGAGCCACCACCAAACTAAATCTACCGTGCCATTTATTATTACTCAGAATTCCTCTCTCATTGATGCATCATCCTACTCTAAGATCTAAGGCACTGTTTTTAAAAACAAAATGTTTTAAAAAATTTTAAAATTTTTTTTATTTTAAATTAGTATTTTTATGATATTTTTAAATTATTTTAATATGCTGATGTCAAAAATAATTTTAAAAAAAATATTATTTTGATGCATTTCTGAGTAAAAAACAATTTTAAAAGCAATCGCAATCACACTTTCAAACATGCAAAGTGGATAGGTACCATTTGCAAACACAAGGAATTTTTTTTTTATATTTAAAAAAAAAAATTTCTTTATTTTAAATTTTTTTTCTTGACCTATTATCTATAATAATAGATTAAAAAAATCTAAAAAATAGATATGACAAGTTGAATGACGGATTGAAATTTTTAAAATTTAGTTAAACTTAATCCATATATTTGATAGTTTATGGATTGAGTATTTATTTTGTTTTATTTTATTTAGAAATATTTTGACTCTAAAGTTCTTGTTAGTGAGGTTCCAATTAAATTTCTTTAATGTAACAAAAAACAATTATCTCTTTATCATAGGAAAGATAAGGTAACTAGAATTTAATGGTGGTTCAAGGTATGAAAATTAGTTCTAAGAAGGTTCCATGACATATATAGTTCATGCTATAAGTCTATCTCGAAATATGAATCCATGAAAATTAGCAATATAAATCCCGCTCATGAATTTCTCTAATATCCATAAAAAAAATTTAATTTAATTCAATATATTCAACCCACTTGGGCTCAAAAAAAAATTGAATGGGTTGGATTTGTAAAATATCAAAGTTGGGTTTAGTGTAATTATAGATTCAAAACCGATCAAACTATGGTTAGGGTTATAACTTGTAAAATATCAAAAGTTGAAGTTGATGTAATTATAGATTCAAAACTGATCAAACTATATCCATGAACACTTTTAAAAATAAAAGTGTGTATTTAGTATTGTGGTGTAAGGTGTTTATCAAAAGTGTAGAGTTATTCGCTTAAAAAACATGAAAATAATTCTGTTAGATTTTTTTATGTTTAACATTAGTATATCAAAATTATTGAAAAATACTATAAAAAAACATTAATTGATGTTTTTTCAAACCAATACACTTACACACAAATAAAAATGCAAAGTCAAACAACTTCACTCTATAACTTCTAATATAATTAATAATTTCTTTCTAATGTAAATGATACTTTTTCTATTTTTTATTCTTTTGTATTATGCACTTGATGCATTTTACCTATTAGTTAAAGCATTTATAGCCTTGGAATAATAGAAACCCTACAATAAGGATAACAATTTGACCCAAAATTCAATAATTATATACTCATTTAAACTAATTGTTATACCATAAATTTTATAGGATGTAAATAAAATTAAAAAATAATTATCTGATAATTAGATAACCAAGAAAAACTTAGAAGAAAAGAATATATATAAAAAAGAATGTGTACATAAACAAAATATGAGCAATTATAATATACCATGTAAATTAAAAGGCAACAATAACTTTTGTTACTGTAAGATCATGAAAAGAACTCTGAAAAATAGAAGTTATAAGCAGTTGATATACAGGAAATGAAAGGTTACTGGCAATTGATATAACTCAACTAAGGCATATGACAAAGAAGATAAAAGAACACGGACAACTGAACAAAAAATCAAATCATTGCATTGTAGTTTTATCAAGTTGTCGTGATCTTTCAAACCTGAAATCAGTAGGTGATAACTTGTAAATGATAATTTTGTAGGCAATAGAATAGTAGGTGATAACTCTATAAATGATAGTCCAGTAAGCTTGCAATTTTCTTTGTAATCTGTAGGCTTGTAATTTCAATTCTATAAAGCAAAAATACTAAAAAGATATTCTATTATCTAGGAGTTCCAATTCATGGATGTAATCAGAGTTCTATAAATATAAGTATTTGTTGTCTAAATTATTGAGTTTACTTTACATTCAAATTATTTTAATTATTTGATTACTTCCTCAACTAAATTATTGTTTATGTGAAGTAGATTTAATCATATCAATACTCGTGTAACTTTGTAATACAAATTTAGAATCATGTGAGTAGATCTAAGATTAAATCCAGAGTTAGAACCGGTTAACTTAGAACTCTTGAGTTCAAACCAATTAACTTAAAACTCAAATCTTAAGTTACAAAGTCTTTTTAATTGAGATGGATATAAAAAAACCTACATCAAACACCAATCCAAATGAATGATTTAAAAAAAAAATCATGTTTTCGCTCTAATATAGTGATGGGTTTTATAACAAATAACAATATATCTTTTTTTGTGATATTATATTGAATATTTTACATTCAATTCTATCCTGATTCATATTTTGCATTGTCTAAGAACCTTTTATTTTCCAGAGGTAATCATTAATATTTTTTGTTTTTTATGAGCCTTTTTTTCTGAACAAATAAACAAAATTTAAGGTAATAATTCATTATTTCTAGGTTTAGCCAAGTGTTAAGTCAAGATATATATGGGTCTAATAAACCGCCAGACCCACCATCCCTAAACTCAGCCAAGTGCTAAGCCCAAGCATGTATGGGTCTGGCAAACAACCAAATCCACTACTAGACATGCCATCTCTGAACTCATCCAAACGATGAACCTAAACGTGTGTGGGTCTGACGAACTGTTAAACTCACCATCTCCAAGCTCAGTGAAGCGTTGAGCCTAGGCGTGTGTAGATCTCATGAGCTGCCAAATCCACGGTCAAAGATATTTTACTCTTATGAATCAGAAATATTTTACTATGATGAGATATAAATATATATTGACTGGATATATAAACTTTTTTCCCTTCCATGAAAAAAAGGAACCTCGAGAGCAATAAAAAAAAGTACCAAGGTAACTTCTGCCAAGGCAGGTTCAATTTTTTTCCATTACAAATAAAATATATCTATTTCTAAGGCTTTCTTTAAAAAAAAATAATTTTCTCTTAAATATTGACTTAATTATTATTGAAGAGTCCCAACACTCCAAAGAGGGGACCATTTATAAATATTAAACATAATTCATCAATCATTTCACTAAAAGAAAATAAACCATATTACCAGAACTAAAAAATCAAAAATTTTATGCCTTGACCTGGCCTTCAAGCCCATGGAATAAGATAGGATTTCATCAAGAGGCATCGTGAATAAATGAGCACCTAATAAATGGGCAACTGTTGGGAAGAGGGAACAGGCAAGAGAGAGCTGCATGGAGCAAAATCAGAACTGCCATCCACTATTAAGAGGAGGGAACAGGAAAGTACTAAGCAATGCATATAGTCATGGATTCTCTTCAGGACAGATGCAATCATTAGATGCCTTTTGTGAAACTCTCATTCCTCCATTGCCTGTACCCAGCTTTAGCGAGGAAATCCATGTTGATAAGCAGGAGGCTATTCGTTCTTTCTACAAAGCTTCTGGGTCTCAGTCTCCCGTACCTGATGAGGTCAGTCTCTCAAATTCACTTTCCTTAATTTCAACAATGACGTTTCCAATGCATTCAAAAAACATGTGCATGTCAGTTTGTCGAATTGTCAAAATTCTCAGAGAATGGTCTGTTGATCACATGATTCCACTATATGAAAGCCCTGAATATCAATATGCCATGGATGCAGTGTGCAAGAGGATTGGTGTCACAGAGCATTGCGCCGAGGAAGGATTTCAAAATCAAATTCTTCGGAGAGGATGTCAGAAACTTGGTTTGAAAGTTGGATTTGTGCCAAGGAATTGTACGGAGGAGCATTATTGTGGTTCTTGCTGCTATGAGTGTAGAACAGGAGAGAAGAAAGGGACCGATTCCACATTGCGGTGCTGTGATCCTATCAGGATGCAGAGCTGAGATATTCATATTGGAGAAGACCGATACAAAAGGAAATGCTTGGGAGTTGTAGCTAGAGCTTTGAATGCAAATGTCACCAGAAAGCTGCAAATTGCGTCCGAAGTAAATCATCCCCCCACCCCCCATCCGCGTCCGGGGACACTTTCCAGAGCATATATCTTGTCTCGAAGGAAAAGTATCCGACGGAGGAATTGTCACTTCCATGCACAAGGCAGTCTCAGCAGAGCCCAAACACACTAGCATTTTAGAAACTCCATCTATTGGACCAGCCTCGTTTGCAGCAGCATGTCCATGGACTTCAGGGCTGGACTTCATGGATAGGATGGTGAGGTATTCATGAATTGCCCACATCTTTGCAATGGTTATAGATCAAGGTTCAAGAGAAGTGAAGAGGGATGGTCACTTCAGGCATCATCTAGACGGCTTTGCGAATTTTGATTGCAGCTGGAGCTGTGAAAGTGGGCACTTACCGAAGTGATGGCCAAAGACTAATCTGTGAAGGTATTAGCGAGAAGGATTTGGTAGAGTTCTTGGACACAATCAGAATACCTGGAGGGCTGAGGTCAAGAGAAGAGAACTGGACCATATTATTTTCTGCACATCAGATGGGTAGCTGTACGATGGGTGCCACGGCGGAAGAAGGTGGAGTTGATCAAAATGGGCGGCAGAAAACTTATTTGTATGTGATAGAAGTGTACTGCCAAGTGCATTGGGGTCAATCCCATGATAACAATCCAATTCACAGCATGCTGCATTTCGAAAAATATTGCTGAATCCTTGAAAAAGCAACACTACACATTGCAAGACATTGTATATAGTGAAGAAAACACAACCAGAAAGCCTTGTATTTCTTCTCCCTGTAATTTTGTTTGTTGGTGATGACATGAATAGCTGCAAAACAAGCACCGGACTCGAACCTCAGCTTTACAATGTAAAGGAGACATGTATGCCAATTGAGATGCAAGTTCATTTGCAGCAAAGTTATATATTTGAAACAATTAATTATTAATGCGTAGAACATCCAAATAGAAAAGAAAACACGTAGAACAATCCATTTAGAAGTCATCGAATGATATCTTCCAATGCTGGATTTGCAGAAAACTCGTCCTCTACAAAAATAAGGCTTGGAGCCAGTCCATTTCATTTCATGGCTTAAAACAATCAAAGAAAAGACCGCAATTTCTTAACAAGAGTTCAATAATAGGGGTGAGTCAAAAAACATTTTTGAGGGAACCTTTGCAGTTGCTATATTATTTTCAATTTTCAACATGTTAGATTCCTAAGTTCTAAAAATTGTAAGGAACATAAATTGGTTCCATATCATGATTCCTCAACTAGCTGATGCTTTTACTGCTTTCTCTGCAGCATCATCCAAATCTTCTGCTGTGATTAGTGCCATTCCACTCTCCTGCATATATTAATGGACAAAATAAATTACCATCACAGTTCAAATTGAACATCCATGACTGAAGACAAATGAATGTACATGATTGAATATCATAATCAAATTTTGCATTTACCTTTAGAATTCTCTTTCCTTGGTCAACATTAGTGCCTTCGAGACGTACAACAACTGGAACTTTCAGAGCAACCTTTTCAAGGAGGATTAAGAAAGTTAATGCCTTCGCAAATCAAATGAAATATCTAACAATATTATTCAGAACTGCTACGAACATCTAGTTTTTTTTAACAACTAAGTTCTTCTTTTTTGCTTCTTTTTTTGTGTGTGAAATGACCACTCCTCCAATTTATTTGTCATAAAACTCCGCACAGTAGTAATTGTGCTGATGAGGGTCAAAGAAGCTAGAATGAATACAGTGACGATTGTTTTGATTAAAACCCGAATATAATATGATGCAGATCTGACCTGTTTGGCAGCGTTGACAATTCCGCTTGCTATCACATCGCATTTCATTATTCCTCCAAATATATTCACCAAAATTGCCTTTACTTTGTCATCAGAAGTCAGTATCTTAAATGCTTCAACCACCTGCCTCATAAAATTGCTTTCTTAAGAGAATTGGACTTGTGGATGATCCATTTCCATCAGCCAAAAAAAACAGAATGAGAGCATGCATATGTTATGACAACAGTGCAGACCCCCTCAGCCAAACTGGGCAGAAAGGCCAGTGGATGATTAAAGAAGTTAAAGCAAAACTAAATCATATTACCTGTTCTTCAGAAGCATTACCACCCACATCAAGAAAATTTGCAGGAGTTCCTCCGTGCAGTTTAATAATATCCATTGTAGCCATTGCTAATCCTGCACCATTCACCATGCAACCAATTTCCCCATCCAAGCCAATATAATTTAGATCTGCCTTGGCAGCAGCCACCTATCTTAGTTAAAAAAGTTAAAAAGATACAGCAATTAATAATGCATTTCACCATCCTTAGTTAAAAAAGTTAACGCAAAAGCATTTGTGTGTGTCTCAGCACGTGTGACCATGTGTCTCAAAACATGTCAACTCAACCAGAGCATACTTAACATGCAACATAGGACCAAAACCTTTCATGATTCTCCACATAACCAGTGCTTAAGTTGCCCACGGAAGGAAAAAAATAAACAAAAACATACCTCTCTTGGATCTTCCTGTGTTGGATCTCTGAGAGCAAATATCTCCTTTTGACGAAAAGCAGCATTATCATCAAAATTCAATTTAGCATCAGCAGCTACCAATTGCTTATCAGAAGTCTCTGCAATGGGATTGATCTGAGCAGAGAGGAAAGGGGTTCACATATGCATATGGACAAAGGAAATGCTAAACTAGCATGCCTGAGCAATGGAAAAGAAATAAACACATCATTAACAGTAATTGAATGCAGGAATTTGTACTCACTTCCAACAATGTGCAATCACTCTCGCAAAAGAGTTTATATAATTTCTTCACTTGCTCAATCGAATCATTTCTATCAGCAACCTTTGGAGCCAGGCCATCAACAACTTTTACAGCATCTTCATCAGTAATTCCTTTAAATACATCAATGGGTACCTATCAGAATGCAGATACAACAATGGATCAGTTAAATAACAATTAGGCAATGAGCAAGAGACAAAGAGACTGCACAGATTGTCCCATGCTAAAACATTAGAAGAAAAAGGATCAAACCTTAATAATCAAGTCAGGAAATTTCTCAGCAAGGTCTTCAATGCTGGTTCCCCCCTTTTTACAGGCTATGATAAGCTGAAAAACAAGATGTTGATTCAGAACAGTTTTTTGCGAGTAATTATATGAAAGACAAATTTACTGAAACTGACTTCAAAGTAAAATTGATAAACCAAAGAAGAGGCAAAAATAACAATATTGGCAAGTGAAACATACTGGACCAGCAGTTGTCCGATCCAGCATGATAGCAAAGTACATCTCATTGACCAGTGATAACTTTTCACACAAGTAAACCTGCAAAAGGAAAGGAAATTAACTGAACCTCAAACCCATCCCCAAGACAATCATTATCCTTGTGCAAGGAAAATTAAAGGAAATATTGCTGGATGAAAATAACAAAATATGGAGATACGAACTCCATGATAACCATTTTTTTTTTTTTTTTTTTTTGCAAACTGAAAACTCAGTATTAGTATTGCAGTCATCAAATATCTGAAACCAAAGAAGAAACATAAGACCATGATGTGGGACGTTTTATCAATAGAGTCCAATGCACATTCTTCTCAAGAACCCACAAGTTTTCCATGTTAAGCAAACATCAACGAGTTAATCAGTAAGAATTTGCTCTGAGACACAAGAAATGGATGGCTAACCAACTAAAACCTTATAGCCAGATTTGTTATTTTCACTGTCATAATACACAATGTGAGTCTAAGAATTATAGCTCATGGTTCACAGTCACTTCATCCATGTCTAAAAACAGACGGAGAGATCCTATACAAGTCAAATCTCATAAGATAGTGAAACATGACTTGTAACAGTTAATTTAACATGAACAAAAGATAGAAATATGTACACTGGTGTAATACATCTAAAACATGACATCCATCAAGCTAGATTTTTGAAAAACGTGTATGGGCAAGATAAATACGAACACTAAATGTGAGATGCTCAAGAAATGGAGCTGAAAGACAATTGTGAAAGTAATACCATGAAAATATAATTCCTCTGTTAAGTGGAGTTCATCTTATGATGGGATCTTCTTTAAATCTTACAAAACAGGCATCCAAGTATTTCATGCAACTTGATCATTAAATAAGACCGTTGAAAAAAAAATCACACCACATCCCCTGGTTTAACTGTAAAAAAACTAAAGTGATTCTTCATTCACAAGCATTGATGAGTCTTTAATTGGCTTCTTTGTAAAATCATAAGATACACAAATCAAGTTTTATAAGCCACTAACAGGCAATTGAAATGCCATGAAAACAGCTACCCATGCACCGATTGATCAAAGACTGTATGCAACAAAAAGTTAATATGTAAAAAGAGACCATCAATGACAAACCTTGCTAACAATTTTGCCTTGAGAACCAGTTTGTTTAGTAACAAGGATCTGGCCAAGCATCTTTCCTGCATGCAATTAAAATATGAGAGATGGGATTACCGAGACCGCTGCAGTAAAAACATGAAAGGCCAGTTCCACATTAAAAGAACAAAATAGTCAGTGAATCCATCAAAGGAACCTAGGAGCTATCCCTTTCATTCAACAAAAAGTGAGACAACAAGTGACAAAGAAAAACTGCAGATATTGCAAAAAGAAAAACCCTCAATTAAGTTGTCAAGGAAAGATAGAACCCAATCTTCATTACCAGCAGTTTCTTCAACCTTGTCAGTCTTAACAATGTGAACACCGCCCTGAAAACCATTCTTAAACTTTCCTAATCCTCGCCCACCAGCCAAAACCTGGCTCTTAACCACCAACTGCACCAGGGTCAAAGTTAGCCTCCCTTAGTAAATTAAACCAACAAGATACAACAAAGTTAATCTTTTAACTACTAGTACATCATTCAGAACCTTGAAAACATACAATCCATATTAATAGTTCCATTCCATAATTTTACATAATTAAATTTTTTCTTCCATACTGATAGTTCCATTCCATAATTTTACATAGCTAAATTTTTTCTTCTCTTCCCCAACATTTCTTAGGAAAGAAAAATCCACGTCTTTGCAAATATTTGGTACAAGACTAATTCAAATTACCTCGCTTTCGCTAGGAAATACATATTGAAGAGCCTTCTGAACATGATGAAGGGAAGCAACAGCTACACCTTTTGGCACATTGATCCCATATTTCCCCATCAACCCAGCTCCCTGGTCAAAAAAAGAAACACCACAACAGTAATAACAGCCATCAATCACCGCATAAGATCAAGAAAATATAGGGTTCAGGATTGCTGCATATCTCAAAGCAATGCAATAAAAAAAAACACTAAATTATTCTAAATTAAACTAAAAAAAACGAAAAGAATTCTCGCGAGACTCGTCCAGAAAATCACAATCGAAAATTAGTAAGGATGAGGAGGGGAGGGAGAGGGAGACCTGATATTCGTGGATGTTGAGGCGGCGGAGTTGTTGGTGTTGCCATTTGCCGGCGACGGAGAGAGAGCGAGAAACGAGCTTGTTTAAGAATCCTCTCATAATGCTTTAGTCGGAGAGAGGAACTACAAAAACCCTAGATATTGGAGGCTTG
>Ga0325400_1001687_pt1 | contig 18542 bp, 8 predicted proteins | sample PopdelMetagenome_2_FD_205662 | JGI IMG/M metagenome (GOLD analysis project Ga0325400, IMG submission 205662) | Populus deltoides microbial communities from Bellville, Georgia, United States - Xylem-PdKOR-R1 | ecosystem: Host-associated > Plants > Phyllosphere > Stem > Wood/Secondary xylem... | reverse complement strand
AATACATATACTAAAACAATAAAATTCACAATTAAATATTAAAACTAAAAAGGATAGATTTACTTACAAAAAAATGATAAAATCTACAAGAAACGGATATTGTGACCACGTACGGATATTGAGTGCTTGTGTTAAGAATAGTGGAGAGTTGGGATGGGTGTGGCTGCAGTTTGGGAGGGGAGAGGTGGGATGGGAAAGAAGAAGAAGGAGAAACAGAGGAAGAGAGTGTCGGTAGATCGGTGGGTATATAATGGTTTTTCCGATGGAATCACCGACGGATTACTTCCGTCGGTGATTCCATCGGCGATTCCATCGGTGAAAGTGCCACGTCACTGTACGGCTATCTCAGTTTGAATCCCTCGGTAATTCCGTCGGTAAAATCGTCTGACGTCACCACGCCGTTGCATATTTCCAGACAAACGGTATGCCCCGTCAGCGAAACGGTCGATATATACCGATGGAATATTTCCGTCGGTATATACCGACCGTTTCACCGATGGATTTAGGCCGTCGGTATATACCGACAGATTTTGAGACGGAATTATGTCCGACGAAAAAATTCTGTCGGTAATTCCGTTGGTTTTCTCCGGTTTTCTGGTAGTGCTTGACTTACACCAGTTGAGAAGGGTAAGCAGTTATAAATAAACAATTAATCCAAACAAGCTAATGTTGGCTGTAGTTATGATAAAAATATGCCTCAAGCAATTCCTAGCGAGGATAACCAGAAAAGGAGATAATCCTCATGCCAAGCCACCTTTAATACAGTGTTATCGATGCCATTAAAAAGGGCATAAATTCAATGTACGTCCTCAGATGAGGTTAGTTGGTTGGTCATTGGAACCTTCAAAATATAATTCTGACTTTACTTATCACAAATAAAATAAATTCGTAGTATGATTTTGAAAACCAGATTGAACCCATGGGAAATTTTGTTTAATCTTCCTATCAAATATTGAAATAAAAAAAACTAGGGATTTGAATAAAAAATTAAAAAACAAAATTCTGAAAATAAAAATAATAAATTGATATGTCATTAACTCAGTTCAAAGGTCCAGACATTCATTCCTATAAATTTTCATTCCTATAAATTCAAAGTAAAACAAATATTCTTACAATTCAAGCAAATAAATTCGATGTCTCTTAAAGTTAAAGGAAATCGAGGAGATTTTGACTAAATTAATTAGATAAAGCTTTCTCATCAATTTCTTACCATCAAATGAATTTAACATTGAAAACCAATTTTAATTCACACGGCAGTAGCCTTACGAGCACGGTCTGTAAAATTTATTCTAAGCAACCATTCAAAAAATTCAGCAATTTAACTTAGCTTATTCATCCCTAATAAATTAAAGTAATAGTTGCAGCAATCAAGTTAACTCATTTGCTTTTTATTCTAGACCCTAACAACAATTATAGATTAAAAGAAACTAGAAAGTGTTGAAGATTCTGAAGTAATTAAGGCTGATTTGAACCTGATTTATAGAAAATAAAAACAGAAAGTCAAATTTCTTTTCCATAAATCAGATTCAAATAATAATACCTATTTATGTGTAGTTAATAGTTGTCCTAATATAGATTTGTAGATGTTGTATATACTTAGGAATCTATTTTGAAATAAGATGAGAAATCAGAATTTAAGAATTCTTCAAATGGTATTAGATCTTTAAACCGAGCCTATCTTTTTTCTTTTGAACCTACCTTCTCTCTGAACTTGGAATTCCTTCTCTTCTCTTCTCTTCTCATCTATCCTGACAACCCTAGTCACTTGATCTAGCAAACCTGTCCAAATCTGAAAAACATGTTTGAAAACACTACAAAAGAAACCTAAATATCAGGGGACTTGTAGAGTTTACAGTCATCCTACCGACTGAATGGACAAAACTATTTGAAGTAGTCACAAATAGTGAAAACCTTTCTCAAAGGAAAAGGAAAGATCAGTCATATGATGGACAACCCTTCTAGTCCAAAAGACCCAAAATTTACACTCTAAGATGAAGAAGACTCCATAATTATGCCATGGCTGTGGAACTCTATAATGTTAGAAGTTTGTGGGCCTTACATGTTTCTGATTACAACAAAGGATATATGGGATACAGTGAGACAGACCTATTCTAAAGTAAAGGATGTTGCGTTAATCTATTAGATTAAGACGAAGTTTTCAATGACCAAACAAGGTAATATGATGGTTATTGAATATTACAATACTATGAAAAGTTTCTGGTTGGAATTGGACTACTATCGGGATTTTAAGATGCAGTGTAGTGATGATGCTGTAATTCTAAAAAATTATATGGAAAGAGAAAGGATCTTTGAATTTCTTGTAGGACTCAACATAGAATTTGATCAAGTGTGAGTCCAAATACTTGGAAAGGAATCTCTGCCCTCACTCAATGAGGTGGTCTCATTGATAAAGGCTGAAGAAGGAAAGAGAATTGTGATGCTTGATGTCCCTAATATTGAAGGGGATGATAACTAATAACAGAAACCTGAGTGATGCCATGAATGGTGCAGAAGTGGTGAAGACTGAAAGGAAAAACTCCCTAAAGATGATATGTTTTGTAACTATTGCAATAAGTTTGTTTTGTAACTATTGCAATAAGACAGGTCATACAAAGGAGACCTACTGGAAAGTCCATGGAAAACCACCAAGGATAGGGCGTAATGGAGGATACAAATGGAACCAGTCAAGAGGACATGCAGACTAGGCAAATTCAGAAGAGCCAGCCCATGAGTCTAGCACCCTAGAGGTTGGGGTTCAATAAGGAGGAGATTGAACGCATAAAAACGTTACTCTACACAATGGAGAAACCATTTGGGTCATGCTCTCTTGGTATGTTAACTTTTTTTATTGATGTAATGGAAGAGTGTAAAGTTGTTTTTATATGGCTAGAATAACGTAGTTGAGCACTTGCACTTGTTGGGAGAGTCATTAGAGACCTAAAAGTATTAAAGTCCTTATGATAAGGAGATCAATTACTCTTCTTTGTCCTGGAGTTTCATCAGTCATGGACAATATTTTTTATGAACAACAAAAGGGAATGAACTAGATTTTTTGTTGAGATTCCCACACGCGACTCCATTAATGAAGTCATGAAAAACTTCAAACATATTAGGCTTTCCGTAGTTAAGTACTACGTTGGTGACTAACTTACAAAACAAGTTCCCTGTCAAGATAAGGGATCCTTTGATGTTTAAGTTAACAAATATAATAGGAATGTGTGTGTAAAAATATGTATGTAATGAATGATGTAAGTATGCTTGAGTGAGCTTGAGTTAACATATATGAGCTTGAATGGCTTGTCTTCAAGACCTTATAGATACCAGATCTTACAGGAAGATTATATGGTAGAGAGGGGAAAATGATGAGGAATATCTGGTTTCCTATAAAGTTGACTACTTGATTGGCATGCCAGACTTACGTGGATAGATTGGTGCTTGAAAGTAAATCATTATTAGTAAGAGTGGCAGGCCAGGAAAGGCAAAGAAAGTTGGTGCAAAGTTAGATATAGATTAGAAAGGTTAGCCTAAAAAGTTAATAAGAGATTGTTTATGAATGAGAGAAGGTGGTATGGTGTGTGATGGATGGTGCATGCTTCTAGAGGAAAATATTTTGAAACATGCGCCAACAAGAAAGGGTGGAGGGAGGGAGGGAGGGAGGGAGAGTAGCTCAACTGCTGCTAAGGTGACAGTCTAGATCAGGCTGTCAAGATGGCAGCAACCCCTTTCTATCTAGCCAGACCCAGCCTTGCTGTTGCAGATAACCCCAGTCTGGGCCGAAAAGGCTCTGCCTGGGGCTGCTGCATGCTACCCCGATCTGGGCTGCATCATTATCAATTAACACAAATATAATAATATGGTGAAAAACTTATTCGTTTGCATACAATGAGACAGTCAAATTTTAATCACCCCATGCATCGCAAGACATTTCAAAATAATATAAGTAGAAGAAGTCACAAAGTTAGAGAAAAAGAAAAAGAAAAAATAATCACCCAAACATTGGCATTTTTTTTAGTTTGAGAGATGTATTTTTATTTTAAATTATCTAGATTTTTTATATTTATTCTAATTGCTTTTAGTTTTATCAAATTTTAAAATCAAGATAAAAAATAATTTAAACTCAATAATATACATTGTAATTAGATTCTAAGAAAATACATTCAGGTCTGCATGTTTGAAGAAAAATATATTAATAAGGAAACGAGGAATTTTACATTTAAAACCATTTTTTCAATTGAGTTTAAATTATTAACTTCTAAAAAAAAACCCTTATATTATTGTATAATTAAAAAATAAAAAAGCTCTCATTGTCCCGAGATCTAATATTTTAATATGTAAATTCCTTTTAGCTTCCAGACTCAATTTTTAATTATCATTACAGGTTTTTAAATATTTGTTGGCATATATAAACCTTGTTTTATTTTATTAAATACAAGCATTAAAGCTTCCAGATTGAGTTTGTCATGTTCCTTGGAAAAATGCAACTCGGCTTTTCATGACTTTGATAAGTGAACCGTGTTTTATGTGGTGTGGTTCCTCTACGCCTAGGACACCAGAATATCTAAAAGATAAGATGATCTTGTCTCCAAAAGCAAATTTGTGGGATGGATTGGTGTGGTTCCTCGACGCCTAGGACACCAGAATATCTAACCATGAACGAAGAAAGGCACGAGAGAAAAGCATATTGGACATATTGGCTGGTGATTGTGAGGCCTCAATTCTAGACTGGGCATAGTTGTAGATGAGCTTTGAGTGGCGGCTGCAGCTTGAAAGAGAAAAGGGTGTATGTATAGCAAACCAGGGCTTAAAATTCTTGAAAAGGGACTGCTAGTTGCAGGCATAAATAGTGATCTTACTGGTATTGGTGATGGTAATGGTGATGATGGTGATGGTTCATCAAGATCTAATAGTGCAATATATAATTGTCGAGGTAAGATGAAATGACTGAAAATTACTGGAAACTCTTCAAGTGAGCTCAGATCTAGTAGAGAATAAACTAAGTTATTTTATATAGAGCTGTATCTTTTTTTGTGGCAATTGTATTCTCATGCATTCGATCTCCATAGTCTCATGTGTGCTTTTGGAGGGCATTGAGAACTTGTTACTATTTTTTATTATTATTAACATAGGTGTCCGGGCCAGTTTGTGCGTATCTTGACTAATCCTACGGGCCTTGAAGTTAACGACCATGTAAGCCTTCAGTGATCTTGAGATTTGCGAGACTCGAAATGATGACTTCCAGAGAACTTGTTACTTTAATTTTATGATGCTTTTGTGTAAAATCATGTAGTTAATGATGCTTTTCTAGTAAAATGATTGAGCACCATCACAAGTGATTAACTCTAAATAGAGATATAGACATGACTGCGCGATGAAATGAGATACTTATTGTGTTTATTTTCACTTGGAAAAAATATTAAATTTATATTTTTTAATGTTTTTTTAATAATTTTTATTTAGTCATGTTAATTTATTTTTTTAAATCATTCTCATGTATTAAAATTATTTTTAACAAGCAACTTGTATCTTAATATCAAATACTCAACCCTGATTTTCGGCACTTGAGAATACAATCTCTTTAACAGTAACAACATATTAATTTTATACAATGAAATTTAATTGAAAATTGGAGCCCCTAAGCAACTAAATATTAATTTTATACAATGAAATCTAATGCATGTGTGGGTTAATGACCTATGGTCATCGTTTTAAAAGATGAGTTGAGTCTCCTTTAGGCATAGGTAAGAGACTGGATCCTGTTCATGCGAGTTGACCCACGAGTGAACTGGTAAAAAGTAAAACAATGTTATAACACTTCTTTTTATTCTGCCGTTTCAATTCCTTCTTTTCTACTAACAAATAATGAATAATTGTTATATAATCTCACTTTTGTTTATTTTGTTTTATGTAAGTTCAAAATTTAAAGCTGCTAATCCGCACATTATTGTTTTTATTTTTTGAACACATGGTTTTTTTTTTCCTTTTCTTTTTGTTTCTTTGTTATGATTTAAAAAAAAATTACTTTTGTCAATTTTATTTTTTAATATTGAAATGGTTAAGAATTTAATTTTGTAATTTTTTTTCTTTTTCTTTTTTTTTCTATGAGGTTAGCGTGATTTGCGGGTTTGTCAGGGAACTCACGTTATCCCAATTTATGGATTTGGTGGGTTTTTTTTAAATTAAACTTGATTTTTTTATAGTCTATTTTTTTCTTATATTGTTAAGAAAATAGTTTTATACAAAAACCATATTATTAAACTTTATGAAGTAACAAAACTTAAAGGATGTGGAGGAAACCATTGTTCATCCAACACTTATTGTACTGGATTACAATAGTATCCACAATGTTTTGCTCTCTTTTTTCTTTTTCTTTTTTGAATTTTTGCTATGATTTTTTTTTCAAATCTATTTTTGTTGATTTTATCTTTTCAAATAAGATGGGATTTGACCCCTCTTGCAAATTAATTAAATGTGATAAGGCCTCCTCTTAATGCTCCAATGGACCTCTAATTTATGCATTGGCCGAAACTTGCAAGACTAGTCTATTTAATACTTCTTACAATAGTAATCCACAATGTTTTGCTCTCTTTTTTCTTTTCTTTTTTTGAATTTTTGCTATGATTTTTTTTTCAAATCTATTTTTGTCGATTTTATCTTTTCAAATAAGATGGGATTTGACCCCTCTTGCAAATTAATTAAATGTGCTAAGGCCTCCTCTTAATGCTCCAATGGACCTCTAATTTCTGCATTGGCCGAAACTTGCAAGACTAGTCTATTTAATACTTCTTTCAATGCCTTTATTTTGGACCTTGTAATTGGCCCATTTAGAACATGCAATAGATACTTATTGGTGTTCGTGGGTTGATCCACATCAATTATGGTTACGAGAAAACCTTAATTAGTCTTTAGAGTTCTAAGATAAGGGACTTGTTACGATAAAGAAAATTTATTACCACCCTAAAGTATCATACCTATAGTAAATTCCATTGCTACTTGTCTTTTATCCCTAATAGTATGTTGTGCCCAATCTACCGATGGTGTATCCAAATGGATCTATTGTAATGAGTTAAACCTATTGTAGGTTTTATTCCTATCCGTTCTAAAGTTCTGGTTATTTTTGTTACTCCCAATTTGTTTGACGAATTGATATTTATATCCCTATTTACTCCAGATCATGACCCGTGATTATTAATAGTTTATAAAGCCATGCTAGTGAATAATAGGACGGGTCTATGTTAGGTTCATTAAACCCAGTTCAAATCCTAGGATGAGATGTCGCTAAACAATTTGTTTATGCAATGGTGGTCTATGAATAATGCCCTGTTCAAGTTCATTTATCCTATAGTACCAGTGTTTACTCGTAATTTTTATGAAATAAGGGTTTTGTACCTTGATCCTAAAATGTCCAAGCATTAACTATTGTGGGTTAATCTACTTAGGGAGTGTTTGGGTGGGAGGTTTTTTTTCAAGGGTACAATCTTTTTAAAGCACACACAACACCTCCTAAAAGCAAAGAATAGATGCTTTTCAATGAAAAAAAGCCACCATACCTCCCACCAAAACACACATTAGTGGTGGGATCTAGTGGCACACATACTTTATTTAAAATCAAAAGAAACAACTAATACTTTTAATAAAAAATGTAATGATCCATGTTAAGTCCATTTACCCTGAATACCAAGAGTGAATAACAAAACATAATTTCATATAATTTTAAAACAACAAGGATGAGTTGTAAAGGCTTGGAACATAATATTAAACATGGCTTAACATAAATATAATATCTTGCAGGTCAATTCAAAATCCTTACGATTTAGAGCTTAGTTTATATTTTATTTTATTTTAAATTATTTTTTGATATTGACTTAGTTCCATTTGGATGACTCAACATATTGATTCATAACTTAGTTATGTATTGTTCATGTGAATTGTATTTTGATGCTTGGAAATTGATTTTTTGTGATTGTGCGCAATGCAGTTTTTTGGGGAAGAGAGATGGTGACAAAATAAATTATCATAGGATATCTCTAGTAAAGAAATTGTAGATACCTTCTACGACATGTGAGTTGCAATTGACATCTACGACTTACATGTTGTAGATTGTATCTGCAATAATGGAGGTTCAGAAGGCATTTGTGACTAACATAACATACATACCAATTATAATACTCTCAATTATACTTAGATTTATACATATTTTTTTACTTGTGTTATTTTACAAAATATTTTTTTTAGGGTGCTCACTTACCAAAAACTCTATCCTGGCTAGATTCAGTTTTGTCATGTTCCTTGGAAAAATGCAACTCGGCTTTTCATGACTTTGATACGTGAACCGTGTTTCCTTTGGTGTGGGATTGTGGAATTATTGAAGATACAACTTCACTTCAATTCTTTAATATTTCTTCGCCGTGTGGTCTCTTTAATAGCTACTGTTTTCTTTTGTTGTTGATAGAGAAGGGTTGAGGAGAAATAAATAATTCATGGGTACGGTGGAATTAATAAAAGAAAGGATCTTTGTCTCCAAAAACAAATTTGTGGGGGTCTCTCACAGTAGTAGCTGGGTTTGCGTGGACTCTGATACGGGAGTCGGGTTTCATGTGTTGTGTGAGATAGTTAAATTATTGAAGATACCAAAGGTCCCATCATGTACGATAGCAAAGTTTTAAAGAAGTTTGGAACACAATGATAATCCACACCCAAATTCACTTTACTTCTTTAATATTTCTTCATTGTGTGGTCACTTCTCATTAATAATAGCTAGTGTTTTTTTTAGGGTAGTGAAAGTATGGACAGTCCACGACCGATGTCTGGGAAAAAAAAATAGACAAAAAGCGAACGATATTTCTGGACTGCAAGGAGGTCGTGAGATTGGGTTCAAAGTAAGGCATTTATTAGAGGAGGTTGTGGAGTCAACATCAAGCTACTGTTTTTTTTTCCTTTTTGATAGAGAAGCGTGGAGGAGAAATCAATAATTCATGGGTACGGTGGAAAGGAGAGATAAGCTTGTTTGAGTTTTTTATTGTTATTATTTTTAACTCTTCCCTTTTTTTTTTATCCATTTTTTCTGTTCACAACAACATCTATTTATACCAAGAGATTGTTTGATAATGTTTTTAAAGTGTTTTTTACTTATAAATGAATTAAAATAATATTTTTTTTTATTTTTAAAAATTTATTTTTAATATTAACACATCAAAACGATACAAAAATATAAAAAATTAATTTGAATAAAAAAATAAACAAATTTAAAAACACGATTGGACCACAAAACCAAAAAAGACCTAACATAGGTATAATATCTTGCAGATCAATTCAAAATCTTCAAGATGAGCTCGATTTGGATTTTATTTTATTTTAAATTGTTTTTTATATTGACTTAGTTAAATTTAGATGACTCAACATATTGGTCCATTATTTTGTGAATTTAGTCAAACTTGACTAAGTCAAAGTCAAGAAAATAAAAAAAAAATGATATCGTTTTGAAAATATAAAATAGACCTGAGTTGACTCGATAATATAAGAATTATTAACCCAATGGTCCATAGATTAACTTATATCTCTATTTCTTGGATCTAAATATAGGTCAGAATTTGAGGCGGGATTTTGATACGTTTCCAAGTATCAAAGAATAAATATCATTTAATTGTTATCAATTCCATAAAAAATCAATTTCTCCAAAATTTCCAACATAACAATAAAATTGACAAAATGTGATTGTTTCTTAAAGTACATTTCACTTGTAAATGAATCAAAAAAATATTTTAAAAAAAATTTATATTTGATATTAACACATCTAAACGATACAAAAACATAAAAAAAATTAATTTGAATCTAAAAAAAATCAAAAACATGGTTGGACCACAATACCAAAAAAGGCCTAACATAGATATAATATCTTGCAGATAAATTCAAAATCCTCAAGATCAGCTTGATTTGGATTTTATTTTATTTTAAATTGTTTTTTATATTGACTTATTTAAATTTAGATGACTCCACATATTGGTCCTTTATTTAGTGAATTTAGCCAAACTTGACTAAGTCAAAGTCAATAAATTAAAAAAGAAATTAAAATGATATCGTTTTGAAAATATAAAAATAGACACGACTTGACTCGGTAATATGAGAATTATTAACCCAATGATTCTCCCAAATCTCAAACAAACCTTAAAATAAAAATCAAAGTTTAATTCTCTATAAACAGTTTGTAAAACACTACAATATACAAGAAAACTACACTGCAAATACTGTAAATCAACAATACATTAACTTAAACACAACAATACAGCACCAAAGACGCTCCTATGAAAGCGCATTAGGTTTAGCGCTGGCCAGACCTAAATGCTCATGAGTCTGGTCAATGCAAGACTCAAAGGTTAATGCAAACCAAGTATAATTGATGGGAACCTCATGATTGCGTAATCATGCAACTCACAATCAAGATTGAAATCTGATCTCGAAAAGTCAAAAGAGGTTTGATAGGAGTGTGACATAATAGAAACATGTCTCAAGGTATTAGCACTATTGAAATTAAATTGAATGATGCTAAGAAGCCAGTTAATCTTAGATAAGTCAATTTAGTTCTTTCAAGAATAAAAAAATGCAAGAATCACTCTCACAAAAAAACTGAAAAATCAGGATGATATTATTCAATGAGCTAAAATAATAAAAATAAAACTCATAAGTTAATTCCTTAAATTACCGTGAGAAGAGAAAAAAAAAAGAGAAAACAATATAAGTCGGATATAAGGCTCATGTACAACCTACAATGCCGCCCAATGATCCTAAAAAAATAGGGGAGAAGTTGATGCCCCTATAGTTTCTAAGATAGAAAAAGATTTTAATTGTAGCCTTGTATTTATCCTTCTTTTGGAAGGAAAAGTTGTTGCCTTTATTGTTCCTCTTTGCTGCAAATTAATTGTCCTTCCATCACTAGAAAAAACAATTAAAGTTGTTGAAATATTTTCCTTGCAAATCTAGGAAACTTTGCCGCCACCTTGTTACCCTTTTAAGCTTGGATTCTTTGTTTTCTTTTGTTGTGTATTCTCCTCACTTGACATGGAAAGAAATTAAATAAGATATCCTAATACATAAAAGAAAAAATTAATGTTCTCACACATAATATAAAATCTACAATTAGTATGGAATCCACAAGGCACATGGAAACACACACTAAAACAAGGTTGGCCCAAACTAGTGTAACATTGGCAGCCTTGTTGTCGAAAATTCATGGCCCAAATAGGGTGGGATTTGGCCCCTCTTGCAAATTAATTAAATGTACTAAGGCCTCCTCTTGATGCTCCAATGGATCTCTAATTTATGCATTGGCCGAAACTTGCAAGACTAGTCTATCTAATGCTTCTTTCAATGCTTTTATTTTGGACCTTGTAATTGGCCCATTTAGATCATGTAATAGATACTTATTGGTGTTCGTGGGCTGATCCACATCAATTATGGTTACTAGAAAACCCTAATTAGTCTTTAGAGTTCTAAGATAAGGGACTTGTTACGCTAAAGGAAATGTATTATCACCCTAAAGTATAATACCTATAGTAAATTCCATTGCTACTTGTCTTTTATCCCTAATAGTTTGTTATGCCCAATCTACCGATGGTGTATCTACATGGATCTACTATAATGAATTAAACCTATGGTAGGTTTTATTCCCATCCGTTCTAAAGTTCTATTTATTTTTGTTACTCCCAATTTGTTTGGGGAATTGATATTTATATCCCTATTTACTCCAGATCATGGCCCGTGACTATTAATAGTTTATAAAGCTATGTTAGTGAATAATTGGATGGGTCTATGTTAGGTTCATTAAACCCAGTTCAAATCCTAGGAGGAGCTATCGCTAAACAATTTGTTTATGCAACGGTGGTCTATGGATAATGCCCTGTTCAAGTTCATTTATCTTATAGTATCAGGATTCACTCGTAATTTTTACTGAATAAGGGTTTTGTACCCTGATCCTAAAATGTCCAAGTATTAACTATTATGGGTTAATCTACTTAGTGGTGGGATCTAGTGGCACAAATACTTTAGACAATATTGGACTTAGATATTTTTAAGACTTATTTTTTTTATTTAAAATCAAAAGAAACAACTAATACTTTTAATATACAATGTAATGATCCATGTTGAGTACATTTATCCTAAATACCAAGAGTGAATAGTAAAACATATTTTGTCATAATTTTAAAACAACAAGGATGAGTTGTAAAGCCTTGGAACATAATATTGAACATGGCTTAACATAAATATAATATCTTGCAGGTCAATTCAAAATCCTCAAGATCTAGAGCTTAATTTAGATTTTATTTTATTTTAAAAAACAAAGGAAACTCTATCGAATTTTCTGTAGAAAATTAGATTTATATAAAAAAAATCTGAATGTTTCGGGTTCTGAAGAGTGATTCGATATAATAGTTATGACCTCGATGATATAATTTTGAGACTCTTACAAAATTTTCTGTAGAAAATTAGATTTATATAAAAAAAATATGAATGCTTCCGGTTCTGAAGAGTGATTCGATATAATAGTTATGACCTCGATGATATAATTTTGAGACTCTTACAGTAGTCGTCTATAAAAATCACAAACCAACTAACTCCTAAAGATATTGATAGGCGATGGAACCCAAACTTCCGATTGAATAAATGTGAATGGAGTTTCACATATTTTAAAACTTGTTGGATAGAACACACGATGACTTTTGGATAAAATACATGTGTCGCAACAGAAGTCAGATTCATGCAAGTTTAAAAACAGACTTGGAAATAGTCGCCTTAAGTAAGAAAATAATGGATGTCCTAGTCTATGATGCCACAACCATATCTACCTTTCTTTGTTGCCAGTAAGATGTATATTATGTGCCCTACTAATGTTGATGTCATCCATGTATATTATCCAGTCGCCCGCAGGGCTTGTCTCCTCTATTTTTTCATTTGCTAGTTAGTCATGGGTGTGAGTCTTGTCGATTTTTGGGTTTATGGGAGAGAGAGGGAAAGAGATGCTGCAGGGGAACAATCTTCTTCTTTCCCTAGACGTGCTTCTTCCCCTACCTGTACCACGTCTAGGGAAAGAAGAAGATTTATAGTGCCACTCAAAACTGCATCGTTTTGAGTAGTTTTTTTTTTTATGAACAGTGAATGAAACGATGTTGTTTTGAACAAAACGTGCCATTTCATTTACAAGAAAATGGTGTCAGAAAGTGTCTATTTTCAAATTAGTCCTTATTTTTCAATTTGTTCAATCAAGTCCTCAATTAAGATTTTAGTTTTAAGAATCAATTCAATTGCATCCCTGTCAAATTCAAATGTCAGCCCTGAAGTGACCCACTTTTCTACTTTGATCATTGGTTTTGAATTTGTGCATTTTGACCCTTAATTGATCAACAAACTTTCAATTTCTTCAATTTAGTCCTTGCTTCGGTCAATTCCAACCCCTATATTCACGCGTCTTTTCCAGTTTGGTCCTTGCTTTTGGATTTCTTCAATCAAATCCCTAATTGCCCATTAAACTTCAATATTTATGCAACTAAACCCTTGAATTGACCAAAATAACTCCTAAAAATTATAATTCACCCCTAAAAATTATAATTCACCTCTAAGCTTTAATTTCTTTCAATTAAAGCTTAAATTGACTTAAAAATTATTTTTTCTTACTATCAAACCCTTCATAAATTTAATTAAACCTTCAATGAAATCTAATTGAGTCCTTAAACATTTGATTTTGGACTTTTCATCCTTAAATTTAATTTTCTTTGTCAATAAGACTTTCATCAATCAAAAACATACTGTCAAATTTTAATCTTTGTATTTTCGACCTTTCTCAACCAATCTTTGGTTATTTTCTGGTCACCTCGGAGTTCTTTTCTCACTAGTATATATTTTTTAGTTTTTTTCTTCTAATATTTCCTTTTTTTATTCTCTTCTTCCTTTTTGTATGGGGATCCAAAAATCGAAAACAACAATGACCCATGACTATTATTAGTTTATAAAGCCATGTCAGTGAAAAATTTGATGGGCTTATGTTCGGTTCATTGAACCTAGTCCAAATCTTAAGAGGAGTGTCGCTAAACAATTTGTTTATGCAACGGTGGTCTATGGATAATGCCTTGATCAAGTTTATTTATCCTATAGTACCAAGATTCACTCATAAGTTATGTAGAATAAAGGTTTTGTACCTTGATCCTAAAATGTCCAAGTATTAACCATTGTGGGTTAATCTATTTAGTAGTGGGATCTAATGGCACAAATACTTTAGACAATATTGAACTTAGATACTTTTAAGACTTATTTTTTATTTAATATCAAAAGAAACACTAATACTTTTAATATACAATGTAATGATCCATGTTGAGTCTATTGACCCTAAATACCAAGAGTGAATAGCAAAACATATTTTGAAATGATTTTAAAACAAAATCCTCAAGATCTTGAGCTTAATTTAGATTTTATTTTATTTTAAATTAATTGTTGATTTTGACTTAGTTACATTTGGATGACTAACGTCATATTGATTTATAACTTAGTTATGTGCTCCTTTTATGAATTGTATTTTGATGTTGGGGAAAACTAATTACTTGTAAATTATGTTGGATACCTCATTTAGAAAAGTTGAAAATACCTTAAACAATACGCGAGTTGCAATTGATATCTATAATTACCAAGCCATAAATTGTATTTGCAATAATAGAGGTTCAGATGGCATGCGTGACTCACGTGATGCACAAGACAGTTATAATATTCTCAACTATACTAAATTTTCAAAAAAAAAAATTACTTGTGTTATGATAACTTACCAAAAACTCCATCATGGCTTTTCATGACTTTGATACGTGAACCGTGTTTCCTTTGGTGTGGGATTGTGGAATTATTGAAGATACAACTTCACTTCAATTCTTTAATATTTTTTCGTTGTGTGGTCTCTTTAATAGCTACTGTTTTCTTTTGTTGTTGATAGAGAAGGGTTGAGGAGAAATAAATAATTCATGGGTACGGTGGAATTAATAAAAGAAAAGATCTTTGTCTCCAAAAGTCTCTCATAGTAGTAGCTGGGTTTGCATGGACTCTGATACGGGAGTCGGGTTTCATGTGTTGTGTGAGATAGTTAAATTATTGAAGATACCAAAGGTCCCATCCAAATTCACAATGGTAATCCACACCCAAATTCACTTCAATTCTTTAATAGTTCTTTATTGTGTGGTCACTTGCCAGTACTATAAATCACTATCGAACATGAGAGCTTTGTGATCAGATGCAGACCAAAGTCCCTTTGGAGTGTTAAAATTGTTGATCTAAGCTACCTCTTCCGTTATCCTCTTAAATCTTCTTCCTCTTAAATATTACACGCATAAATAGATATGGAGGAGATTCGCCGGGCTGCTGGAGCTTATTATGAGAATCTGCCCGAAAATAACAAGGAACTGGCCAAAAACACTTTCGATGCCATGGATAAGAACGGAGACGGGAAAATTAGCGTACGTGAATACGTGGAGTATCTCAGTGAAAACAAAGCCACAGATTTCATTCATCAGAGCATCTTTAGCGCGCTGGACATGGACGGCAATGGAAGCTTGGATTTTGATGAAGTAATCGTCTTGTACTACCTCATGCAGAGTGGAAGGGCTATAATTTGCCAGTCTTGTAAGACGTACTTGGCAGGAGCATACTTCAGTTGCTCTCAATGTTTCTTAAATGTTTCAAATAGCACCTATGAAATTTGTTGTGAATGTTATGGTGGTAAAAAGTTCACACACCACTGTGATGCCATCTTCTGCGATAACTATACTTTACTACGTCAAAGCAGGAGCGTGATACAAGAGACCCCCATAAAGGTAATTAATTTTAGAAACTAAAACAGTATAATTATTTCTTTACTATTTATTACTATACATTTGCCTAAATTCACTGATACCTCATTGCTTATGGAGCATTACGTATGGAGTTTCCTTCAAGATTCTGAATTTGGATCTAGTTAGGATCTTTTGAGCTAAAAGCTATGCATGACATGGCTTTTGAGATAGGAGAGCTATTGATTACTACTGAATCAAAGGTTTTCTCTTGTAGTATAGAGCTTTACAAGCTCGCTAGGTTTTGTTTTATTATTATATTTCTTCTCTGCTTTACATTTGAATTCCCATTCTTCGTATTGATGAAGTTCTTTAATTCTCTGGATGAATAGATTAATTATATTTTCAAGACTGGCTTCAAAATAACTAGTGGAATCCTCATATTTTCATTAATACAAATATTCTCTCCATCTAATTGATAAATAAATACTATATTAAGTATAAAAATATGTTTGCTTATAAAAATATGAACTCAGCCTCTAATATATTTGCAATTTGGAGGCAGTTAAGTCCTTGAGGCACAGGAGACAGAGATCCTTCACAATATTACAAATTGAAGACGATATAAATAACAATCAACGAGCACACAACGGGCCGGCAGATGGATTAAATCAAAAGGTCAAAATCTACCATCTCAAGATTGCTTCATAAATTACAATTAAATTATTGCAAAATACAAATCTTGATTTTCAGTAATCAAATAATACCCTCTTGGCAGGATCTATTGAGAAAAATGTTCTATGCTATGAACCTTCTGTTAGAGATTGCAACTGCGGTTCTTGATTACGTGTCTTCTCAGCAGCGTCAACCCCGGTATGCGCTAAGTAGTATGATACTGTCAATCACTGTCTTGGCCATCTCCTTAATTCAGCTTGCTTACACCGGTAGAAAGGAAGAGGTTAGCTGGCAGTGGAAGGGCTGGATACCTTGGTTTTATCATCGAGATCCATCTAACAAGCTTTTTGGAAATCCTGTTCAAATTGTTGAATTGTTTTTCTCCGTCTCTCAATGTGTTTTTGCAATAATTGCCTACCATTATTTGTCTCGAGACCAAAACAATCCTACCCAATTTTCTGTTTACCCTGTAGTCTTCGCTTTTTTTTTGTTGTGTCTCAGTTTTAGACGACGCGAGCCAAGAGTTAAAGTTTCGGAGAAAAGCTAATAATGTGGACATTTGTATGCGCTATGACTTTTCTTTCTTTTGTTTCCTATTTCGTTCCAAGGTTTTTGCTTGGTGGTTCGTCCTAGAGTATAATAGAGAGGTTTATGTAAAATGACAATTTCGGCCTTCCCATTCATGACCTGGAGGGAGAAGAAGGCCCGTGTAATGTGCATTCCTTATTTACGTGATGTCTTTCGTCTCTGTATTCCATTTTGCAATGTTAAATCTTGACTCACAACACCAATTTTTAGCATAGATTGATAAAAAGTACAATTGAGGGTGGCAATCAGGCAACATATACCTTTATCTCCAGCGCTGCTTCAAAAACACCTTCAAAATGGGAAACCAAAACATTTGGCAGAAAATACATTAAAATCATGCAAAACAAACACTAAATTATAGCGTTTGGTTGGTGCTTAAAAACAGCCCATGGCCAAGCACGATTGGCCATTGCAAGGAAAAGCCCACGTGTGTGGTTTTATCATCCTCATTTTATATTTGGGAGATAGAAGACATTTAAATCTCTTACACCTTAGGATGAATCACCAAGATATCTAGAGAACGAGTGTTCTAACAAATCCTGAATTATGAGAAGAAGACTTTTTCTGAATCATGAATTTGATCGGCCAGGTTAGGAAAAAGAACGATTGTGTAAAAAATTTTTTAAGCACAAGCTAGAAAAGGGAGTTCAAAGATGTTGTGGAGAAATAGAGATAGCGGCAAACATAGAAGCCAAAGAGGCAAACGCAATAGAATTAGCATCCCTGTTTATGTTTCCTTCACTTGCTTGAAAAAAAGTAACATGCATATTTTCATACTGTCCAGAAGAAGGGATTTGACTCCCCAAGAAGTAGGTGACATGCAAAGAAAATAACAAAATCATTTACTAGGCACAAAAACAAAAGAGAGTACAAGGGATGATCAGATTTTGATAATCCAAACCCAAAGAAGCATATTGAACAGACAAGTGCTCAAGAATTAGCAGACCTGTGCCTAGCCTCCCAAACATCATTGATGAGACCTGCGTATGGAGTTTCCTTCAAGATTCTGAATTTGGATCTAGTTAGGATCTTTTGAGCTAAACGCTATGCATGACATGGCTTTTGAGATAGGAGAGCTATTGATTACTACTGAATCAAAGGTTAACAATGATTTCTTTTCTCTTGTAGTATAGAGCTTTACAAGCTCGCTATGTTTTTTATTATTATTATATTTCTTCTCTGCTTTACATTTGAATTCATATTTGTCGTATTGATTGAAGTTCTTTAATTCTCTGGATGAAGAGATTAATTATATTTTCTGGGCTGGCTTCAAAATAACTAGTGGAATCCTCATATTTTCATTAATACAAATAATCTCTCCATCTAATTGATAAATAAATACTATATTAAGTATAAAAATGTGTTTGCTTATAAAAATATGAACTCAGCCTCTAATATATTTGCGTATTATCTTTTATTTCAGAAGCGAACCAAGGTGCTTAACATCCTTAAAAAGGGAATGCAAGTTGCAGGCATAACTAGTAGTGA
>Ga0325400_1001684_pt1 | contig 18573 bp, 13 predicted proteins | sample PopdelMetagenome_2_FD_205662 | JGI IMG/M metagenome (GOLD analysis project Ga0325400, IMG submission 205662) | Populus deltoides microbial communities from Bellville, Georgia, United States - Xylem-PdKOR-R1 | ecosystem: Host-associated > Plants > Phyllosphere > Stem > Wood/Secondary xylem... | reverse complement strand
GAACCAATGAAGATTTGTGGAAGCCTTCGTGGGTGCTGGAATGAGATTCCTTAATTATAGGAATAATGAAGTTAGATGTGGGCAAGAGATAGATTCAACCGTTAAAGAGAATTATTCCTTCCTTGAATAGCCATGGACCTAAAGCTTCTCCCTTGATTTTCTTCACAAAGTCCTGCAAGTGTGGGGTAACCAATGTAACACCCCACCTCACTAGCAAGATATTGTCCGCTTTGGGCCTCCCAGTCCACCCAAATCCAGGGCTTCCACCCAGGTCCCCCTTACGGGTTTGTTCTTGACAGCCACGCATGACCCCAAAACGCGTCTTACTAGTTAACGTGAGCATGCACTTATAAGGCCCTAGCTCTGGACGCTCGCTTCCGATGTGGGATCTTACAACCAAGATGGTGTCAAAGACTCAAAACTTAAAAGTAAGATTTAAAATTAACATATGAGAGAAAATGAGAGAGAAGAGCACAGAGGAGAGGGAAGGAGGGAGGGGTGGGGTGGATGGAAAAGGGGGAAAGGGGAAGGGGCGGATGGAAAAGGGGGAATTGATAAAATGATTTAGGGTTAGAGATACTTTTTTTATACCTTTTTTTAAGTTATTTAGATTTAATTAAACCGGTTCGGTTCGGTTTGGTTTTTTTTTATTTTTAATCGGTTTATTCGGTTTTTTCCATCGGTTTAGTTTTTTCAGTTAATTTTTTCTCGGTTTTTTCAGTTTAATTGATTAGTCGGATTTTTTGAACACCCTTAATTTTGAGTAAAGAAAATAACTATAAAATGATGATGAGATGAGAAAAGAGTGAACATAATTAGATGAGGAGAGGGATTAATGATTTCTATTTTTGAAAAACAATTTCATTATTAGAGAGATTGAGATATTTTTTTTATATATATTGCGCCAATATAATATATATTTTTAAATTAGCTTCAATTTAATTTACTTCCAGCAAGTCATTTAATGAATCCAAATAATGAGTATTATATTGTTAAGAATTTAATTGGTTGAGTTATTTTAGATGGTGTTTGAATGTTTTTCAAAGTATTTTTTGCTTAAAAATATATTAAAATAATATTTTTTATTTTTAAAAATTTATTTTTGATATCAATATATTAAAACCATTTAAAAAATACTAAAACAATTTATTTAATTTTTTTGTAAAATTTTAACCCAAAAAAAAGTTAAATCTAAATTCCAAATAGGTCTTTCAATAAGAAATTTTCACGTCGATGGACTTTAGGGTGTGTTTGGGTGGAAGGTGTGGTAGCTTTTTTTTCAAGGTACTACCCTTTTAAAACACATATTATATTTTATAAAAACAAAAAATATATGCTTTTTAGTAAGAGGTGTGTTAGCTTTTTGAAAAAAAACAACCACACCTCCTACCCAAACAACCTTTTAATGCTCCTTCTTTGTCCATAACTGTTCTAAGGAGATTTTTTTTTTTTTTTTAATATAAACTGATTAATTGAGAGATTAAACGTTCAAGTATCTATATAACAAAAGATGCAAACCTTAGGGACTGATATGTATTTATTTTGATACCGACGATAGTAAAGAAAATCGTCGTACAAGTATCTAAAGAAGAGTCATCGTCGTCGTTCTCTGGCATCCCTAAAATGGAATGATTGAAGAACTGAGGAACCCTAAAACCAAGAAGAAAAGAAAATCGAAATGGAGATAGAAATGGAGGCGAGAGTGAAAGCACTGAGCTACAAAGTGAAAGGAATGTCAAGAGAATCTCCTTCTCAAAAAGCCTCTCATGTCCTCGACACTGACCTTCGCTCTCACTGGTCTACTGCCACAAACACCAAAGAGTGGATCCTTCTCGAACTTGATGTATGCAATCTTCATTTTTCAATTCAATATCATCTTCTTCTATAATTATAAACTCAATTTTTAGCTTGATTTTGATTTTCAGGAACCTTGTTTGTTATCGCATATTCGAATATATAACAAGTCGGTGCTTGAATGGGAAATTGCAGTTGGTTTACGTTATAAGGTAGGCCAGCCATTTAGGTTTTGCTTGCATTTCATCTATTTTTTTTGTGTTTTTATGTTTTTTTTTGTTAGAATGTTTGCTGGAAACTAGAGGCTAGGAGTATTCTTTCTCGCTTTCTTAAAATTCGATCCGGAAGCTTTTTAGGTAGCTTTTTTTTTTGTTGCTGTGCTTTTTGTGTATTGAATGTCTTGTAGAGCGTGGTAATGATTTTTTTTTCCCTGTATAACTAGCCGGAGGCATTTGTTAAAGTTCGGCCAAGATGTGAAGCGCCTCGTCGTGATATGATTTACCCCATGAACTATACTCCATGTCGTTATGTCCGGATATCTTGCTTACGGGGAAATCCCATAGCTATTTTTTTCATTCAGGTATATGAGGATTAATCTGCCCTTTCTGCTTTGGATCACCGTGGTATCATAATATCATATAATAGCTTCATTTTCTCTTTTGATTCAGCTCATTTTTGTTATCTAGTAAGTAGTGCCTTTTTGAACTATCTAGTCCCGGGCCAGCCACTGATTTCTTCTATAAGGCATGGGAAATAAATATTGTTTTACTGATAACAAACTTAACAATAAGGGATTTAAGTATTTTTCCTTAAAACCTTTGTAATTTTCAGATATTCGAGATTTTGTATTGGTTGATATTAATGGTCCTGACTCACTTTCAGTTAATTTCATTACTCACCCTTTTCTGAATTGCTTAATGTAACTATCGAGTGCAGTTCATTACTAGCTCTGCAATTACTGTTTGATCTCTGTTTATTGGTGCTAAAGTTGTTATTGCTGTTGCTGCCTTGCAGCTGATTGGGGTTTCGGTGGCTGGTCTTGAACCGGAGTTTCTACCGGTTGTTAATCACTTGTTGCCAAACATTTTATCACACAAGCAAGATGCTCATGATATGCATCTTCAGGTGGATCACGTTATTTATACAATCTCCAATTTAGATGTATTTCTTTAATCAGATTATCATTTTTCCTTGCCTTCTGACTGCTGTTGTTTGTAGTTGCTTCAAGACATAACAAACCGGTTGCTTGTCTTCCTTCCCCAACTTGAGGTATTGTATTTGCTTATTTTTTCAGAGGAACTTGATTTTGATTTTTATTGTTACTTCTAATTTTGTTTATCTGCTATTATAGATTAGCATACTGTTTTCCTTGCTTTGCAGACCGACTTAACCAGCTTCTTAGATGCTCCTGAGCAAAACTTGCGTTTTCTTGCAATGCTTGCTGGTCCATTGTACCCAATACTTCACATTGTGAATGAAAGGTTGGTTAACTTGCTAAATATGTTCCATGCATGTTCTAAGCATTAGCTTTCAACAACCTTTTAAGAGATGTCACTTCCAAAGCTTTTGTGTTTCCTACTTTCTCTACCTTATGTCTATTCTTCTCTGGCATTTTGTCTTTCTCATCCAAATATAGGGTTGTAATCGTGGTGGTGTTTATATTACAAACAATGATGTATAGTACAACTGAGGTTGACAACAGGATAATTAAGTTTCTAATTGTTTCAAGAGAAATTTGTGATTGCAAATGTAGAAATGATGTCAATGATTTCTGCCTCGTCACTGAATCATTTTCCACCTTCTCAACACATTGCCTGTTGGAGGATGAATGGAAGAATTTCAAAGAAAATGTTTTTTCAATAATTAGAAATTATATCATATTATATTTTGTTTGTCAACTTAAAAATCTAGCTATTTTAGTCATATAATATTTAGTGGTAACTGTGGAATATTTTTGTCCTAGTTTTTTTTCTTAAGGTTTCATTAGGGTTTAGCTATCCATATAACCTATTGCTATGCATGTGCTATCTGGTTTAAATTATGGGGGCAACCAGGGGTAAGGTCAACTAGAGATCTTCATCCAATGTTTTTCAAGTTCTAGATAGTGCTTCTATAGGATCAAAGATTTACCCAACTACTGTTGCATGCTTTAAGAGTGTCCCACTTCATGGCTTTAAATAGCTAAGCTTTCTGTGAGAGTTAAATTGTAAACGCAGATTTAGCCCTTATAATCCAAAAGGCCTTGCTTAAATTTAATGTTGAATTTCATGAAAATAAATAAATAAATAAATGAAATAGAAGTAGTCAAAATCCAAATGAGGAACTTGATAGTAAACTTTTTCATGCAATTAAAGTGCTTTCGACAGAAACTCTCCTAGTTAAAGTGCGGAACAATAATGTGTAAAGAATCACTTTGGTTTAAGGTTTTTTTCTTCTTTTCCTTTTAGGGATTAATCAATTTAATTCTATCTTAGTTTGTCTTTAAGTTCCTAAAGTTTGGCACAGTTAAAAATTTAAATGATGTGCTTGTAGAACCATTATAATATTCTTTGTAGTGCACGTATTTTAGCAGGAAAGGTGGAGTATGGAGGTTGTGATATTTCATTGCATAGTTAGATGTTAGGGACTCCTGTGTGGTTTTAGAAGCAGATAAACTTAAATTTCACCAAACTAAAACTTAAGGATTTGAAAATAAATTATACTTATTGTAATTGTTATTATTTTTTCCTTTACTGCTGCCTTGACTAGAGTGAATAATAGTCATTTGAGCTGGTATCGGTCTTCTCTGTTTTATTTCTGTGTTATGGTACGTGGATTTTCATTTCTGGCAGATGAGAGTAAAGGGTAATTATGTTGACTTTTCTGGATTTGTCCTGGCATTGTGGAAAGAATGGATGCCTGTGCTGTTGGGGATGAGCCTAGAAGTGTCCTCATCCTCTTCGACCTCTTGTATACTTAGGAACTTCATTCTCAAAGAATTATACCCCATTTGAGCTGATCATTATGGTTGGAGATTTGTAAAGTAGTGATGCCTGGATTCTATGTACTGTCTTGCTATGAAGCCTTTTGCCGAGTACATGCTCCTGGAAGTCACAAAAAAAGGATTCCGATTTCCTTGTGAATTTTAAGATGTCCCAAGTTTGGCACAGCCAATTATTTTCCTATTTTTTATCACCATTCATCTGCTTCTTGGCAAATTTTCTTGTATATAATGATTTTGCTTACAATTATCTTTTATTTTTTTCCTTGGGTTTGGTTCTGATGGTTTTTTTGTTTCTTTTGCACTTGTAGCATCTTCAAGATGTATTTTCCTTTTGGACACACTCACATATCATGGGAGTAATCTAACTCAATGGTTATTATTGTGTTGATACTACAGAGAAACTGCGAGGTGTTCAGGCAATATCTCTGAACTTGATGTTCTTAAGAGCAATCAACCATCATCTTCCTTAACTGTTTCTTCTAACTTTGAGGTAGCATCTGATATTCTTGTTTCTTTGTCATCTGTTATGTTTTGCTTTGGCTTGATGTGCATAGTCAGTCAGCAGTTTGACAACTTCAAGTTTCCTGAAGGATTGAGAAACTACATGTTCATATATATAGGGTTGACTGTTGTTCGATGAGCCTTTGTTCAGTGTTGTTTTTCTTACTATCTTGCTGATTAATCCTGTATTAAGCATTTCCCTTGCACCTTGCTTTTCAAATGGATCTTTTTTTCTTCTCTTTTAAATTTTCTTTGAATGGAGATGGTGTGTCTGACCTTTTGCACTTGCAGCCAAGAAGATCACGGAGCGCTTCTTCATTTGTCTCATCCACTTCTAGTTCCATGGTATTCCGACCTGATGTGATTTTTGTGCTGCTGAGAAAGACATACAAAGAATCTGATCTGGGCACTGTTTGCAGAATGGTAATGGATCTATCTTAGCCTCTTCACACGTTAGTGCTTTATTGTCAACTTACAGGCACTACATTTTAACTTACTGATAGATTCCCTTTATTTTAGGTGTCTAGAATCCTGCATAAGCTTATAGAGCCTGTTGCAGTGCAAGAAACATCAACCACTGCCAGTGATGTTACATCTGTCATGGATGAGGCATCAAAATCTGAATTATCTAATCCTGTTCCACTTCTTGATTACTCAAGCTTGTTTGGAGAAGAATTCCAGATACCTGATGATCATTGGGACTCTAGCATTCTTAGTGTCCTTGATATAGGGGCGGTGGAAGAAGGGATTTTACATGTTCTTTATGCTTGTGCGTCACAGGTTGATTTCAATTTTATTGATACAATACCCTTAATTAACCATTATTTGATGTCTTTCTTTTTGCTACGTTCTTATGAGTGAATTTTCTTTCAATTTCTGTGTATTTTGCAGCCTTTGCTTTGCCGCAAATTGGCAGAGAACACTTCTGAATTTTGGTCTGCTTTACCACTTGTACAGGCATTACTTCCAGGTGAAGTATCACATAACGACCATGTGTACCGGAATTTCTTAACTTGCAGTTGTTGTTTTAGCATCCGAGTTTCCATATTATCTCGTATAACTTCCAAAATAATAATATTCTGCTTGGAGGTTATCTTTATTTTGTATGTGTTGAGTTTTCCTTGGTATTATCTTGTCAAACTCTAATTATTAGTTTTCTACCCCAGTGGCAAGCAATAGCCTAAGATTATTATTTACTGGAGAAAGAGTCAAACTGCTGTGTAAAACTTGTTATGCAATTAGTATTTTGTCTATCTAACTGTAATCTTTGATCTTTAAACAATGTAAATCAAATTCTTAATTTCGAAAATCTTCAGATGCCAATTGGAGTTTGACTTGCATAGCTCCTCTAATATATTTTTTTGTTGTTTTTAGAAATGAAATTTTTATAAGATAAATTGAATACTTTAAAACATCATATTTGAAAATCAACACCCATGATATGAAAGTGCTCGACAGAACATTAAATTTAATGGTGGCTTGAGGGCAGTTAGATTTTTACAGAAAGTTATGGTATGATGTTAACCTATGAGTTACTCCTGGTGTAATCTAAACCTATCTTTTATGTATTACGTCTCATTATCATGAGAAGGTCATTTAATTGCTGGCTATGCTGTAGTTGGTTTTCAATTCTGTTGTATTCCAACATTTTCATCTTCAAGAATTTAAAACCATTGTTCACCCAACTTTCTTGAGACTGCCTTGCTGAATTTGGCATATTCTTTTGTAATTTATTAGCACTTCGGCCATCTGTGAGCAGCCTTGGTGATAATTTTGATGACAACTTTTCTCCATGGAAACAGCCTTTTGTGCAGCAAGCCCTTTCTCAGGTTACAGTTGCTGCTATCATTAACTTTTTAATCTTTATTCTTTTTTGTGCTGTGTGATATTCCTCGAAAGCCATTTCAAGATTGTATTGTGCTTACCATTGTGGTTATGATTGCAGATTGTAGCTACATCGTCTTCAACATTGTACCACCCACTTCTTCATGCCTGTGCTGGATATTTATCGTCATTTTCACCATCACATGTTCGTCATTCTCAATTTGCTTTTCCTATCCTCATAGCATGTGACCTCTCTTTTCTCTATAATGTCAGCCTTTTGTTTTCATTTAACTGAGAGAGAAGTTACCCTATAAGTTCTTTGTTTCATCAAGCTTACATAAACAGTGGTGTGACTGCATGTTGAAATTGGAATTATGAAGTGGTTACACCTGTACATAATTTGGCCATTCAGATGCAAGTCTTAAAGGGTATTTTTACCTTTCTATTAACATGTAAGGTTACAAATATGATGCATTTTTTGGTTTGGGTTTCTCATCAAGCTTACATGGACAGGTGATTGAGTGGCTGAATTGAAATATAAAGTGGTTACATCTATACATAATTTGGCCATTCAGATGCAAATCTGAAATGTCTTTTTACCTCTCTAGTAACATGCTAGGCAACAAATGTGCTGCATCTTAGTTTGGTTTTCAAAAAGCACCAAATTGTGAATTTTCCAAGACCACATTTTGATCAATTTCGAAATTCCAAAATCATGGTTTTGGAAACTGTCAAAAACTGAGTGTGTATGTTTTGGCTCCAAACTTGTCTTTTCCCAACTCTGACAATCCCAAACACAATTTGTCTGGTGTTGAAGGTTCAAGGCACTAAATGGGACTATAAGAATTTACTGGTGTGTGCTATAATACAGTTGTCCCTCTGTACTGGCAAATTTGCTTCTAAGAAGTACTTATTCCTTTCTTTCCTTGAAATTCGATGCGCTCGCATAGGAACCAACCACCATAAGGTTTACTTCTTCTGCAGGCTAAGGCTGCATGCATTCTAATTGATCTGTGTTCAAGTGTCCTAGCTCCTTGGATGGCTCAGGTCATTGCAAAGGTTGGTGGTGCACCTTTTGCCTACAGTTTGGTTTTTGATTTCTTATTTCACATACTTATCTTGTTTATGATATCCTGATTTGAACTGATAATGATACAGGTTGACCTAGCTGTAGAGCTTCTAGAGGACCTTCTGGGCACAATTCAGGTGTGTGTATCACTCTATGCATTATTGTGTTTATGCAATTTGTTGAGCAGAGAAAACATATGTGCATGAACTTTCACTGCTTTATTACTTTGGAAGTAAAATATCCGAGTCCAGGAGATCAATATGATGGACTCTTACAACTTAATACCAGTTTCTTCCAAATCAAGATATCTTTGCTGGATCTGCTGTCACAAGCATTGTTTTAACTTTTTTATTAACCAAAATAACAGATAATGTTAGGGAGGTTTGTCATCCTAATCAAGTTGATTGTTGTTGGATAACATTATATATTTATCATATTTTATAATATAGTTGCATTTTCTACTATATATTAAGATGTTCATGGTATCCACTCATGTTTGTGCAATGTGTTATGTATGCAGAACTAAATTTGTGATAAACATTTAAGAATGTGTACTGGAAATTGCTAATGCACTAAATGGTTATTCTTCTATTTATTTCATAATTTGCTGCTGACTACTTTTTCTTCCACATGTATATTGGAGGTTTTAGGTTTGTTTCATTATGCTTTTCAGGGTGCTCGTCATTCTTTGGCTCGAGCCCGTGCTGCCCTCAAATATATCGTGCTGGCCCTTTCTGGGCACATGGATGATATACTAGGGAAGTATAAGGTACGCAGTCATGTTTTAGTGGTTTTGTTACTTGTATGTAATATAGTTTTGTGGATCTAAGTGCCCCAGAATTTTGACAAAGAAACTCATGAACATTAGTCTCTCTCAATGGTTAAATTTGAATGCTGTCTTGAATATGAATGATTAGTGCTCCATAATTGCTGTGGAGATTTTACTGTTGAATGCTGCCCACGTTTTGCCTAATTATTCTAACGCGGCAGTGATTATTGCTACTTTTCTTGTCATTAATAGTGGTGTGTATTTTTTGCCCGTCTCAAATAGATTAAAGGGAGAGAACTCGAATTGGGAAAGAAAAACTAGGGATTTTAACTTAATTACTCTCACCCCTAAAGAAAAGATAGGCGTTCTTATTATCGTTATCATGTAACTTTCAGGAAGTGAAGCACAAAATTCTCTTTCTTTTGGAGATGCTAGAGCCTTTTCTCGATCCTGCCATCTATGCACTGAAGAGCACAATAGCTTTTGGAGATGTTTCTTTCACTTTTCTGGAAAAGCAGGAGCAGACTTGTGTAACTGCCCTGAATGTCATCCGTACAGCAGTGCAAAAGCCTGCTGTTCTTCCTTCTTTGGAATCTGAATGGAGGCGTGGATCAGTTGCCCCTAGGTATCAGATACCTGCATCGTGATGGTGATAGAGTCTTATTTTTAAGTAAAACCAAACTTTTCTTGTTTTTCTTGAAAAACATCAAAAGAAAATTAATAGAAAGCTCATGCATATATTTTAATTTTATATAACTTGTGACAAATAATAAATCAACAACTACCAACAGGTTCAAATTTCACTAGTCTTCATTCAAAATATTGAATCACTTGTTTCATATTCTTCTTGTGAATTAAGACATCGGATGATATGCTCTTCTGTTATATTGGATTGATAATGGATTCACACTGTTTTTTGCAGTGTACTTCTCTCAATATTGGAACCTCACATGCAATTGCCTCCTGAAATTGATCTTTGCAAGTCTTCTGTTTCTAAAAGCCTTGAGCATGAAGCATCAACCGCCTCCTCTCATGCTTCCCTGGTTCGCCAAGGGGGAGATTCTTCAAAATCAAATAACCAAGATGAGGTGGATGTTTCTGATACAGGTGTAAAGATGGATATATTTGAAGATGTCAGTCTTCTTTTTGCTCCTCAAGAGCTACAGACCATAGTACTGACAAATGTTTCAAGCAGTCCCAACAAACATATCTTGGATTCCAACCACAAGGATGCCAACTCAGAGCTGAACCATGTAATTGAAAAAAAAATTGGTGACCAGTTGCAGAATGGCTTAGTGTTAGATTGTGGTTTCATTGCAGAATACTTTAACTTGCAAGCAGACTATTTTCAACTTATAAACTACCGTGATTGTGAGCTTAGGGCCTCTGAATATCAGCGTTTGGCTTTGGACCTACACTCAGAGAATGAGATTACCGTTGAAGGTCATGATGCTGCTATTGATGCTTTGCTTCTGGCAGCAGAATGTTATGTCAATCCCTTTTTTATGATGTCTTTCAGATCCAGTCCAAAGGTGATTCCCGTTAACATTGGTGACAATAAAAAAGGAAAAAATTATGAAATCTCAGAGCTGCGGAATGCTTGTAAAAAGAATAGTTGTGACTTGGAAACAATAGCTCTTCTCGAAAAAAAAAGGGACAAGATTGTCCTTCAACTACTGCTTGAGGCTGCTGAATTAGACAGGAAGTTTCAGAGGACATCAGATTACTACCCTGAAGGAATTGTCCAACAAGTCATAAAGTTGTCTCCCCTTGATGTACAATCTACAGATGCAATTACCTTGGTTCGACAAAATCAAGCTTTACTGTGTAGTTTTCTTATTCAGCGACTGAAGAAAGAGCAACACTCCATGCATGAAATTCTTATGCACTGTCTTGTCTTTCTGTTGCACTCAGCCACACAGCTCCACTGTGCTCCTGAAGAAGTGATTGATTTCATTTTAGAATCTGCTGAGCATCTTAATGGGATGCTAACCTCGCTCTATTATCAGTTAAAAGAAGGCAATCTGCGGCTGGATCCGGAAAAGATACATGGGGTACAAAGGCGGTGGATGCTGCTTCAAAGGTTGGTAATTGCTTCAAGTGGTGGTGAAGGTTCAGATTTTGCGGTCAATATCAATAGCGGGTTTCGGTGTGGAAACTTAATTTCGCCAACAGCCTGGATGCACAGAATATCTACATTTTCTTGCAGTGCTTCTCCTCTTGTTAGGTTTCTTGGTTGGATGGCTATATCTCGAAATGCAAAACAGTATATAGAGGAGCGGCTCTTCCTTGCTTCAGATCTGTCACAACTTACACATTTACTATCTATATTTGCAGATGAGCTTGCAGTAATAGATAATGTCATTGACCAAAAATACGAAGATGATAAGATTGAACAATCAGGAATTAAACAAGATATGCTGATTCACCAAAGGTCTAAAACTGCTGATCAGCATGGAGACCAGTCTTTTCATGTCATCTATCCTGATCTCAGTAAATTCTTTCCAAATTTAAGAAAGCATTTTGAATCTTTTGGGGAGAACATTTTGGAGGCTGTTGGATTGCAGTTGAGATCTCTTTCATCCAGCGTTGTGCCTGATATATTGTGCTGGTTTTCTGATTTGTGTACCTGGCCATTTTTTCAAAAGAACCAAATTACTTCTCAAAATAGTTATGTTCATTTGAAAGGTTATGTTGGAAAGAATGCCAAGACAATCATACTTTACATTTTAGAAGCCATCATAATCGAGCACATGGAAGCAATGGTGCCAGAGATACCTCGGGTGGTGCAAGTGCTGGTATCCCTTTGTAGAGCCTCTTATTGCTGTGTGTCATTTCTTGACTCAATAATGCATCTGTTGAAGCCTATCATTTCATATTCATTATGCAAGGTATCTGCTGAGGAAAAAAAATTAGTTGATGATTCATGTCTTAATTTTGAGTCACTGTGCTTCGAGGAGCTTTTTCTTGATATTAGACAGAAAAATGAGAGTCAAGATCTGACTGCAGGAAAGGACTACAGCAGAGCATTGACAATTTTCATTCTGGCTTCTGTCTTTGGTGATTTGTCTTTTCAGCGTAGAAGAGAAATATTACAGTCCTTAATTTTGTGGGCGGATTTTACTTCTTTTGAGCCAACCTCATCTTTCCATGACTACCTATGTGCATTTCAGACTGTTTTGGAAAGTTGCAAGATTTTGTTAGTCAAGTCATTAAGAGTCTTTGGTGTTTGCAAATTGCAGATGCCCCGTGTTTCTGATACTAGCACAGGAACACTTAGTGATAGTAGAACAGAACTTAGTTCGTGGTTTCTCAGTGATGTCTTCCATAGCTCTTGTCCACCCAAGATTTCTGAGGAGCTGGAAAGTAATATCTTTGATGATATAGCCTCAAAGCAGAAGGATTGTAATTTATCTGTTGAGGAAATAGAAGACTTTTCTAATGTCTTAGAGAATCTCATTGCCAAGCTTAATCCAACTATTGAGCTCTGCTGGAATCTACATCATCGGTTGGCAAAGAAGCTGACTATTACATCAGCTCAGTGTTTTATGTACTCAAGATGCTTATCTTCAATTGTGCTGCAAGTTCAAAACACTCAGGAGAATGACAGTGAAAATTCTTGTGCGTTCAAGCCAGTTGACTGGTTTCCAGTTCATTGGAGGACTGGTCTAGAGGCACTTGCTGAAGTCATTATGAAGCTCCAGGAAAGCCATTGCTGGGAAGTTGCTTCTCTCATGCTTGATTGTCTACTTGGAGTACCTTGTTGTTTTCCGCTGGATAATGTTATCAATACCATCTGTTTGGTAATAAAAAGTTTTTCTTGCTGTGCACCAAAAATATCTTGGCGCTTGCGATCTGATAAATGGTTGTCGATGCTGTTTGCAAGAGGTTTCCATAATCTCCATGAGAGTGATGGGCATCTTGCTGATCTGTTTGTTACACTGCTGGGTCATCCTGAGCCTGAGCAACGGTTTGTTGTTCTTCAGCACTTGGGTAGATTGGTTGGCCAAGACATGCATGGAGAACCAGTTTTACAGTCTAATACCATTAGTTATAAGTTACTATCACCAGACTTAGTTCTTTCAGTTCCCGATTCATTTCTGTCTCTTGTGGTGTCAAGTACTTGGGATCAGGTGGTTTTGTTGGCATCATCTGATTCTTTATTGCCTTTGAAGACTCGTGCTTTGGCACTTCTTGTAGCTTATATGCCATATGCAGGCAGGCAGCAGTTACAATCCTTTCTTACTGCAGCTGATAGTGTTCTCCATGTTCTGGGAAAGGTTACATATCCAACATGTGAAGGTCCATTGTTACGGCTTTCATTGGCACTTTTTGCTGGTGCCTGCCTGTACTCTCCTGCTGAAGACATTTCCTTGATATCTCAAGATATATGGAGGAATATAGAGACCATAGGATTGTCAAGAAGTGGTATGTCCCTTTGTTATTTTGTGCAGTATAATAGAAATGTGACCAATGTGATACCTGTTCATTAATGTAACTTCTTTTCTTCTTCTCTCTGGTTTCCCTTATTTTGCAGAAGGCAAGCTTGGTGGTCTGGAGAAAAATGCATGTGAAGTCTTGTGTAGATTGAGAAATGAAGGGGATGAAGCAAAAGAGGTGTGTTCTGGAATTCAGCTAAGCCTTGGCAAATTTCCTGACTGCTCTTATAAACATATTGAAAGCTCTTATGGATAAAGGCAGAATATATCTAAAGAGTTCTAGCATATTGACTAGTCTTGCAAATTTTCTTCTCTCTTGAAGAGTTGAATTTAGCATTTCGTGTTTTTTAGCAGTTTAATAATTTATTGAGCTGTTTCTCTTGTGCAAGGTTCTGAAAGAAGTGCTCTCTAGAAATCCCTCAAAACAAGTAGACCCAGATTTTGGGAGCACCCGGGAATCAATTCTTCAGGTAAGATAAATGGTTAATTATGATAGCTTAGTGCAGCTCCTTGCACTGGTGAAGGATATTGAAACTCTATCTTCAATTAGGTTGAAGCAGCACTTTTAAGGTCCTGTCTTGATTACAATTACTTGATTAATCCAGAACTTTTTATAATAAATAACCATGTTAATCATCACTCAATATTTTTGCTTGCCTAATAGCCTGAGTTAATTGTTCCTTGCTATTTTTTACTTGCTAATTTTTTATAAGTCAATTTATACAGGTCCTTGCCAACTTAACTTCAGTTCAATCGTGTTTTGATATGTTCTCAAAGAAAATTGACCAAGAGGCCATGGTAAATATGTTCAACCATTGCATGTATGTTGTGTTTTTACATCCCAACTGACAAGATGGACTTATTTAATCTGAATATTTTGTAGGAACTAGAAGAGGCTGAAATAGAATTAGAAATTCTTCAAAAAGAACATGCAGTACAAGAATCATCAAAAGATTCCAAAGAGGAGAGGGATATTCCTTGGATAACTGGTGATGATTATCATCCCGTATAGTCTTATGTTTCTTATTAGCTGCTGAAAATGAAAATCTACTTCTGGAATGATTTCTTTCTTACTGCTGTTATTTAATAGTCTTCCAACCTTTAATTGTCCAGCTTCTGTGAAAGAGGATAGCCGCCTTCAGGAAATCAAGGATCGCATTCGCTCCCTGTATGTACTTTGTTTTATTTTCCGCTATAGTTTGGGATAAGAAATTCATTGAAAATAGGAAAAAACTGTAATGTGGAATAACCGCAAACTACATAATTGGCATTCATTGACTGGACAATTAAATTCATATCATGTTTGTGATGCTCATTCTATTTATTGCTTAGATGTTTCATGGTTACATGGATTCAGTTTAATACTGTATAGCCTTTTTAACATTGTTCATTCAGGAAGTTTATAAGACAAAGTAGAAGAAGTATTTTGACAAGATGTTGTTAACAGTCATTTACATCATGATTTCTGTTTATGGTGTTTCAGTTTCAGCCAGAGTTAGTTATAAACCTGCAAGAACATTGTCTGGTGAATGCCACAAAAAGGGACTTTGTGCTCTACTTTTCTAAACCATATAAAATATCCATGTGTCTTGAAATGGTTTCCACTTTCTATTGTTTTGTTCACAAAGTGCAACATCTTGTGTATTTTCGAATATTAGCATGCAGAGTAGCTTGATTTTACATTTTTTGTTTTCCTCAACAAGCACCAAGACCCTGTTGCTGAACAAGTGACAAATTCCCATAATGTTATGTGCTGATCCGTTGTCATCTGTTTAATCAGAGAAAAGTCCAAGCTCCAAGAAGACATAGTAGCCCGCAGGCAAAAGAAGCTTCTTGTGAGACGTGCTCGTCAGAAATATCTAGAAGAGGCTGCTATACGAGAAGAGGAACTTCTGCGTGAACTTGATAGGTTTACATATGTTCATAAATTGGATCAATTCAATGGAGAGGACATTGAGAGAGAATTGTCACTAACAGCTAGCACTCAATGTGTTTTCAGTGAAAAGGCTGCTGAAGCAGAAAAGGAAATTGAGAGACAGCGGTTGCTGGAACTTGAGTGCGCAAAAACTAGGGAGCTCCGACACAATCTTGACATGGAGAAGGAGAGGCAAACACAGGCAAGACCCTTCCCAAGTCCCAATTCTTTCCCTATATGGAGATTTAATTAAACACGTCAAGAATTAGTTAGACCCAATATTGTGAACTCTTTTGGACAAAATGTTTTTTGCTCTGAAGTCTTGTTTCCTTTTTCTTTTTCCTTGTTTTCTGTCATGCCATCGTTCAAAGGTTTGGTGAGTATTGTGATCTTTAATGTCTTCCCTGTCCGTGTGTGCATGGGGAGGGGTAGGGGGATGGTTTGCCAAGGTCTTCCCTGGCAATGCATGTGTGATTGTTTGCCAATCCGCCCCATTTTTATAATGGTTTGATTTGCCCTTTACAAGATTGATTGTATGCTAATGAGTCATTGTTTCAACTTTGCTTGCAACAGTTTTTAAGATTTTCATGTCTTTAATGCTTTAGGAATGACATGTATTAGTCATATCATAAGTACAAGCAAATAACTTAAGTACATATTTGCATGTAGAGAGAACTTCAGCGTGAACTGGAGCAGGCTGAATCTGGACTACGATCATCAAGGCGTGACTTTCCTTCATCCACCCATGGCAGGTATATTTCATACACCATTTGTTAAAGCTTAGTGATATTTAAGGGAAACAATACACACATTTCCACGTCCTTGATTCTAATGGAGCAATGGATTGGAGGAAAAAGGAAGATTGAGGAAGAAAAGAGCATGGATCAAAATCATAGTTCTTGTAGAGCTTCCTGGTCCTCTATTGCCATACAGTTTCTGTAAGAATCAAGAGGCACCACTAGAACTGATGGAAATCGGTCTTCAGTACTTGCTTGTAAATTATTTCCGGAACCCTTTTTTGCAAGATGACCAATGGGTAGTACCTTTAAGAGTAACTGCACTGGCAAAATACATTTTGAAGTACAATGGTTTGGTGCAAATCTGAACAGACAGGTTCTGTGAATGAAATTTATCCTGAACTCCTTCAGCTAGGTGCCTTGCAAAGTCACACCATAACTTCCCTGCTTTTTCCATGCACATCTCCAGCTTGTTAATTTCCTTCTGTATTAAAACCCTAGTCTACTTAATATTCATTAGAGCAACCATGTGGCAATCTACAAATATGAAGCTTGTCATTGGTCTGTGCCCAAAGGGGTTTGGTTGCTTTGACAAATCTGAAGCTGGAATCACAACCTCCCTCAGCCAAACTCCCATGGCCTTTTTCTTGGATGAGGCATTTGGTTTCTGGTACTGCTCATTGTCACCATCGATTTGGAAAGCTTTCTGATTGGTCAACATGTCAGCTCTGATCAGGACTACCAGGGTCTTTAGTCACACTTTCACTTCTGCATTTGCTTCCCCACTCTTAATTTCTCCTCTCTTTTTCCAGCTATTCTAGACTAGCTGGACTGAATATTACAAATTCCAAACCGGGAAAAGGGGGGATCTCCACTCTATTAAATGTAGGATTTAATCTCCTATAAGAAAACTGAAAGTGATACCAGGTGTATGTTGTTAACTTTCAGTCAATGGCATAAGGCTGTTCTCCAAGGAAGTAGAACATGTCTAGTAAAGTGTCATTTGTAAAACCATAATCCTGTGTATTTCATGTGCCAAACCACAGAGTACTGAAGTGTATTTTGCCCATACCAATCCCTTTTTATTATAAAATTACCATTGTATCTAAGAAGCGCCTATTCCTTGACTAACAAGGTAATACATTGGGTGGGTGTTGAGAAAGTTTTTTACTAGCACGTTTGACCTCAAGTTTAATGAGAGCTGTACTTTTTTATTGACTAAATGGTTTTGGTAGGAGGGCAAGTTTCTTCAACACTTGCTCATCAAATCTCAATTTTTTAGGCCTCATTGACGAGTGCGGAAGGAACTGCCCCCTCAAGATCAATGATATTAGATTATCATTTTTTTTCCTGTAGCAATCAAGAAGAGCTCTTTGTGATTCTGTTATTCCAAATGCGTTATGAATGACCAACTGTATATAGTTCTAACAAATCATTATCATTCAATCTACCATATATTGCAAAATGTTTGCTTTGATAAACTTTTCCTTAATGAGAAAATGGAAGATTTATAGAACTAGATGATATGGTGGTGCAACCTTAGCGCCAATAATTTTGACTGCTGCGTTTTCTTTTTTTTTTTGAAAAAATTCTGTCTGCAGTCGGCCTCGGGATAGGTACCGAGAAAGGGAAAATGGAAGATCAAGTAATGAAGGGAGTGCAAGAACAAATGCTGGCAGCTTGCAGCCTGATACTGCCACTAGTTCATCAATGGCTACGCCAGCTATTGTGTTGTCTGGCTCTCGACCATTTTCAGGCCAGCCACCAACCATTCTTCAATCTCGTGACCGTCAAGATGATTGTGGCAGTAGTTACGAAGAAAATTTTGAAGGAAGCAAGGACTCTGGCGACACTGGCAGTGTTGGGGATCCAGATTCGATAACAGCATTTGATGGGCAATCTGTTGGATTTGGGTCCGCACAAAGGCATGGATCTAGAGGGAGTAAGTCCAGGCAGGTGATGGAGCGGAGAGAGGGAAGAGAACGAGATGGAAGACGGGAAGGTAAGTGGGAGAGAAAACATTCATGACTAGTGACCTGCTGAGTTAGATGTAGGTTTAGGATTAGTCAGTGTATATACATCGAAGGTTTTCATTTACCGTTACAGATTGACACTGCATCTGATCCACCATGGGAAAAGTGGATGAATCACGTAATGTATCTCTTAAAAAGAAAATTTACCGATGGAATCATCACAAACAGTTGTAGCTCTTACTTCAGTGATTTAAACGAATAGAAACAAACAATGTTTTCAAGCACTTCTCTCTCTGTAATATTGGAATCTTGTCTTCGTCAGAAATTGAAAGAAAGATGGAACAGAGTTAGATGTAGGTTATTTTTTCTTATGAAGACATGTTGTGTTAAAAAATGAATAATGTTAGCTTTCCAGCAGATATAAATCCTGCCCCAAGTCCAGCTTATGTGTTAATGAGTTGCTGTCAAGTAACAAAATAGGAAAAAGGCTGCTGATAAAATAAGTGATGGTGGAGAAATTCGATGTAAATCTTACTTTGCTTTTTGTAGCTTAGAATAACCTTCCCCAA
>Ga0325400_1001681_pt1 | contig 18581 bp, 14 predicted proteins | sample PopdelMetagenome_2_FD_205662 | JGI IMG/M metagenome (GOLD analysis project Ga0325400, IMG submission 205662) | Populus deltoides microbial communities from Bellville, Georgia, United States - Xylem-PdKOR-R1 | ecosystem: Host-associated > Plants > Phyllosphere > Stem > Wood/Secondary xylem... | reverse complement strand
ACCATTGCTTCTCTATGGTTATTTTCCTAGTAGAGAATAGATATATTGGGACCATTCCCAAAAGCCCCTAGAAGAAGACAACTCATTTTGGTAATAGTTGAATATTATTTTTGGTTTGAGTTCCCCTGAACATTGATCACTGATAATGAAACCTAATTTGATAACAAAAATATGAGGGATCAATGTCAAAGGCTTAAGATTAAGCATTGATTCTCCTCGACCTCACTTCCATCGACAAATGGACAAGTTGAGCTCACTTATAAAATAATATTGAATGGATTAAAAAAGAAGATAGAATGGGCTAAAGGAGAATGAGGTCAACTACTAGATGAGATTTTATAGGCCTACAAGACTATGAAAAAGACTTCCACAGGAAAAACACCATTCTTTCTAACATATGACACAGAGGTCGTAATCCCTACTAAGATGGGATGCCTCAATCATAGAGTATTATTTTTCTTCATCAATAACAATGGTAAAGAGATGAGGGCGAACTTGGACTTGATTGAGGAAGTTAGACTTAGTATAGCAATTAAAAATAAGGCATTTTGATACCTAGTCTCTCAATACCACAATGCAAGAGTAAAAAACAAAAGATTTAAAGTGGGAGACATGACATTAAGGAAATTGAAAGAACTGGTAACTCTTAAGGTTAGACTCATTAAGTTTAATATGTATTATTTATAAGATGAATAATGAAAAGTACTTTCCTATGCATGACACTCAAATCATTTAAAGATGTATTTTTGTTCAATCTCTCGCATCTCTAATTAGCCATGTATCTTCAACGAGTATTATATCTCCTATATATCTCAAATTTGATATATATATATATATATATATATATATATATATATATATATATATATATATATATATATATATATGTTTCATTGCCTTGGTTTTGGAACTAAAAATTTTTTCAATGAAGTTTTCTCCATATTAATCTCCATATCTCCATGCAATCTCCAAGGTTTTATTCTCCTGGTTAAGTCCTCCAAGTTAATATTTGATTATTTTCTCCTTACTATCTCTAAGGTTTTATTCTCATAGTTAAGTCCTTCAAGTTAATGTTTGATTATTTTTTCTATGATTAATTTTCATATCTCCATATAATTTTCTTCAAGGTTTCTCTTCTGACTTTTTTTTCCCAAGGATAATTGTTCTACAAATTAAAATATTCTCTAAATAGTCAAAGACAGACTGAGATATATAATAGCTCAGGTCAGACTAAGTTAAACATTACCTTGATCAAACCAAGCTAAACATGTAGCTTAGTTAGATAGCCCAATCAAACCGAACTACATTTGTAGTTCGGTCTCAACCAAGCAATACGATCATTCTTACCCAACTTAAAATTTTTCTTCAAATTGGATTATTTTTCTTCAATTTGTACCCTAGACAATTTCTCATGAAACTATTAATCTTCAAATTACACTTAGTTTATACTCCAAAAATAGATAACCAAATGATAAATTAAACTTCCTTTAATTCATTATCAAAACATACACAACACAATACTACATGGTAAATACAAAAACATTACATAATAAAAATATAATGCCAAACACATCAAATAAAATACAAGTACTACTTGTGGTCTCCTACTCTTAGTCTAGTTCATCAAACAAATATTGACCTTCAGAGGTTATTATAGCTCTCCTAGGTTGAATCTCATTAAAAGAAGGCACATTGCTATGAAACAAATAAGAGAAATCTATATTAATGTTCTAAGAATTGTTTTGGAAGTGAACGTCTCCCATCATGTCAACCAATCCGTCCTCCACTATTATTTTTAATGCGGGATTGTTGTTGTAAGTAGTCTCAAAGTCATATGGATTTTCTCTTAATACCTGGAAATGTGAACATTCTGCTTGTAACCAAGTCATATCACCCTATACCTTAGCAAGTTCATATTGCACACCAACTACTGCACACATCAGAAAATGTATTTTCAAACTCTTTAATTCTCTTCTTAAGACTAACCACTTCTTGTTTGGACTCCACAATAACAACATTAAAGGACGCAAGCTCTGTATAGAGAGCATTTCTTTATATGTGTAAGGAGTAATAGGTAGACTATAGTTCACGAAGCCTCTCTTCTATATGAGTTTGTCTCTCCTTGCAAGTTATAATCTCTTGATAAGCTAGCATTAAAGATTTGGTTATCTGCTCATGTTCTTCTTCCCATCTCTAGAGAGCTAATACTTGCATTTGGAAATTTTGGAAGAAAAAAAAAGAACCTTCTATTAGTAGTGCTAAAAATAGTAAATGATAATAATAAGGATATCAATATCTTCATACTCACATGGAAAGCTACAAACATGTTATTGGCCAACTAATGGGACAACCACCTCCTTTAAATTGGTGTATATCCGGGGAAACTAAGATATTCTAGCAAAACTATCTATATTTTAACCATGGCTATCTATAGTCGAAGGATTATCCCCAAATATAGAAGTTATAAAGTCTCTTTCTATTAGTATAAATTACCTTTCTATGAGTTTAAAATCCCACTAAAAAAGATTTTTTAGGTTGGGAACCACAACCACTGGTTGTTCTATAGCAAAAAAAAATTGGGGTAAATGGCTGGTGAAACCAAAGGAAAGAAGAAGAAGAAATACCAAAAATGGTGTTACCACTCAAATTTACATGAGTATTAATGAGACATATTGCAACATGCACAAGACTTGGTGGGGGTAACAACATGTACATGGCTTGAAAGTGGACTTGGCATGGGTGTCATTGGCATAAAAGAACTAGGAATAACAGGTTGTTAACTATGTCTCTTCTTAGTCCTCCAATGCAAAGCATATCTGCTCCCAGCAGTTTCCATGTCAATATTAGTCTCCATCTCACCACTTCCTTGTTGTGATTCTCTTATTACCTCTATTTTAGGTTCAGGTTTCTTTGTTTTAGTCTAGTCTCCCTTCTAAGATTCCTCCTCTTAAGACTCTTTCCCCCATTGAGTATCCTTTTAATGATGATGACAACAACAAAGAAGAAGTTGGAGCTCATTACTCTTTCCCACATGTAAACAACATAGACAAATATTAGTATAACAGATATATTTCAAAAGCAAGGAAGATGAAAAATATCTCTCATACCATAAATATTGTAGCTTAGAAAATACCTTTTAGCCAACCGAAGAAGGTAGTATTGACAGTTATCAGCAAAATTTCTGAAGACATTCTCCTTATTTGGGCATAAAGAAGGAGCAATATTATATATGACAGATACCCTCCAAACCAAAAAAACATCCCAACACCTTTTTAGAAGACGTTATTGAACCACTATAACCTTTTATTAACCAATCATTCATCTAATTTTTTATTGACAGTGATTTACCTTGAAAAATATCGTTCAAGGGATGTCATATTCTCCCCCTAGAAAAAGTATAAAACCATATCAACCCTTTCTTACCCTAAAAAGAAGTAGATAAATTATAGCAATATATAAACAAATCAACAATTGGGACTTGATCTTTAAGTCTTAAATACTTATAAAAAGTTATTAGAGTCATCCACTCATTTGGAAGCAACTGGCTCACACACAGGTTGTAGTAGAAAAATATATCTCTAACAAAACTAGACAAGGAAAAGAAATACCCAAACTTAAAAATACACATAGGTGTTGTGATCTCAAAATTTCCAATTGTTGCCTCAGGTGTCCTACTTATTCTTTCATGTTTATGGTTAGTTGAGTAATAATATTAATGTTTACAAAACCTCTATATGGGTCTAAAGGTTAGGTTTGGCTAGTTTGTTGTCTAGAGGATAGATGCCTCTTATCACCTTGATGAAAAGGTCCAATTGTTAGGTTCCCAAGTATCATACATGCGACAGAAACAATAAAACAAAATTATTCAAAAGTCCCTAAGATTTTGTTAGATAGATCTAGAATTGTTTAGAGATTTATTACATGAAGATCTGATCTTCTTTGACTTTTAATAGTTCTTTAAAGAAAGGGTTGTTGCAAACCATAAGTCGTCTAATTGTTCATTCTCCAATGGTAATCCACATGAACCACCAGTGAAAAATCTCCTAAATTTCTATTTAGGATTGTTATGCCTATAGTGTTAGCTCTTTATTCTGTGACTTGTATAGTTTTTCTGTCTAACAAACAACAACTAAAAAAATAAGAGGCGTATCTTACTATTTATAGAAAAATCTGAAAAATCCTATAAATTAGCAAAATATCAATTTGCCCCGTGAATAATATTCATATTTTAATTTAGGAAAATTTTATAAATTAACTCAATCAAGTCCCTACTTGATTTTTCTAGGTCTAGAAATATAATCCACGTATTAATTATATTCTAGTCTTTAATTTCTAAAATATATTTTAATCAAGTTATACTTAATTAAATCATCTCAGTTTAATTTCTGACTAATAATTCTTAATGTGTGTGACTCATTAGGTTCCTAATATGTTGGCCCAAATATAAATTATAATTCTAATTAAATATAATTAAATAATTTAATTTATTATCAATTCAGCAATTAATTAATTTATATTTGAAGATCATGTGCAACATCTAGCAACGTGTCATGATCCCTTAAATATTAGAAAAGTCATTAGTGGTTTGACTTAACATTTCAATGACTGGTTTCTCGGTATAATTAATATCCTTGCATCAATAATTTTTTTGATTTAGCATTAAATTATAGAGTATGTCTACCATGTTAAATCATGTTTGTTCTTTACTTAGTAGTCATTGATCATTTGAACAAGATTTGAAACTCTTTTCAAATCTCATTCCACATTGGCCAAGGACTTCTCAGTCAATACTATTTGAGAACATATGGAACAAATTTTGTAATTCACCTAGGGTGAGGAATCATTTCTTGATCACTCAAGTACCTTCATATAGTTCATGTTATATCCAATATCTACCCCTACGTTACCTCTATTAAGATAACATATAATAGAATCAAAGCATAACATTCTATATATAAGATAACTTAGTGATCTCAAGTTTAAGGATCACTTGCACAATCATCATGCGGGCCTTTATATAGAAATAGGTGATCTTTCCATATGGAATTCTCATGCGGATTAGTTCAATGTACATGTCTTATGACAAGCACCTACATATTAGTTATAGGTATCATTTATACCTCAACTTATGAGAACAACTGCTTCCTTTCATAAAGAAAAGAACATAATATGTATCATTCTATACGACTCTAATAAATATTCAGTATTTAAGAGAGCATCACAAGGAACATTTTAAGAACAATGCTTTAATGTAATAGAAATCTCATAATTATTTGCTTAGCATTTTTGTCCCATGAACTTTATCTTTACTCTAGATTCATGAATCTAATATTATATAAATATTAAAGATAAATTAAGCCTTTATTAATAATAAATATGTATTTACATGAATATAATAATGTCACATATAGGCAACTGATTGGCTACAGGGCATATTAAACTAACACCAACTCCTCTATTTCCACCAGTAGAATGGGAAGGTTTAGCTCCTCCACTTCCACTGGTAAAAGTTCCAGCTCTAAAGTCTTCTATACCAAAAGTTTTTCAATCCAGACAAACATTTAAAAGCAAGTAGGAAAAAAAAAGTAAGGTTCCTCACATTTCTTTGCACACTAAGGGTTTAACCACAAATAATTCAAAAGAAAGAAGAATACGATTATGAAGAAAATGAGAGTACTAGCTATTTATAGCAGTGATTCTGCCGACAACCATTATCATGGTGAAATGATTCAAGCATAACCATATGGAATAGTGAAGAGGTGGACCAAGATTCCTGACACAATTGTTATTATCATGTTATCATGGTGGATCAAGATTCTGTTAGGTTCCTGAAATTCATACACGCAGTGAAAATGATAAATTTAAAAATTATTCAGAAGTCCCAAGGACCTCGTTAGACAGATCTAGAGTTGTTTAGAGTTTATTATAAGATTACCTGAAGATTTGAACTTCTTTTCGGCTTTGAATATATGTTTTACGGCTAGGTTGTCGCAAACCACAAGTCGTCTAATTGTTCTACCTCTAATGGTAATCCACACGAACTACCTGTAAGAAATATCTAAAATCCCTATTTAGAAGAGAGTGACTTAGTAAGCCTAGAGTGCTAGATCTAATTTTGTGTTTACGTAGTTTTTTTGTAGAAACTATTTGACATAACTTTTCTCTATATTCTAAAATAATAAGTATATTTATAGGGAATCCTAAAAACCCTAAGAATGAAAAAAAATATCAATTTACCCTTTAAATAATATTCATAAATTATTTAAGGATAATTTCTTGAATTTAATCAATCAAGTCCCTACTTGATTATTCTAGAACTAGAATTATAATCTTTGAATTAAATACATTATACTGCTTAATTTTTAAAATTATTTTCAATCAAGTCACACTTTAAATTTTTTATCTCAGTTTAATTTCTTATTAATGGTTCTTAATGTATATAACCTATTAGGTTCCTAATATGTTGGATCAAATATAAATTATAATTCTAAATAAATAGAATTAAATAAATTAAACAATTTAATTTATTATCAATTCCATAATTGATTAATTTATATTTGAAGATCAAGTGCATCATCTAACTATGTGTCATGATCCCCCAAATATTAGGAAAGTTATAAGTGGTTTGACTTAACCTTTCAATGACCGGTTTTTCAGTGTAATTATTATTTCTTCATCAATAATGTTCTGATTTAGACATTTTAGTATGAAGTGTGTCTGTCATGTCAAATCACATTTGTTTATAATATTATAGTCATTGATCATTTAAATAATATTTGAAACTCTTTTCAAATCTCTTTCCACCTTGCGTAAAGATTTAACAATCAATAATATTTGAGAATATGTGGAATATTTTCTCTAATTCACCTAGGGTAATGAATCCTCTCTTGATCACTCAAATATCTTCACATAGTTTATGTTATATCCAATGTTTGTCCATTTATTACCTTTAACAGGATTACATGTAATCGGATGAAAACATAACACTTCATATATAAGATAACTTAGTGATCCCAAGTCTAAGGATCACTTACACAACTATCATATGAGTTTTTTTATAGACACAAGTGATATCTCTATATAGAGTTCTTATACAGATTAGTTCAATGTATATATTATCTGACAAGCATCTATATATTAGTTTTAGGTATCTCTCATACCTCAGTTTAACAGCTCTAATAAATGTTCATTATTAAGAGAGCATTGATTAGGAACATTTAGGAACAAAACTTTGATGTAATAGAAATCTCATAATTATAACATCTTTATAATTTTCTTTACAAATTATTTTTGTTTCATGGACTTTATCTTTACTCTAAATTTATTTATCAAACATTAAATTCATAAATTAAATATAAATAAATATTAAAGATAAATAATATCTTTATTTAATAAAATTAAATATGTTCTACATGAATAAAATAATATCAAATATAACCAACTGATTGATACAAACTAACAAACTGATTGATACAAACTAACAAATTCTCATAGCCATATGCACAACCATAAGAAAGGTGTCGCAAGATTCCTGACATAATGCATTAATGTCACTGATGTTCATTGTAAGTTCACGCCTTTGAAAATTTTGTGTATTATTGGTTTCTTCCCCTTAACCTTAGTTATTTACCCATCCCACCACCTTTCTCTCTCTTTTTCTCTCTCTCCTTTTATTTTTATCACTTGTTTAGGCTACCACGTCAAGTTGTACAAGCCATACTTCATATATAATTACCACCTTTTAGGGTGAGCTACTGATGACATGAGCAAATTATCATGTAATGGGGTAAGCTATGTATTAAAACTGTCACTTTACCAAGTAACTTTGTAATTTTTCTAAGAAAAGCTATATATCCTCAAGTTTAGGGGAGAGAGAAGGGGATTTTCTCATTTTTAATTCAGAAAAAAATATCTATCTTTTATCATTCATTTCTCTTACATAATATCCACGTGAAAAACTTTAAATTAACTCTAACATTGGAGAGTTCTTTTGCATGTAATACTCACTATCTTAACCTTTTCTCTGCAAAGGGTACTGGTAAAGATGAGAAGGAAGCTCTTATTGTGGATGGCAAACTCTCTAAAATTGGCACTAAGCGTAAGTTATTTGCTTTGTTTCTTTCTTGTTTTTTTATTATTATTATTTTTTTTTATCAAATGTAAGTGTATAAAAAGATCAAAAATATACATTGCTAGAAAACCAACAAGTCCAGATAGAAGATGAACAGAAAGGGAACATGCTCCCTTAGAGACCTATACAACAAGCCACTGAAAAGAGAATCAGCAGGGAAACAGACAATGGTTATGAGAGGAACCAAAAACTAGAAGGTTCCTAGCCTAACACAAAGCAAAAGACAGGAGAATGGAGCAGCCGGATAACCACAAATAGGGCGTCCAAGAAGTAACAGAACAACCAAAAGCGAGCCATGCAAGGTCAGGCACAACTTAGAACTGCATTAAAGAACCATCAAGCCGATGATCACGAAGGCAGGCTGCAAGCCGCTGAAGGAGGAGACGGCTACAGCAGCAACAATAGAATAGTACATGCCCAGCCCAGCCGAAACAATTGAAGCCATGCACAGGAGACAGTTGTCCAAAGCACAGCCAAAAAGAAGGAACCGAAGTCAACAACAGCCAGCAAGTGGATCTCCAAGAAATCACAGCCACATGCAAGAGCATGCAAATGAATTCCTGCCACACAGCCATAGAACAAAGCATGGCCAATCAGAGCACGCCAACCCATCCAAGATAAAGGAGAGAGTTATTAAGGCTGGGACGTAACCCCTTGCATGCACCATGTAGAAGAAATAGAAACCAGCCTGATAATGAAGCTGCAGCTCCCCAAGGACACTGTTGAGCAATAAAACCCCGATCTCGCAACAAGAAGGAAGAATCACAGAAAACCCATAGCTCTGGAACAGTAGGCAACCAAAAACTAGCCAAACCCTTCAAATCACCAAATCCACAAGAAGCCACAAATACATCCCTGGCCAGTATATTCTTCGTTCCAGGGAGAGGACTCTAAGCATCAAGCAGCCACAAACAGCCCAACCAGGAAGAGGACTCATCCACTGAAGAAATCACCAAGGTACCTGTATGAGGGAATGATCCTTCTCATGAAAGTGGAGGATCATGTCGAATATGATTTGAAACTTCCGAAAGAAGAGGGCAGGTGAAGCGCACTTATCATCAAAAATTCTTTTATTTCTTTCCTCTCAGATCAGGTAGACTAGAACACAGAGAGAAACTCGTTGCATTTTAGCAACCAAGTTCTTCTTTTTTGCAGGACAAACCTTGAACTGCACTATTGAGGGTAGACATACGCCTGCTAAGTTTTAACCAAGATTTCACCATGCTCCACAGATTGAATGTCCAGGTACAACCAAAAAACAAATGCTCATGACTTTCCTCTGCCTGCCTGCAGAACACACACAAAGTGTCAATGGGAATGAACCTCAGGCGGTCCTTAGTGCGAAGCTTCCCAAGAATGGCCAGCCATAAGGTGAAATTATGTCTTGGAAGGGCCCATTGTTCCCAAACAATCTTGTCCTAGTGGACTACTGGACTTCGATGCCTGAGGGAGGCATAAGCATTAGAGGTGAAGCCACCTTCATTCTGTTCCCAGCCTGCCATTAAATCAATAACTTGTTGATGTCCTCCGTGCAGCTCATCAAGTTGGTTTTTGAGGAGGATGAGTGATTTCCACAGCGGTGAGGAAGTTCTTGGAGTAGGGGCGCTCCAAATGGAGTGTGTGGGTAGATAAAAATGATGGATCCATTTAATCCAAATGGAGTCTTGCTTCAGATGGATGTTCCAGAGATGTTTGGCAATAAAACAGTTGTTACTCACTTGAATATCGAGCAGGCCCAAACCTCCTTCATTCTTCGGGAGACAAACAGTTTTCCATGCCACAAGGGCAGCCTTGCTTCTACAAGAATTACCTGTCCATAAGAAGTTTCTGCAGAGGCAGATGATTTGTTTGATGACAGCATGCGGCATAGGGAAGATACTGACCCAGAACTGGACCATCCCATATAATACAGATTTAATAAGTTCAAGTCTTCCTGCATAGGTGAGATGCTTACCCATCCATCCTTGAATAGCAGTTTCTAGTTTGTGAATGAGGGGGGAATACTGGCTTGCAAGGAGCTTGTGAGGGCTGAGAGGAACTCCAAGGTATCTGAAAGGGAAAGCACCTTTAGAGAATCCAGTGTCTATTAGAATGGTTTGCTTCAATCTAGCAGTTACACCACCAAAGAATATTGATGATTTAAGATTATTAATATTCAAGCCAGACATTTTCCCAAAGAGCTGCAATTGCTGAAGGAGCACCTCAACTGAGCTCCTGTCCCCTCGACAAAGTAGAATAATATCATCAGCAAAGGAAAGATGAGTGAGACCAAGCTCCTTGCATATTGGGTGGAACCAAAAAGCAGGATTCTGAGATGCTAAGCTCAGCATCCGAGAGAGGTATTCCATGCAAATGATGAAAAGGTATGGCGATAGAGGATCCCCCTACCTCACTCCGCACCTACCCGGGAAAAAACCAAAGAGCTCTCCATTGACAGCAACTGAATAGGAAGCTGTTTCAACACAAGTCATGACTAGGTGAACAAACCTGTCACGAAAGCCAAGAAGGAGAAGCAGATGCCGCAGAAAAGGCCATTGAACAGAGTCAAATACTTTTCTAAAATCAATTTTTATGAGGCATCGTGGGGAGGCCCGTTTCCTTTCATAATGCCTGAGCAGCTCCTGTAAAAGATTGATATTGTCACCCATGCGGCGACCATCGAGGAAGGCATTTTGCATGGGGCTGATAATGCCATCAAGGACACGCCCCATTCTGTCTGCTAGAATTTTGGAGATGATCTTGTACACTACGTTACAACAAGAAATGGGTCTAAAGTCACTGGCATTAGAAACCTGAGCAGCTTCGGTACTAAAGCTATGATAGAATGATTTATCTGCTTAAGAAGTTGACCAGATTGGAAATAGCCTTGCACCGTAGCATATAGGTCTGGACCAACCATGTCCCAAGATTTCTTAAAGAAAAAAGCAAAGTAACCATCCGGGCCCGGGGATTTGGTGTCACCAATGCTGAAGAGGGCTTTTTTAATATCATCAGAAGAGACATTGGCTAGCAAAAAAACATGCAAGGAGGAATCTACACAGGGACCACTGTGAACAACAGACTCATCCAAAGGGGATGTAGCACGCGAAGTACCCAGCAGCTGCGTGAAGAAGGTGACAAAGACATCCCCTACCTCAGTTGCTGAAGATGTGAAGGAACCATCACTACGGTGAATCGCAGGAATGTAGTTCTTCTTGTGCTTTTGATTCATCAAGGCATGGAAAAAGCTAGTCCCTCTATCACTGTCTTTAAAAAAATTACATTTCAGTTTTTGACTATAGAACATTTTCTCCAAAGATTTAAGATTAACAAGCTCCAGACGAAGCTTATGGTCCTGGTCCAGCAAGAGTACGTTATCCCTATGGTCTTGAAGCAAAGATTGGTGTTGTTCCAGTTGAACTTCAGCTCTGTGGACTCTCTCCGAGATATGGCCAAAATGAAGGTTGTTGAGCTGTTTTAAGGGGCCTTTGAGGAGCTTTAGCCTCCTGCATAGAACATACATTGGGGAGCCATAGACCTCAGCATGCCAATGCTCCAAGAGGAGAGATTTATAGTCATGATGCTCAACCTATATGTTGAAAAACTTGAAGCTAGCTCTCTTTGGCTGATACTGGGGTCCAAGACAAACTGTTATGGAAGAGTAATCAGAGAAGGTACCCGGGTTGCTAAAATGGACATAAACAAATCATTGAGAACTCAACCAATGAGGATTAACCAAGACTCTGTCAATCTTGCTCCAAATCTTCCTATTGGTCCAGGTGAAGTGACTACCAGTGAAGTTGAGGTCAGAAAAACCTAACTGAGAACAACAGGATCTGAAATCAGCAACTTCATACGAGGAGACAAGCTCTCCATTATGTTTATCCTCTTGAGACAAGAGAGAGTTGAAGTCACCCATGATAATCCAGGGAGAGTTTGAGTTCCATTGCCGCAAGTCTGTCCAAAGAGCTCTGCGAGCAATAATAGTGTTATAGCCATAAACAAAAGTTGCAGTAAAAGAACAGTGATTCACCAAGCTACTGATGGTGACATGAAGACCCTGGACAGTAAGATCAATAAGCTCCACCTTAACAGTAGAAGGTTCCAAAAAACCAAAATACGTGCAGTGTTAGATACTGCAACATTAGACAAAAACCTCCAATTCCTAAGCCGGAGTTTGTGCATGAAAGACACAGCAGAAGAAGCCAGCTTGGTTTCAACAAGACTACAAACATCTAGTTTATTCTTCTTCATGAGGCTTACTACCTCATGTTGCTTGAGAGGACTGTTGAGCCCTCTCACATTCCAGTAGTAGATCTTCATGAATGAGAGGGGGTGGGAAGTAACCCCTCGCCCCTGTTAGGGACACCATCAGAGCGTTGCTGAGCCCCCTTCCTTGGGGCCAAACCTTTTGAGCAGGATGAGGAATGACCTGAAGCACCAGAAACAACCACAGATTTGCCCTTATTTCCTCTAGAGCCAGCTAAAACAGAAGCTGGTGCTGAAGTGATGGAGGGTACAGGTGTTGGAGGTGGAAGCAGACAGTCACCTTGCGGCCTATGAGAAGCTCCTTGGGCTGAGCGAAGCTCAGTATGTGGGGATTCAGTGGAAGGTCGTGGGGTTGAAGGCTTGCGCTGCACTTTTCTACGCTGAACAATCTCCCATCCTCTAGTGGAAGTGCCATCAGCTTCATTATGAGAAACAGGCCCTGCTTCAACCTGTTTTGGAGAAGGAACACAATCAGCATGCAGATTTGCCTCTGATCGATCAACAACAAGGTTGCCTACTTGGGGCCCCAACCGGTGAAAAACAGAATCCCTTCCTTTTGGAGCTGGAGCTGGGGCAGGAGCCTGCTGCTGCCCGGGAACAGTAAGAGGTAGGGATTTTGTGCAAGTGGAAGTAAGATGACCAAGGATTTTGCAATGCTTGCAAAAACGATGAAGGGTTTCATACACAACTTGTTGATGAAGTAAGCTACCATTAGGCAGAGAAACTTCAATGAGTATGGCAGGTCAGACAACAAATTAACTTCCACCAGCACCCTGGCATAGGAGAGCCTAGATATTGTAGAGGTAAGCATGTCACTTTGAACGGGCTTGCCAAGAACACTAGCGATCTTAAATAAACACTTGATGGACCAACACTTGAGTGGAAGATTGGGAAACTTAACCCAAACTGGAATAGTATGCATGTCTGAGGAAGAGAAATCAAAATATTCTGGCATTGCCCGAAGGATGAGAGGCCGCCCATAAATAAGATAAGGGCCCTCAGATAAAACATTCAGTTTGTCTGCTTCAGTGGCAAATTTAAAGATCAACCAACTAGAGGCGTGGATAGTTAAGGAAGCCTCACAGTGCCAAGTTGTGGTAATAAGATGTTGTATGGCTTTAAAGCTAGGGGAACGGCCAGCAATGTACCCACCAAGACATAACTTCCAATAATCACATTTAGTGTCCAGATCATCATCAACCAAATTACAGCCTCTAGTTTCAGTGAAATCAGAATAATGAAGAAGTTTAGGGCACCTGGTAGTATCACGGTTGGACATGAAAAGATGACGCCAAGTGCTAGAGGAAGGCTCAGGACCGGGACTTGCGGTGGCTGTCAAAGGGACATGGGCATCCATAGGAGCCTTCAGGGCAGACAGGGCTGGAACAGCAGCCAGAACAGAATCAGCACATGAGGGGGAAAGAACAGGGGTCGGCGGTGTGACCACAGGAGGGGCAGAAGGACCAGGAGGCACTGCAAACACTGGTGTGGTGAAGAATTTGGAGCCCCCCTCATAATCCTCTTCAGATGAATCAAAATCAACTTCCTCATCAACATCCGAACAATCTTCAACAAACACATGATTGATGCTAGGGGATGGATCAACATGATATTGGGACCCAGGGTCATGTGGGGGAGAGTGAAGACGAGGATTAGGATGAGGACAAACAGGGGCGAAGGTAACAGGCGGGCTGGAATTTGAATTTGAATTTGAGGGAACTGTAGCATGAACAGTACAGGGAGGAGATGAGGCAGCTAAAGCAAAAACAGTGGAATCATTGATAAGCTGAGAATCAGCTTGCATCTTTTGCTGTTTCAGACGGGATTTGTGGGACCCAACCTTCTTCTTTTTGTTTGCTATAACCAAAAGGTGCCAAGATTTACAGATTAAGAGACAAGGACGCAAACAGTGGAAGAGATCAAAGAACACGAGGGGAAAGCTTCAAAAAAAAGGAGAGCATCTCTCTCTAATTTCTCACTGTAGATCAAAAAACACTGAGAGCTCTTTCTTATTTTTATTTTTATTATTATTATTATTAGTAGTAGCGGTAGTATTGTTTTCTTTTTTCTCGGGAACTATCAAGAGATCAATGTAGCAGCTCATAGACTTGCATGCTTTCGTGTTTTGATCATAACACTGTTCTTTTCTTTTTATTCTATGGTGAAGATATCAATTGAGACTAAGTTTCTCTTCGAATAATTTAAAAAATGAACCCATATGGGTCTAATACATTTAGAAGAATTGAAGAATTTAAGGGAACTATAGCACTGTACTAAATGTTTAGTTTAATTTGAAGGAATTGTTTCTTCTCGAGGGGCGGATCTGACTCTGAAAGTATGTTTAAAAAAAAAAAAAAATTTTATTTACTTCAAATTAATATATTTTTTTATGTTTTTAAATTATTTTAATATGCTAATATCAAAAATAATTTTTAAAAAATAAAAAAATTATTATTTTAATATATTTATAAATAAAAAACACTTTAAAAAACACAAAAATCTAACACAAAAATCTAACTCAAGCTGAACTTCGAACAAGCAGTAGCAGACGACAGCATCAAGATAGCGACTTGCTCTGAATAAAAAGATGAAGGGAAACATTTGGTCTTTATGCATGCTGACATGTTTGATTTAGAAGACAAGAAACTAAAGACAGTACTAGGATTTGTCTCTTCAAGATGCGATGAAGGTTATCGGATGCCAAGATGGAATGGTCTTGGCTTCAAGAGGAAGCGGTCGATAAAAGAAAATGTCAGCTTGCTAAAGAAGATAAAAATAAATGGAGCCAACTCCCAATGTGCTAATAAATCTCTGTGTCTGCGTGTAATAAATGGAGCCAACTCTGGTATTGGTCATTTGATCAACCCTAGTGCTGTTGTTCCAGCTTTCTAGCACGAAATTGACAACACAACTCTGGTTTGCTTTTTCAAAATCTTTCACTTGAAAAAAAAAAAAAAGAGCACATGAAACCCTCAATTCGAATGAAAATATCAATCAATCAAGATTGGCTGGCGACGGATACAAAACAGATTTCGAAAATACCAATTGATTAATATAGAAACTAAGAAAGTACGACTTGGGATACAAAATTGGGCTACAAGTAGTTTAATGGTAGAAAAATCACTTTACTCGTCCCTTACCATGCTTTCCTTCTGCGCGTATTGTTGTACATTGGACTGGAGGTCCCTAACTTACCCTTTGATGCTGTCATCCAAAATAATATTGCCACGCAACAGCAATTGCAGCCATTAACAAGACTTTAAGTACTAATTTAGAATTTATCAAGGGTGATGATTCTGAAGGTGATTGGGAAGGCTCCTGTGATCTTCCTCTAAGCTTGGCTAACAGTCTGGACAGCAGTTCAGAAGGGCGACCGGTTTTTACAGCAGCAGCTGCAAATGGAGGAATGAAAGACAAAGATCAGGAGCCGAGTACATGTGCAAGTCGAGCCAATAGAAAACTGTTATTCAAAGATAGTGTCCCTTTTTAGATATTGGAAATGATTAGCTCAAAACAAATGTCTCGGGTCCACACATTTTAATGTGCGTTGATATCATCACATAATTAACATTTCAATTCAGCAATTTAAATTTTTTGTTGATTCACCAACATTTAGATTGTAATTATTGAATTAATTCAAGAGCGAGGGCCATCCATAGACCATATCTACAGACCATATTCCAGTGATCCTGCAACAACACAATTCAAGCCATGAAGTTACCTTTGCTTTTAAGAAGTCTTTCCTTCTCTCCAACCCGCTGCCGAAGTACATTGAGCAGCGATCCAAAATACAGAGCAAACACTGTACACGTGATAGTGATGACATTGTATGGCATGCTAAAATCAGGAGTTGTCAAAGGTACAAGTAATACTTCAGTGTACGAGAGAACAGGACTGCTTTCCTGCATCACAAATCTACAATCAATCCAATAAACTTGGATTGTCCAATATGAAGCACATTGAGAATCTCGAATATCATATCACCTGAAATTTAGACAGCATGGGTGATTCTCTCTCAGAGTCATTGCTAGGGAAATGCATACTTGCATGGAAGTTGGGAAAGCTTATTGCAGCTGATGGAATATCAAATCCTTGATTGGCATCTGGAGGGTATTCATCAATGTGCAAAAAACCCTGTTGACATATCATGAAGCAGTAGATAAGAAACACAATTCCAATGCAGCTTGGCTGTCTTAGAAACATCACAAGTCCTGTGCATGTGATCATTAATAACAGTATGTTTTTCCATTCTGCTAGACTATTACTATCTTTCTCTATGCGTTAGGTGCAACAGAAAATCATCACTATAGCAAGATTCAGTACATTGGAGCATTTAGATGACTTGATTCGACACCCTATGTTCATTGAGAAAGCTACTATAATGTGCTTTTAGTATCCAGCAGATTAACTAAAAAAAAGAATGTCCATTCAAAGCATTGTCCATGTCAAGTACATCAGGCAGAATCTGAGATTAAAAATAAACAAATCTTGCAGACAGGAAATTATAATCTATTTGCCCTTATCCACTGTTTCCATGGTTTGGCTTCCCAGAGGATGTTATTGACCATTGTACATATTTTATGACACTCGAATTCATTCACTGATCACTCTATAATTCCAAGTCAAACTTGAAAACATGAAGTGTTACGCATACCTTATCAAAATCTAATGTCAAAGCAGCTGATTTCACACCACAAGGAAGCTTCAGTACCATCTCCATCATACCAGGAGATATCTTGTCTTTGGAAGGCATAACATGTATCTTTTCCACAAAAGCTCCAACTGCCTTCAGTTGATCATCCACAAACAGCTGGAGAGAATGATAGTATACCCTGATATACCAAGGGACAATTTGGAAAATATTAACATGCAACTCACATCCATCACTAGCACTATCAGCACCCGGGGAACTGTCATTCAAATCTGTAGATTTCAACAAGATAGCAATTGCACCTCTTTCATTCCCGCTTCCCATCAAAAATCTAATAGCATGTAATGGAGCTTGTTGACATGACCATATTACAGGAAATTTCCATGTCAGGCCTAGATCAAATGGTTTAGAGTTGCTGTACTTGTCAACTGAAAATTCATAAAGTAAAGAGGAGCCTATTCCATGCCTACTATTTTCTTCTTTAAGTACCCTGTCTGGATTAACTGACAATTCAAAGTTGGCTTCAACATCATACCCTTCAGAGCCAATATTTTTCTCCAGTTCAGAAACTAGGCCTCTCTCAAGCTGAAGATATACTTTACTAGAATTAGCAAGAGCACATCTCCCATTGACTTTCCTACCAAAAATTGAACTCAAAGACCAGCTTGGTTGAAGATACGATTCACTAATATGAGTCAAGCTAGTTCTTTGACTACTGGGATGAAGAACAACAGTAAGTGTTTGTTCTAGAACAATGCCCGGATTCAACCCCTCAAGATCAGATGCATTTGAAGTCAAATGCAGTCGCTGAGAATGATAAAAACTTGTATAAATTGATGGCCTGTCCATTAAGGCAGAAAGCCCAGCATTATCTCGACAAGGAAGGAGCTTCAACCATGGAGTTAGGTTCTCAGTGCAAACAGCCTCACGGGGCAGCATACCATACCTCAGACTGCCAGAGGCTTGCCTAAAGCTCCACTCAGGGGCTGAATACATGGTAGATGACTCGAGGAAATTAATTGAAGCACAGAAAAGACCTGAAAGGGTATGGGTTAAATTCTTCCACGAAGCATCAACTTGCTCTTTAGGAACATCAAAGACAGCCCACAACTCAACTCCAGGAGGCTTAGCATTGTTGCTTGACATGGTGTCAAACCCACCCCAGCGTTCATAGTTCCACCGACCTTGTGTGAACGATAATTCCATTTCCTTGACCCGGAATTTCTCCACCTGTCCAGGTTAAACTTTCCACGATTTATATACACTACACTAGCTTCAATCCAGGAAGATATATATATTATTGACATAACATAAAGTCTACAATTGAAGGGGGCGGAGCAATTAGTTTAAGAAAAATAACACAAATTCAAATTTAACACTACAACCACTACTCCAAATATCACGTTTCACACTCTTCCTTTACCTTTTTAAAAAAAAAAAAAAACAAATCGTGGGAAGTGAGTCAAACAAAACTATTACCATCTGAGAAATGGCTTTAGGGAAGAGATGATGGTGGCGGCGGCCATTGGAATTGCAAGGAGGAGCTCTAGT
>Ga0325400_1001679_pt1 | contig 18581 bp, 7 predicted proteins | sample PopdelMetagenome_2_FD_205662 | JGI IMG/M metagenome (GOLD analysis project Ga0325400, IMG submission 205662) | Populus deltoides microbial communities from Bellville, Georgia, United States - Xylem-PdKOR-R1 | ecosystem: Host-associated > Plants > Phyllosphere > Stem > Wood/Secondary xylem... | reverse complement strand
TAAATTTCCTCATGGTGTTTTCTTAAGACAAAGTCACCAGCAAAAGCTAAATTAGCATTTGGAGAATTGGCATGCAAGATAGCCTCCCTTCATACAAATCCTTAGATTTCACCAAATCTCTATGTTCCTTTTCAAAAACAAAACGGAACACTTAATTTCACTCACGGGATAGGCAATAATATTTTGCAATTTTATTCTTAAGAAAATAATTAGCTTCATTTCATTTTGCTTATTGCCAAGATTGATGGTTTTCGAAATCACGCCTTTATTTTTTTAGTCACACTATCTTCATTATTTTTGGCACAATTAATTTTATTATTTTATTTTCTTAGTTGTTAAGATTTTTTAGATGTTGATTATTTTCAAAAGAGTTGAACATACAGTCCAATGAAAACATACATAATATTTTATCTAACAGTTATATTAAACTACAATTTGGCCAGATTGAGAAAGATTAAAGTTGTGAAGGGCTTAAGAGGCAACGGAAATAACCTAATCATAGAAGCTAGATCATTAAGAGTAAGAAATGATAGCAATGTTAAATTGCTTGGAACATGTAATTTGGCTAGTGGGAGGCAAGAAAAGAGGATCACGAAGAGTAGAAGAACATGTTTAAAGAGTTATTTTAAAGCACGCCTAACCCCAAACCTATTTATGAAGATCCACCTTTCTATGTGGAGGGTGTTGGTAAACACGAGGTTGATAGGGATCATGGGGGTTTGGTAGATTATGACAAACCACCACATCGCAAGAGATAACAAATGAACAAATTATAGATAAAAGTAAAAACCTATACCATCAATTGATATATGAACATAAAAAAGTTCCTTGATTGGATCATTGAATGTGATAGGGTTAAAAAATATGTGAGTATTATAGAAAAGAAGATGACAAAACTTGTCTTGTTTAAGCTAAAGAGAGGGAAGACAACCTATTATGTTATATATATATATATGTATGTATGTATGTATGTATGTATGTATGTATGAGGTAGATGATTCACAAAAAGGTTCATTCCTTTTGATTACAAGCAATATTTATTTAAATGGTATCAAGGTTAATCGTAAAGAAATAAATCCATCAACAAATATAACACCAAGTTTCAATGGCTAGCATAACATAATTGACTTCAGGAGAAAAAGAATTAGTAGGTGGTGAGTTTTTTAGGGGGATAAAGCTAGCAATCCAAGGAAGGATGTGAGTACATATGTTATTTACACTTACCAAGGCAAGCAATATAACATTAATGGTCGAGATACTAATGAAAAAAAAAGGCTGCCAATAGTGAAAGATTCAATTCTTTTAGGATGTTGTAGAGCAAAGTGAGTAAATTTAGTGTTATTGACAAGGAAAAAAACAATTTAAACTTCGTAGCAACCTCTTACTAAATAAGATGTTGGTAAAGGTAACAAAACTCTAAAAGGACAACTTGAAGTCACTAAACATGTTGAAAAACCAAAAACACATAAAGGATGAGATTTGAGGAACAAATTAAAGTTAGTGAATAGATTGAGATGAAACCGGTAGATAAAAAGTCTTAACAATTTGTTGAAATTGCTCAAGATATTGAAATTGATGTCAAAGAGGATTTAAGTATAGATGTATCATCCAAATCAAACATATTATTAAGAGGTTGGATCAATTTCCTAAAATTACCAATACAAATATTGGTTAAGACATTATTGTTAGGGATACCCATACACATAAATTAAAGTTGCCATCATCTTAAAAGATATTTAAATATGACCTTGACATTTTAGTTTTTAAGAAGTTTTGCGTAAATTAAAAAAATTATATAAAATTATATTTGCTAAAATAGTGTTTAAGATATTGGGAGTGAGCTATCTCGTGCATAAATTGATAACAACACTATATTAGAAGTATAAATTTTTTTGGGATGAAAGAGTTAATTTTTTTACAATTAAATCGAGGATGAATTTCTTATAAGGGGATGGGACATTGTCTTTATTATCCTTGACAAAACTATTTTTATTATGTTACTTTTTTAATTGTCAAGATTTTCTAGGTTTTGAGGAGCTTCGAACAAGTTCGGTGCATAGTCTAATACAAATAAGCATAACTTTTAATTTAATTGTTGGATTGAATTTAAATTTAAACAGATTATTCTAAAGACCTAACTATACAGGGGCAATTAGTTTACAACTATTTTTGTTTTCAGGTCCAAATTAGTTTCGTAAGCTATTGTTTCATAATTTTATTTATTGTTTTTTCTTGTTCTTTTTAATTCTTTTTTTCATGTAGTTTTTTAATTTAAATTTAATCAGGATTTTTTTTTGTATTAAAAAAAATAGAAGAGAATTGATGGTACGAAGGCCTTTAAGAATACATCAAAGTTTTGTTTGTAATTTTCTCTACAATAAAGGGAATTAATCTTAATGCTTGAAAACTCTAGTTTTTTTCTCTAATGTAAAAAACTTTAGGAATCGATAAACTCTATCACCGCTAAATGTGGTGTCTGAGAGTCATGTAAAAACTGTACGTCACACTAGAAAACAATGTTTTTATTTTTATTTTTATTTTTTTGCCCCCTAAAGATTCTTAAAGGTCCGAAATTACGTCGTTATCTCTTGCAACATGTAAAGTTTCAGCCTGGCTTTGGAAAAGGCACCACTGCAGCATCCAATAGGGGACCAAAGTATGGTTGGAGATCTTGACCATTGGTTTCTTAGGACTAAAGAGACCCCTTTCTTATGTGTCCTCTAGCAAGGAAAGATCTCCATTAACAAAAGATAGGCTTTATATTGTTACTTCAATATAGCGACTAGTCACCAATGAAACTCACCTGGTTCTTTATGGAACGCACATGGTTCGACATGGTGTCCAGGACAAGCCTACAGTGTCTAGTTCATGAGATTTATGATATGCATGTCAGGTTGAATCATCTTTTTCAATCCTCAGCATGGTCTAATAAACCAAGAATACAGATATGTAAGAGGTACATGTATTTATTGCTCTTTGCATGGAAATATCCCAGCATCTTCCTTCTTCTGTTGGGAATTGTCTCAGTTTCTTCTTGCTGCGAGGGACTTTATGCAGCACAGAGATTCATCATTGGGGCTTCACTGAAAAAGTCGGGCCATTTCCCGGGTCATTTCAAAGAATCTTCAACAGTTAAAGTCGGCACAGCGAGTCCATGGCCATGTTTGGGGTCAATCAGATACATATCCCTCATGAGAGCATAAACCAGCTAAAAGTATGGGAGGACAAGACAAACTGATTTTACGAAATAGGAGAAAAGGCAAGTTTATTATATTGTCAGAATCTATTTTATATGGCAATGGCACATCAATAAGCTTTATGATGGCCTACTAATTGCATAATTTAGTTCCATTTGTAGATGGTCCTCTTTTTTGGTGCTCTTTGGAGATGAAGTTTAAGCTTCCACAACACACATTTGAATTTAATCAAATTGTCTTTATAAATGAGTTTGATTGCAATGTGTCTTATCAGCTATTGGTGATGAAAATGTAGAATCTTAGAGTCGGTTGTCTTATACTTCCTCCCCGAATTGGTTACAGGTACCCGAGAAATCTGCTCAGCAATACTAATCAAGATCCCTTTGGATTTTATTCTATTCTTTGTTCTATCTCTGTAATCTACAAACTACCAAGTATAACATGCTGATAAAGTTGGGAACAGATTACTTCAGTGCACATGCTGTTCTCTAATTGTAACATTTGAATTCTGTTTTGAATGATAAATTCTGAAAATCCTGGAAATTATCCTAGCTTGCATACGAGTCTTCTGTTTTATCTAAGATGGAAAGTTGTTAGTTAATATTCTAGCACTAGATAAGTAATCAAGTAGGGTTACTGGCATGTTTGGAAAAAACAAGGCAAAAAGATTGCAATCATCGTATACTTTGTGTTGGAAAATCCCATTTCCAAGTGATTGCTTCATCCTAAATTCGTTCACAGAAGATTCGGGGGGCGGCAACTGAATATTCCATACATTATTAGCAAACACTCACAGTGATATGTTATTCCACTATAACTGCCGGGAAATTCCACATCCACAAAATAGAAATCGGCAAGAAGAAATCCTTACTTGCGTAAGCTTCCAATTACTGATAAGCTCTGAATCCCACACACACACACACACACACACACACACACAAAAGAGAGAGAAAAGAAATAACAATCTCATGATATTAAAGCAATTGGATTAATAAAGATCTCACATTGAAGTAGATAATGCATAGCTCTGATGAGCAGACGCAACTTATTTTAAAAAGTGAAGTTAACAACTCCCTCACTTGAAATCCTCTTTGAAATAAAAGAGATTTGAAAATGTCTCTTAAAAGACTTCACTGCAATTTCCTCCCTTTTCTACTCCTTTACTGTCTACAGGCATCTCCCTCCATATCCTGCATTTTTAAACAATGCCTGTTTTATGTGTTCAGAACTTATTAGTGTTCTCTGCTCCAATTCCTGTTATCATCACAAGAAAGAATACAAATTAGCTATACTTCTTAATCTTAAAAAAGAAGAATTAACCCATATAGCAACGAATTGAATTTGTACCTCTGAGCAAGAAGCTTGCATTGTAAAGTCATTGAAACAACTAATCACACACTGCTGAATCTCAAGGCCTAATGTTTCTAATGTTGTTACTGATGATAGCAGTAACCCTGGCTTTGTTGCACAGCAAATATCAATCCTTGTATCCTCATTTCTTCTTTCCACTTCAAACTGCAAGGCAAATATTGAAAGAAATGTCTGTTCAGCGATGCTCAGCCTTTTATTGGGAGTCTTATACATGGATTAGTGCAGGCCGCAGAGTGCATACCTTTGGTGAATTTCTCACAACAATTTCATTAGGTTTTGTGTCCTTGAAAATGCTAATCATCTTCAACTCCTCTGAACCCACTTCAATCTCTTGTTGCAAGTTGTTGATTCTCTCCAATAGTTCCTTCATATAATCTATTGTGTCTCCAAGTATTGATGTTCTGTCCATCTATTGACAAATTGCATTGAAACAACCAAATTAGCCTTTAAATGAACATGAATTTTTCACACAGTCACTATTGAATCAATCTTTACCTTGCTGATTTTAGGAACAATTGATCTTAGCATTGAAAGCCGGTCATTTAACCTCTTTCTTCGCCTTCTCTCTGCCATTAGGTTCTTTGATGGTTGCCCCTCCATCTTCTTGCCTCTAATCTTTCTTTCTGGACAGATACCAGCATTGAAAGCCGACACCTCCGGGGACTGAATGGGCTCAACTTTGCAAGCACCCTGCATCTGCAAATTCTGTTGATCATTAGCAAGCAGACCCAGCTCCTCATCTTCCATCATGGACATTGGAGTATCGTCTTGAACAGGAAATGGTGGTGTGTCAAGCGTGTTATAGGAAGAATCGGTGAATTGCGGGGCTGAAGAGAACTCATCTGTGAACTGTGGTGCTGAGAACTCATCACCAAATGGGCAAAAGACTTCATTAAAGTAGTAGTTGTTGAAGTCTTGTTTAAGAGGCGATGAAATTAATCCTTCAGGACAGAAAGAAGTTTGTGGGAGTGTAGCTGGGATTTCTTCAAAGCAACCATGGTTGAAGCTACCAGAGAAAAGCTCATTCATTTCTGTTGGATAATTTGGAGTGGGTTGCCAAGATTCCCTACTTAGAGCTATTAACTCCTCTAAGAAATCATGTCCATTAATTTCCATTGCTCTAACAACAATAATTCTCCCTTCCTCACTCTCTCTCTCTGTCTCTCTCTCTCTCTTTCTATCTCTCTCTGTCTATCTTGGGAAATGATAAATACCTTGATAATGTGAAGCTGGATCAAGTTGGAGTGTGTGTGTGTGTATATATACAAGTAAATGTTTTATACAAGATTAAAATATGGATTATGGCATGTACTATGTTGTATTTATTAGCACTAAGAGCCTAAGATTAAAATGGAATCTGCTTTTTCCTTCTCTCTCACTCTATAGGGGTGATTTTATGTCTTTTTCACCGAAATCTCAAATCAAACAAACTAAATATTAAATTTTTGTTGTCCTGAAAGCTTTGACCCGCCATGTCCGTCTGAACCGAAAAGGATGGAGTTAACGTCACAAACCAGCTGACAGGTTCTTTGTATGTTTGAGCTTATGTAATACTATTATTTGGCCATGAATACAACAGAAACCCTTGTCCCTCTCCCTCTCCCTCTCCCTCTCCCTCTCCCTGAAAAAATTGCTAAGCTGGGTCCCATCCCCTGTGCCTCAGGCTCTGGAATTTTGGGTTAGCTCACAATTTCAATGGGGGTAGGCTGGCAGGCCCCCTTTTCTTTTGCTTCTTCCCTTTTCCACTGTTCCTAGACTTGGAAGTTTTGCGTCTAATAAATTATTCAATTTATGAAATCTGAAGTAGTTTTATATTAGAAAGACGATGGCTTGTATACCGAAATCATTCTTATAACACCTATGAGATAAATTTACTATGAGGCAGGCCATGAGGAGTATGGAAAACATATTCGTGTTACTTGATCAGAATTCATACCCTGAATAAAATAATGCAACTTAACATTACTTAAAAGGCCCCTTTTTGGCTGATGTATATGACCTTAGCGAATACAAGAATATGCAGACATTATTATTAGTAATAACATTTTCAAAGGTTGTTTTGGCATTATCGATCTGATCAACGAGCACTGGCATTCCCCGTTAGGGGCATTTGTGCATGCAGCTGGGTTCTTCACTCTTGTCCATAATCAATAGAGGTCTCGTGCCCCTATCCTAGCTAATTGATTTTCCAAGATGACAAAAATGCTTCTCATCATTGTTATTTACTATTATTCCTGTTGTTTGTATTCTAGTTTTTTCCGATGGTTAGTCATATTGAAAATGATCAATTAATTAGCTCTATGATTCGCTTCTGAAGGCAAATGGCCACTCATGTATGAGGCTAGAGCTAGAATTATCCAAAGTGAAGGTACAGGTTGACTTCTCGGTAATTATAATGATAAGGGATACTTCCATTTTCTTTGTTTGAAATGAAACAGATTGAAGGTTTATTTGGAAGAAAATGAGTCTTTTTATGACTCTTTCTCATACAAGCGAATTGATCATTACCTACAATGGACAGTGATGAAGCCTCTGTTTCGGGCTTCAAAAGATTAATAGGTCCTTTCTGGCAGGTTGATAGGTTTGAAATCTACATAACAAAGTCTGACACTAGCCCGCTCGGGTCTTGAGTGAGAACGCATTAAAAAATAAGTCTTTTACTGGTGCTGATGGATAAGCATAGCAGCAATGATAATTGGAAATATTTGGGAACGAAATACTTGCAAAATAAGTTTTTTTTTAGTGTCATAATTCATATGTTTAAAAATAAGATTAATGTGTTTGATAATTGATTAATTTTTAAGTACAAGCAATTTAATTTATTTTTTTCAGCTAAGATGTTTGATGACTTGAAATGAAAAGTCTATGTGGTTGGAAGTTGATAGCAAATGATGCATGGTACGTCAATATAATTGGTACTTGCAAAAAGCTTATTTTAATGGATATAAGAACACTTCGATGCATAAGCTAATAACTTTGTAAAGAGAAAAAATATAATGATATTTTAAAGAGATAGACTTCAAAAATATATATCCTGAAAGTGTTTAGAATGAAGAGATTGTAAACCTTAAGTTTGAAGGATTCACGGTGAATTTATAACCCATGAGTTTTGTCATTTTATGGAGAGGAGGGGCTGAAATATAATTTTATCTTTGTGATATTTTGAGCTGTATTCTACTCAAAATAATATGTATTGAATCAATATAAAATATTAAAAGACCCGCCTGGGGTTGTGAAAAAAATTCTCAAGAGAGTATTAGGCTCAGCCAAGGTGCTTAAGGTGAAAAACGGGTCTAAATGTGCTGTCTGAACCCAATCATATTGAGCTCAAACGTGGTAACCCAAGTTTACATGGGAGTTGAGGTGCATGCCCAACACTAGCTAGATAACATGCCCAACAAGGCTAGGAGTGTCAGGTTCAGCATGTTGGGTGTTTGCTCGGCATGGGCTCAAACTACCATGCCTAAGCTTGGGTTTTTTTTTTTGGGGTTTTGGGTTCGTTAAATTTAGACCCATCATTTGTGGAGTAGAACTCTCCAATACTTAAATTAATACTCATTTATAAGAGAAATACACGAGGGAACAATATATAATCAATGTAGCCATTAGAAAAATGACCCTTCTTTAATACTCTTCTTCTGAGGTTTATGTACACATCTTCCTTCACCTCCCTGCATGGGAATAAGGGTAAATAATGAAAAGATTTTATGCTTTATTCTAGGAATAATTATGTAAGATAATTTTCTTAATCTTGAAAGTTTACGATATTACGTATAAAAATATGTGATTGGTGGATGAGATTTGGGCAAAACGTGCCTTAAAGTCGTCAAATAGGCCCCACTTTGGTGGGGTCCTTAAGCATCTAACAAAAAATGGTAGTTATGCAAGGACTTAGAATTATGCAGGGGGTTAGAGTTCTTAGGCAGGATGATCTATGAGCATAAAGATACTAAACTCGACTTTAAGGGACTCATCTAAAATGGATCATTTAGAAGATCATATCGATAGGCTAAACGAACTTCTTAGAAAGGGATCTCATGCAGGATCTAACTTGAGGTCGAGTGAGGAGTGTTCTTGGACTCATTCAGTAGAATCCTCAACCTCAAGTTTGTGTGCAAAGATATGGGGCTTATTTAAGCCTAACATCACACTCATGGGTTTAAAGTTGTTAAGCTTAGGCATGCTAGTTGCCTTTCCAAAAATTTATGATTGAAACGACTTGAAGACTTAAGTATTGATGTTTGGTTCCTGGTTCCTAGGTTTTGTTTCTTCATATTCCTATATGTGGATATGACATAACACATGAAAAAATCAAAGAGACATAACAAGAGCATGTGAATAAAAGGCTAAAGCCTAAGTCATTTTAAAATTTAAAATTATCTAAGAAGAAAATGTCACGTGTTTGGTTTATGATGTGTGGGTGAAAAGACACATAGCCTTTAATTAATGAGGGTTAAGCCAATATAAGTCCTAAAACAATTTTCTTTAATCATTTTTATAAGTATAGTTTATTTTTTTTCTTTTTGTCTAAGTTTCAAGATATGAATTATGCAATCACATTACTAAAAAAACACCACAAAAAATTATCTAGTTCTAATTGAAATTGAAACTTGGGACATGTTTGATTAATGAAGACTATATTTAAGGCATTAGTATCCAATTATCATGCTAGTAATACGTCTGAGCATTCGTGATAGGGTTAAAAAATTCTTATCATTTCTTTGAGATCTTATGGTGTATAAGAAATTATTGATCTTAGTAGACCAACATATGGGTTCAAGGCTTTTATAAGCAGAGGAACTTAGGAACATCTAGATCTAAGTTGAGGAGTTTAAGAACGTCTAGATCTAGGCCTAGAATGGTTGAAACAAAGGTTAATAGGCTCTTTAAATGAGAGCACGAAGAGATTGTGAAATAGATAAAGGAACCTCAAACACTAGGAACTAAAACTTTGTTATGGGTAGGTAGTCAGAGAATCAATTAAAGGAGACTACAAGCTAATACTCGGTTAGAGAATGGGGATGTAGCTTAAATCCTCTTATTGCAGTGAGGATTTGCAGACAAATTAAGAGTGCCTTCATATTAGGGTAAGAGATAACAAGTTTTTTTGCGTGTGTTTAAGTTTTGGTATAAGTTTTTCCTTTATAGCCTCACAAGTAGATTATTCCTTAAGTATTAGATCTGCATAAGCTAACTACACCCAAATAGATGAGTCACACTAATTGTATTTGAGAAACTTATAAGGCATAAAAAAGATAAGCTATCTTGGAATGTGTTAAGGTATTACTATTCCTTGTTGGGGTGTGTTGAAGAGGCTTGAGGTCTTACTGCATTGTAGACAACACACACACGCACACATATAAAATAAAATAGATGAGTGTTTTATCATACTTCGACCTCTTATTCATCATCTCATATTTACATGTTCATGACACTATTTATAGCTATTTTTTTTCTTTTTAAGTCTATGAAATTTTTATTGTTTTGCCCTTCGGTCATTCAAATTAATTTCTTTTTCATTTCATCCTTTTAAGTTATGTTGGCATGGTTTAATGTATTGGGATCTATTTTGATTTGTTTTCTCCTGCTTATTAGATATATCATATAATATTTCAAAGTCAGCTAAAGATATATTTTACAAAATAAAATTCAATTTTGCAGGTAAAAAAAATTTGAAAGAACAAAGGACCAAAAATAACACCAATAAAAAACACATAACTATTTTTTGGTTTAATAATTCATATGTCTAAATATCATAGTAGTTTTAAATTATGCACATTAGATTAGGTTTTTTCATTTTGATCTAAAATTTCATTTTTATCACGTTTCAATTCCTATATATGTAGGGATGAAAATGAGAGATGAAATATTTGAATGACACTCATATTCCAAACACAAAAAAAGCTCATGTTGGTGTCAATGAGTTTGTCTTAGAGAGCGAGTTCAACTGAGGTGGTTCTAAAAAAAATAGACCAGGACCTATAAATTTATTTTGATTTGGTTTAATTTTGAGTTTTTAAACTGATTAGAAAGTGTTTAATGTTGAAAATGTCATTATTAGAGTTTCTAGGAAGTTTTAGAGGTATTTTTTTTGTGAAACATAAAAAATAGGCTTCTAAAGTCCAAAAACACACATTCTAGTTGTTTGGTCATCTAAGGTGATCAGAAACTATGCTATAACATAACATGTTGTTTTTCCATATGGATGATGTGTCGTATATTATATTAAAAAATTGAGTGAATGATATTCTCCCTTTTTTTCTTGAAAATAAATACAAATGAAAGGTCATTTGTCGTATAAAAAATAATATTGTTGTCAACGTAGCTTGAACCCGTGACCTTTGGCTAATTAAAGACACGCGTTTGACAATTAAGTTACAGGACAAAAATGTTATAAAATGATTAACAAAATATATCAACCTAGTTCATTGTTTATATGAATAGTTAAATTAACCCCGCGACGTGTATATAGTATGATATTTCATAATAGATAATAGAACCAAAACATCAATTAAATTTCTTGATTGTAAACATGTTTGAAAAGTGTATTTGAGCTTGCTTTTCTATTGCTAGACAAGGCTTCATGTTTGTCAACTCGATGTCAAGTAAATTAAACACATGAGGTTCACTCTATCTATTAAAGATGTTTGAGATTGTGATGTAAGATATTTTTTAATATAGTTTTTTGTTTAAAATACATTAAAATAATTTTTTTTTCAAGTTTGTTTTATTTTTAATATTAGTATATGGAAACCATCTAAATATACTAAAAAATTATTTAAATATCTTTTCATTTGAAAAATATTTTTAAAAATTACCTAAAAAAAAGTAAAGAAAATAGAAGTTGTGCTAGGGATGGGGGGAGCTGGGGTAGAGGTAAAGACTAGAGCACCTTCGCATGATGAAAACAAGAAATTATGATCAAGGCTGGGATGGGATAATTAGGACTTGGGAGAATCTGAATATATTTCTTTATTAGCAGCCTAGTGGTCATTCGATGCACCAAATGATTGAACGTGGAAGATGACTATTGATAACTTCATTTATAAAGAAAAGTAACATTGAAAACTTAGCCATACTCATGAAAAGGCAATTTCCTCTCTTCCGAATAGATTCTGCTTTAGGAGCAGTTTTCAGACTGAGTCACTTGTTCGTGTGGAACTTCGACATGGTCAATGGCTCAAATCAGGAAGAAGAGAATCGATCAGCAAACTTCAAACTTCGAGGACAACATTGCATTATTGGGCCTCGAGAATGTGAACGAGAGTTGTGCATTTCACAAGTGGCTTATGCAAACCCTCCACGCGTCCTCTGTACGGAAATACCAGTGTTAGATGTCGGGTCGGTTTGTCAATCAAACCAAAACCAACGGCGTGCAAGCGCAAAACCGGAAAATGAGAGTTAATAACCTCAGGCTCGGGATTAGATGGCTGATTGAGAGTTTCGACAGAGATTTTTCTCGGAGTATTTTTTTTCTTTTAATTTATTTCTAATATTATCATATTAAAATATCAAAAAAAACACAAAAAAAAATTAAACTAAAAAATGTAACTTACGGGAGTGTTATACACCATCTAAATCTCAGATTCCTTTGAATCCTCCCAAGGAAAAAAAAATATTTCACAGGTCACCGGTCTGTATATTATAGCAAAATGAAAATTGCACAGCAATTGACACAAAGAATTCGTGTCCAATATATACTGCCTTCAATTAATTCGTCGGGCCTTGGAACTCTCAACATTCTGCATATTTCGACAGTTTTATCGAGGAGCAAATGTTCCCTTGCCTTTGTTTCAATGCAAGGAAAGAAAACGAGAAATAACAGGGGTTGTTCTGTCTTTTACTCCTGCATGGCCTGCACGAATCAATACGGCACCGCAGATCTCACGTACCTCATTGGAACTGTACACGGAACATGGCGAAACAAACATGACCGTTGCCTTATTGTTACATACAGTAGTGTATTTTTTTGTACTTTTACGTAAATGACGATTAAAGCTCTTCAGATTGCTTTTCAGAAATACCATTTAATGCTTGTCAAGTTTTGAAGCTTTTTTTTTTTCCCCCAACAAGAAACTCAATGGGTCAGAGGCTGCATAATAGAGGGTGGTGGTGGTGGGTGCCCTCCCGATCCGAAATCCTCACCCATTACCCCTTTCGGAATTTGAAACTAAGTTCCATTTGAGTAAAATACCAAATTTAAGCATGATATTAATTAAATTAGTGAATTTCAGCGGAAATCAAGTGTAAGTTTCCTAACTCGCGGTATGCATTCATTAGGTTTAAAAAACGAAAATGAAAATTAACAAAATCATGAAAGGATCTGACTAAATTATTATAATCATAATAATCACAAACACTTTTTACTGAAATAGAGTTTTATGTTTTCTTTATTTTTTCCTTTCAATTTCATACTTTAACAACAAAAACCTTTTGTATTTTAATTAATTCTAATCTTCAACATTAGATTTTCTTAGAAGTAAGATTTCATAATTTTTTAAAATTTGCTTATGATTAATTTATATCGATCTCATAATACAAGTCGTAGGTTTAATAGACTAACTCATATAATTTTTTTACCGCTTTTTCTAATTGATTTTTTTTATCTTTCAATATTGAGTTGGTAAAAAATTGGACATCGTGATTTTTTTTATCTGCATTCAATAAATTTGTTCCGATCTGATAGTCTAAGTAGCGAGTTTAGTAGGTTGACTTTGTTTATATATTTTTTTTAATTGAATGTTTGTTTAATTGGGCTTCATATTTTTTTTCGATTTGCTTTTTGTATGTTATCCTAATCCTATAACTCGGATTACTGGTTTGGCAGGTGTGTCCAAGTTAACTCATTTTATTTTTTTGGATCTTTTTTAAATTGAATATTTCTTTTTTAATCTTACCCCCCCCAACAACTCAATCTTCTTCTTTCCTATTTATTTTTTTTTAATTTTATCATTCAATATTAGGTTGTTTAGAAATTGAGCTTCATATTTTTTCTCAATTTACTTTTTTTTGAATTATTCTAATCTCATGACCCAAAATGTGGGTTTAACAAGTTAACTTGAGTTGACTTAAATTCTTTTTTTCTTTTTTTAATTAATTATTTTTTACTCTATCTTTCAACATTATCTTAGTTGAAAACTGGACTTTGTAATTTTTTTTATTTTTTTATGACGTTATCTTAATCTCATGACTCAAGTCGCGGGTTTGACAGGTTCACTAAGGTTGACTAGGATAGTTTTTTTAATTTAATATTTTTTTCAATTTTATCCTTTAATATTGGTTTGATTTTGAATTAAACTTTATAGTTTATTTTGATTTACTTTCTATAGGATTATCAATGTCTTATGATCTTGGTCGCAGATTTGACAGGTTAACCCGGGTCGATCCAATATATCACCATCTTAATATTTTAAAAAGATATTATTCAATATGTCATTATCAATAGTTAAAAAAGATATCATCCAATATGCATTATACTATGGGTTCATGATTAAATTTTTTTTATTAGAAAACAAGTTAATAACACTTAAATATTTTTTTACATTAAAAAAATTGATCTGATCCACAACAAATTGTGGGCTAATAATCTAATAAATTCTGAATTTCACAGATAAGGGAGTACCAAGGTTATTATAAATTCATGTTCAAACTGTATTTGAAGGACTGTTTGTTTTTGTGTCAGTTTCTGCGTTTTGAATTGACCACACAAATCAAGTATTTGGTTACCATTTCAACCATAATTTTAGAGTGTGGAACCTTGTAAAATTAAAGGTCCAACCACGGACTCACGTGAAGTAGAAGATTTTTGCTTTTATTGAGTTCCAACCACAATTATTCATCTCTCTCAACCGATAACTTTTGTAAAAAAAAAAGAATAATTGTTGCAATAAATGACCAAAATACCCCAATCGTCCTCCCAAACAGCCTCATCTTTTGTAACTTTGAGGGATATGTGGTGATATTTGCTTTATTGCTTTGCTTCTCTAGTGTTATAAGATTGAAATCCTGAGGTCACACCTCTATTTGTTCTTTCCAAAAGGAAATTATTACAAAAAAATAAGTGAGCAAACTTTTGAAGGGTAGAAATTACCTTCATCTTCTTTCAATAACCATAATATCCTTCCACTGTATGTTCTTGGTTTTTCCCTTTTTCTAATCTATTTTCACAAACCACTGTCATTTACATTAATAGATCTTGGTAAGCTAACATTGATAATTTATTACGCTCATTTTCACTTTCTGCATTTCAAATGTTAGATCATTATTTCTGATGCTGAAATCATCACCTTCATCTTTGTTATGTTTAAACTTTTGATTTCGTGCCATTGCATGAATGAAAGTTATTCCTTGTTAATTATTGTGGTACAATAAAAAGAAGAACAACCTAGATAGTGAATATAAATAATAGATAAGGGATTGCTAACTAGTTAGGCAATCCAATTTTTTTCTTACAAAACCCTCAATTAAAAACTATATTTTGAATAGAATCAATTATGTGATGTTGCGAATTGCATGGATCGCATATGTTTTCAGCCCTTTTTTTTTTTATCTTAGACTTCATTCTCTTACAATTATATATTTAGGTTTTCAGGTAATCTATGCTGTTTTTAAACAATCTTGAATTCAAAACTATATGTTAGATGAAATGTATTGGAACTTGCTAGTTATTTTATCTTTGATCACCATTGTGATCAACCTTATGTTATTGCCTTCTTTGACGTTTGAATGATAAGTTATCAAGGTGATTGTGGTTCAAAAAAATAAGGTTATTTCCTTTTTATATTTATCTTATTATACCAAAATATGTAAATAGAAAACAAATATTGCTAAGGTTTGTTTACCTTAAACTTTATTTTTTTACAATTATTTTCCTTATTGAGGCAATTGATACAAGTAGATGTAGATATTGATTGTTTCAATCTTAAATGCTTGTTTATTTTTAATTTTAGAAAACATTTCCTTGATTTTTAGTGGCAGTTATACTTGTGTTTCACACAACATTTGTTTGCTTGTTAATAGACCTTTTGACAACTATTTTTAACAACATCCCTTAGCTTCTCATTGGAAGTTTTAGTAGTTTTTCTTCTTATTGTTTACGATGCAATATGTATGTTATTTTTAGCTTTTCATTGAGATCATAGTATGATGTTTTTTATGCAGCATTCCGTTTTGAGATACAGAAACAAGTAAGTAGCACTTTAGTTTTTTGAGTTATAATTGGCATCACATTCATTACATTGCATAACTTTTTTTGTTCATTGCTGGTCAAAGTTATGTCTTAAAGTTATGTTGTGTAAGTCAATATTGTGTTTGGAATGATGCGACAATTTAATTGGTAAAGTTCAATGTTGCTTAACGCTAATATAAGAATCTATGTATACCTAATCGTTTGCTTTACTAGAAGAATCATGCTCCTCTTCCTCTGTATTTTATGGTGGATTAAATTGACATATGAGATGGTAAAGATCATTTGATCCGGAACATTTACTATTTCTAAAAGGATAAAAACATCTATGTTAGTTGAATTATATAACTTTTTCTATTACCAAAATTCCCCTAGGAGTGGAATTAACAACATAATTCTAAAAGTTGAATGTTGAGTCTTTAAACATCATATATTTACATTATCAAATGTTCTGAACATAGATACTAACAATGCATCAATTTTTGTACACTGAAGTATTAGCAATGTGTTTTTCTACTTTAGACATCATTAAACAATTGAGATGTTTAAGAATGAAATTTTGAGTTTCCTTTTTTGTTATTAAATATATGAGTGTGTATGTGTGTGTTTGTTCCTTCATTATATTTTACTTGCATCAAATGTCCTTTATATAATGTGGAATTGTGGTAGGTGTAAATAAATTATTTTTACATCAAAGTTCATTTGATAAAATAAATTATTTTCCATTGTAAATATATACGCACGATGGTCTAATGATCTATTTGATTAGAATTATGATAATGTAATGAATTGTGCTATTGATTATGTTAAGTGTGGTGGTGATGGCGACGGTAATAATGATGGTGGTTGTGATGATGACAACACACATGATGTTGATAATGACAACGACAAAAAAAAAATGATGTTGATGAAGAAGGTGATGGTGAGTTATTTTGGCTGTGAGAGTTTAATCGTCGTAAATTAGTATTATACACAGTTGGAGCTCTTACTATATACTATAATAATTGCATTTATAAATAACCTTGTATGGTTTCTTGCAACATATGAATGCGATGATTGAATGAAATTATACATATGAATTGAAAATATTATGTTAATATATTTGGGATTAATGCAATAACATTTCAAAATCTACCCAGTAAGGGTTAAAAACATCAAGATGGATGAGTTTTATTGAGAAAGTTGGCATGTTTCTTTATACATTAGCATTAAGTATTTCAAATATAGAAGTTTATGAGAGATTTCAACATTCCAAAAAATATCCAATCGTGTTCATTCTTCAATACATTGTGTAATAGAATGTATATTTGGAGTGTGGAAGAAAAGGTGGAGAATTTTGCAAAATATGCCTACATTTCCTTACAAAACACAAGTTCAAATTGTAGTGACATTCATGGCACTACATAAATATATTAGAAGGAAGTCGCAGTAAAATGTGGTATTTATAAAATTTGATCTTCATCTCAATTTTTTTTTTGAGGATATTTTAACCGATGTGGTTCCACATTCACAAGCCCATGAAAACCAAAAACTTTCACGTATGATTATATACATGATGAGATTGTAGCAAATTTAATGGGACAATAAAACTAGTATTGTAATTCATATGATTGTTTTACAATGTATTCATAATTCAATACACATTAATGAATTTGCAAAATAAAAAAATTAATATTTGTTCTTTTGGCCATTTTATTAACAATATTAATTCCAACCACAATTTTAATCAAACATCTTTGACATGTTTTTTTGTTAAACAACAAATTCAATAATAGTTTTAATGAAATAAAATATTTTAATCAAATTAACTACAACTAAAAATAATTTTTTAAAATTTATTGTTTCTCAAACGACAACCATAAAAATTACTGCAATTCCAAACACATTTAAAATTATGTTTTGAAAACTACTGGCAAACTGATGTTATAAAAAAAATCTTGAACAATATTATTATTCTGCATGTAATTTTTTGTTTTATTATTATCAACTAAACATACCTTGCGTGGTATGTTTTATTAACTTCAATTAAATCTTCAAATTAATTTCAATCTTTAAAATATCAATTATTCATGTATTTTTCTCTTCAAAGAAAAAGAAGGATGACTACACAAGAAAACGAAAGCCTATGTCTAAATATTTATGAATTTATTTATTTTTAAAATAAAATCGATTAAAAGAATTACTTTCTTCTTGTAAACTTACAATTACATCTGGTGGATATTACAATTTTTTAAAAAACAATAATACAATAAATCACGAAAACTATATTTTTTGAGATACAAGAAGTAATATTAGACTTTACAATAAACAATATAGAGAGAATAAGTTGTTTAGTCATTTACCAACGAAGTGTTAATATAACGGTTAAGATAGCATTATATTATTGTAAGGATAAGAATACAAGTTTGATCTCTAGAAAATACATTTTGTTAGGAAAGGTAATCACAAAATCCGAATGAGACTAGTTCAACTCTTTAAAAAGAATGTAGGGATACCTAGGTCAATGATCAAAAGGATTGTTTAGTTATTTACTAAATAGCTAATTAGTGCTTTTCAATAAAATTATTGATGATTATCCAAAAAAGAAAAAGCAATGGAGATAGAATAACATTATCAAAAAAGAAAAGCTTGTTTTCTTTATTTTAATACAATGTTATCCAATAAATTTTATTAGGAATTTTGATTTAATCTCGGTTTATATGTTTTTATTAACATTTTATAATTTAAGTGTTAATTGATACAATTAGTTATTTTTATTGAGATTTTAGTTGATAAGTTTATTTACTTTGAATCGGTATCGAGTAGTGATATGAGATTCATTTTTTTTA
>Ga0325400_1001676_pt1 | contig 18592 bp, 14 predicted proteins | sample PopdelMetagenome_2_FD_205662 | JGI IMG/M metagenome (GOLD analysis project Ga0325400, IMG submission 205662) | Populus deltoides microbial communities from Bellville, Georgia, United States - Xylem-PdKOR-R1 | ecosystem: Host-associated > Plants > Phyllosphere > Stem > Wood/Secondary xylem... | reverse complement strand
AAGAGAATAAATACCATATTTAATATAAAAATTACATAAAACCAAATGGAATGGATGAAATTGAAAAAAATCTTAAAATAATAAAGACTAGTCAAAAGAAGAAAGACCACAGCGAAAATAAAAATTAAATGAAAAGACAACCCTATATTTTAGCTGACTCTATGTAAATTTAACGAAGAAGAGGATAAAGTAAAGAGGGGGAGAAGAAAAAAATTTCCCCACCTTCAAGTTGCCATAAATTGCACTACACGCGCCGCCTCATTAGTCATGTCGTGATTGGACGCTTTAGAAGACACAACGGTTGAATTTTTTTGGCTGTCAAAGATGCCACACACACTGTTAGAAGGGCAATGACCGCTCGTTGGGAGCATGCTACGCACGTGCTAGCTATTTTTTATTATTATTAATTTTATTGTTAAAAGACTGGTTTGTCTTAAATTCAAATAGATTATAACATAAAACCATGATGAAAATACCCGTTTACCCATACTTTATTTTTATTTTTTACTTGAAGGGCAATGGGATAATTTTCTTATAAAAAAATGAAATGATGGAAAAGCCCATCTCATCCTTTAATTTTTTGTTTATCTCTTAAGGATATTTATGTCACCAAACCGTGCCAAAAAAAATTAATAGACAATTATAACCCCCAATTAATTTTATAGAACTATTTAAAAGAATAAAAATATCATCGCAGTGCATCAATCTCCACCATGAAATAAATCTCCCCCCACAGTAAAAGAGTGATGGGATTCGGTGTTTTGTTTTTTTTTTTTTTAAAGAAATTAATAAGACTGCAACGGGGAGTAGTGACTTAAGGGAATGAAGAAGGAAGAACAATCCATGGAGGGAAAGAAAAAGAAAAAGAAAAATATAAAATTAAATATGGCCGATTTTCCACGGTAGAAGTTTGCGGACACACATATAAAGAACCTCATCATTCCAATTCCTCCTTTTGAAAAGAAAAGAAAAAAAAAGACAATAAAAATATATCTAGGAGAAATAAAATCCCACAAATCTCAACAAGAGAAGGAACAGACTCAGTTGCTCGAGGAAGAAAAGCAGGGAAGAAGACGCCAAAGCAAGCACTAAAATCAAAAGCGAAGACTCGGTATGATCTGTATGGATGAAATAAAGGATATATAGAAGCACAATCTCAGTCAACAATCCAGTCAAACCTTCTACGACCCAGAAATCCCTACTCCATTATCATTCAACATTAAATCTTCAATGGTCGGTTTGATGATTAAAGCGTGTGTTCTATTTATTGATTTTTAGAGTTTAAATAATGGAGTGAAAAACTATTTTTCTTTAATATACCAGGTTAATATAAAAAATGCTTTTAAAATTATTTCTCAAAAGAGAATACTTAATCGTAATTAGTGCAAACTAATCCAAAAAAATCTCTTAATGGTTGAAAAAACATCATCATGGAATATTACCAACTATATATTCACAATACTTAGTGTATATCAGCATCACGTCCTGCCGATTTCTCTCACATATATTATATTGTAATATGTGTGTGTATTTTGACAAATATATGATGGCTATAATTTAATCTTTAATAGCAATATACTATATATATATATATATATATAATTGATGTCTTATAGGCTCTCTCTCTCTCTCTCTCTCTATATATATATATATATATATATAATTTTATTTTTTTAAGGTAAATTCTACTTTATTTATTTGGGAACTCCTAAATTGTTTTAAAATTTTCCTCTTTTCTCTTCCTTGATGCCCATTAAACAATGAAAATGCCATTTTACCAATCATCCTTTCCCCTGTATAGGAAACACCCATCATTGCTCCCAACAATCCTTTTCAACCTTAGAAACCTGAGCTTCTAAGATATTCCCTCCTTCCATTCTTTTTCTCTTATGCTTCCCCTCTCTTCTCCCGGTTTAAATACCCCTCCATCTTCTGTTACCCTCTTCCCCACTCCCCCCCCAAGGACACACCCTCCTCCTCCTCCTCCTCCAACTCTTATGCTACCATCCCATCACTTTTCTTTCCTCTGTACTTACACGGAGAGCTGTTATAGTGAGTGTGAGTGATCAGTGATCCTCCCCTGATTGATTCTTCCCCTTGAAATTAGTACAATGGATCCTTCCTCTACAAATTCTGTCAATGGTTTCTACTCTTTTCTAACCAGAGGGATCGATGATCTTGAACGTGTTTATCTCTCCAACAACTTCATGTCGATTCAATTCCTTCAAAGAGTTCTTTCTTTATTAAGATCTTTTCATTCTCAGTTGACTTTGCTTGTCCAAAAACTCCATTTGCCTGTTGGTGATAAGTGGCTTGATGAATACATGGACGAGAGTTCTAAGCTATGGGAGGCATGTCATGTCCTTAAATCAGGCGTATCTGGCATCGAGAATTACTATTCTGCTGGATTCAATATCACCTCTTCTCTTGACAATCATCGCCATCTTAGCCCCCAGCTCTCTCGCCAGGTTCAAGAACAGAAAATCTTATCCCCATCCCTCCTCTCATTTCTTGATTCATTGTACAAGAATATCTAAATTAACATCACAAAGTACTGTTCTTTATGATATATATATTTTGAATTCTTGAAACAGGTCATAAGGGCAATTTCCGGGTGTAGAAGGGAAGCAGTGGGATTAGAAGAAGATAACAGAGCTTTAATGGAAACAAGAATCCAACCGCTATCTTTGAGGTTTGATGAGAAGATTTCTATTGAATCCAAACTCAACGGATTCAATGGTTTTCGAGGAGTTCTTTATGCAATGAGAAACGTAAGCTCTTTGCTACTAATGATCTTGCTCTATGGACTGGTCTATTGTTGGCCAGAATCAAGTTTTCTGCGAGGAGGGTACGAAGGGTGCTTGTTTTTTGGATCAGCTTTCATGATCTCAACAGGAAGATTGCAGCAGAGAGTAGCAGCAGAGATAAACCAGATAAATGGGAGGCCAGGGATTCTGCTTTACGAGTTCAGGAGATCAAAGATGGCCATGGAGGAGCTCAGAGGGGAGCTTGAGAGAAAGTGTGGACAAGGAGGAGCTGTAGAGTGGGAAACAGAGGTGGGGATGAGAGAAAGAGTGGACAACTTAAGAGGGTGTTTTGGGGTGTTGAGATCTGGAGCTGAAAATATTATCGGGCAGCTTGATGATTTCTTTGATGAGATTGTTGAAGGAAGGAAGAAGCTTTTGGACTTTTGCAGTCATAGGTAGGTAGGAAGAGAAGAGAGAGAAAAAAGAAGAAGAAATAGAACGGTTGGGAATTAAAAAAAAAAAAAGAAATACAAGGTAGATGAAGCAGTTGTTGGGGTGGTTGTACCTTTAAGCCTTCTCTTCTCTATTTATTTTTTCTCCTTTCCCTCTTAATTTTCATATATTTTTCCTTTCCCCTTCCATGTGGATTTCTTGTTTGTTACGGTTGCTGTGGTAGTTCTGTAGGTTTTGGTTGGAAACCAAAAGGAAAAGATGTTGAACTGAACAAAGTAAACATGAAAAAGATTGGGCAGTTCAGTTCAGTTAGTTCAGGGAGATCGAGTTATTATGCAGGGACTACGTTGTTACGCTTTTTTGACATGAAAATGAAAATCCAGCTTCTTGTTGCTTCCTACCATTTATTACAGTGAAACAACACAAAAGGAAAGCTGCTTCTTGTAGGGAGAGAGAGATACGACATGTTAGAAAAAATCCTTAGATTTTCCTCCTGCTCCGGTTGCGTAGTCATGGAAGTGCTCTTTAGTTGTTGCACTAAATGACCAATCATTCTAGGAGTGAAAAATGATGGAAAAAGGAGACCTAGGACTTGTAGAGAGGACTGTGATATTCCTGGGTTCGCTTTAATTTCAAAAGAAGCCCTCCCTCTTAGCTCCTTAGGAAGAAATCTTTTGTCTGATACGGTGTCTGATACGGGTTCACTTTGAAAGCAATGGAGTTGATGATGAAAGCTTCTTAGCACAGCACTCTTCTTCTTGACATGTCGCTTCTGAACTCTCTATCTTTCTTTATGATAATCATGTTATGCTTGCCAATTTCTCCCCCCTTTTTGGGCTTGGGAAAATATAAAAAACACAATATATGGAGGGTCACTTTCTCTTTTCTAACCGTATCTCATGCTTTTTGTCCCTTGCCGGAAATTCATGCCTTGCTTCCCTTCATGGGTTCCATATGAGTATGCTTCATAAACTAACTAGTAAAATAACGGGGAATAAAAGGAGAAAAGATAACGACAAAATCTAGCTAAATAAATAAAGCTAGCTGCGCCAGAAGCAGGCAGTTTTTGGCAGTAAAGCTGTGGGCAGCCGGCTGCCGGCAGCATACTGCGAATTATCATTACTCTTGAAACCCCAGCACCATGCCTTTAATTATCACAACCAATTATGTTTTTCCATTCCGTCCTTGCAACAAGATTTTAATAACAGATGAAGGAAACAATGCTAAAAGAAAAAAACCAACCATTTACAGTTGTCCCCCACCTTACCACCTCCCTTGTACGGTGAACTAATCTGGGGTGAGAAGAATAAAGATCCCCGTAAAAGAACCGAGACAGAAAGACACAAGATTAGACAAGTACAGAAAGACAGGCGGCCAAGCAAATACCGAAATTGACATGGCTTCAAGCACAGCAGCATATCACCATTTGAATCTGCATTGGGTTCATTAAAGAAGAAGAGCAAAGTCATCACCCAGAGCAAGATGTCATTACAATGTTTTTGCATGTTATATGCATTTGATACAGCAGACATCCTGTCTTCCTGTTTAAATCATAATCAACGATGTATCAAAATAACGCCATTTGATTCCGAGCAATCAAACATAAAGAAACTTAGTCCATCCTTGAAATTTTTTAAATAACTCGTGATATAACTTTACAAAAAAAGAAAAAAAAACAGCTAGAACGTTGTAATAATCCGGCAACATCCCAGAAATTCATTATGGTATTTTACACAAGATGAATGAAGAATAGCAAATACAGTAAAACGGGGGGGGGGGGGGGGGATGGATGGGTGACCATGCGGAAATGACAGTAAGCCACAATGGCAAGGAAAAAAGACCTACAGCTACATGCAAGTTGCCACTTTTATATATTCAAATGTCAAATCCTGGCATGGCAAACTGAGAAGCAAAAATCTCAACCCGGTTTCGAAGCTCAACAATATCTCTATTGTTATGAAGACCTTTGAGGAAATCCTTTTTTCCATGTTCCCTCTGCACAACAGTCGTAATCTGAGCAGCCTTAAGAAGAAAGTCAGCAATCGTCTCAAAATCAGCCTCTATGCAACCTCTTGATGTCATAGCAGGAGCACCTGAAAAAGGTTAAAATTATGAAAAACTTGGAAATTGAAGAAAGCATGGTCCTCATGTCAACATGATAGTAACTTGACATTTACATGCAGGAATTCAACGCAACGAAAAATTTGGAATTGAAGAAAAAGGAGGAAGCGGGAATAAACATGATCTATTATAAGACCCATTGGAAGCTAATAACATCTCTACTTTCTGCTGAAGAAAATCATTTTGTGCTGGCTTTAAAACTATATCTAATGTATGAAGAAATTTGATTGAGAATCTTAAACTCAATATACCTACAGGTGGCTTTATATTAATTGGAAATTGAAGCTTGACAATATAACAACTTACCAATTCTCACTCCTCCAGGACAGATCGCACCATTGTCACCAAATATGGCACTTTTATTTAGAGTGATGTGGCACATTTCACACACCTTCTCATAACACTTGCCTGGAAGAAAGAACAGGAAATATGGTCATTAGGAGAGCAAAAGGAACATACAAACACGCACTGATAATTTTATATATATAAAAAAAAAGAGTCAACGTCATGCATAAACACTCCCTTTCTCAGGTGTACTAGCCTACTAGGAGATAAAACTGAGAAGAAAAGTTACATAAACACAGAAAGGACGTAAATTTACATAAGCAGTCAATGCTATTTAATTGGCATGAGCACCCCACCCATGTCTCCATCTACTGTAGACTTTGTTGCTATAAAAGGTTTTAATAAGAAGATTCTACAACTATAAAGCTAAAAGGAAAAAAGGAAGTTGAATCAGGAATCATATAGAACTGCTACTTTGAGCAGTGTATGGAGATAATATAAATATTTTGAGCAGTGGTTTGGAAGGCCCTTGAGCTTTTCCCTCCAAGCAGGTAATGATATATGCACTCACCCATGGTCTGTCATCATCCACTGGGTCCCAACTTGAAATGTGGGTCCCAAGAAGAATCAGGTTATCTTGAACAGATAAATGATAATTTTATCTAAGACAGGATTAACCCTAATGCCTACATTAACCCCCTTGGGTATAAAAATAAGTTAGAAGTAAAGTGAAGGGGGATATTCCAGAAAGGGGTTTGCTGCAATTGGATTACACGAGAGTAACTTTGTCATTTCAAATGTTCCTTTCCCCATGCTTTGACTTGAATGGTGATGCATATATAGGTGAGTAACGTTTCCACCAGTGGCAATTCAAATCTTCTCCACTTGAATGATTACTCACTCTTCTGCGCAGATACTTCTGCTCAAAGCCAAACTTGGAAGTCTGCATATACTAGAGGTAACCTAGATTTTCTAGTTCATGGCTACCAGAATCTTTATAACGAGAAAAGGCAGTAGAACAGAAATGCACACGAGAATCAAACTGAAACTCAAAGTAGTCAATGTACTAAGAAAATACATTCCATCTAGAATTCCAATGCCACATAATCTCAAGAAATAGGAGCATACTACATTTCAATTTTGAATATCAATATAGTCAAGATGGCGGCCTGCCATTGTGCAAGGTATGTAATCTCATTGTGAGCAGAGTGTTTCTGAGTTTTAAACATCATATGCTCACAAAAAAAAAGGTTTTAGCATTATGAAACAAGGACAAATATTGACTGGACAAGTGGAGAGGAGAACTCATTGCTGATCAAGACAAGGCAAAAAATGTGCGGATGAAAAGCGTTAACAAGTAGAACTTGCACATCCAATTTCAAGGGTAAACTATTTAGCACAGATGACATGTTGACTAAAAGTCTAAAATATGATGGTATCTTTGAATTTGTTCTGTTTAGAGCTGACTGTATAGTTTGCCAAAATTCTATATTACAGCACCTAGGAAGTGATGGCAGTGACTAGATCTATGCATTCTAAACACAAATTGCTGATCAATGAAAAAAATTATAAAAAACAAAGACAATATAGTGTGATGAACCACCTTAAGCTTCATAAGAATATGTAAATTTTGATTCAGTTTTTGTTTTTCCAGTATAACTGGGCCAATTATGAATTTTGGTGGTCATTCTCACACTCAAGATAAAACAGGCTACAAAGAGGTTCATACAAGTGGAAAAATTTTAAAATTTATTGCCATTTACTTGCCGAATCAGTCTACATAATTATGTCTATTCATTTCAAAAAATAAGTAACATTTCTATCCATTTTCATAATACATGATTTTCATCAAGTAATAAATGATACTTTACACCCAAAAAAGAATCCATTGACATTGAAGTGTAAAAAAAAAGGGAGGAGGAGGAGGCACAATGACCAAATTGCAAAACAGCTAAAGCAGGATTGCTATTAACTTCAATGCATGAGAAAAAACTAAATCTTGGGCTACTAATGTAAACATTGCGCAAGGATAGAAATATAATACCTGTTAATCCCCAAGTAGTTAGATCCCACAGCAACAAATGGTTATCAGTCCCACCAGTCACGAGTCTGCATTTTCTTCTCAACAAAGCAGATGCTAATGCCTGAGCATTGTTCCTCACCTGTTGCATATATGCTTTGTACTCTGGTGTGGCCACTTGTTTTAAGGCTATGGCAAGAGCAGCGATGTGATTATTGTGAGGACCCCCTTGTGTTGATGGATGGACTGCAAAATTTATCTTTTCTTCAAAATCATAATGGCTGCTACCATCACCATGACTAGGAAGCATGCCCTGCTTCCTCAATTTTGGGCCTTTCCTATAAAAAATAATCCCCCCTCTAGGACCTCGAAGATTTTTGTGTGTTGTAGAGGTAACAATATCACAATATTCAAATGGACTTACACATTCCTGTGAAAGAGAGACAAAACAATAGTAAGGAAAAACTACAGAAAAATATTTTGCTAATTTAATTGCAGTTCAATGTATAACTTCTGTCGCACAATATTGTTCGTTCTCAATACAAATATGGACTCAATAGAAAACCGTTTTTTCAGTCATCAAGCACTTCGAAAAAGTATGCTTTTAGCAAATAAATCCACATTACAATCTGAATCCTAATACAAAAACCATGCTAATGTTTAGTTCAGGCATTTACAGCAGTAGGCAAGTGGTAAAGATAAAAAAACCAATCAATTCTAAGCTATTAAATTTCATTTCAGGAAAAATAATTGTTCCTGAAAGGATTCAGAACCAGAAATAGAAACAGAATGGCTAGAGAGTTTACTTGAGAAGCGTGTGTATCTATCTGTTATTGATATGTCATTTGTTAAATCACCGCATATATTTCTAAATGCATCCCAGTATCTTGCTCAGATACAAATTAGAAGTTGTTAAATAAGTGGCAACTCATGAGACTAAAAGCACAAGCTGATCAATCAAGCACTCATGACATTAAGTGATAGATAATTTTGTACCCTATGTTCAAATTCAAAACCGATATCAAAATGATAAATAAAAAAGTAGAATGCTCGTGGAAATTATGCAATATCAAAATCTCAAACCTTAGCTGCTACGAGCCCGCTAATGTGAGCCATATCACACATCAAAACAGCACCAATCTTATCAGCAACTTGTCTAAACCTCGCATAATCCCACTCCCTCGGGTACGAACTCCCACCACAGATCAGTATCTTAGGTCTAAAATCCATAGCCTTCTCCTCCATCTTATCATAATCAATATACCCGGTTTGTGGATTCACTTTATATGGCAGACTCTCAAAAAATATTGACGAAGCTGACACATTCTTCCCTCCAGGTGTATAATACCCATGACTTAAATGCCCTCCAGAAGGCGAGTCTAACCCCATGATCCTATCCCCAGGCAATAAAAGCCCAGTGTAAACAGAAAAATTCGCTGAAGTACACGAATATGGCTGCACATTAACACCCCATTTATCAGAATCAAGTCCAAAAGCTGCCAGCGCGCGGCTCCAACAAATCAATTCAATTTGATCAATATATTGATTTCCCGTATAGTATCTGGAACCAGGCAATCCCTCCGAGTATTTATTAGTTAAATGACTACCAAGAGCTTCCATAACTGCACGGCAAACAAAATTCTCAGATGCAATCAATTCAATACCTTTAAACTGCCTTTGCTTCTCTTTCTCCATAATCTCATGAATTTCAGGATCCGCGACGGGAAGACAGTGGTTACCCCATGCCCGAACCATGGCCCGACGAGACTCCAAACCCGGATCCATAGCAACCCGTTTGGAAGAACTTGTCGTCGATGATGAAGATGATGATTGAGAACTGTTATCTCTTGGTCTCTTTATACACACTTGATGACCCAAAATGCTAAATTGTTCATCTTCTGTTTGGTTTTCTTCGTTATCGATGTGGGTTTCTTGTTTTTGATCGAGTAATTGCAGTTGAATTGGAATTGAACTTGAGTGAAATCGAAGAGAGAGACCTGATTGCGCTGCTTGTGTTAAATCCATCTCTAATAAAAATAAAAATTGGGGCTTTTTTTCCAGGGATTTTTGGTTATAAGTTTTCAGGGGTAAGAGTAGAAACAACAGAAACAGTGACAACAACGTTTAAAGCAATTGCAACGGGAGTAACGAACTCTTAATGTGTTAACGGAGGAGGTTTCCATTAAAATAAGAACAAACCCTAGTTTGGAAACTCTTGAGAGATTTGTTGTTTAGGAGTTTAGAGAGGGTTGTTAAATGATAAGAGGAATGAGCCTGGACCGAAAATTGGAACGTTGGTGAATTGACCGGGAATAGCCGGTAACATCAAGTTTAACTCTAGGTGAAGTGTGAGCTCACGTGGACTAAATTGAGGTCAGGTTCAGTAACACATGACCTGCGCGTTCTCTTTTTTATTTATTTATTTAATAAACTCTCAAGTCCGTCCGACCGCCCGGCCGTCCTTGATTGAGAGCAATTGTAGTTTGGGCCCAAATGTACAATCTGTCTATGGGCTAAAGCCCATTTTCTTGCTTGCTTAAGTAGACAAAACCTTGCGGTTGCTTGTCTATGGAGTCGACCTCCTCCCTCTCTCATTGGGATTATTTGGGTTTGTTAATTTTGCGACCTGTTCTCGCTATGTTGTTTGTGTTTTCGTTTATATCTATTGGTATGTATGCATTTCCTTTTTCTTTCCTCAGTTTTTCGTTCGTGTGTGACTGTAAATTTGAGGATTTGATTGGTGGAAATTTGATGATCAGGTTGGTTTTTGGCATGGAAGCTAGTGCTTGTGCATGTGTCTTTGGTTCAAGAGATTTTCGGCCCGCGTAAAGATCCCACCAAGCCTAAGCCACTGACCCTTCGAATATCAAGAATTTATGATACCATTGATCCCCGATATTTCACTCCTGCTGGGTAATTTTGTTCTCCTTAATTTTGTTTATTGTTGTTCATTGATTTATTTTATTAAATTAAGAGTTTAGGTCAGAGTCTGCATTTGAAAGTCCTGTACTTTGATTTATGTATATAGTTAATTGGATAGTTCCTTTTTTATTACTGCTGTTGTTGTTGTTGGATTTCCTGGTCGAAAACGGGTCACAAAGTGCGGCTCTTAGCTAAAAATCAATCAAGTAATATTGTGATGATGACTCAATAACCAGGATTTTAGCTGTACTAGTTTTTATCCGGAAAAACGGTAGTGGGTTTCCAGTTGTTATGCTGATCTTGAATACCACGACAGCTGAGAGTGTTTCATAGAACGACCCACAAGGTGTTTTTCATTAGTTTTATGGATACCTGGTCACGAAAAAAAGCATGAGATATCTGTGGGTATTGAGGCAATGCAGTTATCGTTGAATGGTGGGCTTTAGATGGTTGTGTTCATTGATTTTAATGCCATGGATGTGATCTTTGGCATGCTATATATTTCGCATGGGTTTTGGTGGCTTCTTTCGTGGCTATTGTTGGCCTAGTGTGGGTTAGATAGTCTATGAAGAAAATGTAAGGTGGATAGTCAAACCTCACATTGAATGCCATATGAGGCCTTATGAGTTGATCGGTTTCACTTTAGATACAGTATATTGTTTTGATAGTTTGTTCCTGGGAAACAATTGTCTTTATCAAATGTGATTGATTATCATAGTTGCTTGAGAACTCTTTCTTGTGGTGAGGATTTACTGAAAGAAAAGGTCAAGGCAGTAATAATAGAGGGGAGATGTTCCTGTGTTTGACATCGTAGGTTTTTAAGTTTTCCCATGGCTTAGTAAGAAAAGAGGATTCGTCTGGACAATTTCCATTGACTTAATGGGTCTCAGGTTCTTTAAACAAGTAACTTGGGATGGTTGTTGGGCCTTTCTGTGTTGATTCTTTTGCTCTGCAGTTCATCTCTTCAGCTCATAATCTATGATGCACAGCCTAGAAGACATACCAAGTTGAAATGAAGAATAACCTCCTTTGGTTTGTTACGGAAGTTTTGGGCACTTGCATTTGAGGATATCGCATTTCTTCAAGTAGCATTGGAATTAACAAGGTCATGTAGTTTTTGATGCTCAAGTCCAAGAAGGGGAAGAAGGGTGTAATCTTTGATGCTCAAGTTAAGGGGATCTGGGATTTAAACAGTGTTCATTGAACAATATGGATATAGGGAGTGTGTTGGTGAAACGTGAAACACAATGATATAATTAAACTTTCTATTAGCATCTAATGTATTATTGAACGAATATCTGTTAGTAAATTATGAATTCTAATGATAGGATTGGTGGCAATGCAGGATTAACAGCTCTAGATCAGCAGCAGATTGAACCTCATGAAATCAAGTTTCAGATGATCATAGACTTATCGGGATTGTGCTTGTACATACGTTTGCCAATACCCTGAAGTTGCATTGATACAAAAGTCAGTTGATCACAGCAGGTTTCCAATCTGAAGTTCCATGATGTTAATTGTTCGAGAAGCCAACTTCAATCTGAAGTTCCTTGATTCCTGTTAATGCTCCACGTGTCTTTGTCGTTGCTGATTGGTATTTTGTATCAAACGAATTTGTGCTCTAATGAAAAGCTCTTTTAAGTAAACAAGCATTTTTAACCCGCTCGTTTCCTGGGGCTAAATTTTGCAAGCTGTTTGGTTAATTAACAAATGCTTGTTACTGTACTTGGATCTTATGATCTGCTGCGTTTAAAACACAAGAAAAAAGGAAGCATCTTGAAGCTGCTTCCTGAATCAAGCTTTACTGTTCAGTGAACAGTAGAGCATGCATCTACTGTTCAGTGAATAGGGTTTTTTTTTTTTCTTTGAAAAGCCAGTGTAGTTAATTGATTTTACTCGCATTGTTCACGTGAACATGAACAACAATTTATTTTTGTTTTTTTTTAAATTAGTTTAAGGTAAATTAAATTTACTCATACTGTAATCTTAATTTTATTCTTGATAATATTTTACCTAATTTTGTAGTTCTTGCTAGATGAATTTTGTACGTAATGGAATTGTAGATAGTTTTTTGTTAAAGTAATTTTTTATATATAAAGTATGATTTATTTCATGATATAATAGCAATAGTTAAATCCACAATATTTAAATTAAAAATCATCAATATTAATATATATTTTTTAAAATTATTTTATAACTTCAATTTCAAAAGCATTATTAACCAAACACATTAAAACTATTTTTTCTTCAACCTCAATTTCAATCACAATTTTAACCAAATATCTATTTTTTCAAACCAACCTCAACTAAAAGTACTTTTTATAAAATAATTTTTTTAAAACCACAATCACAACAGCTACTGCAATACCAAACACACTTTATGGCTTCCAAAATGCATGTGAAAGAGTAGATTTAGCTATATCGTGTCATCAGCTCATGATAGATATCAATGTTTAAACATAAGTACAAATGGGGTTTGACTTCTTCTAGCTAGTTTTAATGTGTTTGGTATTATTGTTGCTGTTGTGATTTTAAAAAAGTTATTTTTATAAAAAAAAAATACTTTTAGTTGAGATTGATTTGAAAAAATATATGTTTGGTTAAAACTGTGGTTGAAATTGAGGTTGAACAAAAAGTAATTTGATGTATTTTGTTAAAAAAATGCTTTTCAAATTCAGATTATAAAATAATTAAATATATATATATATATATATATATATTAATGATTTTTAATTTAAATATTGTACAATTAATTACTATTATTACATCATGAAATAAATTATATTGATATCAAATATTTTTTATTATTCCATTAAACTATGTGCAATGTCATTACATATGAAATTTATCCAACAATTAAATACTAGTTTTTCGAGTAAAACACAATTTTTTTAAAAAAATTTATAATTTCATTACGTACAAAAGTTATTCGATAAGAACTACAGTTTCCATGATTTTTTAAGCGTGCAATAAAATATTATCAAGAATAAAATTGAGATTACAGTACGAGTAAATTTAATTTACCTTAAACTAATTTTTTAAAAAAATAAAAAATTATTGTTCATGATTAACTGCACTAGTTTTTCGGGAAAAAAAAAACTAATTTTTTTTCACTGGTTTTTCAAAAAAGAACTAAACAGTGCATTACCAAACAGCACCATCTAGACATCAAGGAGCTGGTAAAAATGGCTTGACATGTCCCAAATAGTAGAAACCAAATCTTGCTTGCATTGAAGACAAGGAATTTGCATTGCGTGGTTTCAATTTTCAAGTCAAAGAAACATAATAACAGGTTGCAGGTCTCGCAATGCTAATCGAGGAGTCGATTTCCAGTCTGATATGTATGTCATCCGTTAACGCAGAATGGAATTATTGGGCTCCTAGAGCCTGTTTTCCACATTTCCACAAACTGAAACGTCAAAAGAGAAAGTAAAAGGATGGTAGGGGATTTATCTTCCAAAAATGCAGAAAGCAAATAGTAAAACACGCTGGCATAAACACAGATTAAACGAGAGTTGCACTTCCACGCGATGAACCAATTGGTTAACGCATAGTGTTGGTATACACTTGTCAAGACGAATTTGATGCCCTTCCTTGAGCCCAAATGTCTCCTAGAAGTTTATAGCATAAAAACTGAATTTTACAGCCTCAACGCCTAGGGATGATTTTTGTTTTTTTTTTCACCTGGGCAAACATGAATTGATTCAACAACAAAAGTTTCGGAACTGATAAACAATAATCACATGACGGCTAATCAAAGGAAATACTCATTTTCAAAACTTCCTTGCCCAGCAATTATATCGTTAGTCCATTCCAGCAGCTGTTGCAGGTTGCTCAGCACGTTTCTCGGTACCCACTGAGGATTTCTTATTTCCAGGCCCAGAAGAAACTTTAACCATTGCTGGTCTTATTAGCCGATTCCCAATGAGAAATCCACGACGGAATTCTTGAATTATAATGCCCTCTTTGTACTCTTGAGACTCTTCTCGGGCAATGGCCTCATGCAGCTACAAGAAAAAAGAGCTCAATTATTAACAGAAGGCATATTGAATTTGTTCATGAGCTAACACCCATATAAATCAAGTTTACAAGCATTATTCCAGTCTTACCTTCCCGAAGACATGTTCCCTGATGATTCAGACAAAACCATTTACAGTATAGTAGCTCTTATAGCAAAAGCAAATATAGTTCCTTTGATTCAAACATCATAGCGCCATGAACTTGACTTTCTAATCAGGAAGTAAATCTAAGAAGCAAAGGTTAGCAGTGGGAACTGCCAATCAAAATCTCAAATTTCACCCAATTTCAATTCATTCTGAATTTGGACAAACAACATTGGCAGTCCATTGTTTATTTATTTATTTATTTATTTTGTTTATTCATGCATAAATTGAGTTCTGGAAATTATAGCATGCATATGCAGAGATGATAAAAATAAAGTATATACCAAAATTAATCACAACCCTAAGTACTATCTCATATCCAGTGATTAATCATCAGCAAAAACAAGAAGCAACAAGAAAAGGCATCATTCATAAAACCAAGACCAAAAGCAACAAGAAAAGGCATCATGCATATAACACAATGTACAAAATGAAGTAAACTCCAGGAATTCTCTCTTACAGAAGGATCAAAAGGCTTTCCAACCGTTGGCACTGCAGCCACCTGCAAGTTCCTCATAATATCCACCAATTGCTTGTATATACCCTGGTAACTTGAATCAATCTTCTTTTCTTTTTCTGTTTCCGGTTGTATTTGTTGCTTTGCTCTCTCAAAACTGTCCACCATGGGAAGAAGGCTCTCGATCACTTCTCCCTGGGCATCACTCCTAATGTTAACCCTCTCTTTGTCTGACCTTTTCCTAAAATTATCAAAATCTGCTTGCAAGCGAATATATTTCTCCTTCCCAGAGGTTATCTCATCGGATAAAGATGAAACTTTCAGGAGAAATTCATGATTCTCTTTTTCTATGGTGCCTACCTTAGCCTCAATATCCAATATAGTCTTCTCATCTCCGTAAAAAATAGCCTGCTTGTAAATTTTGATAAGGTTCTTCAAACTGGGTCGTCGTTTCTGACCTTCTTGAATCTCATTATTCTCCTCCTTCCCATTCGTCTAAATAAGAGTGGTTATGGCAAAGATAGCAAAGAAAGGAAGAAAAGAAAACATCACATAATGATTTGATATGAAACTTGTGTTTGTTCTAATAGAAAACAAAATTGAATACGAAAAATCTTGTGATCTTGGCTGTTTATTTCCATGGATACAAGTGATTGGGAAATGATAAAAAAAAAGGTTAAAAAGGAAAAAGAAAATACAACATACAGTGGGTGCAGAGTCTTCAGGTGCGAGATAAGTCTTCAAAGAACGCCTTTTAATGTTGTTGATTGGGATTGGAGAGGAGCTGGAGGGAAGGGAGGCGTTGATGGGTTTGCATAGACGGAGGGGCATTTGGTGGAGAGGTGATGGGGTTTTGGTTTCTAGGGTTTTGGAGGGTTTTGAAGACAAAGAACCAGAGAGGCGAGGAGGAGCTAAGAGAGTGTAATTGGACAGGGAAATAGCCATTGAATGATGATAATAATAATATAAAAAAAAATATTGACGAAGACGAGTGATGGTGATGATTTATGGGCTCTCAATCGGAAATGTACAGTTTGCTTAGGAGCTCTCCCTCTCCCTCCCCCTCTCTTTCTCTCTCTAAGATTTGTCTAGAAGGATGAGCTTAATTTATTTATTTCTTCAGCAAGAGAGAGGACCAAATTAGTCTAACGTCGAAAATCAGTCAAATCAGATTATTTTGATTCAGCCCCAAGTTAGTTTCCGTGATTTATCAATGATTTTTTTTTTTTTTACTTGAGTTTTTAACTATTTTAAATAGAAGTTAGTTACACCAAGGTTTTTTATAGGTTGTTTATTTTATTGTTTTGCTTTTATTTTTTAAAAAAATATATTTTATATTCTCATGCTCATGTATTAAAAAATTAATAAAAAAATATCAAATTATTTACAAAATTATCATTATATTTTATTTAGATAGCGTTTGATTGTTGTTTCGAGATAAAAAAACAAAAACAATAGAGATAAAAATATATTTAGTTGAAGAGATAAAGACAAAGACAAAAATTAATTTATCCTTCTAGTAATTTTAAAGCGAATTTTTTTACTTAAAAACATAAGATATGTGTGTGTGTAGAGAGAGAGAGATAGGTCTCAAAATATAATATTTTTTATTTTTAAAATATCATTGTAAAAAACACTAAATTCCAAAATTATTAAACTAAGACATGTAAGATAAAAATTATTATTATCTTGGTTTTAAAACTAGACTCGATGGTCGATCTGGAGCAAACATAAGTCACGAGTGAAGAAGGTCAACATAAGAATTAATTGGTTATTATCATAGTTTTAAAAATCAATTTGAAAGTTAATCTAAAACAAGGTTCAGATCACGGGTCGAGAGGGTAAATCCAAGTTGACTAAAAAATAATCAAAATAATCTTATTTTCACCAAGAAAAATTCAAATAAAAAAATCAACAGGTTTTTAACCTATGTTTTATCCCAAGTCGACCTGGATTTTTTACTAGGTCAAGTTAGGTCAAAATTTCCTCTGTTTTTTTTTTAAATCAGACGGGTTCAAGCTCTAGATCAGTTAGGTCACATGTCGACCCATTGGGCCAATCCTGGTTTTATAATTAGATTTATTATAATATTATTAATTTCAACACCCAGTACAAATTAAATTAAAAAAATAATATATGATTATTTTTTAGACGTGTAAGTTTAACAATAATACATATTAAAGGTAAAATAAATTTTTTATATTTTATTTTATCATATTTATCATAACCAAACAAAATATAAAAATATTTATTTTATCTTGCATATCATTACCACACATAATTATATTGCAATCTATTTTTTTATCTAATATTCCTTGTCTTTACTATCTTCGTCCATTCTGTCCTGAGATATAGTAATAAAAAACAACCTTAATCAACATTTACAATATTAAATTATTAATATCACAACTTTGCCATCCAACATGTAACTACCACTTTACTGTAAAACTAATATTAGAACCATGCCAAAAAATAGAACAGAGTAAAAACTGTCGTAGTCGTTGGTTTCAAATCCCTCTCATCTTCTTTCCTTCACTGTACCTTTTACCTCTTATGCATCCCTTTTTGGCTTTTCATTCCTTTCTGGGTGTTCCCTTCTTTTCTTTTCCTCGTATTCTTCTCCTTTTATTACATGCATAATGGAAGAATGATTTCTTAGTATAGAGCATTACAGTCAAGCAGTAGCCTTCATTAACTAAGTTTTAGTTTTCCATGTTCTGACAAAGCTCCAATTTCTTTTTGCAGATTTACCAGGTATACTAAAACGCCCTGCTAAAACACTGAAGGAATCTACAGTTGCGTCTAAATTTCTTTTTTCCAAATCGTTCTTCAATTTTTTTATTTCAATTGCATTATTCTATGCCCAATTCAATGCTCAATTTTGTTAAGAATTGTTAAGATAAGCAAACTTCAATGGAAAAGGGTATTTTTCCTTGATTTCTGACTGGATTGCGACTTTGAAAGGTCTGAAATATCTATAGCTTTTGACGTGATGGTTTTTGTTGGTTGGATGTTGCTATTCTTTGAACTGAGAAGACGGAAACAACATTTATATTGCTTTCTTCTAATCAACTGAGAGTTTGGTAGATGACTGATTTTCTGTTTGTTCTGGTCTTTAGCATGATTAGTGCCTCTCCCACTGATTTTTAGGTGTTCTATCTTTCTCTTTGCATTTTCTGTGCAATTTCGCTACTTTCATCTTCATGTTTTTTAGTTGCTTACTTTACATGTTCATGGTTGTTAATCTGCCTTTTTCTTTGTAGTGCCTTATTTTGCTTCTTCTTCTTTTCCTGCTGGGTTTATCCTTAGATTTGAAATTGAGAGAAGCTGAAATGCTTTGGATCTTTCACGTCATGTTGTTTCGGTTTTAAAGATGATTGATGTTTTCATCTAATATTTTATCATCTATTCCTTATTGTCGTAT
>Ga0325400_1001674_pt1 | contig 18612 bp, 19 predicted proteins | sample PopdelMetagenome_2_FD_205662 | JGI IMG/M metagenome (GOLD analysis project Ga0325400, IMG submission 205662) | Populus deltoides microbial communities from Bellville, Georgia, United States - Xylem-PdKOR-R1 | ecosystem: Host-associated > Plants > Phyllosphere > Stem > Wood/Secondary xylem... | reverse complement strand
CTCGGCGCTCGTGCGGCCCGAGACACCCACGATGCCGACCGGCCGGGACGTGGGAGCCCCGGCGAGGTGACGCACGGCCACCGACCGGGGACCGTCCGCCCCCACCAGCAGGTCCCCCGCATCCGTGCTGCCGTCGTCGAACTCGGCGACCGCCTGGTGAGGTTCCGCGCGGACCGCCGTGCAGGTCCGACCCAACCTCAGGTCCGCACCGACCGCCTCCGCCAGCAGTGACCGCAACGTGATCCGGTCGACGTCGACGCTGTCGGGGTCGTGCCCCGTCACCGCCAGCTCGGTCAGTTCGCGCCCCTGGGCGTCGAACAGGACGTCCGGGGCCCGCCGGCGCACCGCGGAGGCCGACGCCAGCACCGCCTCGACCGTGTCGGGGGTCAGGACCTCGCGCAACGCCGCCTGCGCCGCGGAGTCCAGGGTCAGGTGGTAGCCGCCCGTGGCGGCCGGGTCGGTGTCCCGCTCGTGGACGACGACGTCCATCCCGTGCCTGCGCAGGCCGGCCGCCAGGGCCAACCCGCCGATGCCGCCGCCGACGATCACTGTTCGCATGACGGTCACGGTGGCAGCCGTGGTGGACACCGAGCGGCCACCACCTCACCCCTGGAGACGGGAGATCCTGTGCCCCAGCGCGTCGAAGGCGGCCCGGAGCTCCGCCGGCTCCACGTCGTGCAGGTCGGCGCCGAAGCTCAGGTACAGCCCCGCGAGCCCGATCCACGACCAGGCGCCCATCCGCAGGCGCGCCCGCTGCCCCGGCACGTCCTCAACGACGGCACCCCCCGGCGCGAACTGCGCCGCCAGCCCCGCCGGGACGTCCAGCACCGCCGACCCCTGGCACGGCCACGGAGCAGGGACGTCACCGCGATCCGGGGTGGTGCGGACGAACTCCACCACCCCGCCGGGGACGTCGCGGTCGCCGAACGTGCGCCCCACCGCGGTCACCGCCTCGATCCGTTCGACGCGCACCACCCGCCAGCTCTGCTCATCGGGGGCGAACAGAACGAGGTACCAGCGGCCCGCCCACACGACGAGGTGGTGCGGCTCCACGAGCCCCTGGACCCCGACACCGGTCCGGACGTGCAGGAGCTGGCGCAGGCGCACCGCCGAACCGACCTCCCGCACCACCTCCACCGGCAACGGCGGCGCCGGGAACTCCCACTGGTTCGGCAGCACGGTCAGCCCGAACGCCTCCGAACTCGCCCGCAGCCGCCGCGGCACCACCTGCCGGACCGCGGTGAGCGCCCGGTCGCGGGAGTCCTTGAGTCCCTGCAACGTCGCCGAGGCCGTCTGCAACGCCACCACCACCGCGATCACCTCGTCCTCGGCCAGGACCAACGGCGGCAACGGCCCACCGGCACTCAGCCGGTACCCGCCACCCGCCCCGTGCACGGTCTCGACCGCGTACCCCAGCTCCCGCAACGTCTCCACGTCCCGACGCACCGTGCGACGCGAGGCCCCCGACCGCTCCGCCAGCTCCTGCGCGCTCCGGGTCCGGCCCGCCGCGAGCAAGGAGAGCAGGCGCAACGCCCGCGCCGAGGTCGTCGCCACGCGGGACATGGTGGCGCACTGCCTCGAACCGGGATCAGGCGCCCACGACTCACCGGGCCGGTGCCACCGGCGTCTCCTCCAGGAGCAGTTTCGTGAACGCCGGCGGGGCGAGGGCCGCGGCCGAGATGAACGCGGTCCACTCCTTCACATGGGGCTGCTCCGCGTGCGCGGCGGAGGTCTCGGGCGAATCCCAGACCTCCAGGAGGCGCAGTCGGTCCGGCGACCCGGCGAGCCAGGACAGCTGGTACTCGCGGCAGCCGTCTTCGGTGAGGCAGGTCTGCGCGAAGGTCACGGCCTTCTCCGTGACGTCGGCGATGCGGTCGGCGGCGACGGTGACGCCGCCGTGGACGATGACGAGGGGCACAGGTTTCTCCTTGATCGTGCTGGGGTTTCAGCCGAGTTGCCGGCGGAGTTCGGGCAGGACGGTGGAACCGATGAGTTTCACCGCGCCCATGGCGTCCGGTCCCATGGGTGGGCCGAACGAGAGGTGTCGCACGCCGGCCTCGAGCAGGGCCGCGCACTGTTCGATCACGTCGCCGACCCCTCCGACGATGCCCAGACTGAGCATCGACGGCGTGACGCTCGCGATCGCGTCCGCCTCGCGACCGTCGAGCATCAACTGCTGGGTCCGGGCGAACTCGTCGGGGTCGAGGCCGTTGGCGACCAACGCATCGGTGGACAACGATCCCGAGTACAGGGCGATGTGCTTGGCCATCAGGTACCGGGCCTCGTCCCGGTCGTCCGAGATGGAGGCCCAGACGCAGGCCGCGACATCGAGGTCCTCGATGCTGCGGCCGGTCTTGGCTGCTCCCGCCGAGAGTTGCTCGACGACGTTGAACACGTGCTTCGGGGGCAGGCACAGGGGTAGCGCTCCGTCGGCGAGCCTCCCGGTGAGGTCGAGCATCTTCGGGCCCATCGCGCCGAGGTAGATCGGGGTCTCACGGAAACTCCGCAGCACCGCCTGTTCGGTCCACCCGTCTCCCGCGCCGGGAATCCCGGCGGGGCTTCGGCCGGCCAGCAGTTCCCGGATCGCGATCACCGCTTCGCGGGTGCGGACGACGGGTTTAGCGGGCTCGAGCCCGGCCCACCGGAAGAACACGTCCGACCCCGCGCCGAGGCCCAGCAGGAACCGGTCGCCGGAGAGTTCCTGAAGCCCGGTGGCCAGCATCGCGATCTGCACGGGGTGCAGGGAGACCGGGTCGATCACCCCGGAGCCGAAGCGGATCCGGCTGGTGCGCAGCGCGATCGCCGCCAACGTCACGAGTCCGGGTTCGCCGAAGAGGTCGTTGCCGGTCCAGACCTGGTCGAACCCCGCCTCCTCGACCACGAGGGCCTTCTCGACGACGGCGTGCACGCCGTGGCCGCCGATGCGGGCGCTGAACGTCGCTGGTTTCACAGGTTCTCCAGTCTCATGTGCAGGTTCTCGGGCGGGTCCGGACACGCGACGAGCGGTCGCTTCGTCACGTCCATCGACGACCCCAGCACCGCCACCACGTTGGCGATGGCGAAGTAGCAGAAACGTCTCCCTTCAGGGACCACGACGCCCCCGTCGACGACGTCGAAGTGGTCGCCGACCTCGAGGCCGCAGGCCGAGTAGTTGAAACTCTCCACGGTGCAGCGAACGGTGCTCACGGTCGGCGCTCCAACCGCATGACGACGTTCTCCCGCGCGTCGGGGCAGCAGATGACGGGTTTGCGGACCAGCCAGTCGTCGGACGGTAGCTCGGCCTGCATCATCCCGAGCACGGGGACGACCGCAGCGAGGGCGAACGCGCAGAAGGGTTTCCCGTCCGTGGCCAACCCGCTGCCGTCGACGTCGAAGGAGTCCCCGACGGCGATCGAGCAGCGCGGGGCGTCGGCCCGTTCGACGACGACCCGCACCCGGGGGCAGGGTGGGAGCCTCACCGCGCCGTCCACGAGCCGGAACCCTCCAGCGCGGCCAGCGCCTGACCTTGCAGGTGCTTGCGGCGGGTCCCGGCGTGGGCCAGCGCCCCCAACGCGTCGCGCAGGACCCGCTGCACGGGAGCGGAGTCGAGGATGTACCGGGCGCTGGCGAGTTCGGTGGTGGCGGTCACCACCCGACGCAGGGAGTTCGCCGCCACCGCGTTGGCCGCGGTCATCCGGGCCTCGTCCACCGGGGTCAGGACTTCGTCCGAGAAGAGGATCTCGTCGGTGCGCCGGGCGATGTCCCGCACCCCAGCCCACGCGAAGTCGACGTCGCCCATCGCCTCGCCGAGCAGTTCCAGGGTGGCCGTGTCCTTCGAACCCCGGGACCGGACGATCTCGCCCGTCGTGGTGAGCAGGTTGCGGGCGAGCCCGAGGACCACCCCGGTGAGGGCGAAGTGGCAGATCCGGACGCTGCGGTTCAACGGGTCGGCGTCGTGCCGGTAGGGCGCCTCGCGGTCGAAGGCGTGGTCGGCCGGCACGAACGTGGGGGTGCGGATGTCGAAACTGGTGCTGCCGGACCCACGGACGCCGAGGGTCTGCCAGTTGTGCGCGAACTCGATGGCGTCCTTCGGCAGCCACAGGCCGAGGTGCTTCTGGGTGCCGGCCTCGGTCATCACCGGGGCGCCCGCGGCGTCGACCACGAGGGCTCCCCCGACGACGTGGTCGGCGGTGTAACTGCCGCTGCCCCAGTCCCAGTGCCCCGTCACGAGGTATCCGCCCTCGACCTGCTCGGCCCGGCCGCGGGGGTGGAACGAGCCGCTGGTCGGCAGGTCGCGGTGCGGGTAGAGCTCGGCGTAGGCGTCGTCGCCGAGTCGCCCCGCGTAGTAGCCCCCCGCGTTCAGGACGCCGACGTTCCAACCGGCGGAGGCGTCGACGGCGGCGATGGTGGCCACCACGGTCACCTGCTGCTCGACGGTCATCTCCAGGCCGCCGCGGAAGGCCGGGAATCCCATCTGGAAGACCCCGGCCGCCCGCATCGCAACCTCCGCGCGCGGGGTGAGCCGGGCGCCGGCCTCGATCCCGTCGGCCTCCTGCTCGAGGACCGGCAGCAGGGTCTGGACGTTGGCCAGCACGGCCTCGGCGCTGGTGGGCGGCAGCAGGGAGGGCGTGTCGGGACGTTCGAGTGTGGTGCTCACGTGGTGCTCCTCAGGCGATCGGTTCGCCGCCGGTCACCCAGAGGGTCTGACCGGTGACGTAGGGGGCCGCGAGCAGTCCGAGGACGGCGTCGGCGACCTGGGTCGGGCTGGGGAACGCGGGCAGGGCCATGCGCTCGAGCAGCTTGCGGGACAGGGCCTCCCGCTCGGGGGTGAGGTGCTCGTCGACGTCGGGGTCGACGATCCGGCCGGGGGCCACGACGTTGGCCGTGATGCCGTACCGGCCCTCCTCCAGCGCGGTGTACCGGGTCAGCACCGAGGCCGCGGCCTTCGCCGCACCGTAGGACCCGTTCCCGGGGGCCGGGCGGGACATCAGGGCTCCCGAGACGTACACGATCGCCCCGCCGGTGGCCCGCATGCCGGGGACGGTGCGGCGCAGCAGGTTCGCGTGGCCGACCGCACCCTCGAACTGCTCGCGGAGCTCGGCCGCCGTGGTGTCGACGACGGACGCGTGGGTGTCTCGGGGCGGGTGGGCGGTGTTGACGAGCACCGTCACCGGGCCGAGGGAGTCCTCGACCGTCCGGACGGCGTCGTCGAGGGCGCCCTCGTCGGACAGGTGGGCGCCGACGGCGATCCCGCCGAGTTCGTCCGCGAGTTCCTGCGCGCTGCGTTCGTCGCTGCGGAAGTGCACCGCGACCCGGGCTCCTTCGGCGGCGAGGGTCCGGGCGACGGCCCGGCCGACCGGTCCGGTGCCCCCGGCGACGAACGCGACACGGTTCTCCAGGCGCATCAGTGCAGCCATCAGTGCAGGACCGCCGAGAGGAAGGCCTTCGTCCGGTCGTGGACGGGCGCGTCGAGCACCTGGGCGGGCGTCCCGACCTCGACGATCCGCCCGGCGTCCATGAACACGACCCGGTCGGCGACCTCGCGGGCGAACCCCATCTCGTGGGTGACCACGACCATCGTGATCCCGCCGGTACGGGCCAGGTCCTTCATGACGGCCAGCACCTCCCCCACGAGTTCGGGGTCCAGGGCCGAGGTCGGCTCGTCGAAGAGCATCACCTGGGGTTGCATGGCCAGCGCCCGCGCGATGGCGACGCGCTGCTGCTGCCCGCCGGACAGTTTGGAGGGGTAGGAGTCCTCCTTGCCGGCCAGGCCCACCCGGCCCAGGAGTTCCTTGGCGTAGGTGCGCGCCCACTGCCGCGACTTCCCCTTGACCCGCACCGGGGCGAAGGCCACGTTCTCCAGGGCTGTCATGTGCGGGAAGAGGTTGAAGTGCTGGAACACCATCCCGATGTCGACCCGTTGGCGGCAGGCCTCGTTCTCGCGCAGTTCGTGCAACCGGCCGTTGTGCTCGCGGTAGCCGACGAGGTGGTCGGCCACCCGGATCCGGCCGGCGCCGATCTCCTCGAGGTGGTTGATGCAGCGCAACAGGGTGCTCTTGCCCGAACCGGAGGGTCCGATGATGCAGACCGTCTCACCCTCGGCGACCTGCAGGTCCACCTCGTGCAGGACCTGGGTGTGGCCGTAGTACTTGTCGACCGCGTCGATGGTGATCATCAGCGTTCCGCCGTCCGCTTCTCGAGGAAGAACTGCACGACCGAGAAGATCGCGATCACCAGCAGGTACCAGATGGTCGCGACGATGAGCATCTCGATGGTGCGGAAGTTGAGTCCCGACAGGCCCATGACGACCGTCAGCAGGTCGCCGCCCGCGATGACCGAGACGATGGCCGAGGCCTTGAGCATCCCGATGAACTCGTTGCCCAGTGGTGGGATGATGACCCGCATCGCCTGGGGCAGCACGATGAATCGCAGGGTTCCCGAGGCGTTGAGCCCCAACGCCTTCGCCGCCTCGTGCTGACCGCGTCCGATCGACAGCAGCCCCGCGCGGACGATCTCGGCCATGTAGCCCGAACCGGCGAGGGCCAGGCCGACGACGGAGGCCCAGAACGGCGTGATGACGTCCTGTGCGCGGACCGACCACCAGGTGATGTCGGTCAGCGGGATCCCGATCCGGAACTCGCTGACGAACAGTCCGAGGTTCCCGAGCAGGATCAGCAGGACGATGAGCGGCACCCCGCGGAACACGAACACCCAGCCCGCGGCGAACCAGGCGATGACCCGGCTCGGGGAGACCCGCATCACCCCGATGATCAGCGCCAGGGCGACCGAGAGGACCATCCCGATGACCGTCATCTCCAGGGTGAGCAGCAGCCCTCGCAGGACGTTGACGTTGACCAGGTACTCCCCGACGATCGACCACTCGAAGTTCGGGTTGGTGGCCATCTCGGCCACGAACAGGACGACGAGGGCGATGACGATCGCCGCACCCACGCCCCGGCCCCAGTGCCGGACCGCGACGACGTCCATCTTCGGTGGGGACTGCCTGCGGTTTCCTTGTTTCACCTCGCTCATGAGTTCCCCTTCTCGGCCAGGTGGGTGCGGCCGACGTCGATCCACCGGCTGCGCCAGGTCGACCCGTGGGCGGTGACGCCGGCGAGGTCGCGGACGAGCTTCTCGAAACCCGTGGACTCGTGGATCGCGGCCGAGCCGAGCACGTCGGCGCAGCGGTCCAGGACGGTGCGAGCGAACTCCGTCGCCAACGGTGAGTCACCGCGTGCCATCACGGCGTCGCCCGGGACGCCCGGGGCCGCGATCGCCGCGTCGATCCCGCGGACCCCCTCCAACACCAGGGCCCGGGCCGCGCGGACCAGGGTGACTGCCTCGCCGAGCAGGGCGAGCTTGCGCTCCCCCACCTCCCGGCCGCGGGCCACGGTGAACTCGGTGGTGAGGTCGACCGCGTGCTGGGCGATCCCGACCGGGATCCCGGCCATCGAGTAGAAGGGCAGGTCGACGTGCTTGACGAGCGGGTCGGCGTCGGGGCGCGGGGCGTAGAACCGGTCGAAGACGTGGGCCTGCGGCACGAACACGTCCGCCACGGAGTAGCTCTCGCTGCTCGAGGCGCGCAGGCCCACCACGTTCCAGTCGTCGTGCAACCGGACGGCCTCGACGGGCAGCCACAACCCCAGGGTCAGCACGGAACCGTCGGGTTCGGTGACCTCCGCCCCACCGAGGACGAGCTCGGCCGAACGGATCCCGCTGCCGAAGTTCCAACGGCCCGACACCCGGAAGCCACCCTCGACGCGGACGGCCTTCGCCTTGGGGTGGAACGACCCGCAGGTCGGGCGGTCCAAGGTCGGGTAGAGCTCGGCGAACGCCTCCTGCGACAACCGCTCCGCGTAGAACCCGGTGGCGGCCAGCACCGTGAGGTTCCAGGCCGTCCCGGCGTCGGCGGTGGCGACCGCCTCGACCATCCTGGTCTGGTCCTCCAGGCTCATCTCGGGGCCTCCGTGGCGGGCCGAGAAACCCACCTCGTAGGCTCCGGCGGCCCGGAACGCGGCGTGGACGCGGGGAGTGAGCCGACGGGTGGCCTCGGCTTCGGCGGCGTCCTGGGCCACCAGGGGGATGAGGTCGTGGACGGCGTCCAGGACGTTTCGACTGGTTCTCACGCAGCACCTCTCAGGTCGTCGAGGGCGGGCAGGACCCGCGTTCCGAGCAGCTGCACGGCTTCTCGGGTGGTCCGGCCCAGGGGTTGGCCGAAGGACAGGTGGGTGGCGCCGGCCGCGGCGAGTTCCCGGCAACGGTCGGCGATCTCGTCGGCGCTGCCGACGAGGCCGAGGCGGAGCATGTCCTCGTCGACGGCCGCTGCGGCGGCCTCGTTCTCGCCGCGTTCCACCAGATCCGCGACGTGGGTGAAGCGTTCGACGTCGAAACCCGCGAGTTCCAGCGTCGCGGGCGCCAGCGAGCCGGCGTAGGCCGCGACCTTCGGGGCGAGCCGGGCACGGGCGGCGGCCGGGTCGTCGTCGATGGAGCACCACAGGCAGCAGACGAGGTCGAAGTCGGGACCGACGGTCCCCACCTGGTCGGCGAACCAGGAGAACCGGTCCGGGGGCAGGCAGAGCGCCAGCACCCCGTCCGCCTCCCGTCCGGCCAGGTTCAGCATCCGTGGGCCCATCGCCCCGAGGTAGACCCGGGTGTCCCGCGCAGGGCCGTCCTTGAGCGAGGCCTGGGCGTGCCAGCCGTCGGGGACGCCACCGGCCAGGAGTTCCCGCACGGCCCGCAGGCCGGCGCGGGTGCGGGTCACGGGGGTTCCCGGCTCGATCCCGGCCCACCGCAGGAACACCTCCGACCCCGCCCCGAGGCCGAGGACGTAGCGACCGCCGGACAGTTCCTGCAGGTTCGCGGTGAGCATCGCGATCTCGGCGGGGTGCAGCGTCACCGGGTTCAGGACGCTGGACCCCACCTCGATCCGCGTGGTCGCGTCCAGCGCCAGCACCACGGGCACGATCCCGGACCGGCGCAGCAGGTCGTTCCCGGTCCAGATCTGGTCGAAACCGTAGGTCTCGCAGGCGGTGGCGGCCTCGCGGAACTCGCTCAACCCCACCCCGCTGGAGCACCGGACGCTGAACTTCACGGGTGGGACCTCACTGGGCCGTCTCGCCCGCGGCGGTGCCGGTGAGCGGGTTCACGACGACGTCGGCCGAGGTGATGGCGGCCGAGGAGACGTCGTGGCTCTCCATGATCTCGTCGTAGGTCCCGTTGTCGATGACCTCCTGGAGTGCCTCGACCAGAGCCTGCGACAGACCCGGGTTGGCCTTGCCGACGGCGATCGCGGTGAAGTTTGTGGGCGACTCGTCCTCGGGCAGTTCGGCGGTGGTGAACGCGCCGGAGCTGGCCTTGACCGCCTGCAGCTGGGTGGTGGTCGTGTCCAGCCAGGCCTCGATCGTCCCGGCCCGCACGGCGCTGATGGCGGCCGTGGCGCCCTGGTACTCCCCGAGCTTGATCGGGTCGTCGGCGCAGTGCGCGGCGCTGACGGCGTTCACCTCCTCGCTCTGGGTGGAGCCGACCGGAACTCCGACGGTCAGGCCGCACATGTCCTTCAGGGCGGTGATCCCGTCGGGGTTGTCGGCGGGCAGCAGGAGGGACTCGGTGGACTTGTAGAAGGGCACCATGTCGACGATGCTCTTCTCGCGTTCGGCGGTGTTGGAGACCTGACCCATGAGGGCGTCGACGGCGCCGGACTGGACGCCCGGCAGCTGCGCGGGCCACTGCATGTTCTGCCACTCGACCTCGACCCCGAGCACCTCGCCGAGGGCGTCGGCGAGGTCGGGGGCCACACCGACGGGGGTCGTCGTGTCGCTCGCGTCGACGCCGATCATCGGCGGGGTCTCCCACAGCGCCCCGAGTTTCAATGTCCCGCTGCTCTGGATCTGCTCGGGCAGCATGTCGTGCAGGGCGGGGTCCGCGGTCTGGGTGGAGGTCTGGGTGGCGGTGCTGGTCGCGGGGGTCTCGTCGGCGGCCTCGGACGAACTCCCGCACGCGGTTGCGAGCAGGGCGACCGACAGCAGGGCGGCGGACGTGAGGATTCGGCGGCTCATGAACGTCCTGTTCAGTTCGCGGGGATGGTTTCGGCGTGGATCTCGGGCTCGGGAGTCGGCCCGGTGGTGACCAGGCGGACCCCTTCGCTCCGGCAGGCGTGCGCCAGGGAACTGCTGTTCAGTTCCGCGGAGACGACCAGCGCGGTGTACTCGTGGCCGTACCGGCGCACGAAGTCGGTGACGTCCTCGGTGCGGGCGAGGTTCTCGCCGTGCCGGGGACGGAGGGTGGCCAGGCGGCGCAGAGGGCGGTGGCCGGTGATCGTGAGCAGTTGCTCGGCGTGCGCGACCAGTTCCGCGGGAATTCGTCCCGCGAGGGCGATCCCCAGCCGGCGACCCGAGGGGCGGTGCGCGGTCGTGAGTTCGTCGCTCGGACCCTGACCGGGCCAGGAGTTCGTGCGCACCCAGGACCACACCGCCGGCCACGGGCCGAACCCCGTGGCCGCGTTGAGGTGGCCTCCGCCGGGGACCGTCGCCGTCGCGAGTTCCAGCGGCTCGGCGTAGAGGGTTCCGGCGCCGGGGGCGCACCACGGGTCGGCGGGGTCGTGCACGAGCAGCGGCGGTTCGGCTGCTGAGTTCCGCAGGTGGGCCGGGGTGGCCGTGGGGAACTGCGCGGCGACGTCCCCGCCGTGGTCGCCGGCGGCCGGTGGTGCGACCAGGAGGACGCGCGAGGGTCGCGGTGCGTCCAGAGCCGTTCCGGCCCAGCGCATCCAAGCCAGGGCGCTGAGGCCGTGCGCGATCACCGTGGTTCCGGGGAGCAGACGCAGCCACGCCTCGACCGTCGTACGCCACCGGTCCAGGTGGGGGTTTTCCGGGTCCGGCAGGGACGGGTACGCGACGGTCCAGCCGGCGTCGGTGACGGTCTGGGCCAGCCACCCCTGCCAGTGACCGGATTCGATCCGGCGGTGCTGCCAGCCGTCGAGCAGGAGGAGGGTCTCAGGCGACATCGCGGGCCTCCTGGGAACACTCGTCGAAGTGCTGCGGCAGCGGTGTCGTCCGCCCCGTGACGGCCCGCACGTGCTCGGCCGCGACGGGAGCGACGAGGTCGCGCACGGTGAAGAACAACGGCGTCGCCTCCAGGCCCGGCCAGTCCGACGGGAGCAGCTCGTCGGGCAGCCCGGGGTCGTTGTAGGGGATCGTGCGCCAACGGTCCAGGGCGCGGACCCACAGGTCGAACGCGGCCGCCGGTGCGATCGTCCGCGGGCGGTCCCGGATCTCCTGTGCGTGCCGGTCGAGGAACTCGGTGTGCAGGGTTCCGAGGTCGGCGAAGTTCCACCAACCGGCGACGGCGTCGCGCAGCGGTAGGTCGCTGCGGACCTCGTCGGCGAGGAACAGGGAACTGTGCCGGGTGAGGCCGAGTTCGGCCAGCACCTCACCGACCTCCTCCGCGAGGTACTCGGGGGCGATCCACAGCGCGGAGTTCACGGTGCCGCAGCCGATGTACCGCAGCCGACGGCGCAACTGGTGGCGCAGGTCGCGGAGTTCCTCGGGGATCGAGAAGGAGACCAGGCACCACCGGTCCCCCGTCCGCATGGACCGGGGGTGGTGGATGCGCTGGTGGGCCCGGACGAGCATGGGGTGCGCCTCGTCGACGACCGCGTAGCCGGGAACTCCGTCGCGGGTCTGCGAACGCAGCAACCCTTTGGCCTTGACCCGGACCAGCGCGGTGCGGGTGCGGGGCGCCGGCACCCCGGCGTCTTCGAGGAGCCGGACGAGCGCGGCGGTCCCGATCCAACCGCCGAGGGGGCGGACGTAGGTGGCGATCACGGTGCGCAGCAGCGAGACCGTCGAGCCCGGGCGGGCGTCGATGTCGTCGATGGCGCTGGCTGCCGCCCCGTGGATGGCGCCGGTCGTGGTCACGGGCGAGACGCTACGTCCTCTTGACGGTCGTCACGTTTCCGGAGTGTTACGAGTCTGGAGCGACTGTGTTTCAGACCTCCGACGACCGTTCCGGAGGCGGAACGGCGCCTGGTGTCGGTCGTACGGGATGCGACCTTCCGGCGCATCCGCACCGGCCGCGCTCGTTCGTGGCGTCCTGGACCTCCCCGGCTCTACGACCGACGTCAACCCACAGGCAGTGCTTTCGGCGGCGACGGGCGGTGCCCCCGACACCCGGGTCCTGGAACGCGATGTCGGTCGCCGGTCCCGCCCTCCGCATGGGCTGAGGAGACCGGCGGAGATCGGCACCAGGCGTGACGGGTGCCTTGACGTACGTAACACGTACGACACATCCACCGTTTAGCGTGGTGGGTGTCAAGTCAGAACGGACGCACGTACGCTCAAAGCAGACGATCGTGAAGGACACCGATGACTCACCCGAGACAGTCTCACGCGCCCTTGCTCCTCAGGGGCGGGGGCGTCGTGGACGCACTCCGTGAGACGAGGACCGATGAGGATGTCCTTGTCGTCGACGGTCGGATCCTCGCAGTCGGCGACCCCCGAACGGTGCGGGTCCAGGCTCCCCCCGGCACCCTCGAGATCTCCCTGGCAGGGCGGACCATCGTGCCGGGCCTGGTGAACATGCACACCCATTTCACGCTCGTCCTTCCCGGCGACCGAGGACGCGAGATCGCTGCCATGGGCGCCCACGACCTCGCCCTGCACGCGGCTGACGGCGCCCGGCGCACGCTCCTGTCCGGCGTCACCACCGTCCGCTGCGTCGCCGAGGAGGACGGGGTCGACTTCGCGCTGCGTCGGGCCGTCGACGCCCGCCGGGTGCCGGGACCTCGGGTCTTCACCGCCGGTCGTGGGTTGGTCTGCACCGGTGGCCACGGCCACGAGAACTCCTCGACCCTCGAGTGCGACGGTCCGGACGGGTTCCGTCAGGGCGTGCGCTCGCAGGTCCGCGCCGGAGCCGATCTGATCAAGGTGATGATCTCCGGCGGGATCGCCGGGCAGCACGAGGCCATCGACACCCGCCAGCTGACCCGCGACGAGATCGCCGCCGTCATCGGCACCGCTCACGACGCCGGCAAGAAGGTCACCGCCCACGCCGGCCCCGCACCCGTCATCGCCGACGCCGTGGAGTTGGGCCTCGACTGCGTCGAGCACGGCTACCAGTTGACCGGTGAGGTCTGCGAGCAGATGGCCGCGCGGGGCTGCGCCCTCGTCCCGACCCTCGGCGTCACCCGCTGCGGGGAGTTCTTCGACGAGTGCGGCGTCCCCCGCTGGATGCAGGAGCGATCGCTCGGCGCCGCCGACCGGCACACCGAGAGCTTCCGGACCGCTCTGCGGGCCGGCGTCGAGGTCATGCTCGGCTCGGACCTCCCACCGTTCTGGGCCATCGACGGCACGAACGCCACCGCGTGGGAGTACGGCCTGATGGCTTCTCTCGGCGCCGCAGCCGGTTTCACCCCGCGCGACGCCCTCGCCGCGGCGACCACCACCCCCCTGCGCTGGCTCGGCGCCGACGACCGACTGGGCCGGGTCGCCGAGGGATACCTCGCCGACCTGCTCGTGGTCGACGGCGACCCGCTGACCGACGCCACCGCCGTCCGACGCGTCGACACCGTGATCGCCCGCGGCCAGGTCGTCCGGGACGACGCCAGGAGCCTGGCCGCGTGAACACCCTGATCCTCACCGGGGGCCACGTCGAGACCTTCGCCGGAACCACCGCGACGACGCTCGCCGTCCGCGACGGCCGGATCCTGGCCGTCGGCGACGACACCGAGGTCCGCACGGCCGCCGGACACGACGCCACCGAACGGGACCTGGCCGGCGCGACGGTCTGGCCGGGGTTCGTCGACACCCACATGCACCTGGAGAAGGTGTCGCACGAACTGACGATGCTACGGCTCGAGGACGCGCGGACTCTGGCCGATCTCCTGGCGACCGTTCAGGCGCGCGCCGCAGCGAACTGCAGCCTGGCCGACCCGCCGTGGATTCGCTGCTTCGCCGACAACGCGGCGTGGAACGAGGCGAACCTCGCCGAGGGCCGGCTGCCGACGCGCGCCGAACTCGACGCCGTCACCCACGGGGTGCCCACCTACCTCTACCGCCGACCCGACCGCGGGGTCCTGAACTCCGCCGGCGCGGAAGTACTGGCCGAGCGCCTCGCCGGTTTCGAGAGCGGTTGGGACGCCGGGACCGGACAGTTGACCGGCCCGCCCGTGCGGGTCGTCAACGACAGCATCTACACCCTGAGCATGGCTGATCCCGAGCACCGGCAGCGCATCCTGGCGCAGGCATCCACGGAACTGCTCCGGCACGGCATCACCTCCGTCGCCGACCCGGGCCTGGCCGGGGGTTTCGAGTCGGCGTGGCAGCTGTACGGCGAGGCGCGCCGGCGAGGCACCCTGCACCAGCGGGTCCGGCTGATGAACCGCATCGACTGGCGCAGACCGTTCGCCGCCGAACTCGACCGAATCCTCGCCGGAACCAGCCCGACGACAGGGGACGACCGGCTCTCGGCGTGGGGTGTGAAACTCCTGCTCGACGGGGAGTTCACGACGGCCTGGATGCGCGGGGGTGAGGAGATCCCCGACGCCCACCCGCACTACTCCCGTGAACAGCTCGCGACCCTCGTCACCACCTGCGCCGAGCGTGGCTGGCCGCTCACGGTGCACGCCATGGGTGGCGGGGCCATCAGCACCGTCCTCGACGTCGTCGACGACGTCGTCAGTTCCGGTCACCACCTCGCGCCCGGCCAGGTGAAGATCGCCCACGCGTTCCTCATGGGTACCCGCGACGTGGAGGACTGCCTGCGTCTCGGCGTCGGGGTCTCGGTGAACCCGCCGCTGAGCTACGTCTACGCCGGGGAGATGCGCGAGGCGTGGGGGCCGCTGGCCGGGCGAGCGATGCCGTTGCACACCATGGCCCGGTTGGGGTTGCGGTTTGCCGCCGGTTCGGACACCCACCCGTTCTCCCCGCTGGTCGGGGCTCGCATCGCCGCCGAGCGCCGCGCCTGGGACGACTCCGACCTCGGTGCCGCCGAGGCGCTGGATCTGCGACGCGCCGTGGAGATGTACACCTGCGACGCCGGGGACCACCTGGGCGTTCCCGGCCTGGGAACCCTCGTCCCCGGCGCACCCGCCGACCTCGTCGTGTGGCCCGACGACCCGTTCCGCCGCTCCGGCGGGACGGGCTGGGACACTCTCGAACCCACCGCCGTCCTCGTCGACGGCGCAACCGCCTGGGAGGCCTGAGTTGCCCGATTCCCCGCACCGCCGGCCCGAACGACTGCTGCTGCGCAACTGCTCCGTCGTCGACGCCGGCCGCGACACCCCGCTGCACGGCGCCGCCGTTCTCGTGGAGGGCGAACGGATCGCCGTGGTGGACAGCGAGTCCGTCGTCCGGCCGGCCGTCCCTGCGGGGACCCCGGAGGTCGATCTCGGCGGCCGGTACCTGTCCCCCGGTCTGATCAACATGCACACCCACCTGGGGTTGTCGCTACCCGGCCGCCTCGGCGACACCGTCCGCGCCATGAACCCCGTCGAACTCGTCCTGCACATGGCCGACGGGGCGGCGAAGACGTTGCAGGCCGGTGTCACCACCATCCGTTGCGTCGGGGAGAAGGAGGGCAACGACTTCGCCCTCAAGGCCGCGATCGCCGCTGGACGGGTTCCCGGCCCGCGGATCTTCACGGCCGGCCGGCCCATCTCCTCCACCGGTGGCCACGGGCACGCCACCTCCGGCGCCTTGGAGTGCGACGGTGCGACGGGTTTCCGTCGTGGCGTCCGGACCCAGGTGAAAGCCGGGGCCGACCTCATCAAGGTGATGATCTCCGGAGGCATCTCCGGCCGGCACGAGACCATCACGACCCGGCAGGTGACCCGCGACGAACTCGCCGCCGCGATCTCGACGGCCCACGAGTGGGGCCGCAAGGTCACCGCGCACGCCGGCCCGTCGGAGGTCATCGGCGAGGCGGTGGAACTCGGTCTGGACTGCGTCGAACACGGCTACGAACTCACCGAACAGGTGACGAAGGCGATGGCGGCTGCCGGCACCTGGTACGTACCGACCCTCGTGGTGACGCGGTGCAAGGAGTTCTTCGACGAACTCGGCGTCCCGGAGTGGATGCAGCAGCGTTCGCTGGGGGCCGGCGCCCGGCACCTGGAGAGCTACCGGTTCGCCCTCGACGCCGGGGTGACCGTGATGCTCGGGTCGGACATGCCGCCGTTCTGGATCTTCGACGGAACCTCCGCCGCGGTGCGCGAACTCGAGCACATGGCCACCGAGGGTCTCGGCGCACGCGCGGCGCAGGCCGCCGCCACCCTGACCCCCGCCCGTTGGTTGGGCGCTGACCCCGACCTGGGCACCGTCGAGGCCGGCAAGTTCGCCGACCTCGTCGCGACCGTGGGGGACCCCACCCGGGACACCACCACCTACCGCACCATCGACTGGGTCGCCCACGGCGGAACCATCGTCCGCGACGACCGGAACAGGAGCCTGCAGTGACCACCACCGCCACGACGAACCCCGCCCCCGACGCGCAGGTCTCGCGAGAACTCATCGAGGCTGCGCTGGCCGACATGTACGCGGCCTGGATGGACCGGGACTGGGACCGTTTCAACACCCACCTCGACCCGCAGGTCACCGCGTGGGAATCGCACCTGCCGGAGATGATCCGCGGTCTGGACGACCTCGGCCGCTACCGCGCCGAACGCGGCGAACCGCCGGCCATGAAGAGTTTCTCCGCCGACATCTGCGACGTCGACGTGTGGGGCGAGACGGCCGTCGTGCGCTACCTGCTCGTGGGCGAACCGCTGCAGGAGAGCACTCCCCGCCGGGTCGCGCGGGTCACCGAGGTGTTCCGCTGGAACGGGTCCGACTGGCTCATCGTGCGTCGGCACGCCGAGGCCCGCTGATTCTCACGGGTTCGGCGGGGTGCACGACATCAGGTACTCGGCGGGTTCGACGGAGTCGTTGAGATACCGGTGCGGTAGGCGGGAGTCGAACGTGATGCTCTCCCCCGACCGCAGTTCGTGGCGCACCCCGCCGACCTCGGCCACCAGAGTTCCGAACAGGACGACGGAACACTCCGTCGAGGGGTGTCCCCAGGGTTCCTCGGAGGTGGCCTGGCCGGGTTCGAGCCGCCCCTTGAGCACCTCGAGGTCGGTGCGACCGGGAGTGAGCCGTTCGTAGAGCATCGAACCGTTACCGGCCGACAGCAACGGCCGCTGCCCGGGGCGGCTGACGTGCGCGCCCGTCGGGGTGTCCTCGGCGAACAAGGTCGGCAGGTCGGCGCCGAGCACGACGGCGAGTTTGCGGACCGTCGAAAGGCTCGGGTCGGTCGTTCCCCGTTCGACCTGGCTCAGCAACGCGGCGGACAACCCGGTGGCCTCGGCGAGCTGGCGTAGCGACAAGCCACGCTCCTTGCGCAGCAGGCGCACACGTTCGTTGAGCACATTCGCTCCTTCGTCTTCGGGGTTCCATCAGACCAGCCCCCGGGATAGTTCAGCCAGACTACCCACGAGTACACACAGACTTAACAATTCTGCTCTAGGGTTCGTTCCGTGGACGCGAGACGGCGTCCGGTGTGACCCTCCCACGGACCATGAGGTGGACCGATGTCCTCGCACTCCCCGTTCCCGGCAGCCGCCATGACCCGACGCTCGATGCTGGCCCTCGGCGCGGCCGCCGGTGTCTCGTTCACCGCGGCCTGCACCGCCGGCTCCGCCGGTCAGAGTTCCGGCGACGCCGCCGGCGGCGACGCCCCCGCGACTCTGCTGGTGAACACCACGTTCGTGTACTCCACCCTCGACCCGGGCCGCGCGTACGAACAGACCGGGTACTTCGCGCTGCACGGCCTCTACGACGCCCTCATGACGTTCGAGGGCGACGACGTGTCGGCCCCCGTCCTTCACCTGGCGCAGGACTACACCGCCGGCGAGGACGGTCTGACCCACACCTTCACCCTGCGCGAGGGAACCACGTTCTCCGACGGCACGGCCATCACCAGCGCCGACGTCCTGTTCTCCATGAACCGGCTCGTGAACCTCAAGGGTTCCGGGGCGGGGTTCTTCACCGGTCTCACGTTCAGCGCGCCCGACGAACGGACGTTCGTCGTCACCTCGCAGACTCCGGCCACCAACGTGTCCACCCTGATGGCGATGCCCGCGTCCTCGGTGGTGAACTCGGTCGCCGCGCGTGCCGCCGGAGCCTCGGACGCCGCAGACGCCGACGCCGTCGACACCGCCCAGACCGCTTTCGACACCGGGTCGCTCGGCAGCGGACCCTACGTCCTGGAGAGCAACGACCCGGGCAACGAGATCGTCCTGGTACCGAACGAGAACTACTGGGGCGAGACGACGGGTTTCGAACGGATCGTCGTGCGCAACACCGACACCCAGAACCAGAAGCTGTCGATCTCCCGCAGCACCACGGCCGAGGTCTCCATGGACCTCACCGGTTCCCTGCTCGACGGCCTGCCGGACACGCTGACGATCTCCTCGACGCCGGACACGTTCTACATGCTCTACATGAGCACCGACCCGGCCGTCTCCCCCGCCACCTCGAACCCTCAGTGGCGTGCGGCACTGGCCGCGGCGATCGACTACGACGGGATCGCGGCGTTGTTCGGCGAGGGTGGTCAGAAGATCGCCGGGTACGTCGCCCAGACCTACCCCGGCGCGCTGCCCGT
>Ga0325400_1001672_pt1 | contig 18615 bp, 18 predicted proteins | sample PopdelMetagenome_2_FD_205662 | JGI IMG/M metagenome (GOLD analysis project Ga0325400, IMG submission 205662) | Populus deltoides microbial communities from Bellville, Georgia, United States - Xylem-PdKOR-R1 | ecosystem: Host-associated > Plants > Phyllosphere > Stem > Wood/Secondary xylem... | reverse complement strand
CAGTACGACCAGCAGCGGACGGCGTGGACGCTCGTCAGCGCGACGGGGCAGGACCTGGCCACCGGTGAGGCCCCCCACCCCCTCGCCGGCTGCGTCGGCTCTTGACCATCTCGTGACTCTCCGTGATTACGGGTGTCACCCTCGACTGTCACCCTTCGTGATCATGACGGCCGTCCGGATGCACCCGATCCGTGGGCGGGGTGGCGGAACGGCCTGCTGAGAGATCGAGATCGTGCACAGTCCGTGATCGTCCTGGCGTGATCATGAGCGCCTCGCCCTCTCTCTCCGTGAGGAGCTCCGTGCGCGCTGACGTCACCACCCTCGGTTTCGCCGCCGACCCCCGCACCCCCCTCGCGGCGCCCCCGGCCCCCGTGGACCCCTTCGAGGCGCTGGTCTCCCTCCCCGCCGGGGACCGGCTGGTGCTGGCCTGGCTGCCCGGCGTCGCCGGGGGCGCCCGCGGCCTGGCCACCGCCCGGGCGCTCGCGGCCCGCCGCGACCTCGTCGTCGAGGTGGTGGGCGCACCGGCGCACGCCGACGAGGCGCTCCTCAGCGCCGCCGTCGCCGTCGCCGCCGTCCTGCGCAGCACCGACGACGACGTGCCCCTGGCGACCCTCGTGCCCCTGGCCCGGGCCACGGCCGCGGCGCTGGAGTGCTGGCGCGTCGTCGGGTCGGTCGCGGCGCTGGGACGCCCCGCGCCGTCGCTGTGGCACCACGCCCTGTCGTGGGTCCCGGGCACCCGGTTCACCGTCGACCTGGCCGGCGGGGTTGTGAGGCGCGGTGTCGACCCGCGCCGCCGCGCCCCGGCGCCCCAGCCGGGACCGGCGTGGGCCGCCCACACCGGCGCCGCCGGGCGGGCCTGGGGCGAGGAGCTGCTGGAACGCGCCGGGGTCCGGGCCCAGGACGTCAGCGCCTGCGGCCACCCCGTCCCGCGGGCCCGGCCGAGCGCGGAGGTCAGCGTGCTCGCCGTGCCCCTGGCCCAGCTTCTCGCAGACCCCGCGGTCACCGCCACCGAGGAGTGCCGAGGCTGCGCCCGACCAGCACCCGCCGGCACCTGCCCGTTCTGCGGCCACCACCGCACCGCCAGCACCACCACCTCCGAGGAGCACCCCGCATGAACCCCCGCCAGCGCCGCGGTGCGCTGCTCGTCGTCGTCGCCCTGGCCGGCGCGGTGGCGGTCTTCGCCTCCGTCCTGTCCTTCGTCTCCTCCGTGAGCGCCAAGGTCGGGCCGCTCGTCGGCGTCGTCGCGCTCAGCCGTGACGTCGCCCCCTTCACGGCCATCACCCCCGCCGACGTCACGGTCGTCGAGGTGCCCCGCCAGTGGGCTCCGGGCGGCGCCGTCCTCGACGCCGCCTCCGTGGTGGGCCTGGTCTCCCCGAGCGCGCTCCCGTCCGGCACCTACGCCCAGACGGGGATGTTCGAGACCTCACCGGGCGTCGCCGACGGGTACCGCGAGGTCGCGATCCTGGTGGACGCCGAGACGGGCGTGGCCGGCAAGGTCAGCGCCGGCGACCGGGTCGACGTCATCGCCACCACCGCGGCGGAGGGGCCCGCGGGCGGCACGGGCGCACCCACCGCGGACGCTCCCGCGGCCCCGGCCACCGCGCAGGTCTGGGTCCAGGACGCGCTGGTGCTCAACGTGGGTGTCGTCCAGGACGTGCAGGCCGACACCACCGGGGGCCTCACCGAGGGCAAGGCCGTGCCCGTCACCTTCGCACTGCCCGTGGCCGACGCGCTGCGCCTGGCCTACGCGGAGAGCTTCGCCGTCAAGGTCCGCCTGGCGCTGCGCGGCGGCGGCGACGACGCCCTGATCGCCACCGACCAGCAGGTCTTCACCGAGGGGAGCCGCTGATGGCCACCAGCATCGTCCTGGCCACCGATGACGAGGCCCTGCGCGAGCACGTGGAGCTCGTCGTCGACGAGAGCACCGACCTCGTCCTGGCCGGCGTGGTCCCCGACCTCGACCGGCTCGCTGAGGCCCTCGGCGCCTCCGACGTCGACGCGCTGCTCCTCGACGAGCGCATGGCGCGCGTCTCGCTGCGAGACACCGTGCGCGACGCCTCCACCGCCAACCCCTTCGCCGGCGTGGTGGTGCTGACGCCCGAGACCTCCGAGCGCACCTCCGCGGAGCGGTACGCCGCGGCGCTGGAGGCCGGGGCGCGGTCGACCATCTCCCTGCCCTCCTCCCTGGACGACCTGCGCACCCGGGTGCAGCAGGCCGCCGACTGGGGCCGCTCGCTGCGCGCCCACGTCGGCGGCGACCAGGGCCGCGCGGGCACCCGCGGACGCCTGGTGGCCCTCACCGGGGCCAAGGGCGGTGTCGGGACGAGCGTCATCGCCAGCCTGCTGGCCCGGGAGGCGCTGACCTGCGCGCCGTCGGTCTGCCTCGTGGACGCCGACCTGCGCGGGGGCACCCTCGGCTTCTACGCCGACGTCACCGCTCGGCGCACCCTCGCCGACCTCGCCGAGGTCGCCTCCGACCTGACCGGCCGCAGCATCCGCGAGGTCGCTGTGGAGCACGAGTGCGGGCTGGTGCTCGTGCTGGCGCCCGAGGAGGTCGAGCGGGCCGAGGACCTCACCGCCGACGTCACCCGCGCCGTGTTCAGCCACCTGCGCTCCCACTTCGACGCCGTGGTGGTCGACTGCGGCTCCGACCTCGACGAGGCCCGCGCCATGGTGATCGAGCTCGCCGACGAGGTGGTCCTCGTGACCAGCACCGACGTGGTGGCGCTGCGCGCCGCCCGCGCCGCGCTGGCCGCGTGGGAGCGGCTGTCGGTGCGCTCTCCCGAGGCGGTCAGGCTCGTGCTCAACCGCGTCAGCCGGAAGGTCGAGGTGCAGCCCGACCTGGTCAGCCGCGTCATCGGGCTGCCCGTCACCACCGCCGTGCCCGCTGCCTTCGCGGCGCTGGAGGCCCCGCTCAACGCCGGACGCCTGCTGCACGCACCACCGGTGTCGCTGGCCCCCGCGATCACCGCGCTCAGCGCCGCGACGGGGCTCGGCACCCCCGAGGCGGCCCCGGTCCGCCGGCGCGCCCGCCCGGCGCGTGACACCCGCGCTGTGGCGGACGCGGGAGAGGCCGGTGGCGGACGCGGGCCGCGCCGCTCCCGCCGCTCCCGCCGTCTCCCCGCCCCCGCGGCCGCGGTCGCGGTCGCACCGGTGCCGGTGACCGGGTACCTCCTCGAGGAGACCCCCCTCCTGGTGGCCTCGGCACCTGTCGTCCCGGTGCAGGCCCCGGTGCAGGCCCCGGTGCAGGGCGACCCGTGGGCGCCCCCGGCGACGGCGGCCGCGGTGCAGCGCGCCCCGCGAGCACCCCGTCGGGCAGCACCTCCGGTCCAGCGGACCGCCCCGCCCCCGCCCCCGGCGCCCGGCCGCACGGCAGACCCGTGGGCCCCGCCGTCAGCGCCGTCAGCGCCGTCAGCGCCGTCAGCGCCGGCAACGGGGAGCGGTGCAGCCGCCGGCGTGGGGGTCCCGCCGGTCTGGAACCGCGTCGACGGCTCGGGTGACCTCATCGCCCGCATGGGCGACCCCCGCGGCTCCGCGCCCCGTCGGTCGCACCCGCTGGCCGTTCCGCCGGCCGACCCGGGGGCCGGTTCGTGAGCCCGCGCGCCCGCCGGCCCCTCGGTGACGGCGGTCAGCTGCTGGCCGAGACGCCGGTGGTCGTCGCCCTCGTGCTGGTCGTGCTGCTCCTGTGCCTGCAGGGCGTCGTCTGGGCGACGACGGCGCTGCTGGCGCGCCACGCGGCGTTCGAGGGGGCCCGCACGGCGGCCACCAGCCCGCTCGACGTCGCGGACGCGGCCCGCGGGGTGCTGCCCACGGGGTGGTCGGCCAGCGGCGTCACCGACGCCGGGGGTTCTGTCACCGTCGACGTCGTCGGGCCCGTGCTGGTGCCCGGCCTGACCGGCGTCCTGACCGTCACGGCGTCGGCCCCCGTGGTCGCGGAACCCCGGTGAGGGCTCGCGCGAGGGCCGCAGCGGTGCGCCGGCCGCGGGCGGACGGCGGGTCCCTGTCCGTCGAGCTCGTCGCCGTGGTGCCCGTGCTCCTGGTCGTGACCCTGCTGTGCGTCCAGGGCTTCGGCGCCGTCTCCGCCGTGGAGGCGACGCAGCGCGCCGCTCGCGACGCCGCTCGCGCCGCCTCGCTGGGGCAGGACCCGGTCGCCGCCGCGCGCGCCGACCTGCCCCCGGCCGCCGAGCTGCGGCGCGTCAGCACCGGCGGGGGGTGCGGTGACGTCTGCGTCCGCGTCGACGTCGAGGTGCCGCTCGGCGTCCCGGGCCTCGTGACCCTCGTGCGCCTGCCGCTCAGCCGCACCGCCGCCATGCCGGCCGGCTGACGCGCCGCCGGCGCCAGGACCCGCAGACCAGACCCGACCCGACCAGACCAGACCCGAGGGAGGGGCGCCGTGGCGCTCAAGGACCGGGTGCCCGTGCGCACCCCGAACGGCCGCAGCCGCGACGCGGACGACGCCGACGCGATCGCCGTCTACCGCGAGCGGCTGCTCGCCGAGCTCGACCGCACCGAGCTCGCCGCGCTCTCGCAGGACCAGCGGCGCCTGCGCCTGGAGCGGCGCATGGGTGACGTGCTCAGCCTCGAGGGACCGGTGCTGGCAGACCGCGACCGCGCGGCGATCATCCGGCGCGTCGTCGACGACGCCCTCGGCCTGGGGGTGCTCGAGCCGCTGCTGGCCGACCCGAGCATCACCGAGATCATGGTCAACGGCCCCCACGACGTCTTCGTCGAGCGGGACGGGCGCCTGCAGCGGCACCCGATGAGCTTCAGCTCCGACGAGCACCTGCTCCAGACCATCGACAGGATCGTGTCGGCCGTGAACCGCCGGGTCGACGAGTCCAGCCCCATGGTCGACGCCCGCCTGGCCACCGGCGAGCGCGTCAACGTCGTCATCCCGCCGCTCGCGCTGGACGGTCCGTCGCTGACCATCCGCCGCTTCCCGCGGCCGTTCCGCCTCGACGAGCTCGTCGGCAGGGGCAGCCTCGACGCGGCCCTGGTCGACCTCTTCGGCGCCCTCGTGAGGGCCCGCCTGTCCGTGGTGGTCTCCGGCGGCACCGGCACCGGCAAGACGACGTTCCTGAACGCCCTGTCGGGCCTGGTCCCCGGCCACGAGCGCATCGTCACCATCGAGGACGCCGCGGAGCTGTCCCTGCAGCAGGAGCACGTGGTCCGGCTGGAGTCGCGCCCCGCGAACGTCGAGGGCCGCGGCCAGGTCAGCATCCGCGACCTGGTGCGCAACAGCCTGCGGATGCGGCCCGACCGCATCATCGTCGGCGAGGTCCGCGGCGGCGAGGCCCTGGACATGCTCCAGGCGATGAACACCGGCCACGAGGGCTCGCTGGTGACGGTGCACGCCAACGCGGCCGAGGACGCCCTCGGCCGCATCGAGACCCTCGCCGCGATGAGCGAGCTGGCGCTGCCCGTCGACGTGCTCCGCGACCAGGTCAACACCGCCGTCGACGTCGTGGTCCAGCTCTCGCGCGGGGCCGACGGCTCGCGGCGCGTGGTGGAGGTGGCGGCGCTGGTCTCCCGCCACCGGGAGCCGTACGCGCTGGCGCCGCTGGCCACCTTCGAGGCCGCACCGCCCGGGCCCGACCGCGTCGTGGCCGGCCGGTGGGTCCACCACGAGCTGCCCGAGACCGTCGTCCGCCGCCTGCTCGCCGCGGGCGAGGCCGTCCCGGCGAGCTGGGGCCGGTCGTGACCGCCCCGCCGAGCGGCCCGCTGGCGGCGCTGTGGCCCGCCGGCCCCGTCGAGATCGCGGTGCTCACGGTGCTCACCCTGGTGACGGCCGTGGTCGCCGCCGCGGTGGTGGACGGCGCCCGCGCCCGCAGCCGGGCCGTGGTCCGCACCGCGGGCGGCTCGTCGGCGGACCCGCTGGCCCGCCTCCTCGCGAGCAGCCGCCGCGGGTTCTCCCGCACCCGCCTCGGCCGGGGCCTCGCAGACCGCCTCGCCGGCGGCTCGGTGCGCCTGGCCCCGCTCGACTTCGCGGCCCTCGTGGTGGGCGCCGGCGTGCTGGCCGCGCTCGTGGTCCGCCCGCTGCTGGGCGTGGTGGGCGGGCTGCTCGTGGTGGCGCTCGCGGTGGCCGGCGCCTCGCGCTGGCTGCAGCGCCGCCGCGGCAAGCGCGTCGAGGCCTTCGTCGGCCAGCTGCCGGAGGTCGCCCGCGTGATGTCGAACGCCTCCGCGGCCGGCCTGTCGATGCCGACCGCCGTCGGCATGGTGGCCCGTGAGGTCGCCGACCCCGCCGGCACGGAGTTCCGGGTGGTCTCCGAGCAGATGGCGCTCGGGGCGAGCCTGGACGCCGCGCTGCTCGACCTCGACCGCCGCCTGCCGTCGCGCGAGCTGCGGGTGCTGGTCCGCACCCTGGTGATCCAGCGGCGCTCCGGTGGCGCGCTCTCGACCGCGCTCGCGGGGCTCGCCGGGACCCTCGAGCAGCGCAAGGAGCTGCGCCGCGAGGTCATCACCGCCGTCTCGGGCGCCCGGTTCAGCGGCGTCGTGGTGGCGCTGCTCGGCGTCGTCTCCGTCTTCGTCATGAACCTCATCTCCCCGGGAGCCCTCGACGCGCTGGCGACCTCCGGCCCGGGGCGCCTGGTGCTCCTCGCCTCGGCCGTGCTCTTCGCCGTCGGCGCGCTGCTCATCCGCCGCCTCACCGACCTGGAGGTCTGACGTGGCGTCCCACTCCACCGTCCTGCCGCTCGCGCTCTCCCTCGCCGCTGTCACCAGCCTGTTCGCCCTCGTGCTGGGGTGGCGCCTGCTGCGCACCACCGGCCTGGAGGAGGTGGAGCGCGGGCTCGCCGTCGCCGCCGGTACGGCGACCGACCGGCCCCGCCTGATGATCCGGGTGGTCGACGGCCTCGGCCTCGCCGGCCAGCGGACCCTGCTGCGCCTCATCGGCGACACCCGCCTGAAGAGGCTCGACCAGCTCCTCGACGCCGCCGGGCGGCCGGAGGCGCTGACGACGGCGTCCCTCGTCCGGCGAGAGGCCGGCTTCGTGGCGCTGGGGCTGCTCTGCGGGGCGCTCCTCCTGCTGGCCGGACGCGGGCCGGTGGCGCTGTGCGCCGTGGTCGGTGCTGCGGGGTGGATGCCCGCGTGGCTGTGGACGACGGCGCGGCGCCGCCAGGCCCAGGTCGCGGCCCAGCTGCCGGACTTCCTCGACGTGCTCGCGGTCACCGTGAGCGCCGGGCTGAGCCTGAAGGCCGCCATGGAGCGGGTCTGCGCCGCTGACGGCGGCCCGCTGGGCGAGGAGGTCGCCAAGGTGCTCGACGACATGCGCTACGGCGAGAGCCGCCGGCGCGCCCTGGAGCGGCTGCGCGAGCGCAACCCCGCTCCGTCCGTGGTCACCTTCGTCACCGCGATGCTGCAGGCGGAGGAGCTCGGGACGCCGATCGCCGGGGCGCTCGGCGACATCGCCGCCGAGGTGCGGCGCGAGACCGCCCAGCGCGTGCGCCAGCAGGCGGCGAAGGCCGCCCCGAAGGTCTCCCTCGTGGTGACGACGTTCGTCGTCCCCGGCTCGGTGCTGCTGATCATGGCGGCGATGGTGCTGGCGAACCTGCCGAAGCTGCAGGCGCTGTTCTCGTGATGCGCGTCGTGGAGCCCCGCGGCGAGGAGGCGGCAGCCCTCGCCAGCACCGCGCGCACCGTGCTGGACGTCCGGCTCGCGTGCGTCGCTGCGGCGATGCTCGTCGTCGCCCAGCGGCCCGAGCTGCTGCCCCAGGCGGGCCTGCTCGCCCTCGCGCTGCCCGTCTCGCTGGTGCCCGTGATCGCCTGGCGACGGGTGGCCCCCGTGCTGCTGCACCGGTGGGAGCCGGTGCTCGCCGACAGCGCGCTGTCGGCGGTGCTGCTGCTCCTGGTCCCCTCCGACGCCGTGCAGGTCCTCGCCGGCGCGACCGTCTTCCTCGCCACCCTCCTGCGCGGTGGCGTGGGTGGCCTGGCGGCGCTCGGGTTCGTCGCCGCTGCCCAGGTGGTCCAGGTGGCGCGCGGCACCGCCACGCTCGTCGACGTCTCGGCGCACACCGCCGTCCTGGCGGGGCTGGCCTGGGCGGCGCTCCACCTGCGGCAGCTGCTGGTCGACCGCGCCGTGCTGCGCCGCGAGGTCGAGGACGCCCGCGTCAGCGCGGCGCGCCTCGGCGAGCGAGCTCGCCTCGCCCGCGACCTGCACGACTCCCTCGCCAGCACCCTCCACGGCGTCCACCTCCTCGCCGGTGCGCTGGAGGGCCGGCTCCGGTCCGGAGCCCCGACCCCGGATGCTGCTCAGCGCGCCAGCGAGGTGGCCGCCGCTGCCGAGCGGGCCCGCGACGAGGCGCGCGCCCTGCTGACCGACCTGCGCGACGACGCCGCGCCCGACCTGGTCGGGGCGCTCGACGACGTCGTGGCCTCCGCCGCGGTCCGCGGGGTGCGCGTGAGGGTGGCGTGCGACGCGCCCCCGGTGCTCGCCGCCGCTGCGGTCCACGAGCTGTCCGGTGCGCTGGGCGAGCTGGTCGAGAACGCCGTGCGGCACGCGGGGGGAGGCGACGTCGTCGTCACCCTCGACGCGGGCTGCCGCGGCGGTCCGAGGGTGCTGCGGTGCACCGTCACCGACAGCGGTCCGGGGCTCCCCGGCCCGTTGGACCTGGCGGCTCTGCGCCGCGCCGGCCGCTTCGGCCTCCTCGGCGTGCACGAGCGGCTGGAGGTCCTCGGCGGGTCGGTCGAGCTCGCGCGGCCCGCTGGAGGCGGTCTGCGGGTGGCCCTCACCGTCCCGCTCGACCCTGCGCCCGCACCGGAGCGGCCGCGCCACCTGCCGGCCCAGCGACCGGGCGCCCGCGCTGCCCTGAGGGAGGTCACCCCGTGAAGGTCCTCGTCGCTGACGACAACCCGGTCGTGCTGCGGGGCATGGAGGTGCTGCTCACCGACAGCGGGGCGGTGTCCTGCGTGCTGACCGCCGGTGACGGCGAGCAGGCGCTGGCGCTCCTCGCCCGGCACCCCGACGTCGACGTGGTCTGCCTCGACGTCCGCATGCCGAGGCTCGGCGGCCTCGGAGTGCTCGACGAGGCCGCAGCGACGTTCCCCTGCCTGATGCTGACCCACTCCGACCAGGCCGAGGTGGTGGCCGACGCCCTCGCCCGCGGCGCCCGCGGCTACCTCGTGCACGGGACCTTCGAGGTGCCCGAGCTGCTCGCGGCGCTGCAGTCCTGCCGCTCCGGCGGTCTGGTGCTGGGGCGGGTCGCCGCGGCGGCGGTCATGGCCGGTGGAGCGCCGCGCCCTCCGTCGTCGTCGAGCACGCCCGCGACCCCGACCGGGGAGGGCGCGACGGACGGTGACCGGATGCGCGACCTGCTCACCGAGCGCGAGGCGGAGATCGTCGACGGCGTGCTCCAGGGCCTGTCCAACGCGGCCATCGGCCAGCGGCTCTACCTGTCCGAGAAGACCGTCAAGAACAACCTCAACCGCGTCTACGCGAAGGTCGGCCTCAGCAACCGGGTCGAGCTGGTGGCGGCGTGGCACCGGCGCGCCGTCGCCCCCGTCAGCGCAGGTCGCGGCCGGTGAGCCGGGCCCTGGAGGGGGCCCTCGGGCCCTCGGGGCAGGGCCCTGCCGGCTCCTAGCGTCAGCTGCACGAGGAGATCAGCTCCTCACCCCGCCACCACCTCCCGGAGGACCCCGTGAACGCCGTGACCCGCTCCCTCATCACCGTCCACACCGCTGCCGGCGCCCGCACGCGCGCCCTGCTGGAGCGCGTGACCACCGACGACCGCGGCCAGGCCTCGGCCGAGTACGCCGGCATCATCTTCGTCATCGTCGCGATCATCGCCGCCGTGGTCGGAGCCGCCGACGGCTGGGGCAACACGCTCGTCCAGAAGATCACCGAGCAGATCGACAGCATCGGTGCCTGACGCACCGGAGCAGGGCGACGAGGGGTCGACCCTCGTCGCCCTGCCGGTGCTGGTCGCCTGCCTGGTGGCCCTGGCGCTGGCGGTGCTCGTCCCGTGGGGCGACGCCGCTGCGTCGCGCACCACCTCGCGCACCGCCGCCGACGCCGCGGCGCTGGCCGCGGCCCACGCCTGGGACGACGGGCTGCACCCCCTCTGGGCGCCGGTCGCCTCCGGCGACCGCGCCGCCGCCACGCACCTGCTCGCACTGCCTCCGCACTCCCACGCGCTGGCGGGCGTCCGCGCCGCGGCGCAGCAGTACGCCGTCGCCAACGGCGAGGACCTCGTCTCCCTGACCGTGGTCGCCCGCCCCGGCAGCGCGATCGGGTTCCGCGCCACGACGCGCTCGCGGCGCGCGGTCACCGGCACGGTGGAGCGCACCGAGGCCACGTCGACGGCGGAGGTCCGGCTCGAGTCCGGCCTCTGCCTGGCCGGCGGGAGCTTCGGGCTGCGGGCGCCGTCCGGCTGCCTCACCAGCCTCCCCGAGCCCCCGGCTCCTCCGGCTCCTGCGGTCCCCGCAGCCGCAGACCCGGCGACTCCCGTCGCTCCGCCTGCCGTCGTCGCACCGGTGGTACCCCCGGGGCTCGGCGACCTGCACCTGGGGCACCTCCGCTCCACCGTCCGACTGGTCGGGTGACCCCGCGGCGGTGGACGGATGACCTTCGCCGCCCAGGCTCCGCGACACCCCTCGACCACCCCACCCTCGCGGTGGCACACCCCCTCGTCCCGTCCACCGGAAGGCCCTCCGTGTCTCTGCAGCTCACCACCCGGCGCACCGGCGCAGCCACAGCCGCGCTGGCCGCCGTCTCCCTGAGCGCCGGCTGCTCACTGCTGACCGGGACGCACGCCGCCACCCGAGCTGGCGAGTCCCCCTCCTCGGCCGCCGCGTCCGCGGTTCCGGAGGCCGCGGCGAGCACGCCCACTGCAGACGTCGGTGACGTCGTCATGGACGCGGACTACGGCAGCGCGAAGGCCACGGGCTGGACCGGGCAGGACCTGACGGTCACCCTGACCGGTGTCCACCGCGTCAGCGACGACGTCGCCCTCGTCAGCACGAGCATCGCCACGGGAAGGGCCTCGGTCATGAACAACATGTTCGACGAGGCGAACGACGCCGACCCGCCGAACGCCTTCGCGGCGGTCACGATCACTGCAGACGGCGACGACAACCTCTACCAGTCAGTCCGCGACTCAGGTGGGCACTGCCTGTGCAGCACGGTGCCGAACCTCGCCGAGGGAAGGTCCGCCGGTGCCTGGGCCTACGTCTCGATCCCTCCGGGGGCGACGACCGTCAACGTGGCGATCGCGAACCTGCAGCCCTGGGTCGGGGTCCCCGTCTCATGACCTTCCGGCGCGCAGCGGCTGCGACCGGTGTCCTGGGGCTCGTGTTCGCCGCAGCCTGGCCGGTGCTGCACCGCTCTGACGCCGCCGCGGCCCCTGGTCGAGCCGAGGACACCTGGAGCCTGACCGACGTCCAGCGCACCGGTGACGGACTCGTGGTCACTGGCACCGTGGGTCACCACGGCCAGTACCCGGACCAGATCGAGCTCTCCGCCGGCGGCGGGGTGCCACCGGGCTGGTGCTCGGCCGTCCAGGTCGTCAACGAGGAGGACCGCCGGGTCGGCCTCGCGCGGGCGGATGGCGAGGAGTGCGCGCTCGAGCTCGGGGAGGCGACCCTTCAGGTGGGCGAGCAGACCACCTTCTCCGTGCGTGTCGCGGACCCGGGCGGGAGGTCCGTCGCCGTCCTCCTGGCCGGGCGGCTGACCGCCACCGGCGTCCTGCTCGACGGCAGGAGCCCCAGCGGCCTGAACCCCGGGGTGCTGACACCGGCGTCCCGCTCGACCGCCCTGGTCGGTCGGTCCGAGGCGATGACCACGCGCTTCACCAGGGCGGGCGCCGCGGTGACGGGGCAGGCGGTGGACCTGTCCACCGACGTGCTCTTCGCCTACGACTCCGACGTTCTCGGCCCGGAGGCCGGCGCCGCGATCGAGGTGGCGGCCCAGCAGCTGCAGGCGCAGGCCTCTCGCACGGTGACGATCACCGGGCACACCGACTCCCAGGGCGACACCGCGTACAACCTGGGCCTGTCCCAGCGCCGGGCCGAGGCCGTGCGCGCCGCGCTGGCCGCGCAGCTGGGTGCGGGGTGGACGTTGAACGCCTCCGGCGTCGGAGAGTCCGACCCGGTGGCCGACGAGTCGCGCCCGAGCGACCTCAGCGGCGCCGAGGCGGACGCCGCCGTCGCCGAGGCGCAGCGGGTGAACCGGCGCGTCGCCGTCGTCCCCGGCTGACCCCTCCTCGGGTCCGGTACGAGCACCGGCTCGCCGCTCGGGGCGGGGGGAGACAGGGTGGTTCCGTGCCCCTGACCACCACCCGCCCCGAGATCACCGGCACCTTCGGCGCCGTCGCGTCCACCCACTGGCTGGCCAGCCAGACCGGCATGGGCGTGCTCGAACGCGGCGGCAACGCCTTCGACGCCGCGGCGGCCGCCGGGTTCGTGCTGCAGGTCGTCGAACCGCACCTCAACGGGCCCGGCGGCGACATGCCCCTGGTGCTGTGGTCAGCACAGGAGCGCGCCGCCCACGTGGTCTGCGGCCAGGGCCCCGTGCCGGCGGCCGCGACGCCGCAGGCCTTCGCCGACCTGGGGCTGCAGGCCGTCCCGGGGTCCGGGCTGCTGCCGGCCACGGTGCCCGGCGTCTTCGGGGCGTGGACGCTGCTGCTGCAGCGCTGGGGCACCTGGCGGCTGCGCGACGTGCTCGAGCCCGCCATCGGCTACGCCCGCCACGGCGCTCCCGTGCTGCCGCGGGTCGCCGCGACGGTCGAGGCCGTCACCCCGCTGTTCACCCGCGGCGAGGGGGCGTGGACGACGTCGGCCGAGGTCTACCTGGCCGGCGACGAGGGCACCGCGCGCGCCCCGCGGCCCTGGTCGCGCCTGCGGCTGACGGCGCTCGCCGACACCTACGAGCGGGTGCTCGCCGCCGCGGAGGCCGCCGGCTCGAGCCGCGACGCCCAGTACGAGGCCGCCCGAGAGCACTGGTACCGCGGGGAGGTGGCCGAGGCCGTCGACAGGTTCTCCACCGGCACCCGCTGGCGCGACGTCACCGGCCGGGTCGACGGCGGCCTGCTGCGCGGGTCCGACCTGGCCGGGTGGGAGCCGACCGTCGAGGAGCCGGCCATCGGCTCCTACCGCGGGGTGCAGGTGGCCAAGACCGGCACCTGGGGGCAGGGCCCGGTGCTGCTCCAGGCGCTGGCGCTGCTCGACGGCCAGCTCGGCGCGGACGGCGACCCCGACCCGCTGCGCGACGACGACGAGTCGTGGGTGCACGTCACCGCAGAGGCGTTCGAGCTGGCCAGCGCCGACCGCGAGGCCTGGTACGGCGACCCCGTCGGTGCGGAGGAGGACGGCGTGGACGTCCCCGCCGTCGTCGACCTGCTCGACCCGGTCTACACCGCCGCGCGCCGGCCGTTCATCGGCGAGCGGGCCGGGGGAGAGCTGCAGCCCGGCTGGCCCGGGGGCGCCCGCCGGCGGCTCCCGCAGCTGCCGACCCCGCCCGCGCCCCCGGAGGTCGTCGACACCGCCGCGGTGGGGGAGCCCACCGTCGACCGCCGGACCACGCCGGAGGAGCAGGGGCGCGGCGACACCTGCCACGTCGACGTCGCCGACCGCTGGGGCAACCTCGTCTCCGCGACCCCCAGCGGCGGGTGGCTGCAGAGCTCCCCGGTGGTGCCCGAGCTGGGCTTCGCCCTCGGGACCCGGGCGCAGATGTGCTGGCTCCCGAACGCCGGTGGCGCCGGGGGGTCGCCCCGCTCGGCAGGCTCGCGGTGGGGCTCGCGGCTGGGCTCCACGCTGCGCCCGGGCCGCCGGCCCCGCACCACGCTGTCGCCGACGCTGCTGCTGCGCGACGGCGAGCCGTGGATGGCCCTCGGCACCCCCGGCGGCGACCAGCAGGACGCGTGGCAGCTGCCCTTCGTGATGCGCCTGGTGCACGCCGCGGAGCGGGCTCGTACCAGCGGTGACCCGGTCGAGACCGCGCTGCAGGCCGCCGTCGACGCCCCTGCCTTCCACCCCGAGACCGCCCCCAGCTCGTTCTGGCCCCGGCAGGCGGTGCCCGGCCGGCTCGTGCTCGAGGACCGGTTCGACCCGGCCGTGGCCCGCGGCCTGGCCGCACGCGGGTGGGACGTGCGCGCCGTCGACGGCTGGTCGCTCGGGCGGCTGTCCGCCGTCGCCCTCGACGGGGGCTGGGTCCGCGCCGCGGCGAACCCCCGGGGCTCGCAGGGCTACGCCGTCGGGCGCTGACCCCGCTGGTCAGGCCTCGGTCAGGGTTCGGGCAGGCGGGGGCCGGGCGGGGCGTCGGGGGTCAGCACACCGGCCAGGGGGTCGCCCTCGGCCGCGAAGCGCTCGGCCGCCTCGGACAGCGACAGCTGGAAGAGGTCGTCGCCCAGCTCGTCCCAGCGTCGCGGGACGGCGGCCTGCGGGTGCTCCCGGCCCCGCGGTGACCACGGGGTGATGGTGGTCTTCGCCCCGTTGTTCTGGCTCCAGTCGAGCAGCACCTTGCCGCGCCGCACGTCCTTGGCCATGACGGCCGTCACCCAGGCGACGTCCTTCGCGAGCCCCTCCGCGAGCCGCCTGGCGTAGGCCGACACGACGTCGGCGCCCTGGGTGCCGCTGATCGGGGCGTACAGCTGCATCCCCTTGCTCCCGGAGGTCACGGGGACGGCGCTCAGACCGTCGTCGGCGAGGCGCTCCGCGACCAGCACCGCCAGCTCGGAGCACTCGGCCAGCCCCGCGCCGGGACCGGGGTCGAGGTCGACCACCAGGCGGTCGGGGTGCTGGTGGCGGCCGTCGACGGTCTCGTCACCGCTGTCGGGCAGGCGCCACTGCGGCGTGTGCAGCTCCAGCGCCGAGAGGTTCGCGAGCCAGACGAGGCCGGCTTCGTCGTCGACCAGCGGGTAGCTCACCGGTCCGGCGTCGTCGTCCTGCGACGAGCCCCACCGGCCGCCGCCGGACCCCTCGACGTCGACCGTGCGCACCCAGCGGGGCGTGCCGGAGGGGGCGTTCTTCTCGAAGAAGCGGGGCCCGGTGACCCCCTGCGGCCAGCGCACGCGCGTGACCGGTCGCCCGGCGAGCTGGGGAAGCAGAGCGGGGGCGACGTCGAGGACGTAGCTGACCAGCTCGGCCTTGGTGGTGGCGCGGGTGGCGGGGCCACCGGGCCACAGCTCGCGGTCGAGGTGGGTGAGCCGCACGCGCCGTCCGGCGATCTCGATGACCTGAGGCGTCGGGTCCACCCCGACAGGGTCGCTCACGACGGACGGCCCCGCCGCCCCACGAGGGGGCGACGGGGCCGCGCGTCAGGCGTCGAGCAGCGGTGCTCAGGCCGGGGGCATGAGCACGCCGTCGATCAGGTACACCGTCGCGTTGGCGGTCTTCACGCCGCCGCAGATGACGTTGGCGCCGTTGACGGTCATCGCGTCGGGGGTGCCGGCGACCTCGACGGTCTGGCCCTCGACGGTGGTCTGGGTGCCGATGACCTGCTCGGGGTCGAGCTGGCCGGGCACCACGTGGTAGGTGAGGACCTTGGTCAGCAGCGCCGAGTCGGTCTTCAGGGTCTCGATGGTGGCCGGGTCGACCTGCGCGAAGGCGTCGTCGACCGGCGCGAAGACGGTGAACTCCGAGCCGTTCAGGGTGTCGACCAGGTTGACCTGCGGGTTCAGCTGGCCGGAGACCGCGGAGACCAGCGTGGTCAGCAGCGGGTTGTTGCTGGCGGCGGTCGCCACCGGGTCGGCGGCCATGCCGTCGACGGAACCGGCGCCGCTGGGGACCTGCGCGGCGTAGGCGGCGCAGCCCGGGCCCACCGGGCCGGAGGCCATCGCGGCGTCGGAGGTCATGGTGTCCGAGGGGGTCATCGACTCCGAGGGCGCCATCGAGGACATCTCGTCCGTGGCGCTCGCGGCGGGGTCGGAGGAGCCGCCGCCGCAGGCGGCGAGGCCGAGGACCAGGAGGGCGCTGGAACCGACGGACAGGGTGGTGGCGAGTGAGCGCTTCACAGTGGTCTCCCTTGGTGGTGCACCGCCGTGCGGTGGTGCTGCTTGCTGACACGGCGGGTTCGCCGCGGGGTGGGTCATGGATTGGTCACGATCGGGTCACGAGTGGTTCAACCCCCGGATGCAGCAACGCCCGCCCCGTCCGGTGCGAACCGGTCGGGGCGGGCGTCGGGCCACCTGCGGGGTGACGTCCTGCGTTCGTCGCCGCTGCGGCGGCGGACTGGTGTCAGACCACGGTGACCGTCGTCGAGTGCCACCCGGAGGAGCCGTCGGGGGCCGGCGCGGCCCGCTCGGACGTCTGCACCGCACCGGTCCCGTCCGTGGCCCGCACCCGCAGCGTGTGGGGGCCCGTGCCCGCAGCGGCGGAGTCCCACGCGTACGACCACTGCCGCCACGTGTCGAGCCCGTCCTCCGCGGCGAGGGTCGCCTGCTGCCACTCGCCGTCGTCGACCTGCACCTCCACGGCGGTGATGCCGCGGGTCTGGGCCCAGGCCACCCCGCCGACGGCCACGGTGCCCTGCGGCACCTGCGCGAAGCCGCGCGGCACGTCGATGCGCGAGGCGGTCTTGATCGGACCGCGGTCCGACCAGCCGCGCGTGGTCCAGTACGCCGTCGCGTCGGCGAAGCGCGTGACCTCCAGCTCGACGACCCACTTGGTGGCCGACACGAAGCCGTAGAGCCCGGGCACCACCATCCGCACCGGGAACCCGTGCTCCAGCGGAAGCGGCTCCCCGTTCATGCCGACGGCGAGGAGGGCGCCGCGGGCCGGGTCGGTGAGCGCCTCGATGGGGGTCGACGCGCTGAAGCCGTCGCTGCTCCTGGACAGGACCATGTCGGCCCCGGCCAGCGGGCGCGCCCGCTCCAGCAGGGTCGCCACCGGCAGCCCCAGCCACGTCGCGTTGCCGGCCAGGCCGCCACCGACCTCGTTCGAGACGCAGGTCAGCGTCACGCGCTCCTCCACCAGGTCCATGCCGAGCAGCTCCTCGAAGGTGACCTCGACCTCCTGCTCGACCATGCCGCGGATCCGCAGCGACCACGTCGCCGGGTCGATGGCGGGCACCGTCAGCGCGGTGTCGATCCGGTAGAAGTCGGCGTTCGGCGTGATGTACGGGCTGGTGCCCGCCACGCCGTTCTCGACCCCGGCCGGGACCGCGCTCGCGGGGGCGGCGGGGGCGGGCAGGCGGAGACCGGCGCGAGCGGCGACGGCGTCGCGGGCCGCCGTCCCCAGCGCGCGGCCAGCGGCACCGGCGGCGGCGGCGGCCGCGGCCACCCACGCGGCGACGCCGAGGACCGAGCGGCGGCTCGGGCCGCGACGGGCGGACGAGCCCTGGGAGGTCGCGCCACCGGGGCGCTGCGCCGGCCGGTCCGCGGAGCGCCCAGCAGCAGCGGCGTCGGCGTCGCGCAGGCGCTCCACCAGCAGGCGCAGGGCCACACCGCCCACCGCGAACCCGATGACACCGGGGGCCGCGTCCCACGGGCCCGAGCCCGAGCGCGTCACCGCGGCGCCCACGGCCACCGCGCCGAAGAGCACGACGAGCACCAGGCCGGCACCGCGGCGCCACCGCTCCGCCAGACCGGCGACCGCGGCGAGCAGGGCGATGACCAGGGCCATGGAGCCCAGCAGCACCAGCTTGTCGTTCGTCCCGAACAGGCGGATGGCCGTGTCCTTCAGCCACGGCGGCACCCTGTCGATGAACGCCGACCCGATCGCCAGCACCGGAGCGGACTCCGGGCGGACGGCCGCGGCGACCAGCTGGGCCACCCCCAGGGCCAGTCCCGCCGAGACCAGGCCGATGACGGCGGCCACGCCCGCCGAGGCGCGCGAGGGTCCCCGGCGGCGCCGGCTGGGGGGCGGCGTCGTCGCTGGTGGGGAGGTGGTCTGGGCCATGTGCTGTGTTCGTCTCCGGGAGTGACTCGGATGGGTGAGCAGGTGTGGCCATCGCCCGATCGGCGCGCGCACGCTGACCAGCATGCGCGCGATCTGGAAGGGAGCGGTGTCGTTCGGGCTCGTCAACGTGCCCGTGCGCCTCTACGCCGCCACCGGCACCAAGGACGTCTCCTTCCACCAGGTCCACGCCGCCGACGGCGGGCGCATCCGCTACCAGCGCACGTGCAGCGTCGACGGCGAGGCCGTCGCGTACGGCGACATCGCCAAGGGCTACGAGACCGAGGACGGCGACCTCGTCGTCCTGTCCGACGCCGACCTCGCCCAGCTGCCCCTGAGCACGGGCCGCGAGATCGAGGTCGTCGAGTTCGTGCCCGAGGCCCAGGTCGACCCGCTGCTGTACGACAAGGCGTACTACCTCGAGCCGGAGAAGTCCGCCGCCAAGCCGTACGCGCTGCTGCGCGAGGCGCTGGTGGCCACCGAGCGCGTCGCCGTCGTCAAGGTGGCCCTGCGCCAGCGCGAGACCCTCGCGGTGCTGCGGGTGCGCGGCGACGTGATCTGCCTGCAGACCGTGCTCTGGCCCGACGAGGTGCGCGAGCCCGACTTCGAGGTCGGCTCCGGGGCCGAGCTCAAGCCCGCCGAGCTGAAGATGGCCTCGTCGCTGGTGGAGTCGCTCGCGGCTGACTTCGACCCGTCGCAGTACGCCGACGGCTACCGCGAGGCCGTGATGGCGCTCGTGGAGGAGAAGGTCGCCTCCGGCGAGGTGCGGCGGGCGCCCGCCGCGGCCTCCGAG